>Ga0233444_10000330_pt1 | contig 64762 bp, 61 predicted proteins | sample SI_124_October20_6_FD_182792 | JGI IMG/M metagenome (GOLD analysis project Ga0233444, IMG submission 182792) | Seawater microbial communities from Saanich Inlet, British Columbia, Canada - SI_124_October2016_10_MG | ecosystem: Environmental > Aquatic > Marine > Inlet | place: Canada: British... | reverse complement strand
TTCGCGGGGTAGGGCTCATCGCCTTGGAAAAAGTAGCCGTGATTGTCACCTGATCCCCATTCTTAACAATGCTGTCTGAATCATCATCACTCAAAACAACCGTTGGGGTTGCTTCGTCATAATATATGGTAAGTACACCGTTTTTTGCCGTTGATGCCCACCCAGGGTATCCGGTAAAATAAAATTTCAGTTCATTACTTCCGTTAAAAACAAAGTCGCTGAAATCACCACTGATATTATCTACGTCATAGCTAATGTAATTTGGCGTCAGCCTGGCTTTACCAATCTCAGTATTATTGAGTTTGATTGTGGCATTATTATTCGTTCCTCCCCATCCTTGATCTTTTCCCTCAAATGAAAAATTGACGCGTGTAATCACCTTCCCTTCTGGAATACTGTTGTTAAAAGAATAGACCCAAGGAGTCCAACTGGAAGTAGTTTGTGTCGGAATGGTAAACGAAACACTATTCTCAGTTGATATATTGCCATAGACGAATGAAGCACACAACAGGAAAAACAAGACAGAGAGTTGATGAAGAACCCCTTTGCTAAAACAGAAATTACGAAACGTAATAAAAGATGTTTTCCTTTTCATGGAAATTGGAGGGTTATAGCATCTAAATCATTAACCCTTTGTTTTTCAATTTTATAGTAAAAAATAAAAATACTAAACAATAACGTAAATTGCAATTCAAAATTAATCATTTACGAACTACATACATTAATAAACGAATCAAATTTTTTCAGAAAATGCATATTCAAAAACTATTTTTTTTACTGGTCAGTTGTATCTGTTTGAATGTTCCTTTTGTTTATTCGCAAGAATCTGTTATTGAGGTTGTTAGTTACGAAGTCATTAAAAACAAAGACCTCCAAAACATTCAATTCCTAGATGTTCGCACAGAAACGGAATACCAGCAGGGTCATATTACTGGGGCGGTCAATGTTGATGCCTTACAAGCTGGAAAACTGGAAGCCTATGCAGAAAAATTGAATCCATCCAAGCCCGTTTATCTCTATTGTCACAGCGGTGGACGGAGCCATAATGCCGCGCTAAGACTTAAAAAAATGGGATTTAAAAAGATCTATGATTACAGTGGTGGTTTTTCAGACTGGTCTCAGCGAAAAGACTGAAACTCCTTCTTTTCATTCCAATTATCCAAACATTCAGATTCAATAAATGTTGGTACCTTCGTTTGTGTAGCCTTAGCGGCCTAATTTCTTGTATATGAAAATTCAGAAAATCATACGAATCCTTGGTTTGTGTATCGGTCTTGGCTTGACAGCTCAAACACCTCAAAAACCTTTCTCTGCCATCGATGTTTTTGGACTGCAATACGTTCAAGAACCCCAGATAAATCCAGATGGAAACACCATTGTATATCGCCGTATGCGGATGGACATTCAGAAAGACCGTGCTATCGGAAATCTATGGCGCATCAACAGCAATGGTCATAAACACGAAAAACTAACTTCTTTTGAAGGCAGTGAATACGGTGCGGTTTGGTCACCTTCTGGAGATCGTCTTGCCTATGTCAGAAGCACCGATGAAGGAAGTGAAATTTATGTCTATTGGGCTGCATCGGAAAAAACAGCACGACTCACTCAACTCAACAATAGCCCCTCTTCGCTGAGCTGGTCTCCCGATGGACAATCTATCGCCTTCCAAATGAAAGTGAAAACCAATCCTCCGAGCCTTATCCAACTTCCCAAAAAACCCAAAGGAGCACAATGGGCAGCTCCAGCTCGAGTGACGGATCGCTTGTACCACGAGGCAGACGGAAGTGGATATATCGCCCCAGGATTTTCCCATATTTTTGTCATTGATGCGCAAGGATCACCAGCACGCCAACTCACCACTGGTGATTTTCAGCACCGAGGCCCTATTAGCTGGAGCCCACAAAGCAACAAAATATACTTTACCTCCAATCGAAAGCTCGATTGGGAACATGATTTTCGCAACTCTGAAGTCTATGAGTTGACCCTAGCCACCCAGCAAATTATAGCACTAACACACCGCAACGGTCCCGACGCTCCGGCCAAAATTGCTCCTAACGGAAAATATATTGCCTATGTAAGCTATGAAGATCGAGTGCAAGCCTACCAAAACCGAAAGCTTTGGGTAATGGATGCTTCGGGTAGTAACAAAAGGCTCCTCAGTAGTTCGCTTGATAGTAGCATTTCCCAACTGCAATGGGATTCACAAAGCAAAGGACTCTATATCAGTTACGATCAAGAAGGGGACACCAAAATCGCCTATCTAAGACTTGACGGTAACATCCAAAAAATGGCAGATCAACTTGGAGGCACTAGCATCGGACGACCCTATGGAGGCGGTTCTTTTTCGGTTTCATGCAAAGGGAAAATTGCTTTCACTTATAGCAGTCCTTATGCTCCGGCAGAATTGGCGCTGCATACGAATCAGAATACCAAAAAACTCACAACACTCAATACGGCTCTTTTGGGAAACCGTAAGCTTGGAAAAGTAAAAGAAGTACGGTATTCGTCCACTTTTGATGGAAGACCGATTCAAGGATGGATTGTTTTTCCACCCGACTACAACGCCAAGAAAAAATATCCTCTTTTAGTTGAAAATCATGGAGGGCCTATTTCAAATTATGGAGCTCGTTTTTCAGCTGAAATTCAACTCTTCGCTGCTGCGGGCTATATTGTCTTTTACCCCAACCCTAGAGGGAGCACCAGCTATGGAGAAGAATTTGCCAATCTGCTGCATCACAACTATCCAGGCGAGGACTATCAAGACGTTATGGATGGAGTGGATTTTTTAATTCAAAAAGGCTGGGCTCATGAAGACCAACTCTATGTAACCGGTGGAAGTGCTGGTGGTATTATGACTGCTTGGATGATTGGCAAGAACAATCGTTTTGAAGCGGCGGCGGTTGTTAAGCCCGTTATGAACTGGATCAGTAAAACCCTAGTAGCCGACAACTATTTCCAGTATGCCAACACACGTTTTCCAGGACAGCCTTGGGAAAATTTTCAAGCCTATTGGAATTTTTCCCCTTTGTCATTAGTCGGTAATATTGAAACCCCTACCCTCGTTATGGTGGGGATGGATGATTTGCGCACCCCTCCCAGCGAGGCGAAACAACTGTATCATGCTTTAAAAATTCGAAAGGTCCCTACCCTATTGGTTGAAATTCCAGAAGCCAGTCATGGCATTGCCAAGCGCCCTAGCAATCTGATATCCAAAGTGGCTTATATCTTGGCTTGGTTAGAAAAGTATCACTAAAGGTTAATTTCGTCGAAGATAAATAAAGCCTTTTCGGAGTCCTTCGAGACCTAAGTCCAAAATGTAAAAATAGGTTTCGGTGGGCAATTGAGTGCCTTGTTTAAAAGACCCCACATTGCTTTCTCCTTGCCATTCGTTTTTATAGTTCTGGTTTCGATATACCACAATACCCGAACGATTGTATATGGTTACGGATCGATTTAAGTAATGTTCCAAACCTTGAATTTCCCAATAATCATTTCGACCGTCGTCATTGGGAGAGATCGCATTAGGAATTCGCAAAGGGTTCCAGAAAAGTTGAATCGGATTGCTATACGATCCCAGATCGCAACGATCGGTTGGGGAACGATAAAAAACCCGAAAGGCATAATCGGCCATTTGTGAATTGGGATTATTAATCTTTAGTCCAATCGTTGTGGTCTCAAAATCAAGCCCAAGCGAATCCACGGACTGCCAATTGCTAATAGCTAATTGAGAGCTGTATTGACTGGTAAATTCCCATCGTATTATCGTCTCTACTGCACCTTGAATTGGCAGTTCTAGCACTGATCCCAAAACAATGGGGAGAGACTTTTCTAAGAAGAACACCTCCAAGGTCTGAGTCGCTTCCAAAAAATCATATTGCTGGTTGATATCAGCATCCAAAGGCTCTTGATAGCCTCCCTGATTCAGCACCATCCCATTGGAGTCAACAAGAAATGGTAGATCTCCCAATTGACCGTCGTCATTCAAGTCTGTAAAGCCCGCTTCTATTACATCAAAACAATTATCCCCATCACTATCCAAATCAAAAGCATTTGGAAGACCATCCGCATCCAAATCTGTTACTCCTTCAACAGTATCCAAAATCCCATCATTATCATCATCCAGATCAATTGAATCGGGCACTCCATCCAAGTCATTATCTTGGACGGCGGATAAATCCTCCCCTGGGACTGTTGCGCTTGTGGTTCCTAAACCTACGCCTTGACCCGTACCCGAACTTACGGTGGTTATACTACTATCCGTAAGGGTTGTAGAAATTGAAACTGTAATGGGCGAGCTTGTTCCCGAAGATGAAGAAGCATCATCAGGAATTACGGGTGGCGTGGGCGGTGGATCATCATCATCCAAGGTTGTTACTGAAAGGGTTTGGTCTGCTACACTGTAAGCTGCCGGACTAGAAGTCATCGCAATAGTGATTATTGAAACAATATCGCCATCATCCTCCGTGTCTGACACTCCGGCCAAAGGAACAGTCTGGGGAACATTCCAATTCAATGGGGTAAATACCAATTGCGTCACCGTACTACTCAACTCCGTTGCATCACTCAGACTGATTGAAAAAACAATATTTGCTGAGGGTTCAACATTCAGCACCACTGTAAAACTGGTCGTGCTAGTTGTCAGTTCTAAAACACTAGAACTTGGAGTCGATACCGTAAACCCAGGAATCTCATTGTCTTGAATTTGCAAACTGTAAACAGTATCTCCTAGGGGATCAAAACAATCATCACTCATAGCGTCGTTAACGCTAAGAATCAAATTCACTGGGATGGTTCCATCCACAATCGTGTCGTCAATGGCAGTGATCGTTCCCGATTGGGTGCTATTCCAATTAATTGTTGTAAAAGTAAACTGTGATGGAGAGACCACTGCCTCAGCTGCAGGGTTGATTGTCGCATCAATAACTACCGTAGTGGAAGGTTGATCGGTTAAAGCAATTCCAAAACTGGTATTTGAACCACCTTCCACCAGTGTAAGGGTGGGATGGACCAATGCCAAACCCGCATTGATCATATACAAAGAAGCGGTGGCAGACACCGTGCTACATTGATGCTCTGGAGTACTAATCACCACACGATAACTTTCGCCATCCAATGAATTGGAAGGTGTGGTTAGGCTCAAAACAGAAGAAGCCACCCCAGAGTAAACACTGGAATTGGTTAGATTCGTCCAAATTCCTCCTGTTTCAACTTGCCATTGATAGGTGGCATTGGAAGCACTAGCAGTCGCTGCAAATTGGGTGGAATCACCCATGCAGATGTATTGATCTACAGGAGATACTGTAAAACTAGGAATCACCGAAGCTTCTTGAAAGTCAAATATGGTATTACCGTTAGCATCCATTGGAGTTAAATACCCCCCCTCAGTCACCAAACCATCTATATCTACCGTAACAGGACTGGTTCCAAGAAAATCATCACTATCTGGATCACTAAAGCCCGCTTCCAAAACATCAATACAACCATCCTGATCACTATCGCCATCAAAATAATCGGCAATGGGATCCGAATCGGACGTTAGATAATAATACTCTAGTGCCACCTCAGCCATAAAGGTGGAGTCAGAAGTCGTGTTTGTAGCAATGTGCTTAAACTGAACCTCAGTCACATCATTGGATTTAAAATAAAACCGAGACGATGAAATCACGCCACTCCATTTAAAATAAATAGCTTCAGAGCTGAAACGATTCACACCTGATTCGTAAATACCATCCAAGTCGGTATCCACTAAGACTTCTCCAGCTGGGTCAACCAGTGTGATTGTTTTTCCCAAATCATTGCTGTTGAACTCAGGCAAACTAATTGAGAAGGTCTCCTCGCTAAAACGTGTATTGGAAGCAGTATTCACTTCTTGCAAGAAAAAATTCATCCGATCCAAAATGGAGGTGCCATTATATTCTAAATTGTATTGATTAGAGACGGTCCCAGAAGGTAAAAACGAAATCAGTGTGCCGCTACTATCTCCCGTAAGGGTTCCCGAACTAAGGCCTACACTTCCATTCAAAGTAGTTGCTGTAGTGCTGTCACTAAAGGCAATCGTAGGCGTGCTAAGGTTTGTGAAATCAACTATTGTATCTCCCAAAGACTCTACAATATTGCGAATGCCATCGTTGTCTATATCCAAATCAAGGTTGTCAACCACGCCGTCACCATCCGTGTCACTTGCACAAACGGGGGTATAAAAAACTTGAGAAGTGATTGTTTTTGAGGCGCAAGAAATGGTGCCTTCCACATAGTATTTACTGTAAACGTTAGAAGCTGTGATTGTAGACACACCAGTGCCCACATTCATCCACATTTCCAATACAATATGATAGCCTTTCCATTGAAAACTATCAAAGGTCGAAGCGTTGGCTATTCCCAAAATAGAGTTACTGGAGCAATTGCCGATGGTTGGGTCTATAAAGGAGTCAATTTCGACCAAAGGTGGGTTGGGAAAACCGGAGTAAAAAGAGCCCGAAGTCGCACTTCCATTTTGATTAAAAAAAGACAAATACAATTCCCCTGATGAAAAAACACTCACATTGCCATCCAGACCCGATAGTTTATAGGTGACATAGTTCGGCTGACCTGTCACCGTACTAGGGCCGTTCAGCACAACCCCTCCAGAGAATGTGGGTGACGTAAACCCTATATTGGTATTGTCCTGATCCGAAAAAACAATAGTGTCACTTACTTGGGCAACTACCGTAACATACCCATTAAATGCGGCTCCTCCGATCTCGGAAATATTGGGGACATTGTCAACATCATTCGTGCTTGTACAAGACAAGGGAGGAACGAAAAACATCCCTTGATTGGCATTGCCCCCATAACTAATTCCTTGAAAAGCATAACTATCTTTGGAAGTACGGACGTATAAATTTTCATTTGCTGTGTATTCGGCATCGTCAATTTCTAGATATTCCCCTGCGTTGAGGGTTGCCGAAGCAGTCGCATTTCCATTGATAAACACATCCGTTCCATCAACCGAAGCGACAATGATGGCATTGTCCCAATCCGACCCTCCAGAGGGTTCTCCTTGAACGAAAATATACTCTTTTCCAATCTTATCAACTCCAACAATCTGATCCACTCCATGGTCTCTTCCTGTAGTACCTCCCATGGTTCCGTTGGCTGATCCCACATTAACTACAATATCCTTAGTTGATTGAATACGAGCGCCTATTAAACCATCTGAATTTTCAGCAGGACGCGGCTCAGAAACATCGGAAACGCGAAGCGCAACGATATAACTCTCATTCTTATTAAGATTGATGGTAAAGTTCGTTGATCCCAAACTGCTCGCAGAAGGTTCAATCTGAATATTGGAATCCAAATCACTAAAGGTGATTTCAGTATTATTCTCGGTGGCTAGTACCGATGCAAATGTCAAATAATTTGAATCTGCAGGAGCTACGGGATTGGTAAAACCACCCGCTCTAAATTCCTTCCCCAAAGCGGCTAGCCCTTTACTCACAAAAGCGCCAGCTTGGGTACGTCCACCACCCCCTGCCCGGTATCGAATGGCGGTAAATACATCTTCCGACGCTTCCACTAAATAGCCTTTATCCGTGGTAATTGTTCCTGTATCGCTGCTGGGTACAAATAATTGACCAAAACTCGTAGCCAATTCATACACCCAAGGAGAGGTTCCCGACACCTGACTTACAACAGCACTGGCCAACGGCTGACCAATGGGCTGAATGGTGACTGTTACCATACTACTACTCGGCGTGGATATGTACATGAATTGTTCATTAGGCACCGAATTGCCGCCCACCGCAGACAAAGGAGGGATATAATGAACCTTGCTTAGCTGTCCGTAAGCAAGAACACCAAACAACAAAGCAAAGACAAGTGGATTCGAAAAATACCTAAACATAGTGCGCTCCAAATGTACATATTCTGACACTTCCATTGGAAAACATTCAATGCCTAAAATTCCATATATTTATGGCTTTAAAAAGGATCTATGGAGACGATAATTAATTATTTTGAAACGATTCCTTCTTTACACCGAAGTTTAATTTTAGTAAGTGGATTAACCCTTTTTTGGGTTTTGGAGGGGGCCGTTCCCTTGTTCAAAAACAACTATAAAAAATGGCAGCATGCCCTGCCCAACTTGTTTTTTACCCTTACCACGGTAGTGATCAATTTTCTGCTGGCATTCTTACTTCTTAACACCTCTGATTGGGTCGTTGCTCATGAGTTTGGGATTTTATATTGGCTTCCAGAAATGCCTTTTTGGATGTTTGTTGCTCTTGGTGTAATGCTACTGGACTTGATCGGGGCCTATGCTCCTCATTTTGTAGAGCACCGCATCAAAATCCTTTGGATGGTTCACTTGGTTCATCATTCCGATCCTGTAGTGGACACCACCACTGCTAATAGACATCATCCTCTAGAAAGTATTATCCGATTTACTTTTACCCTTCTTGGTGTTTTTATCGTGGGGGCTCCCATCGGACTAGTGATGCTTTATCAGTCACTATCTTTGGTTTTATCCCAATTCAATCATGCTAATATCCAACTCCCAAAACGGATGGATCGTTGGCTTAGCTATGTGATTGTTTCTCCAGACATGCACAAAACCCATCACCACTACCGCCTTCCTTATACGGATGCCAACTATGGTAATATTTTTTCCCTTTGGGATCGGGCTTTTGGCACCTATATGGATTTTGATCGAGAAAAAATTGTTTATGGCGTTGATGTGTTTCCAGATGAAAGTAAAAACACACAAATCAAAGAACTTCTGAAGCAACCCTTTCAGTCCTATCAGCGTCCCACGGCAGAACCGGAAACACATTAGCGACTCCTTAGGAATTGTCGCTTTTCAAGGATGGATTTGGGTTCGTCTAGAAACATACCACCGAATTACAAAAGATGCGCACCAAGATTTGCAGTCGTTGCCAAGAGGGGTTTTCAACGCTCTATCGCGTCCAACTCCGGCAGGGAAAAGATTGGGTGTTTTGCTGCAAAAAATGCACTGAACATCAAAAAACAAACAACCGCAATTATCGCTATGGCGGAACTTGGAAAGGCTAATGTTTAATTGCTCCTAAAAAAGTATTTTTACACAAACGACATAGCCACATGAATAACATCAAAAAAGATTTTTGGAACGCTGCCGTAACAAAAATTGGAACTGCATTGAATTCCTATGTCGCAACGAGTCAAAAAGAAGAAGGCCCTGTACTCCAACAACAAGACCCAACGCAAATTGTCAAAGCCTTAAATGCCGAAAGCCTTTTTGAATCTGGCTTTCAAAACGAATCCGAAGTATTGGCATTTGTCAGCACCTATTTGGACAACACCAATCACTTACACCATCCTCGATATATGGGGCATCAGGTGGCGGTTCCGCATCCTTTTTCTGGAATTCCGGACTGGATTCACGGTACTGCCAACAATCCTTCTTCACTCTATGAAATGGGGCCTGCTGGAGGAGCTCTAGAAGGCTTTATGATTCATTGGATGCTAGACAAACTCGGTTGGTTTAAAGGGAAAGAATACACTGACTTTGAAAAATATCCCGAAAACGGAAGTGGAATCCTTACCCATGGAGGTTCCGTTGCTAACTTAACCGCCCTATCCGCAGCACGAGCAGCCATCGCACCGGAAGCCTGGACCGAAGGAAGCCCTTCCGATTTGGTAGTTTTAGGCCCGAGTACATCCCACTACTCCATCGCTCGAGCCATTTCCATTATGGGTATGGGCTCCCAAGCTTTTGTTCCTGTTGCTGTGGACAGCAACGAAGTGCTTTTGGTATCCGATTTAGAACGCGCCTACAACGAGCAAATGGCCCAAGGAAAAAGAGTCATGGCTGTAGTGGCCAATGCTTGTGCTACCTCCACAGGCTTGTACGACCCTTTGGATGCCATTGGAGATTTTTGTCAAGAACATCAACTTTGGTTTCATGTAGATGGTGCCCACGGAGCCGTTGCCTTGCTTTCCAAACGAGAAAAAAAATACGTCAAAGGCATCGAAAAAGCCGACTCCTTGATCTGGGACGCCCATAAAATGATGCGTGTGCCAGCGCTCTGTACTGCGGTGCTTTTTAAAAATCAATACCACCAGTTCAACAACTTCACCCAGAAGGGAAGCTATGTCTTCCATTCTACAGAAGTGGTTGGGATGGATTCTATGCCTTACACCGTAGAGTGTACCAAATCAGCATTGGGAACCAAACTCTTCTGGACCTTTGCCCTAGAAGGTGAACAAAAACTGATTGACTATGTGGAACACTGTTATAATCTGGCACAAGAATTCTATAAACACCTTCAAAAGCAAAACGACTTTGTGGTCCCCTACCAACCCCAGTCCAATATTCTCTGCTTCCGCTACGAAGGCAAAGACCTTTCTGATGCCTTTCAATTGCAGCTTCGGTATCAACTGATTGCTACGGGAACCTTTTATATCACTTCCTGTGAAATGAACCAAAAGCGGTACCTCCGCGTCGTTCTCATTCACCCAGACACCCAACTGCATCACTTGGAATCATTGCTGGATCACATCCGGACTACAGCCGAAAAAGTTGTGCTGTAAAGCCTCACTTTCCATTTGGCAAAAACGCTAACAGCCATTGCTTTTTGGCTTCCTTTTTGAATTTTGAATGTAGAATGAGGAATACTAGAGAATACCAACGAATATTTGGCTAGCCTGATAAGCGTTTGTACTTTCGTTTGACAAAACCTACACAAAAACAGCCATGAAAAACAAGCTTATTGACCTTCTTCTAGACAAAGGCCTTACCCCAGTATGGGCAGAAACAATCAGCATTATTGCTATTCTGATCGGCAGTATTATATTCTGCTTTCTTTTGGCTTGGATCATCAAAAGCCTTTTGAATAATTTATTCCATCGCTTGGCGCGAAACACCAAAACCCAATTTGACGACTTATTGATTCAGAATCGAGTGCCTGTTTTGTTGAGTTACCTACTCCCCTTGTTTCTGTTGCGAAGGGTCGTAGGCAGCCTTTCTGTTGAGGGCGATTTTTTAACCACACAAGGCATTCATTTTTTACAAGCCCTAGAAGTGCTCATTGGCATCTTATTGATTCGTGCTGTTCTTAACGCCATCAAGCAACTCTTGAAACGTGTCAATAGTCTCAAAGACAAGCCACTAGATAGTTACTTTCAAGTCATCCTACTAATCGTTTGGTTTCTTGGTGGAATTGCCATTCTATCAGTCATAACCGGAAAATCCATAGGGGCCTACCTCACTACCTTGGGAGCCTTATCAGCCGTCATCCTATTGATATTCAAAGACACCTTACTGGGTTTTGTTGCCAGCATACAAATCTCTGTCAACGATACTGTACGAATCGGAGATTGGATCAGCATGCCCAATCAAAATGCAGATGGTGATGTGGTGGGGATTAGCTTGTCAACCGTTCAGGTTCGGAATTTTGATAATACCATCACCTCCATCCCTACTTACAAACTTATTTCCGACTCTTTTGTTAATTGGCGCGGCATGGCCGAATCGGAAGGTCGACGCATCAAACGGCAACTTTTGATTCAAAGTAGCAGTGTTCGTTTTTTAACCAATAAAGACCTCGATAAGCTCAATAAAATTGAACGTATTTCCGATTTTATACACACCAAGAATATTGAAATCGACACCGAAAATAAAACGCAAAAAGTGGATAAATCCCTCTTGATTAACGGTCGGAATCTCACCAATATTGGTCTGTTTCGAAATTATATCCAATCCTATTTGGAACAGCATCCGGCATTGAATCAAAAACTAACGGTGATGTGCCGACAACTAAATCCTTCGGCACAGGGAATCCCCTTGGAGATTTACGCTTTTAGTGCGGATAAAAACTGGGGAAACTACGAACAAATCGCAGCCGATTTGATGGATCATTTCCTAGCGGCAGCGCCTTATTTTGAATTACAGTTTTTTGAATGGCAAGCCCCCAAGCCCTAAAACAACTCTGCCAACATACAACGAGCACTTCCGCCCCCACAATGTTCAATGGTCGTAAGAGGACTATGAATCAGCTTTGCATGGGTTTCCAAACATTGGATTTGCTCAGTTGTTAATGAATGATAGGCTGCGGAACTCATCACCAACAAAGGACCGTCTTGGCCTTTTAGGGTCAGCATATTTCCCGCAAATTGGTTGATTTGCGCCTCTGATAAAACCACAACCTCTTTGCCTGTGGTTTCCAGCTTTGCCAAAACCGCTACTTTTTCTTCGGGGCGATCTAGAGTGTCTAGACCTATCACTGCAAAAGTAGGCCCTATACTCATCATCACATTGGTGTGATAAATAGGCAAGCGCTGCGAACCCACCGTTTGATAAGAATGAAAGGCCATGGGTTCAAAACCCTGTTCTTTACAAAAGCGATGCAACAAAGAAGAATCGGTACGCTCGGAAAGGGCAGCGTAGGCAATTTTATGCTCTCGATCCAAAACCATACTTCCAGTGCCTTCCAAAAAAAGCCCCTCCTTTTCCCCCTCTGAATAGTCGGCAATAATTGCTATCGATCCGTAGGCCTTTTGAAGGGTTGCCAACACCTTGGGGTTGCGTTCCAAGCGTCGATTGATCGCAAACATGGGATAAAGGATCGCCTTGTGTTGTGGATGAAACGAAATCCAATTATTCGGGAAAAGGGAATCTGGAGTTTCATATTCCTCCGTGTCTTGATGAACAATCACTTCAATTCCCTCCTCTTTGAGGATTGCTGCAAAAGCGTCAAACTCTGCTTGCGCGGCTTGGGTAGTCGCTTCTTTTCCTTGATCGGAAAGGTCTTTTTGGTAGTAATTATTTTTTGCCGTTTCCTCGTTTTTATGAAACGAATACGGACGAATCATCAATACTTTTGAAGTCCATCCATTCATGTTTTTTGTCTTTGTAAGGGTAAGGTTGAACAACGAAAGAGTCCCTCTTGCTTGGCAACTTCGCGATAGGACACTTCTTCCACTGTAATGCCTTTGTCTGTCAGCCATTGATTGAGTCGATCGAAACTAGGGTCTGATACAACGATATCTGGAGCAATGGAAAAAATATTGCTATTCATTTCATACATTTCGACAGCAGTGATTTCAAAACAATTTTCAGGTTTAAAAAAAGTGCGCAACGCTTTGTAGTCCGCAGGATTTGAAAACCCATCGGGGTGGAAAATGGCGAGGTCATGTCCTAGCGGTTGAAAAATACAGTCCAAATGCAGTGCGTTTTGATAAGGGTCTTCTGACTTGCGAAGCTCTATGGGGTAGATCTTTTTGTGAGGAAACACCCGTTGAAGTTCCTCAATAGCCTTGGTGTTGGTTCGTGCGGTGATGATCTCGGAATAATCAAATCGGGTACAGACCCCAACAAAAAGATGATCCCCAAAAAGCATCACATCACCTCCCTCCACGTGGGCTTCTTCGTGGAGGCGAATAATCTGCTTGGGATCAAATTGTGTATAAAGACTTTTTAAGCCTTCCAATTCTTTTTCCCGAAGAGGAAGTATATTGGATTGCACAAAAAGATCGTCGATGACAAAGCCTAAGTCGCGCGCGAAAATCTGATTACAATCCTTTAAAAGATCGGGCTGAAACACCTTTACCCCGTGCTTTTCCAATACGTTTTTAAGAGCATTTATCTCCGCAATCAAATCAGCTTCTTTGGGGTAAGTACCCGCCAAGAGGTGCGCTTTTGATTTGGGATCGTAGAGATCTGTTAGACTCGGCAGCGACCCCATTTGGTCGGCACGACCTATAAGGACGCTTATCAAAGGGGCTGTTTCGTCACGAAGGTGAAGTTGCATTTATTTTTGGCTGCAAAGTAAGAAATATGCTTGGCTTATTTAGCATCTCAAAAGACAGTCGTTAATAAAAAAACGCCTTTTTTTTTCTTTTTCAACGATAGCCAAGCGCTGTTTTTTATATTTGACCCAAATACTATATTTATGTCCATCTCCAATTTATATTCCTCTGGGTTCAAAACCCGAAATCGTGATCATTTTGCTGCCATTGTGCGCGTTGCTTTATCTGATAATGTCATTACCCCTGAGGAAGAGGCGTTTATCAAACGTTTGGCTATTTATCTAGAGATTGAAGAGGAAGAAGTTGCCACTATTTTGGAAAACCCCGATAGCTACCCAATAAATCCTCCTGCTACTGAAACAGCTCGTTTGGAACGTCTTTATGACCTAACGCGCATGGTCTATGCCGATAAAATTGCCGACGCATCCGAAAAAGCCTTGTTAAAACGCATGGTAATTGGTCTTGGTTTTGATCCTTCACAGGTGGAAACAATCGTTGCCAGAGCTCTTGAGTTGGTCGCTAGTGGAAAAGACGAAGATGAATTCTTAGCCGACTTTTAGTCCCACGATTTCCATTTTATTTTTTCGATAACGGCTTGCCCGACCAGGCATACACCCGTGTTGGTTACGATCAAAGCCAAGGTGCCCCAGTGGACCCATACTGCAGTCTGTTGCCCTTTTTGAATAATTGCCTCCCCCAATAGCGAAAGACCCAAACCCAACAGCAACAGCCCTCCGATGGAATAGAGCAGCCATTTTGTTTTTTGTGACATTAATTTGTGTGTTAGTAGTATTTCTTCGCTGGAAAATAGGAAATCAATCCCAAAAGAGAAATAAAACCAATAGAATAATACACGAAATCCGGGGTGATGACCTTATCCCCGCTAGCATAAGAATGCAAGCCTGAGAGATAAAAGTTTACTCCAAAATAGGTCATCAAAATACTGGCAAACGCAACAACGCTCATCAGGTTAAAAAGCCATCGTCCGCGCATCCCTGGGATCAATCGCATGTGCAGAACAAAAGCATAGACCATAATACTGATCAATGCCCATGTTTCCTTGGGATCCCATCCCCAGTAGCGGCCCCAACTTTCATTGGCCCACATACCGCCCAAGAAGTTTCCTATGGTCAGCATAATCAGACCAACGGTTAATGAAAGTTCATTCACGATGGTTAGTTCTTTTACGTTGCGTTTTAGTTTTTCTTGATTTTTAGCGGTCGTTAGGCGCATCAGAACCAATGAAACAATGCCAATGATCATGCTCAAGGCAAAAGGACCATAGCTGCCTACAATCACCGCAACGTGAATCATCAACCAATAACTATCAAGAACGGGTTGTAAATTCGCAATGGCTGGATCCATCCAATTCCAGTGGGCAATCATCAAAATCATAGCCGTAACAAAAGAGGTGGCTGCGATGGTAAGTTTTGACTTGCGACCAAATAGTAACCCGAAGAGCATGGTGGCCCAAGCCACATAAATCATGGATTCATAGGCATCACTCCAAGGGGCATGGCCTGAGATAAACCAACGGGCAATCAATCCTGCCGTATGCAAACCAAAAAGGAAAACGATTCCCCCCGTAAAAAAAGTGTTCAGCACTCGAATGAATCGTTTGTTGTAAAAAATCTGAATGATTAAAAAGACAAAAAACAGGGTGCCTACATACAGATACCAGCTAAAAAGCTTTTTAAAAATATCGTATTTGTTATACAGTATTTCTGTTTTGATTTTGTCCTCAGAGGGAAGCACCTCACTTCCAAATCTTTTCTGAAAGCCTTTGAGGCTCTCCAACAACTCGTCTGACTGTTTATAATTCCCCGATTGCTTAGCCAATCGAAGCGACTGGAAATACAGAGGCAATACATTCTGAACATAAAGGGAGTCATTCCCTTGAAAAGGCGCTTCGTTTAACTCTGGATAACTTACCCATTTGTTATTGGCATCGCCGGGAATGGGAAAAACGCGAAGTATTTTCCCTTCCAAGGCGGAGTACAACAGGTTGACCCGTCTGTCCAATTCAATAAAGTCTTTTTGAAATTGATTGGGTACCGCCACGCGATAGGCTTGCTCCAATTGAGAAGCAATCTTATAATTGCCTTGTGCATCGAAAAAAGAAACCAAAGGAGCATACTTGGAACTTGGTGCAACCCCAGTAATTTTGCGCAAACTGTCATTGCCCCGCTTCAGGTAAATAATTGGCACGTTGTACCAAACCGCGGGATTATTCAAAATCGACAAAAATACCTGATCGGAATTCATGCCTTTGTATGTATCGTTTTTACTGACTTTCCGAAGAAGTTCAGAGGAAAAGGTATTGGCTGGTTTCATCCGCCCGCCTGCATCTTGAATCACCAATGATCCAAATTTCTGGGCGTGGGATTCGGCAAACGCATCGGCTTGAATCAACGAATCAAAGTTGAAGCTGTTTAAAGACGTTTCATGCAAATGGGTTTGGGCTTGCAGACTACCCATACTGAAGAGTAAGGCTATCACTACTGCTTTTTTTGAACTCATCTTAATCAAAGTCTTTGACAACTGCTTGAACCGAGTATCACCTATAAAGAAAATACCTATCATGCTTAAATAGAGCAAGATATACCCCGCATAGGTGACTAAGGTACCCCAATAATCATGGTTTACAGAAAGGACCGTTCCTTTTTCATCTGGACTAAATGACGCTTGAAAAAAACGATAACCACGGTGATCCAATACATGATTCATAAAGATTTCATAGTCAAAAGGATTGCTGTCTTCAACCGTGATTTTACTCTTAAAAGAAGCATAGCTGTTTTCGGTTCCGGGGTATTTTTCTGCGATAAAATCATTGAGTCGGATCGAAAAGGGCAACTCCAAAGGAAGGGAACCGTATTGAAGGTAAAAATCCAACCCTCCAAGACGGATTTTTTTGGGATCAAAATTATTGCCTTTTCCTCCTAACAAGGTTATTTGCTGAGCCACTCCCGCTGTTTGAATGTTGAGCTTTAAAGCGTCTTGACCGGTTTCTTGTCCTCCGTTTTCATTAGGAATCAGATCGATTCGGCTGCGCAAAGGCGGATCGGGAATCACAAACTGGAAATTGGGAAGGCTATACAAAGAACGCAGTTGCAATTCTTGCTCGGTATCGGCAGTCAAGCTTCCTTGAAACTGATCGGCCATTCGCATAAAGCCCCCAGCGAAAGGAGAGGTTATATAGTGCAATCCGCTCTCGGAGCGAATATTGATGGCTCCAGAAATAGGATTGTTAAGGGTGAAAAGGATGTTGTGGATATTCGCCACTTCCCCTTCTTTGAGGTAGTGTTCGTGCCGCGTTCCATCGCCTGCCTCTACAATGGTTAGGTAGCGCTCTCCGTCCGGATCCAAAACCAATCCTTCGGCCACTTCTTCAGTGTAGTCAACATACGCGATGGTGAAATCTTGCCCATTGAAATCGTTGTCCCAACGAAATCCATTGTCCGTATGTTCGGAAAGCAACACATCATCTTGTAATTTTTTTCGCTGTGGCACTCCGTCAATATCGCCATCTACCCATACTGTGAGATAGGTTTTTTCGGATAAAAAAGAAGCTGTGGTTTCCCCTTCCCGAATGGGCATGACACCTTCGTATCCGACATAACGGGTAATCAATGCCCCCAATAAGATGAGGATAAAAGACAGGTGTAATGAAAGAGTGGCCCATTTTTCCTTTCGCAACAAGCGATACTTAAAAATATTACCAAGGAAATTGAGCATCAATAAACCCATCAAAACCTCAAACCACCGGGCGTTATAAATCCAAATTTTGGCGGTATCCGTACTGTACCAAGTTTCTATAAAAGTACCCAATGCCATGGCTGCAGGAAACAGCAAGAAAAGGATACCCATCAAGCGATTGGAAAAAAGCAATTCAAAGGGGTTTTGTTTCATCAAGCGAACATCTTCATCAGCCGCAAAGATAAAACACCTCCTTGAAATACAGACATTATTCAAGTATCATTTGTCCGCTGAGAAAAAGAAGAATGAGCAATTCAAAAAGCAAGGCCAAAATCACCCAACGAACCGCATTGGAGTTGCGAACATTGGAAATCATAACACCCAACAAAGCCGTAGGGAAAGCAACGATCAATAATGAAAAAAGTACTCTTGGAAGGTCTGGTCGTAAAAATAGAAGGCAAACATTTCCAATGGCCGTAAAAATGGAGGCAACCCAGAGTAGAAAAACACCCAAAATACGAGTGGGAAACATACGATTAAATAGATTGGTCATCATTAGGATAAGAATTAGGGTAGTACGAAGATACAAAAACATATAATGATTACTTTTGAAGATGCTAAAAATCGCTTTGATTGGTGCTGGGAATTTGGGTTCACATTTGTTCGAAGCGTGGACTGCGTCTTCAGAAGTACAACTAACCCAATGGCTGAACCGATCGTATGCCCACCCCAACTGCAAAGGAGTTGCTGTGATCCAAGAACTGTACTCCCTGACTCCTACCGATGCCTATGTTTTAGCCCTACCCGATCGCGAAATTGCCACCGTTTCTGCGCAACTACCTACGACAGGAATCGCTTTGCATACTTCAGGCAGCATGCCTCTTGATGTATTAAAAAATCAGGGGGGAAAAGGCGTCTTTTATCCTTTGCAAAGTTTTAGTAAAAAACAAAGCGTTGCCTTTGATCGCATCCCCTTTTTCCTGGAAAGCGAGAACAAAGCCCATCACTCTCTTCTCGAGCAACTCGCAAAAAGCCTTAGCCCAAACTTTTTTTGGATGGACTCCAAACAACGTCTTCAATTGCATATCGCGGCCGTATTTGTGAATAATTTCACCAATCACCTGTATCAGATTGGAGCGGATTTGTGTGAAAAAAACAATATTCCTTTTTCAGTACTCTTCCCTTTGATCGAAACAACCGCTGCCAAGGTGCAACAGCTCTCACCCAATGAAGCCCAAACGGGTCCCGCCCGAAGGAAAGACATAGCCATACTCGAAAAACATTTGCAACATTTAGACAATCCCCAGCAAAAAGAATTGTATCAACAACTCACGCTGGCCATTCAACAACAATACAATGACAAACTATAAGCAACGACTCGCACAGATCGACACCTTAATTTTTGATGTAGATGGCGTACTAACCGATGGTAAAGTCATCATCACGACGGACGGTGAAATGTACCGCCAGATGGACACCAAAGACGGTTATGTTTTGAAATGTGCACTCAACGAGGGCCTCAAAGTGGTTATTATTTCTGGCGGCACCAACGAAGGTGTCCGGGATCGCTTAAAAGCACTGGGCGTTTTTGATATTTACCTCGGAGCCCACCACAAAATGGATGCTTTTCAAGACCTGCTAGACAACTATGGCTTAAAACCCGAAAACATGCTTTATATGGGCGATGATGTACCCGATATCCCTGTCATGGAAAAGGTGGGAGTATCTTGTTGTCCCAAAGATGCTGTTTCAGATGTATTGGCCATGGCGGACTATGTATCTCCCAAAAAAGGAGGGGAAGGCTGTGTCCGAGAAGTCGTTGAGCAAGTACTTCGCGTTCAGGGAAAATGGGGAAATTTCACCAACGCCCAAAACGATTAGAATGGCTCTTTCCAACCCCTACAATTACGATATTGTATTAGCCAGTGGTTCGCCCCGACGACAACAGTTTTTAACCGATTTAGGAATCCCTTTTCGCGTGGAAAAATTTGATGTTGAAGAGGCATATCCCAAACATCTGAAAGGAGCCGATATTGCTACACATATTACAAGTCTCAAGGCCGCTCCTTTTAAAGCAAACATCCGTTCCAATCAGCTAGTCATCACCGCCGATACCATCGTATGGCACAAAGACCGCTATTTGGGCAAACCCCAATCCGAGGAAGAAGCCCGTCAAATGCTGCAGGCGCTTTCCGGAGCAACCCATGAAGTGATCACTGCTGTTGGCTTTTTACAAGCCCATGATTGGGAAGTCATTACTGCCACAACCCAAGTCCGTTTCAACCCTCTCCCCAAACAAGAGATAGAGGACTATATCGCCTCAGGAGCCCCTATGGATAAAGCCGGGGCCTATGGCATTCAAGACCGGATTGGAACCATCGGCATCGAAGCTATTCAGGGTAGTTACACCAATGTTGTGGGCTTACCTATGGCAGCGTTTTACGATAAACTTGTTAACAAACTCTCGCAAAAGCCTCGTTAAAAAGTCGCGGAAAAAAGTATCTTTCTTGTGATGAAAAGAAGTATACCATTCTTTCTTGCACTTTTATGGGTGGCCTGTCAACCTGCTCAGGAAAAGCATACGGACGGCTTGCAGAAAAGTACGGTGGGCTTGAGTCAAGATTTCAAATCCTACTGGTTTGACGGAACCGCTGAAATTTCTTCCTATGTCCTACAACAATCCCGCTATGGCGCACTTCGCGAAGGAAAGGCTGTTTTGATCTATGTAACGGAAGATTTTCTAACCGATACGCAAGTAAAAGCCAACCAAAAGTCAAAAGCATCCCGAAGCGTTTTAAAACTAAACCGACAAAAGAATTTCCTGACGGGAATTTATCCCTATTCCATCATGAGTAGTAGTTTTACCTATCTCGGTTGGGAACCGCGTTTGGCAAAAACAACCGCTTCACTCCAAGAGTGGTGCGGGCAAAGCTATTTACAGTTAAATCAGAAGAATCAAATGGTGCTGCAAAGCCATTCCTATTTTGAAGGCGAAGCCGATCAGAAAATACTTTTCCCCAAAGAAACCCTTACGGAGGATGAGCTATGGAACCGCATTCGTCTACATCCCGAACAACTCCCTACGGGTGCTTTTCAACTACTTCCCAGTTTGGAATTGCTCCGACTGAATCATTGGCCGCTGGAAACTGTTGCCGTTAGCGCACAACTCATTCGAAACGATGGTGTCAGTATTTACACCCTTCGCTTTCCCAGTTTGAAACGCAGCTTAAGTATCCGTTTCCAAACGGAAAGTCCTCACCGTATTGAAGGCTGGGAAGACCGTTCTGATCGAGGAGCCGACTACACCACCACCGCCACCCGCTTGAAGACCGAAAAGCTCCCGTACTGGAAACTCAATCGCCCTGGAGACGAACAATACAGGAGCCAACTTCAATTACCCCATAAAAGCCCCTGACACATTTTTAAATCACAATGGCAACTACTTACATCCTTGTAAACAGATGAAAAAATACACCCTAATCATTCTGATATTTAGTACTTTATTCGCAAAGGCCCAATCGGCAGCAACCTTGTATCATGACTTACAAAAGTTGAATTTTCTGGGATCCGTACTCTATGTCGCGGCCCATCCTGATGATGAAAACACAGCCTTAATTTCGCACTTTGCCAATCATGTCCATGCCGAAGCAGCCTACCTCTCCCTTACTCGCGGTGATGGAGGGCAAAATCTGATCGGTACGGAACTTCGCGAACAGCTAGGTGTGATCCGAACCAACGAATTGTTAGCGGCTCGTAACATTGACGGAGGGCAGCAATTTTTTAGTTCCGCAGTTGACTTTGGGTACTCCAAACATCCCGATGAAACCTTACAGATATGGGATAAAAAGCAGATTCTTGGCGAAGTCGTTGCTCGTATTCGCGCCTTTCAACCCGATATCATCATCCATCGATTTGATCATCGTACGCCGGGACGCACCCATGGGCATCACACCGCATCAGCACTTTTGAGTTATGAAGCTTTTGACCTAACCAACAATCCCAAAAGCTATCCCGAACAACTTAAGCAGTACAAGCCTTGGCAAGTAAAACGACAATTTTTTAACACCTCATGGTGGTTTTATGGCAGTCAAGAACGTTTTGAAAAAGCAGACAAAACGAATCTATTAGCCTTAGAAATCGGGAATTACAACTCGCTCTTGGGGCGTTCCAATAGTCAACTCGCTGCGGCCAGTCGAAGTTCTCACAAGTCACAAGGATTTGGTTCTGCACCCCGCTTGGGTTCCCGAACAGAATATGTTGAATTGATACAAGGCGATCGCCCGAAAGGAAATGATCCTTTTGAAGGTATTGATACTAGCTGGAGTCGTATAGCCGGTGGAGAAAAGGTTGGAACGCTTGTCGCTGCCGCTATCGCTGAATTTGATTTTACAGCTCCTTCCAAAAGTCTTAATCGCCTTATTGAAATTCACCAAGCCATCGATCGTCTAGCGCCCTCTGTCTGGAAAACCCGAAAAGCTAGGGCCACCGAAAAGTTGATTAAAGCCTGTATCGGCTTAACACTCCAACTTAATGCAGAAACTCCTTATGGAGTCGCTGGAGAGTCTGTTGCCATCACTTTCAATGGCGTACAGCAAAGCAATCATCTTTTGGTTATCGAAAAAATAGGAGAAACGGCGCTTGAACAAAGCCTCAAGCCCAACACAGCATTCAGCAATTCCTTTTCTATTCCTCTGGGAAATGAACTCACAACGCCTTATTGGTTGACGCAAAAGGGAACTTTGGGAAGTTTCAATAGCTCCAACAAAAGGCTGCAAGGATTGCCCGCAACCCCACCCCTAACCCTCAGCATTCATCTCCGTATAAACGGCACTCCCTTTGTTTGGAAAGAAGCGGTTCAATACCGCATCACCGACCCCGTCCGTGGGGAAGTCGTGACACCTTTTCACATCCTCCCTCATTTGGGTGTAAACTTCCAGAAAAACGTTCATCTTTTTCCCGATCTAGGGTCACAGCGCATCCAACTGGAGGTGACCAATTATGGAAAATCGTTTTCGGGTGAGGTGGAACTCTGCTTCCCGGAAGGTTGGGAAATCGACCGAGCCAAAAAACCAATTGAATTCAATCAAAGAGGAAACGCTGCCTTTTTGTCCTATGAATTACATCCCACCCAAAAAGCCAAAAGTGGCCGTATGAGCCCTTTGGTACATCAAAACGGAAAGATCCTAACTCCTTATGCCGTTCAGCAGATTGACTACGATCATATTCCCAAGCAATACGTGGCTCACCCTAGCGAAGCACAACTGGTGCGCTTGGATTTGTCCTTACCGGATAAAAAAGTAGGCTATATCATGGGAGCCGGCGATTTGGTTGCCAAAAACCTTGAAGCCATTGGATTGCCCATTGAAGCGATTGACCTAGAGACAGTCACCCAGGAAACAATAAACACCTATGACACCATATTGCTTGGGATCCGTGCTTATAATGTTCTAGAATCTTTGATCTATAAAAACCAATTGCTTTTTGATTTTGCCCAGCAAGGGGGAACGCTTATTGTGCAATACACCACCAGCCGCCGCATGAAAACAAAAAAAATCCTTCCCTACCCTATTCAATTGTCTCGGGATCGGGTTACGGACGAAAATAGCCCCGTACGTTTGCTTCAACCCAATCATCCTGTTTTTAACAAACCGCATCAGATCACCTCATCCGATTTTGACGGCTGGGTACAAGAACGTGGGCTCTATTTTGCCAACGAATGGGATGCTGCTTACACTCCTTTGCTAGGAATGCAAGACCCAGGAGAAAGTGAGAAAAAGGGAAGTCTATTGGTTGCTACCCACGGAAAAGGAAAAGTGATCTATACGGGATTGAGTTTTTTCCGGGAACTACCCGCCGGAGTACCCGGTGCCTATCGTTTACTCCTAAACCTAATCAATTACTAGCATGGACCAACGCATTTATCTTTATCTAACACTTGTAAACATCCTCTACTGGGGCTTGATGGGTTGGTTTACATATCAATTCAGTCTATGAGCAGCATTGATTGGTTTATTTTAATCACCACCCTTTTGGGGATTGTCGGTTATGGAGTATGGAAAAACCGCCAACAAGAGAGCATCCAAAGCTATATTCGAGGGGGAAACCAAAGCCGCTGGTGGACGGTGGGACTCTCTGTTATGGCCACTCAAGCCAGTGCCATTACATTTCTCTCCACTCCGGGACAAGCCTTCCACGATGGGATGGGCTTTGTGCAATTCTATTTTGGGTTGCCTTTTGCCGTGATCTTGATTTGCCTGTTTTTCTTACCGATCTACCACCGATTAAATGTCTTTACCGCCTATGAATTTCTTGAAGAACGATTTAATTGGCAGACAAGAACCCTCACTGCAATACTCTTTTTAATTCAAAGGGGGCTGGCTGCGGGAATTACCATTTATGCTCCGGCGATCATTCTCAGTGCCATTTTAGGCTGGCCACTCAAAGGGCTGGTCATTGGCATCGGTTTGTTGGTGATTCTCTACACCGTGATCGGCGGGACACAGGCTGTCAATGTTACCCAAAAGCAGCAAATGACTGTGATTTTTCTGGGTTTGTTTGTTGCCTTTTTTAGCATCTTATCCGCTTTTCCCGAAAGCATCAATTTCACCCAAGCTCTAAAGATTGCAGGCGCCAGTGGCAAACTTCAAGTGCTCGATTTTAGTTTTGACCCCAACAATCGCTACACTTTTTGGAGTGGCATCACTGGAGGGCTTTTTTTAGCACTCTCCTATTTTGGCACCGACCAATCACAGGTGCAACGTTATCTTTCGGGCAAATCCTTAAAAGAAAGCCAAATGGGACTGCTAATGAATGGCTTTCTGAAAGTTCCATTGCAATTTTTTATCCTTTTGGTGGGAGTGATGGTTTTTGTGTTTTACCAATTCCAACCCGCTCCCCTCCACTTCAATCCGCAAACGGAAAAAGCCATACAAGGAACAGAACAGGCCTCCGCTTTTGATCGCTTAGAGTCCGAAAACACCCGTACGCAAAAAGCCATAGCTTCCCTACTGCTTCGTTCGGATTTTGAAACAGATTCCCAAGCCCAACAACAATACCAACAATTGAATCGAGAAAACCAGCAGCAACGGGATGCAGCAAAACAGTTATTGGCCCAAGCAAAAACAGGCGTAACGGTTAACGATAAAGATTTTGTCTTTATCACTTTTATCTTGGATCATCTGCCCGTAGGTGTTATCGGTTTGCTGCTCGCCATGATTTTCTCAGCTGCAATGAGTTCTACCGCCTCTGAGCTCAATGCGCTATCCGCCACCACCTTAGTAGATCTCTACCAGCGCAATCGACCAGGGCAAAGTGAATTGCATTATGTCCAAGCGGCTAAAGGGTTTACCCTTTTGTGGGGGCTTATTGCCATTGGTTTTGCTTCTGTGGGAAATCTGTTTGAAAACCTCATTCAATTGGTCAATATTATTGGTTCGGTATTTTACGGAACCATCCTAGGGATTTTCTTGGTCGCTTTTTTCTTTAAATCCATCCAAGGTAAAGCCGTGTTCTGGGCGGCTATAGTGTCAGAAATTGCCATACTATATATCTATTCTCAAGACTGGGTTGGATACCTCTGGCTCAATGCCATTGGAGCCGTGCTCACTATTTTATTAGCCCACCTAATCGCCCTGATACAGCGATCTCGGTAAGATTTCAAAATAAAAAATTTGCTCTAGTCAAGTCACTGTTAAAAATCTTTTTAAGATTCATTTTCAAATGCCGACTTTGTCGTATCTTTCACATATCAAAAGACACCCCATCTCTTGCTAAACCCCTTATGAATGAACAGCTGCTATCATTGCGGTAACCCAATATACCATCCTGTATGCTTTCACTCAAAGTCTTTTTGTTGTCAAGGCTGTAAAACCGTTTACGAGCTTTTTACGGCTCATGGTTTGACAAATTATTATCAGCTAGAAAAAAAGCCTGGGCTTAAACCCACAAGAGGTCGCTATCAATACCTGAAAAAGGAGTCTATTGTCAATCAACTGCTAGAGTTTAAAGAGACTGAGCTTCATATCATCCTTTTGTCACTTCCCGCCATTCATTGTAGTTCCTGCATTTGGATTTTAGAAAAGCTCCCACAGCTTCATTCAGGCATCCTTAGAGCAACGGTGAATTTTCCAAAAAAACAATTGCGTCTCAGCTACGATCCCCAAAAAACCACTTTGTTTGAATTGGTTGAATTCTTGGCTTCCATCGGGTATGCCCCGACCCTTTCCATGAATGCGTTGGCCGCTGTGCCCAAAAAACAAAATCGACGTTTGCTATATCAATTAGGCGTGGCAGGCTTTGCCTTTGGAAACATTATGTTCCTCTCCCTACCGGAATATTTTACAGCAAACGAATTTTGGTTAGACCAATACAAATATGTCTTTCGTTGGCTGATCTTTTTCTTTTCGCTGCCCGTGCTTTTTTTTGCGGGTTGGGACTACCTCAAGGGCGCTTACCTCAGCATTAAAAGCAAATGGATCACTATCGATGTACCTATAGCCTTAGGGATGATCGCACTCTTTATTCGTTCTTTTTTAGCTTTGCTTTTTGATTGGGGATCTGGTTATTTTGATAGCCTTTCGGGTTTTGTGTTTTTTCTACTGTTGGGTAAAATTCTACAACAAAAAACCTATGGAGCTCTTTCTTTTGAAAATGACTTTCAAACTTTTTTTCCCATTTCCGCCAATCGAATTCAAAAAGAAAAACCCGTAAAGAATGGAGCTTCCTCAAAGGAAGAACCGGTAGAAGTTACCCAACTCAAAAAAGGAGATCGTATTGCTGTTTATCAGGAAGAACTCATTCCTGTTGACGCCAACTTGCACAGTGATCAAGCACTTATCGATTATAGTTTTATTACGGGGGAATCCAAACTGACCCAGAAGAAGAAAGGAGATAAAATTTTTGCAGGGGGTCGTTTAAAAAGCGGGCGCATCACTCTAGAAGCGGAAAGCAGTTGCAAAAAGAGCCAGCTAATCCAACTCTGGTCCGATGACGTTTTTCAAAAGCCAAAAGCCTCCTTCAAAACAGTGATTGACGGACTGAGTAGTTATTTCACCCTCACTGTTTTGGGGATTGCGTTTTTGGCCGCTGCTTATTGGCTTTGGATGGATCCAACGAAGGTTTTTGAAGTTTTTACAGCTGTATTGATAGTTGCTTGTCCCTGTGCTATTGCGTTGGCCACTCCTTTTACCTTTGGAACGATTCGTGGTTTGCTCGCCCGCCAAAAGATTTTTATCAAAAACACTACTGTTTTGGAGACGACAGCTACCCACTAAATGAAGATGAAATTTACAAAGTATTCGGAAGGAAAAATGTGAGTCCACTTGATAAAATTGATTCCCTTTCGATTTTGATAAATAGATGGAAGGAAAAATAAAAACCCCACCAAAAGGCGGGGTTCTAAAACGGTACAAGCATCAATTGTTATTTAGACCATTCTGCAATGGACTCTGTATTGAGTTTGATATAATCCTGATTTCCTGCTTTTTTGGCAAGTTCTAGGGAATTTTTAGCCGCTTCAATCGCCGCCGCGGTTTCATTAAGACCGGCCAAAATCAACGATTGCTGACGGAAATACCAATAGGCATCGTCTTTCATTGCGATGGCTTTATTGATCCATTTTTTAGCCTGCTTCAGATCTTGTCCTTCGTTAAGGTAATATACGGCCGCTAAGTAATAATCACGATGTTTGGGATCGTTTGCCAAAACTTTTTTAATGCTCGCCATCGCTTTTTTAGCCGTAGGCACTTCTATTTTCATAGACAGTCTCGTGTTTTCCCAAGCTAGGTTCAACACGGCATCGTTATTGGTAAGGTTGGAAAACCAAATCGAGAACGTTTCTACCATTCCGGTTTTTTGCGGTTCCACTTCCAGCGCGGCTGCCACCTTATCAGCAGACCATTCCTTGGGGATGCCTGAGTTTTCTGAATCGGTGTAGAAAAACACTTCCCAAAGAGAAGCTCCAGGGCGTGTAAAAATGGCATAGGTACCAGCCGCTAGCGTTTGTCCACCCACTTGTACTGGGTCAGAAAATTGAATGGTTGTGTTTTTGTTGGCACCCGTGCGCCAAATTTTTCCATAAGGAACCAAATTGCCCATCACCTCTCGGCCACGTAGCGAAGGACGGGAATAAACAACACGCGCTTCTGTCAAACCAATGGTCTGCGCCACGGTAGCAGCAGGGCTTGCTTGGGGCGCCTGTACTTGAGCAAATGCAAGCGTGCAACTAGCCAAGGCAAAACTTAAAAGTAGATTTTTCATGATTACTGATTTTTCCTAAATGTACATTTTTTAGGTTTTCAAAACCTACCCCCATCTCCGAAATTGTTTCGCTATTTATTCACCAAAAAAGGTTGAAAGCTTTGTTTAATAAAATTTATATATCGTTAAACATTTAGTATCTTTACCAAAATTGCTTGTATGAAAATCTACCGATTGCATACCCATCAAAATTTACCCATAAGTGTTGATGAGGCGTGGGACTTCCTTAGTGATCCCGCCAACCTTAAGACCATCACCCCGGACTATATGGGATTCAACATTTTGAGCGGTGCAGATCGTAAAATGTTTCCTGGGCAGATCATCCAATACATCGTTACTCCCCTTGCGGGAATACCGACCAAATGGGTAACGGAAATCACCCATGTCAAGGACAAAGAATATTTTGTCGATGAACAACGGTTTGGACCCTATGCCCTGTGGCACCACAAGCACTTTATCAAAGCCATTCCGGGAGGGGTGGAAATGGAAGACATCATTGACTATAAACTTCCCATGGGGATTTTAGGTCAGCTCGCGCATCCCATTGTTGTCAAACCCAAGTTGAAAGAAATTTTTGATTACCGCTATCAAAAGCTTATTGAGCTCTTTGGTGCCTTTAAAAACTGAAAATGAAAAATATACTAATCATAGGGGGCAGCTCAGGCATTGGTCTCGCGCTGGTAGATCTTTTATCCCAAGAACATCAAGTGTTTGTGGCCAGTAGGACTTCCGAGCGCTTGACTGGAAAAAATTGCACCCACCTGCCCTTTGACGCAGCCACCGATACCCTAGACGCTTCCGTACTGCCAGAATTACACGGCTTTGTGTACTGTCCTGGCAGCATCAACTTACGCCCTTTCAAAGGACTCAAGCCCGAAACCTTTCAGGCTGATTTTGAACTAAACGTTTTGGGAGCGGTAAAAGCGTTACAAGCCGTCGGAAAAAATTTAGGAGCCAGTGGGCAAGCATCGGTTGTGTTTTACAGCACTGTTGCCGTTCAAACAGGAATGCCTTTTCACGCTTCTGTTGCAGCTGCCAAAGGAGCTTTGGAAGGACTAACGCGTTCCCTTGCTGCCGAATGGGCTCCAAAAATACGAGTGAATTGCATTGCCCCATCCCTAGTCAATACCCCTTTGGCAGATAAATTTTTAAACAACGAAGCCAAAATGGAAAAAGCCAGCGAGCGACACCCTATGCAACGGGTCGGAACGCCGCAAGAAATAGCAGAAGCTACTGCTTTTCTCCTAAGTGATAAAAGTGGTTGGATGACGGGTCAGGTTTTGACTATTGATGGAGGAATTGGAACGCTCAAAACCTAAACGATGCCAAAAGTTAGTTTGTTTTGGTTTCGAAGAGACTTACGGGTCGAAGACAATGTAGGTTTATGCAAAGCCTTGCAAAGTGGCCATCCCGTAATACCACTCTTTATATTCGACGAAAACATATTGGGCAAACTCCCCAAACAAGATCGTCGCTTAGAACTTATTATAAATGCCTTGGGTCGTGTCAACGATGCTATGAAGAGGAACCGATGTACTGTTAGAACGTATCACAGTACGCCCAAGGCTATTTTTACGAAACTCATTGAGGAACATGATCTTGTCGAGGTCTTTGCAAACCGCGATTACGAACCCTATGGTCGGGAGCGTGATGCCGAAATAGAAACCCTACTCGCCAAGCATAAGATTCCCTTCCGTACCTACAAAGATCAAGTCATTTTTCACGAAGACGAAGTTGTTAAAGACGATGGATTGCCCTATAAGGTATATACCCCCTTTTCACGAAAGTGGCTCGCCCGATGGGAGCAAGAAGGTGTGGAAACCGCCCCTTCTGAAGCGCATCTGGATGCGCTTCACCCGGGTGAAAACACAATGCACAGCTTAGAAGATTTGGGTTTTATCCCCAGCGGTCATTCCGATCCACAATATACCTACACCGATACTTTGATCGATCAATACGAGGCCACACGAAACTTCCCAGCACTGGATCAAACGTCTCGCTTGGGGCCACAGTTGCGTTTTGGAACCCTGAGTATCCGTAGTCTCGCAATGCAAGCGGCCGCACGGGCCAATAAAACCTTTTTAAAAGAATTGATCTGGCGAGAGTTTTTTATGCAAATCCTTTGGCACTTTCCGCACACGCGAGAACGCAGCTTTAAACCGCAATACGAACGGATTCCATGGCGTAATGATGAAAAAGAATTTGAAAAGTGGTGCCAAGGAGAAACAGGTTACCCATTGGTAGATGCCGGCATGCGTCAATTGAACGCTACAGGTTTTATGCACAATCGTGTTCGGATGCTCGTTGGTAGTTTCCTCTGCAAACACCTTCTCATAGACTGGCGTTGGGGTGAAGCCTATTTCGCTGAAAAGCTTTTAGATTATGAAATGTCCAGTAATGTAGGGAATTGGCAATGGGTAGCGGGATGTGGTGTTGACGCCGCCCCCTATTTTCGAATTTTTAATCCAACGGAGCAAATTAAAAAGTTTGACAAAGACTTGGCTTATATTCAAAAATGGGTTCCTGACCACCAAGAATTGACCTATCCCCAACCCGTAGTCGAGCATAAAATGGCTCGAGAACGCTGTTTGACGACCTATAAAACCGCTCTGGCGCAAGGATGAAGCGGGTTTTAAAACAACACCTGCCGCAAAAAATTTGTCCCAGCTGTAACCGTCCTTTTCAATGGCGAAAAAAGTGGGAAAAAGACTGGGAAAACGTAAAATACTGTAGTAAAAAATGCAAAAAATAAAGAAAACTGCCTTGGTATGGTTTCGCAACGATTTACGAACCCAAGACCATCAAAACCTTACCGAGGCCACACAAACTTACGAACGCGTTATTGCATTTTTTAGCCTAGACCCAAAACAGTTTGCCCCAACCGTTTGGGGATTTAAAAAAACGGAAAAGTTTCGAGCTCAGTTTCTTTTGGAATCCCTAGATGACTTACGAACGCAGCTATGGGAACTCAACATCCCCCTTTATGTTCACCAAAAAGCAGCGGCAGAAAGCATCCCCGAATTGGTTGAAGATTTTGAAATTGCTGCATTGTTTTTTCAAGAAGAGTGGACTCAAGAAGAAGTCAATGTAAGCAATGCAGTATTGCAAAAACTTCCAAGCTCGATACGCATCCACCAACGCAAAGAGCAGTTTTTATTTCACCCCGAAGACGTGCCTATTACCATCCCCAATCTTCCAGAGGTGTTTACTGTCTTTCGAAAGAAATGTGAGAAATACGGACACATAAAAACATTGGCTGCCGCACCCGAACTATGTGAAAGGTCCTCCGATTGGCCGCTTCCCAAGCCGCTTCCTTCCTTGGTAGATTTAGGCTTGGATGAAGTATCCCCCGACAGCCGTTCGGCATTTCCTTTTCAAGGAGGAAGCAAAGCCGCCGCCGATCGTTTGCAACACTATTTTTGGGATAGCAAAAAACTATCCTATTACAAAAACACCCGCAATGGACTGGTGGGCTTGGACTATAGTTCCAAGTTTTCACCTTGGTTGGCCAACGGCTCACTTTCCCCCCGAACCATCTACTGGGCAGTAAAAGATTACGAAAAAGAAATCCAGAAAAACAGTTCCACCTATTGGTTGGTTTTTGAGCTCATTTGGCGGGATTATTTCAAATATGTTTCGCTGAAACATGGCAATGCATTATTTCAACTCGGAGGTATTTTAAAAAAATCCTATCAATGGAAAACAGACCCTACCCTTTTTGTGGATTGGGCTAACGGACACACTCCTGAACCTTTTGTCAATGCCAATATGATTGAACTGCAAAAGACAGGCTGGATGAGCAACCGAGGGCGGCAAAATGTCGCCAGCTATTTCGCTAAAAACCTTTGGATGGATTGGCGAATGGGTGCCGCTTATTTTGAATCACTTTTGTTGGATTATGATGTCCATAGTAACTATGGCAATTGGATGTATGTTGCAGGTGTCGGCAATGACCCTCGCGACCGAAAGTTTGATGTCGCATGGCAAGCAGAACGCTATGATGCTGATGGAAAATTTCAAAAACGCTGGTTGCAACAAACCCTTTTTCCATGACAATACGACTTGTCCTTGGCGATCAATTAAACTTGCAACACAGTTGGTATAAAACCGTAGAGGACTCGGTTTGTTATGTCATGTTTGAAATGCGACAGGAAACCGACTATGTCAAACACCATGTTCAGAAAGTGGTGGCTTTTTTTGCTGCCATGCGGCAATTTGCGCAAACACTAGAGTCTCAAGGCCATCAAGTCATTTATCTTGCTTTGGACGCGCCGAACAACCAGCAAGATTTAGGTGAAAATCTACAGCTTTTTATCCGTGAGAAAAAAGCCACTGCTTTTGAATACCAAGCTCCTGACGAATATCGACTCGATGCCCAACTGATCGCCTTTTGTCAAACACTGGATATTGTGACTAAATCCTATGACACAGAACACTTCCTGACTACGCGACAAGAATTGGAAACCTTCTTTGAAGGGAAAAAACAATATATCATGGAGTTTTTCTATCGCTACATGCGAAAGAAATTTAATCTTTTGATGGTAGGGAGTCAGCCGGAAGGAGAAAAGTGGAACTTTGACAAAAACAATCGTAACAAATGGAAGGGAAGCCCAACCATCCCCCTTGCATTTGTCCCTTCAAATGAAGCCCTTTTAGCACTCGAGCAGCTTCTTAAAACGCAAGGAGTCAAAACGCTGGGAAATTTTGACCCAGAACATTTCCTGTATCCCACAAATCGCGAAGCTGCCTTGAAACAGCTCGAATACTTCTGTGAACACCTTTTGGTTCATTTTGGAGATTATCAAGACGCCATGCACACGGAAGAAGTTAACCTCTTTCATTCGCGAATTTCCTTTGCATTGAATGTTAAAATACTACACCCCTTAGAGGTAATCGAGAAAGTCATTGCTTACTATCGGTCCAATACAGAAATCATCAGCCTTTCACAAGTCGAGGGTTTTGTTCGGCAAATCCTTGGATGGCGGGAATATATGCGTGGGATCTACTGGAAAGAAATGCCGCAGTACGCCCAAAAAAACAAATTGGAAAATACCCTCCCTCTACCAGATTTCTATTGGACGGGGAAAACCAAAATGAACTGCTTGCATCACAGCATTCAAAACTCCCTCGATCATGCCTATGCACATCACATTCAACGGTTGATGATCACGGGGAATTTTGCCCTTCTCGCGCAAATTCACCCCGATCGAGTGGACGAATGGTATTTGGGTATTTATGCCGATGCCATTGAGTGGGTACAGTTACCCAATACGCGAGGTATGAGTCAATGGGCCGATGGCGGAATTGTGGCCACCAAGCCCTATGTCTCTTCAGGTGCCTATATCAACAAAATGAGCAATTACTGTGCTGATTGCCAATACAACCTCAAAAAACGAACCGGAGAAGATGCCTGTCCGTTTAACAGTCTCTATTGGAATTTTCTCGATGATAAAAAACAGTATTTCGCCAAAAACAATCGTATGGCCATGATGCTGCGCTTGCTTGAAAAAATTCCTCAAGAAGAATTGGTTGCCATCAAAGAACGTGCTCAAAAAATCCTTTTAAACCCCGATGCCTTTTAAAACTCCTGTCAGTATTGTTTGGTTAAAGCGAGACTTGCGACTGCAGGATCATGCCGCACTCAATGCCGCTATGGAAGCAAAGTGGCCAGTGCTTTTGCTGTATGTATTTGAGCCCATCCTTTTGGAAGAAAACCACTGCTCAAAACGCCATTGGACTTTTGTCAAACAATCCCTAACCGATTTAAACCAACAGTTACATTCTTATCAAACAAGGGTTTTAAGCTGTCAAGGAGACTTTTTAGCTGTATTGGCTTCCCTACAGTCACAATTGGACGTTAAAGGGCTTTATTCACACCAAGAAACGGGGTTACTGGTGACCTACCAGCGAGATTTAAAGGTTAAAGCCTATTGCCAAGAACAACAACTCCCTTGGAAAGAATATCTGCAACAAGGCGTCTTTCGAGGGATAACCCATCGTAAAGAATGGCTGCCCCGCTGGGAACAGTTAATGAATCTTCCTCTACTACCGTTTGAGGCCAAAGCCAAGGATTTTTTCTCAAAAACAAAAATTAACAGCCTACAATCCATCGGTAAAACCATTTCCTTGGCTACTGAAAAACACCCCCTGAGACAAGCCGGTGGAGAAAAGCAAGGACATGCCTATATGAACTCCTTTTTTAAGGATCGTTATGGCGGTTACCAAAAACACATTTCAAAACCCGATTTGGCTCGCAAAAGCTGTAGTCGGCTTTCGCCCTTCATCGCTTTTGGAAACCTATCCATGCGACAGGTTCTCCAAAGACTCCAAACTGAAATAGAAAAAAAAGACAGCCAACGCTTTCCCCTTCGGGCGTTTGGTTCCCGACTGCGATGGCAATCGCATTTCATTCAAAAATTTGAAATGGAACACCGTATGGAGTTTGTCAGTGTAAACGAAGGCTATCATGCTCTTGAAAAACCACAAAACAAAGCACATATCGACGCCTGGGAAAAAGGAGAAACAGGGGTTCCAATAGTGGATGCAGCAATACGATGCTTAGTAGCAACAGGTTATCTGAATTTTCGGATGCGCGCTCTGATCGTTTCCTTTTTTGTTCATCAACTATGGCAACCTTGGCAAGCCGCCTCGGCATTTTTAGCACGCCAATTCTTGGATTTTGAACCGGGGATACATTTTCCACAACTGCAAATGCAAGCTGGTGAAACAGGTATCAATACATTACGAATCTACAATCCCGTAAAAAATGGCTTGGAGCATGATCCCTACGGTCATTTTACCAAACAATGGCTTCCAGAACTCAAAGCACTTCCCTTTCCTTTGATTCATCAACCTTGGACCATCACACCCATGGAAGAAAGCCTGTACGGATTTCAACCGGGAAGTGACTATCCCAATCCAATTGTTAAACTAGAAGAAAGTCGAAAAAAAGCAAGTGACGTCCTTTGGAATTTACAGAAAAACAGCTTGGTTAGGAAAGAAAGTCGGCGAATCCTCCAACGCCATACCCTCCCCGACCGCAATAGCATCCAATAATGAAGACCCAATAAGCAGACAGATGAAAAAGAAATTTGAACTCAACGAAATGCAGATCGATCGGATCATTGAAATGGCCTGGGAAGACCGGACTCCTTTTGATGCAATTCTGGATCAATTTGGTCTTAAAGAACAAGAAGTCATCACCTTGATGCGAAGAGAGATGAAGGAAAGTAGCTTTCGGATGTGGCGCGCACGCGTTCAAGGTCGTAAAACAAAACACCGTATCCAACGAGGCGAAGGCATCGACCGTTTCAAATGCAGTCGACAACGGAACATCAGCAATAATAAAGTTTCCAAAAGAAGATAATTTTATATTTTGGAGGTATGAATCAGAAAAAAACCCGACCCACCCAAGGATCGGTTGCCTCCTATCTGAACCTAATCACTCCTGCCCAAAAACAGGAAGATTGTCGCTGGTTGCATCAACTTATGGAACGTCTGACTGGCGAAAAAGCCGTCTTATGGGGCAGTAGTATTCTTGGGTATGGCTCTTATCGTTACCGCTACAAATCCGGACGTGAAGGAGATTGGTTCCTCTGTGGGTTTGCCGCACGAAAACAAGCCATTAGCCTTTATTTGCTCTGTGATTTAAACCATAAAGAACTCGATTTCTCCGGTCTAGGGAACTATAAAAAAGGAGTGGGTTGCCTCTACATCAAAAAACTCCAAGAGGTCAATCTGAATAAACTGGAAACACTGGTAACCAAAGCCATAGCCATCTGCCAGCAAAACGCTGCTACATCCGGGTGATCTTGGCGCCAATGGCACGAAGGCGTTCATCAATGCGTTCGTAACCTCTATCAATTTGCTCAATATTATGAATCACACTGGTTCCCTCTGCGGATAGTGCTGCAATCAGCAAAGAAATACCCGCACGAATGTCCGGGGAGGTCATGACAGTGCCTTTAAGCTTGGATTTGAAATCATGTCCAATGACCGTCGCTCTGTGAGGATCGCAAAGAATGATCTTAGCTCCCATGTCAATAAGCTTATCAACAAAAAACAAGCGGCTTTCAAACATTTTTTGATGGATCAGTGCTTCCCCACGTGCTTGGGTGGCAACAACCAAAATAATACTCAGAAGGTCGGGTGTAAACCCTGGCCAAGGAGCATCGGAAATGGTTAGGATGGAACCATCAATAAAGTTTTGGATTTTATACCCTTCGGTATGAGCTGGAATTACAATATCGTCTTGATCCTTTTCCAAAGTAATCCCCAAACGACGAAAAACGGAAGGAATTTGTCCCAAAAACTCCCATTGAACATTTTTGATGCGCAAAGCACTTTGGGTCATTGCGGCTAAGCCGATCCATGAACCGATTTCAATCATATCGGGGAGTATGCGATGTTCTGTTCCTTGCAGAGAGTCAACTCCTTCAATGGTCAGAAGATTGGATCCAATACCGGAAATAGAAGCGCCCATACGGTTGAGCATCAGGCATAATTGCTGAAGATACGGCTCACAAGCGGCGTTGTAAATGGTCGTGGTTCCTTCAGCTAATACGGCAGCCATCACAATATTGGCCGTTCCCGTCACCGAAGCTTCGTCCAAAAGCATATTAGTCCCCTTGAGTCGCTCCGCTCTGACAGTGTAGAAATAATTCTCACGATCGTATTCAAACTCCGCTCCCAATTCGATAAAACCGTCAAAATGGGTGTCCAAACGGCGGCGGCCAATTTTGTCGCCCCCGGGACGTGGAATACTCCCTACACCAAAACGCGCTAACATGGGACCTACAAGCATGATGGAACCGCGCAATCCTTTTCCGTCTTCTTTGAATACATCTGAAGACAAATAATCCAAATCCACAGCATCTGCCTGAAAAAGGTAGCTGTTAGACCCTTTGGAAGAAACCTTTACCCCAAGTTTTTGCAAGAGTTTGATCAACTTTTGCACATCAATAATCTCTGGAATATTGTGAATCAATACCGGTTCTGCTGTTAGTAACACAGCGCATAGAATCTGTAAAGCTTCGTTTTTAGCTCCTTGTGGCTGAATTTCTCCAGCCAAAGGCTGTCCTCCTTCTATTTTAAAACTCCCCATTGGCAATAACTAATTAATATCGTTTGCGGTTGTTTCGTTTTCTTGGTTTGATTGGATTGTTGGATTTTGGCCCGTTTCCATTTTTGGATTTAACTTTTAAGAAATCTGCCGAAGACGTCAGAGGAAGTAATTCGGGGTTGAGGATCAACTCACCCTTGGAGAGCTCCTCTAAATGCTTAAAGATCACCTCGTCTTCTACGGTATCCTTGTTCCAATTCAAAAAGCATTTTTTCATATGATTGGCTATGGTAAACACCAAAGCGTCTTTCATATCGCCGGCTTCCCACCCTTTCGCCACTTCGATCATATGGTTGATGTTGTTCCCGTAAAAACGATATTTCTGGGTGTTTTTAGGGTAGTCCAAACGCTTTGGACGCTGCTCCAGCAATTCCTTTTCGGGTTTATCAAAAGGAGCATCTACATCAAGTTCAAATTTTGACATGATGAATAATTGATCCCAAAGTTTGTGCTGAAAATCAGGGACATCACGCAAATGAGGATTGAGATTCCCCATCACTCCAATAATTGCCTTGGCCATTTTGTTACGCTGCTCGCGATCCGACTCGGCTACGGCTTGATCTATCATTTGATGAATATGGCGTCCGTATTCGGGGATGATTAAAAGCGGACGATCCGTATTGTATTGTAAGGGTATCATAAATTTAGAGATTAGGAGAAATCTGTTTTATTTAAAGGACAATAACGCCAGAGAGTTCCCTGACTTGCTTGTAAATAGTAACAACGGAATCAGGCGTTTGGTTTGATGCTAATATAGTCAAACTTCTGTAAGTACCCTTAGCAGATTGTTTTTCTGTTAGGGTCACCTCTTCGGCTGCAAAAAAAGATTTAATTTGCTCCAAATGCGGGCTTTCTTTTTTAACTATAAATTTGTAAAGGTAGGAACCGGGCCAAGGCTGTGAATCGATTAATTTAGCCTTGAACTGTTCAAAGTAATTGGCGGCATCCTCATTGGTTTGCATCCCGAATAGTTTTTTTCAAATATACGGTTCATTAAGAGCCTAAAAAACGAATGATAAAAAGAAATCTTAAAGTCGTCATCACGGGTGGGCCAGGAACAGGCAAAAGTACTCTTTTAGAGGCTTTGAAAGTGCGAGGCTTTAGGTGTTTCGAAGAAGTATCTCGCGATCTTATTGAAGAGGGAAAGAAAAAGGGTATGGCTAACTATTTTTTAGAAGCGCCCTTGGCGTTTAGTGAAGCCTTGTTTGAAGGTCGTTTTGCCCAATACCAAACTGCTAAAAACCTTCCTTTTCAGGCTCCAAAGCCTGTTGTTTTTTTCGATCGAGGGCTGCTGGATGTGGTTGCCTATTTGGAGTCACTAGGGCAAGAGAACAACCCTTTGAAAAATAAGGCTCGGAACTACCCCTATGATCGGGTTATTTTTCTACCACCATGGAAAAAAATCTATCATAAAGATGCCCAACGTTTGGAAGAATTTGAACAGGCCGAAAAGCTTTCGAAAGCACTCTGGCACACCTATTCCCGAGAAGGTGTCGATCCTTTTGTGTTGCCGCCCGGTACTGTAAATGAACGTGTCGAAGCACTTCTGAATTACCTATCGATATGAAATCTCTAGAAAAGACTTTGGCGCATTTTTGGGGATTTGACCGTTTTCGTCCACTCCAAAAAGAAATCATTCGCTCTGTAATCACAGGAAAGGATACGATTGGCTTATTACCCACGGGAGGAGGAAAATCTCTTTGTTATCAGTTACCTGCCCTCTTGGGAGAAGGAATCACCTTGGTAGTATCCCCACTAATAGCGTTGATGCAAGACCAAGTAGCACAGCTAAAAGAACGAAATATTCCCGCACTGATGCTGGAACGCCCTACCCCCCATCACAGTCTAGAAAAACAATTGGACAATCTTGCGTATGGGCCCTATAAAATACTTTTTGTTTCTCCGGAACGGCTGCAAAACCCCTTGGTCTCAGAACGTTTAAGCAAACTCCCTGTAAGCCTTTTGGCGGTGGATGAGGCCCATTGTGTGTCTGAATGGGGGCATGACTTTCGTCCAGCCTTTTTAGCCATTCAAAACTTTCGTGAGAGCATCCCCAAAACACCTCTATTAGCCTTGACAGCAACCGCAACCCCTGCGGTGCTTGAAGACATAAAGAAACACTTAGGACTCAAATCCCCTGCTCTTTTTCAAGCTTCTTTTGACCGTCCCAATATCGCTTATCATATTGATAGAACATCCGACAAAATTGGTCGTTTAAAAAAATTGCTGGCACAAGATTCGGAGCCCTGTATCATCTATTGTCGTACACGAAAGCAAACCGAAGCCCTTTACCTACAATTCAAAGACACCCATACCGTTGCTTATTTTCATGGGGGAATCAGCGAAGAAGAAAAAAAAGAACGCCTGCAAGAATGGCTGGTGGAAACAAAACGCATAATGATTGCCACCTTGGCTTTTGGAATGGGCATTGACAAACCCAATGTTCGACAGGTTATTCATATGAGTCCTCCCGAAAGCTTGGAACACTATTATCAGGAAAGCGGTAGAGCCGGACGTGATGGTGCTCCAGCACAAGCGACACTCCTATTGGGCACTTCAGACTTTGATCAACTCAGGCGTCAATTTTTGGAGGCCATACCCACCAAAGCAGAACTGACTCATTTTTATAAATCCCTTTGCAATTATCTTCATATCGCCTATGGGGAGGGGCAGGAACAACGCTTTTATATTCATTTTCAAGAATTCTGTGCCCAGTATCAACTTCCCACTTCCAAAGCACTGCAAGCACTCCACCTCCTGGACCGTGAGGGGCTTTGGCAATGGAGACCGCTTTATCGGGAACAGATTCACCTTCAATTTTTAGCGAATCGACGACAGGTTCTTGAATGGCTCCAAAACAACACACAACGGAGTGCTTTTTTCCAGCTACTATGGCGTCGTTATCCAAGGGTTGTCCAGCAACCTCAAGAAATTGATTTGGAACTGCTTGCCAATATCAGTGAACTACCACAAAAAAAAATCATCCAATATTTAAATCAAGCAAAAACAGATGGTTGGCTATCGTTGGAGTGGATCAAAAGTGATAGTTGCTTGGAATGGATGCATCCCCGAGAAGAGCCCTATACCCTCGCCCCTATTATTCATCGATTGCGTAATCGGCTTGAGCAAAAGCGAAAAAAAATTGAAGCGCTAGAATATTTTTGCACCGATAACCATCAGTGCAAACGGAACATTTTACTCGCCTATTTTGGCGAGGAGAAAACCGAACCCTGTCAACATTGTTCTGCTCAAAGCTGCCATTCGACCTCTCAAGAAGAAATGGAAAACCTCCAAAAAGAGCTAATGGCTTGCTTACAAAAGGAGTCCCTAAGTACGGAAGCATTGATTGAGCAATTGCCCTATTCAAAAGAGAATATTATACTAATTTTACACACATGGGCCGAAGCCCAAAAACTAACTCAAAACAAGCACTACCAATGGGAATTGACCCCGTCGTAAAACCACGCATCCTTTTTTTTGGAACCCCTGATTTTGCTGTTTGTTGCTTGCAAGAACTGCTTGCCAATGACGATTCAGTGGTCGGCGTTGTGACCAGTCCCGATCGTCCGGCAGGGAGAGGGAAAAAACTCAAAGGATCGGCTGTGAAAGAATTTGCGATTTCAAAGGGTTTGAATGTCCTTCAACCTACCAATCTCAAAGCAGAGTCTTTTATCCAAGCTCTCAAGGCATTGGATGCTGATGTTGCTGTGGTAGTTGCCTTTCGGATGCTTCCCAAAGCAGTGTGGTCGCTCCCCAAGTGGGGGACTTTCAACCTCCATGCCTCTTTATTGCCTCAGTATCGTGGCGCAGCTCCCATCAATTGGGCTCTAGTAAATGGTGAAACCGAAAGTGGTGTCACTACCTTTTTTATTGATGAAAAAATTGATACGGGGGCCATACTTTTACAGGAAAAAATACAACTGAATGCCAATGAAACTGCAGGAAGCCTTCACGATCGCTTGGCCAGCTTAGGCAGTCGACTCATCGTAGAGACCATTATTGGACTTCAAAAAGGAAATCTTACGCCCCAAGCCCAAGAAAATCCCCCAAAACTCTTGGCCGCCCCCAAGCTTAGCAAAGAAAATACACGAATCCCCTGGCACAAACCTCTTCTAGCTATTCAAAATTTTGTTCGTGGCATGAACCCCTATCCCGGAGCTTGGTGTATTCTCTCCACTGAGGAGGGTGAAAAATCTGTAATGAAGCTGTTTGAGGTTGAAATTTCCTACACCGAACACTCCTACCCTAATGGAAGTTTAGTGGTTGAAGACAAAAAAATCCGCATTGCGCATCCCCAAGGGTGGGTTGACTGCACCCTACTTCAACTACCAAATAAGCGACGCATGAGGGCATCAGACCTCCTAAATGGTTACCGTTTTCACAAAAAAAGCCATATAAATTAGGTTGGTTTTTAACAAAAAGGCAGATTTATCAACAATCCCTAGCATTTATGGGGCGTTCCCTTTGGTCTTTGGGTAAAGGTTCTAAATTTGTAAGAAACATTAAACCTTTTTAATTATGAACAAAACAGAACTTATCGATGCTATGGCAGCTGATGCTGGCATCTCAAAAGCAGCTGCTAAAAAAGCACTAGAATCTATGCTAGGAAATGTAGGATCAACACTCAAAGGAGGCGGAAGAGTTTCTTTAGTAGGATTCGGTTCTTGGTCTGTATCTAAAAGAGCAGCACGTGAAGGAAGAAACCCACAAACTGGGGCAACAATCAAGATTGCTGCTAAAAACGTGGTGAAATTCAAAGCCGGTGCAGAGCTTTCTGGAGCTGTAAACTAGTTTACGATTTCTAAACAATACATAAGACCTCCTTCTGGAGGTCTTTTTTTATGTTTTACTATTAAAGTTTCCTACATTTAAGGGAACAACATGAAAAAAGGACTTCTTCTTGTCGCCGAACCCTCTATCTGTGGAGACCAGAACTTTCACCGTTCTGTCGTATTGATCGCTGACGACAAGGAAGACAGCACGCTCGGGTTTATCCTTAATAAATCCATGAATTACAAACTCAAAGATGTTTTGGATGGTATTCGCTACAACTTCAATCTTTACTTTGGAGGGCCTGTAGAACCTGATAATCTTTTCTATGTGCATAACTGTCCAAGTTTAATAGAAAACAGTATTCCTATCCAAAACGGACTTTTTTGGGGTGGGGATTTTGCCACTGTTCTCGATCTCATCAACTCAAAGACCATCACTCCCGAAAACATTCGATTTTTCTTAGGGTATTCCGGTTGGGAGAAAGGACAACTGAATAAAGAAGTGGAAGCAAAATCATGGGTTATCGTACCAAATCTTTACGAGAATGAATTGATTTCTAAGGTCAAAAAAGACTTTTGGCGCAAACAAATGGTGGCCTTGGGTGGGAAGTATATTTTGTGGTCAAACGCTCCTGAAAATCCTAGTTATAACTAAGCGCGTACTGCCCAAAACGCATCAAACCACTGCTGAAGTTGCGTTTCGGTATATGTTTTTTTTCGGTAGCTTGAAACAGTAAAAACACCCAAAAAAGGAGATAAAAGAGACAAAGCATCCGCTTTTTGCAATTCAAAAGGTGAAACAGGACGCTCCTGAATCGCAATTCCCTCTTGTTTTTTTAACCAATCAATAAAAGCTGCCCGTAAAACAGTCGCTTGACAACCCGAAGCCAAGTCGGGAGTAATCACTTCGCCTTCATCCGACAAAAGAAATAGAGATCCTTGGGCAGACTCGACGATGTTTTTTTGGCTGTTGAGCAACAAACAGTCCGCATATCCATTTTCATGTGCGTAAGTCTGCGCCAAATCCCTTTGGGTTTGCTGTGATGCTGGCAAGGTAGCATAGTAATCTTCGGAAAGATATACGTCTTTATAAAGTTCAATTTGTACCGGTTCTGATGGGGAAGCTGTGGGAAAAGCACCTTTATACTCCAAAATCCATCCTAAAGAACTAAGAGGTGCTTCCGCATGGGATGGAGTTTGTCGGAAAGCTGTCAATTCAAAAAGCTGGGTTTGCTCAGTCGCTGCCGTTTGTGGAAAAGCCTTCAATTGGGACTCCAAATAATCGGGTGTGAGCGTCATTGGAATTTGCATGCGCCACCGTCGTAAACTAGACATCCAATGAAAATAGGTCGCTTCCCAAAAAATCGGAACCGTGTCTTGCCAATAAATGGGAACGGTAAATTGGGCTCCTAGTTGTGAAAAAGAAAACTCTTGAAAAGGAAGGGCACTCCAATCGGAGTAGCCTTGGCCATTATATCGAATCATGCCCCAAAGTTAGGCAGAACCTAGCACTTGTTTGAGTGCTGTGATCGAATTATCCCAAAACATTTTAGATTCTTCGATTTCCTCTTCTTCGGCAAAATCATTGATGATTAACGAGACGTCCTTGGTGATGGCATCTACTTGTATGACAAATTCAAAATAATACTCCTCCTGATCGGGCTCATCATTAAGCCATTGAAAACGTACCTTTTGGTTGATTTTTTTTGAAAGGAGTTTGGCATATTCTTCGCCATCATCCCAAATGAAGGTGAAATCTTCACCGCGCGAATTGACATTGTCGGCAAACCATTCACTTAAGCCCGAAGGGGTGCTTAAGTATTGAAATAACAATTGGGGAGATGCGTGAAAATCAAACTCGATAGAAAAGGGCTTTTTTTGATTCATGGTTTGTTATATAAATAGAATCGTTAATATATAAAAAAACTTCATTCAAGCTTTCTAACTTGTAATAAATTTAAATACCAGGATTGCTTCATAGTCATTTTAAGTTTATATTTGCGCTCCCATGGCGAGGTAGCTCAGCCGGTTAGAGCGTCGGATTCATAACCCGGAGGTCGGGAGTTCAAGTCTCCCTCTCGCTACAGTAATTTTAAGGCTTCACTGCAAAGTGGAGCCTTATTTGTTTTCTATGTATTGCATATTATATATTAGGCTTTGATTCAGCAAATTATCGATCAATAAAAAATGATTTTCTTCTTGAAGAAAATCGGCCTCCAAATCCTTCGATTCAACAAATTTGAAGAATAACTGTCTTTCCACTATCGGAATTCTCAACACCTCCTTAAAAAAGGAATCATTCAAAAAATTATCTTCCTCTTGATAAAGGGTTTCTAAATCAGAGTCCTTTATTAGCCCCTTTTTCAAGGAAGGTTTCCTACGTTCAAACAGTTTAATAGCAAGTCCCAATAAAGCAAAAAGATTTCCACTGGGGATATTCTTTTCGTAAGCGTATGGGTTGTTAATGATATCCCATTGAAGTTGTTGATTTAATTCTTGATTGTAAAGTGCACTGTCAAATTCGTGGTTAGATCCTGTAAGTACTACTTCATCAAGTAGTACTCCCTCTTGAATTGAATCCGCAATGACAGGGGTGAAAAAAATTTGAGTGGTATCCTTTGAGACAGTAACAAAAGTTCCTTTGATATGCTTTATTGAAAAAGGGTTTTGATAAGAAACAGTAAGATTATATCCCGCTATTAATAAAAGGACTAAGTAGGTTCGTCGCATTTCTTGGGGTGTTTAGAAATCAATCCAATGTATTCAAAGAATTGAAAACCAAGTATTAATAAAACCCTAAAACCGTTAAACTTCTTTTTGAATTTTATTTCTTTATGCCATGAAAAATCCCATCCCACTCCGACGGTCCATATTCCCGGTTCAATTTTCCCAAAAAGCAGTTGCTAAAACCGATATCTGTAGCATGCTGGAAGCAGCTAATTGGGCACCAACCCATCGTAAAACAGAACCCTGGCGGTTTAAGGTGCTACAAGGGAGTCAAAAGGATTCTTTGGGCTCTTTTATGGCGGAAACCTACGCGCAAACCGCTAGCAAATTTTCAGCTATCAAACAACAAAAGATTAGGGATAAAATAGCTCAATCACCAGTAGTAATTCTCCTCTGCATGCAACGTGACCCAGCAGAATGCATCCCCGAGTGGGAAGAAGTAGCTGCTACTGCCATGGCGGTTCAAAACCTCTGGCTTCAAGCAACATTATTGGGATTAGGAGGCTACTGGAGCTCCCCTTCCTATTGCGATCAAATGCATGATTTTATTCCTTTTAACGAGGGAGAACGCTGTTTGGGCCTATTTTATCTTGGTCATTTCGAAGGGTCGTTACCCCAACGAACACCCGGTTCTTGGGAAGACAAAGTTGTTTGGTATACCTAAATTTTAATCTGTCAATACACTAAATCCAATATGTATATTGGCGGTTTCCGAATCGACAAAGAGTTCTCGTTCAGCAACAGTCCCATGACAAGTCGATGGGGAACAAAACAGGGAGCCCCCTGCAAGTCTAATTTTTCCCTTTGTCTCCTTTTGCTGGGTTATGTCCCAGACATTGCCCACCACATTAAAGGTATCCACTGAAGCAATCGGCCCTTGATTATCGGATCGGATGGGACGGGTATCGAACTTTACCAACTGCCAGTATTCCGCATAGGTCGGCAAACGCACACCTGCCCAACGGCAGTAAGCTATTGCGTCATTATAACTGACTTGAGTTACAGGTAATGCCTTGGACGTGGGTGGATGAAGCCCATCGGGTTGACACCAAAAGGCACCCCATTCGGTTCGGTAACGGTACACATCTATCTGAACAATAGACCAACCATAGCGTTCCGCATCGGTGATGTACTGCGTTGCGTTGACAAAACGTTCGAAATCCCCAACTGTTACTGGAAGCAATTGCGGCTGTGAAGGACTGAAAATCAATAAGAACTTTAGGAACAAAAGCATTCCAAAAACTTATACATCACAAATTTGGATGGCTTCTCGAAGAGATTCCAACGGGTTTTCCTTCGTAGGGATAAATTCTTGCGCAACATAGCCCTGAAAGCCTGTAGCAACGATGGCTCGCATAATGGCTGGATAAAAAAGCTCTTGGTTTTCGTCAATTTCATGCCGTCCTGGAACCCCTGCTGTATGATAATGTCCAAAGAATTGATGGTTGGTCTGAATACTACGGATGATGTCCCCTTCTTGAATTTGCATATGATAAATATCATAAAGCAATTTGAAATTATCGGACCCCAAGGCCTTACACAAGGCAATCCCCCATTCAGTAGAATCGCACATATAATCCGGGTGATTGATTTGATTAAACAATTCCATCTGTAACACCACACCGTGTTTTTCCGCCAAAGGAAGAATCTTTGATAAACCCTCGACACAATTCGCCAACCCTTGTGTGTCGGACATTCCATTGCGATTGCCACTAAAACAAATTAGATTAGTGTAGCCTGCCGCAGCTACTTGAGGAATTATTTCTGTGTAATTGCGAATCAAAGTTTCATGATACTGATGATCATTCCATCCTTCGGTAAGGCTGATCTCAGCACCGTTACACATGGAGCAATGAATACCGTGCTTTTTGAGTGTAGGCCAATCTTTCGGGCCAATGAGATCAATGGCCTGGATCCCTATGTCTTTGATGATTGGCAAAAAAGTATCTAAAGGAATATCCTCGAAACACCATTGACAGACCGAATGATGAATGTTATTCTTACGTTTGAAAGTTTCAGCTGTTGGATCGTTCGTGTTCGCATTAGTCATAGGATGTAAAAGCAATCCTGATAAGGCTGTGTTTTTTATAAAGGTTCTTCGATGCATAAGAAAGGAACTTCAATTTAATAGGAAGCTCCCTAAATGTATAAAAAAATGATTACATGAATGCTCATCCGTGGCTATGCCATCTACCCTATTCTAATCTCAGGGAGCCTGATATCGGTCTAATAGCATATCCATTTTACGAAACCACAAAGGGGGCAGCAGGGACAGTAGCATAGAGGTTGGATAGCCGTATGCAATTGGGGACTGTTTGGTTTGTTTCCAATATCTGAAACTTTTTATTCGATCGAAAGTGATGATCCGAATGCCGTGTCAATTCATAAAGCACCCTCCTTTGAGAGTGCAAATACAGTCGCTACGGGAATGGTATAGGCCAATAGATACTTAACATCCTTAAGCATAGTTGTAGTAATTACACCTCTAAGATGCTTTTTTTTGACTTCTCGACTTGTATAATATGTTGCAAACCAGTCCACTAATAATTAAAAAGATTCCCAGCAGACTGAAAAAAGTGTAGGTTTCTTCAAAGACAAGAACACCAATTGATAGGGTAAAAAAGACCTCAACGTATTTGAATGGAGCAATCATATTTGCCTCATAGGAACGAAAGGCTTTGGTCATATACAGTTGCCCAAAAAACCCAAAAACCCCTAGCATCAATAAGCTGGGGTAGTCCGCAAGAACGGGGCTTATCCATCCGGTAAAACCAATCCCTACAGCCCCTACCACCGTTGCTATGAGCATAAAATAAAACACCACTACAACCGAATGATCGCCATGACCAATTTTATTGAGAATAATATAAACCCCAGCAGAAAAAAAAGCAGACAGAATCGCAATCGAAAAGCCTAAAACAGAAACGGTGCTGTCAAAACCCTTAATCAGTGCTACGCCACTAAAGGTAATTGCGAAAAAAAGCCATTGTATAGGACGGATTTTTTCATTTAATAAAAAGATCGCCAGAAAAGCAGCAAAAAGAGGAGACACATAACGAAGAGTTACTGCAGAACCAAGGGAGATATAATTAACCGAAAGAAAAAACAATACCATAGATGTAGATCCCACTAATCCACGGCTAATCAGCAAGGTCTTTTGATCTCCCCAAATGGGAATATTAAATCGTTTCAGATAGCCATAAGCAATTATCAAGGACGTTACGGAACGAAAAAAAATCAACTCAAAAGTGGGGTAGTCAATGAGGTTTTTGATCAATGCATTCATCATACCAAACAGCGCAGTGCTGAGAAGCATGTAACGAACGGCACGGTAAAAATCGGTCACTTTACTATAATTTTCACAAAGATGCTGGTTCTTGTGCGATCTAGGTGTCAAGAATCTAGGTTTTTTCTGTGTAGTTTTGTTCAAAACCGTCCATGAAAACACTGCTCAGTATTTTTCGACTGCAATGCCCGTGCTGCCACAAAGGGGAATTTTTAGAAAGTCCTCCCCGACCTTTGTTCAAAATTATTCGTGTTCGAGAGCAGTGTACTCATTGCCCAACACGATTTAAAATAGAGCCGAGTTTTTACTACGGATCTATGTATGTCGCTTATGCCCTTGGAGTGGCGCTAATGCTAGGGGTTACGCTCATATATTGGGTGCTCAGTGATTCTTTTTCGGTAGGGACTGCTTTTTTGTGGATTAGTGGGATTCTTTTGATTGTGAGTCCCTATCTGAATGCTTGGTCAAAATTGATTTGGGCCAATTTCTTTTTTCACTACCAGCCTGATCTAAAAAAGAAAAACGATTAGGGTTTACAAATTGAGACCACTTCTTGTAACATTTTCAAATCGGCTACTTCGTCTTGCTGCTCCCAAAAATCCGAGACACTTTCGGCGTTCGAATGATTCAAATTTTTCTTTTGGGCAGACAAGTGTAGGCTCTCAAAACCATGATCGTAAAACATTTGACAGTTTTCAGCGTTGATTCCTCCACCTGGTTGAATTTCAAGGGATTTACCCGCCAAAGTTTTCCATCGCTCAAGTGTTGCGATACCTTCCATCGCTTGTAGGGCTTTTCCCGAACACAAAATGCGATGAACTCCCAATTCAATAAAACGCTTTAATGCTGTCTCTGGATCTGGAATCAGATCAAAAGCTCGATGAAAGGTAATCGCAAGAGGCTTGGCAAAAGCCATTGCTTGTTGTAGTTGTTCCCAATGTATTTGATTATTTGAATGCAAAAAACCCACCACAACACCGGCCACGCCTAATTGCTTAGCCATTCGAATGTCTTCCAAAAGGGTTTGAAATTCAACTTCCGAATAACAAAAGTTGCCCGAACGTGGACGAATCAAAAGATGAATAGGCAATTCGCTCAAGCGAACCGCTTCCTTAATAAAACCATAGGAAGGCGTGATACCACCCAAGCTTAATTCTGCACAAAGTTCAATTCGATCAGCACCGGCTTGCTGGGCATTCAGGATGGATTGGAGGCTGGTGGCACATACTTCAACTTTCACAATTTCGTTTTTAGGTTTTTGTAAAATACTGCATTTTTAGGTAAAATACAGTACCTTTTGACACCATTGAATTATAAATTTAATCCCATATACCGTTATGACACTTGATCCTTTTTTGGCAGAGTTCATTGGCACGGCTTTTCTCCTATTACTTGGAGCAGGTGTTGTTGCCAATGTGAATTTGAAGCAAACCATTGCAGAAAACCAAAACCCCTGGATGCTAATAACCACTGCTTGGGCTTTTGCGGTCTTTGTGGGGGTTTTTATTTCAAGTCAATCCAGTGGCGCGCATTTGAATCCTGCCGTGACCCTAGGTTTGGCAGTTGCTGGAAAGTTCTCTTGGGAACTCGTAGCAAGCTATCTTCTGGCTCAATTGCTTGGAGCCATGTGCGGAAGTTTTTTAGCTTATCTCGCTTATATTGATCACTACCGGGCTACCAAAGACGAAGCTGCGGTCAAAAGTACATTCTGTACCGGCCCAGCCATACGCAATTATAAAAACAATCTTTTTGCGGAAGCCCTTGGTGCTTTTGTCCTTGTTTTTTCAGCTTTGATGCTTGCCAGTCCCAATATTGAAATCGAAGGTAGTTCCGTTACTAATTTTGGTCTTGGTGCTCTTGACGCTCTGCCCATTGCGTTGGTCGTGTGGGTTATTGGTCTTGCTTTGGGAGGTACTACTGGATACGCCATCAATCCAGCTCGTGATTTTGGACCGCGGCTTGTATATTCACTCCTGCCAAGGAAAAATAAACAAGTCGACTGGGCCTATAGTTGGATCCCCATTTTAGGACCCTTTCTAGGTGGAGTCATTGCAGGAGGACTTTATCTGCTGCTAGGACTTTAGTGCGACTCTATTTGGCAACATTCACCGCTCGTGTTTCTCGAATGACTGTGATTTTTACTTGCCCAGGATAGGTCATATCTGTTTGGATCTTTTGAGATATTTCAAATGAAAGCTGTGCTGCCTGATCATCACTAACTTTTTCACTCTCCACAATTACTCTAAGTTCACGTCCTGCTTGAATGGCAAAGGCCTTGTTGACTCCGTCAAAATCATACGCGATATTTTCCAAATCCTTAAGACGTTGCACATAGCTATCGAGAACTTGTCGGCGTGCACCCGGACGCGCGCCAGAAATAGCATCACACACCTGAACAATAGGGGACAATAAAGAGGTCATTTCAATCTCATCGTGGTGCGCTCCAATAGCATTACACACTTCTTTTTTCTCTCCGTGCTTTTCTGCCCACTCCATTCCCAGCAAGGCATGAGGCATTTCTGTTTCTTCTTCGGGTACTTTCCCAATATCATGAAGCAAACCAGCACGCTTGGCCATTTTAGCATTCAAGCCTAATTCTACGGCCATCACACCACAAAGTTTGGCAACTTCACGAGAGTGCTGTAAAAGATTTTGACCATAGGAAGAACGATATTTCATTCGCCCAACAATTCGGATTAACTCTGGATGCAGACCATGAATACCAAGGTCAATCACCGTGCGTTTTCCAACCTCAACGATTTCATTCTCGATTTGCTTTTTTGTTTTTTGAACCACTTCTTCGATTCGTGCGGGGTGAATGCGTCCATCAGTGACTAGTTTATGCAATGACAAACGAGCAATCTCTCTCCGAACGGGATCAAAGCAAGATAAAATAATAGCCTCGGGAGTATCATCTACAATGACTTCTACTCCAGTAGCTGATTCCAATGCACGAATATTGCGCCCTTCCCGACCAATGATGCGACCTTTAATATCATCCGATTCGATGTTGAATACAGACACACAGTTTTCAATTGCTTCCTCAGTTCCAATGCGTTGGATAGTACTAATAACCACTTTTTTCGCTTCCTGTTGAACCGTTAGCTTTGCTTCTTCCAAGGTTTGTTGTGTGTACTCCATAGCGGCTGCCTTAGCCTTTTCCTGAAGGGACTTTACCAATTCTTCTTTGGCTTCTTCTGCAGAATAATTGGCGATCTGCTCCAACTTTACAATATTTTGCTTTTCCGTTTCGGAAACGGTTTCCATCTTTTTCTCAAGCTTTTCGAGTTTGATGCCCAACTGTTCTGTTTTAGCTTCCAGTTTTCGATTGAGGTCTTTGCTTTTGTTGAGCTCACTAGAAAGACGAGATTCTTTATCTCTCAAACGCTTTTCGATTTCAGCGATTTTTTTCTCACGTTGAAAAATTTCTTTCTCGTGCTCGCCTTTCAATTCAATAAAACGCTCTTTGGCTTGTAGGATTTTATCCTTTTTGATGGTATCGCCGTCTCGTTGGGCTTTTTTTACAATCTCATGAGCCCGTATCTCGGACTGTTTGATGATACCCGTAGCTTTATTTCGCTGCGAAAAACCACCAATAATGATACCCCCAACAAGGGCTAAGAGGGCAAGTAGGTAAGGGATGTATGCTTCCATATTGTTTAAAATAAAAAAGCCTGCATTAGCGATGAGTTTTGTATAAACTCCATATAAACAGGTTTGAGGCTACCCCATTGATCAAGGATCTGCTCTGGGCAGCATGCTTTTACAATAGTGACTCACCTCTTCGAATTAAATCTTCGTTGAGTTTATCAAAAAATATTACTAATACAGGCAGTATTGTATTGTTATGTTAAAGAACGTTAGTACGTAGCAATATGAACGTCGATGAGATCTATTAATTCTTGAGTCTTCAATCTATCTGCTTCGTTAGACTCGGGGTTTTGTTCTTGTTTCTCCACGCGTGCGGCGTATTGCAGGGCGCACATGGCTAAAACATCTTGTTTATCTCGTACAGCATAATTCTTTTCAAGCTGTTTGATCATTCCTTCTATTTTTTTAGCAGAGTTTCGTAATGCCGCTTCTTGATCGGGAGCTATCGTCAAGGGATAGACGCGATCGGCAATGGTTAACTTTATTTTAATTGTATCGCTCATTAGGTTACAATTCTGCTATTTGATACAAGCATTGATCAACTTCTTTGATAAGGCTGTTCAGTTTACGTTTCGTATTGGCTTTACTTTCGTTACTGCCGAGTAAGCTATTGGCAACTTTTAATGAGGCATTTTCCTGTTGCAATTGGGTGTACTTTTCTTGCAATTGCTGATTTTGCTCTTTGAAAGCTGTTATTTCGCTTTCAAGTTTTTGAAGTTGCAAATGATTGTCTTTGAGTTTATTCAAAAGAGCAATGATTTTTTCTTCAAGAAGGAGCATTGATTGATTCATGTCTCGGTTTGATTTGTCAAACGCTTACTTAAACAAAAGTAACAATTCGATTTCATATATTTAACAACGCTTCCAGCGTTTTAATAACTTTAACATACCCATTACCCTTGAATAGCTATCCAATCCATTATCATTCCTGCCTATTCTTTATACGAATTCTGTCCTGTTTTTTTTTTCTTGGGACTCTTTTAGGTTTCGGTCAAAACGAAATTGAACTCGGAACACCTCTAGACATACCCTTGGCCTTATCTGGGAATTTTGCTGAATTGCGAGGAGGACATTTTCATGCCGGCTTAGACATCAAAACCAAAGGAAGACAAGGCTTGAAGGTCAAAGCTGTAGAAGCAGGTTCTATACGTAGAATCCGCGTGAGTACCAGTGGTTATGGCAAGACTTTATACATAGAACACAATAATGGTCTTACGAGTGTATATGCTCATTTACAAAAATTTGCACCCAAGATAGAGGCCTTCATAAAAGTTATTCAGTATGAAAAAGAACGATTTGAAGTACAGCAATTTTTACGTAAAGACGAACTGACAGTTACCAAGGGAGAAATCATTGGTTATTCTGGTAATACTGGTGGAAGCTTTGGTCCTCATCTTCATTTTGAGGTACGAGACACAGACCTACAAACGCCACTGAATCCACTCCGAATGGGCTTGAATGTTAAAGATACCCAACGCCCTCAATTCCGACAACTCTATTTATTTGATGATCAAGAAAGACTTTTTCAAGACGTTCCCCTTCAAAAAATCAACGATAGTGTATACCAAACCAATTTGTTATTCACTCAAGGAAAAATCGGATTGGGACTGAGTATGTTTGATCGGCAAGATTTAAGCTATAATCGAAATGGCATCTACAGAGTTGAGGTCTTACTCAATGGTCAAAAAGTCTATGCCTACCAATTCGATGAGATCGATTTTAAAGACGGAGAATACATCCCACTCTTTATTGATTATGCTCTTTCAAAAACCAAAAAACGTCGCTTATACAAACTTTTCACCCCAGCATATAGTAAGCTTAGTTTCTTGAATACTATTCCTTCAAACGGGTTTTTACTTATCGAAAATGAGAAATCCTATCAAGTGAAAGTTATTGTCACTGATTTTCATGGCAACCGTGCTTATCTGGAATCTTATATCGATGGGCAAAATACAAAACGTGAGTTCTCATCATTGACCCCCACCAATCCAACACACACCATTACCCCCGAAAAAGATTATCTGGTACAATTTGAAGACAAGGGTGTGTATTTTCCCAAAAACAGTTTTTTTAGTACTCAGAATATTCGCTGTGAAAATCTGCAAGAGTCATTAAAACTCGAAACACCTCTCGTTCCTGTTCGCAAAGCTTTTGAAATCTCTTTTAATCCTCCCAAAGGCGATAGTCTTAACCTTGCCCAAATGGCCATTGTTCGCAAAGGAGAAAAAGGCAAAAACACCTTTTTTGCAACTCGAAAAAAAGCAGCACATTGGATCGCAAAAACAAAAGAAGGAGGCATCTATCAACTGCAAAGAGACAGCCTATCCCCTAGCATCAAACCGCTAAACTTTAAAGAAGGGCAATGGCTATCACGTTATCGTTATCTGAAAATACATATTGAAGACAACGACAGCGGAATTCGTTCTTATCGAGGTACTATCAACGGGGAATGGGTTCGTTTTGAATACGAGCCTAAACTTAAATTACTTACCTATGATTTTCGGGATAAAACATTCAGAACATCCAAGCATGAACTGCAATTGGAAGTCACCGATGGAGTTGGCAATCGCAGTGTGTATGAAACAACATTATATCGCAAATACGGCTTGGATAAATAGCTTATAAGGTCTTTTCGAGGGTAAAGGTTTTCAAGGTGTCTAAAACGTAAGCTACTTCTTCTGAGGTGTTAAAGCTTGAAAAAGAAAAACGCAATGATGCCATTTCTTGTGGAGTCGTTTCTAAGGCACTAAGCACGTGAGATCCTTTGCCGCTTCCAGACTGACAAGCACTGCCTTTGGAACAGGCAATTCCTTTCAGATCCAATTGAAAATCCAAAAGCATGCTTTGTTCTTTTTCTATGGGCAAAGCTACATTGACAAGTGTATAGGTACTTTTTTCAAAATCAGAACAACACCCATTAAAATGAACTTGAGGGAAAATCTCCCGAAGTCCCTCAATGAATTGTAGTTTCAAAGATTGAATAAACTGGCGTTCCTCTGCAAGTTTCGCGTAGGAAAGCTCTATGGCTTTTTGCATTCCAACGATACTGTGAACCGCTTCGGTTCCAGCACGAAGCCCTTTCTCTTGTGCGCCGCCATAAATAAAACAGTCCAACCCAGAATTCTTGCGTACATATGAAAAACCAATTCCTTTTGGTCCGTGGTATTTGTGTGCGGCAGAAGATAAAAAATGGATCGGTGTTTTGGATAAATCCAATTCAAAATGCCCTACACCTTGAACTGCATCCGAATGGAAATATGCTTGGTTGGCTTCGCACAAATACGCCACATGATCAATATCGAGTATGGTTCCAATTTCGTTATTTACATGCATTAAGCTAACCAAAACAGGTCCGTAACTTTCTTTGAGCAGTTTTTCAAGATCTTTTAAATCAATGGAGCCCACAGGGGTTAATTTCACATAGTTGATTTGTATCCCACTGGCTTCTAATGCGTCCAAAGTATGCAAAACGGCATGGTGTTCTATTTTGGAAGATATGATGGTTTTGACCCCTAAATCTTTAACAGCACAACGCAGGATCATATTGTCAGATTCGGTTCCTCCAGAAGTGAAAATGATTTCTTGAGCCTGAGCACCCAGAAGTCCTGCAATACTTTTTCGAGCTGATTCAATGTTGGATTTTGCCGTTCTTCCAAATCCATGCGTTGAAGAAGGATTCCCGAAACAGCTTTGCATGGACTCAGAAATCGCTTCAATTACTTCGGGGCGCATGGGTGTGGTTGCGGCATTGTCAAAATAAACGTCCATCACTAAATAATCATTACTTAATTCACAAATCAAACTTACATAAGAAGTATTGATTTATTCAAACTCTTGCAGTGTTTTTGTAATAATTGAAATGCAATCTTCCAATTGAGCTTCAGTCATTACCAAAGGAGGGGCAAAACGAATGATATTGCCATGGGTAGGCTTGGCCAGTAGGCCATTGTCTCTTAAACGCAAACAAATCTCCCAAGCTGTTTTACTATCTGGAGCATCATTGATGACAATAGCGTTTAAAAGTCCTTTCCCACGCACCAAAGACACAATAGAACTCTTTTCTATGTAGGCATTCATGTCCGCACGAAATTTTTCGCCAAGTACTCGAGCATTTTGTGTTAGTTTTTCTTCTTGAATAACGGTTAATGCTGTGTGTGCTACGGTCACCCCCAATGGATTCCCTCCAAAGGTACTTCCGTGTTGTCCGGGCTGAATCACATCCATGATTGCAGTATCACATAAAACAGCAGAGACAGGGTACGTTCCTCCACTTAAGGCTTTTCCTAGAATCAACAAATCAGGGCGTACATAGGTGTCTTCTTGACGCTCACAATGTCCTTCACAAGAACAATTACCACACACGGCTAACAAGGAACCTGTACGACCTATTCCAGTTTGAATTTCGTCAGCCATCAACAAGACATTATACTGACTACACAGGGCACGCGCCCCACGAATAAAGTTTTCATCGGGTGTATAAACTCCAGCTTCTCCTTGGATCGGTTCTACCAAAAAGCCAACGATATTCTTGTTGGTTTGCAAGACGGCCTCCAATGCATCGAGATCGTTATATGGAATATGTAAAAAGCCTCCGGTGTGTGGGCCAAAATAGTCTTTGGAACCAGCATCGGATGAAAAAGAAATTATGGTTGTAGTTCGTCCGTGAAAGTTATTGTCACAAACAATAATCTGCGCCTGATCTTCTGGAACTCCTTTGATCGTATAACCCCATTTTCGGGTGATTTTTATAGCTGTTTCAACCCCTTCTGCACCGGTATTCATTGGCAGTAAACTTTCAAAACCAAAATACGCTGTGGCGTATTCCATATACTCTCCCAAGCGATTGTTATGAAAAGCGCGTGAAGTAAGTGTTAGAGTTTCGGCTTGGTCTTTAAGTGATTTTACAATTCTAGGGTGACAGTGCCCTTGGTTTACTGCAGAATATGCAGAGAGAAAATCATAGTACTTTTTCCCTTCAACATCCCAAAGGAAAACCCCTTCGCCTTTAGCTAATACAACAGGAAGCGGATTATAGTCGTGTGCTCCGTATTTTTTCTCTAAATCAAGGTGGTATGCCGAGTTGTTTGCTTGTTGCGTTTCCATGATGTTGTATTTGTAACGTTTTATTTAGTAATTGTGTGAATATAGCAATAATACCAATGCGCTAGCTGCAAAGATATTACAAATTCATCAACAATTTTACACTACAGAAGCCGCATTAAATACTACTTTTGCCCCATGGGAAGAAAAATGAAAGCCTTTGGGCTAGAAGCCCTCAAAATCGTTGACATTAATGCCAAAGGCATGGGCGTAGGAAAAGACGATGGACGGGTGTTTTTTGTACCGGGAACCGTTCCTGGTGATGTGGTTACCGCAACTGCCTATCGAAAAAGGCGTGGATATTGGGAAGCACGTTTGGAAAAGATCGAAAAACCCTCACCCGATCGCGTTAATGCTCCTTGTGACTATTTTGGTCTGTGCGGTGGCTGCAAATGGCAGCATTTTGATTATCAAGCACAACTTCAGCTTAAAGAAAAAGAGGTCACCCACAATCTCACCCATATTGGCAAAGTAACTCCCATAGAAAAATATCCCATTGTAGCGGCACCAGCCGACTACTACTACCGCAATAAAATGGAATTTTCTTTTTCCAGTCAACGTTGGTTGACCGCAGAGGAAATAAACAGCGAAGGGACTATTGAACGCCGAGGGGTTGGGTTTCACAAACCGGGGATGTGGGACAAGGTGGTAGACATCCACCACTGCCATCTTCAGGCAGATCCTTCCAATGCCATTCGCAACTTTATTCGCAGCTACGCTCTAGAGCACAACCTTTCTTTTTTCAACCCTCGAGAACAGGAAGGATTCCTACGAACCCTGATGATCCGAACCGCAAGTACTGGAGAAGTTATGGTGCTGCTTCAATTTTTTCATGAAGCAACAAACGATCGTGAAGCTTTATTAAAAGCGCTACAAAACGAATTTCCAACCATCAACTGCCTTCTTTATTGCATCAACAACAAGGCCAATGACAGTCTCTACGATCAAGAAATTGTAGCCTATACAGAGCGAACCTATATTGAGGAGAAAATGGGCGATCTGACCTTCAGGATTAGTGCCAAATCTTTTTATCAAACCAATTCGGAACAGGCCGAAAAACTTTATCGTTTGGTCAAGGATTTCGCGCAACTTCAACCAAACGAAATTGTCTACGATCTCTATACGGGTACTGGAACCATTGCACAATATGTGGCCGATCAGTGCGCTAAAGTGATTGGAATTGAATCTGTACCTGATGCTATCATAGCCGCCAAAGCTAATGCCTTAAATAATGGCATTTCAAATGTAGCCTTTGAAGTAGGCGATATGAAAGATTGCTTTGACAAAAACTTTATCGAGCGTCATGGTGAAGCACAGGTCGTGATCACCGATCCGCCTCGAAATGGAATGCATGCCAAAGTGGTAGGGCAGCTTATGGAACTCGCACCGGAAAGAATCGTATATGTGAGTTGCAACAGTGCCACCCAAGCTCGTGATCTGGCATTGATGAAGGAGAAATATCAACTTGTAAAAAGTCAAGCGGTGGATTTATTCCCACAAACCCATCATGTAGAAAATATTGTACTTTTACAGCGTATATGAAGTCCCTCCCCACGATTTTCCTAACACTCCTTGCCAGCTGGCTGATTTTTAGCTGCGAAAAAGATGATATTTGTCTTGAAGGAACACAGGGAACCCCACGCTTAATTATCAACTTTTATGATGCTGAAAATCCTGAGGTTTTAAAAACTGTTTCAGGTCTCCAAGTTAGAGCACTCAGCATCGATTCCATCATTCCTCTTAGCGATCCCCTTTCCATTCCCTTGCAAATCGATCAATCTTTCACTGAATTTGAAGTGATCAAAAATGCAAGTAGTGAAACGGAAAGCCAAACCATCGTTCAATTTAACTATGATCGTTGGGACGAATACATTAACCGTGCCTGTGGATTTCGTGGGCACTTTATTTTAAACGAACAATCCGTTGCCCAAAAAGACCCCACCAACAGTTGGATTCTTGGGTTTCAAGTTCTGAAAGACACTATTAGTAATGAAGAAACTGTGCATTTGGCTTTGTATCATTAGTGGGCTAAGCCCTCTAAGCTCATCTTGGGCACAGGAAGCCGATGGCATTGCTGTGGATCGTCTAACTGTTGAACCCGAGACTGGAAAACGCCCCATTACGCTACGAGCAGGAATTGATTTATATCGCCCTGTACGAGGTCAAGTTGATGATGCCTTTGCTGGCTTTGAGTTGGTAGGAGACTTGAGTGTGACGGATAACATCTATATCGCAATGGAAATCGGGACAGAAGACCGGACCATTCAATCGGAGCAGATTAATTTCACTGCCAAAGGCAGTTATATAAAATTAGGAATCGATTACAATATGTTTGAAAACTGGAAAGGAATGGACAACCTAGTTTATATTGGTCTCCGTTATGCTCGATCAGCTCATGAACTAAACGTAAATGACTATCTCCTTTTTGGTACAGAACATTTTTTTGAAGACACACTAACTACTTCGGGCTATTCCACTGGGCTTCGCCCCGACTTGAATGCACAATGGATGGAATTTTTGGCAGGAATTAAAGTGCAATTATTCAACAATCTCTACATGGGTTTTAGCTTACGTCTTAATGTACTTGCCAATCAAAATACTCCTGAAAACTTTGCCAATCTCTATATCCCTGGCTTTAACAAAGTGACGGATGAAAACCGATTTGGCATTGGATTTAACTATACGCTCAGCTATGCTCTTCCCTTCCGATTTAGAAAAAAAACTGCAAAGCCCTAGGTGTTTTAACACCTGGTAATTTAAGATACAATCGTTTTTTACGAACCAAAAACTTGGGTGCAAGGATACTTGCAATGATTGCTGAGCCTATGGCTTCCATGGGATACGAAAGCATTTCAAGCAAGCCTAATCCATAACGTAAGGCAAAGAAGAAAGCACCAAAAGAAAGAAGGTTTCCCAAGAGGGCTTTGGTTGACAGTGTCATGATTCGTTGGTGTCCTTATGGATCTTTTTAGTCCCCGCATAAATAGGGAAGTGAAGCAAGCGTGATTCCAGCTTCCCATTAAACAGCTTAATCTTTCGGCTCGGACGCAAACCGATGCTTTTCATTGCCTCCATATTAGAAGTAATCATCCAAGCCTGCGTGTTGGGATACTGTTTCTTAAAGGTATTCCCAATGTTTTCATAAAGCTGATCAATATCCCCTTCTAAACGTTCTCCGTAGGGAGGATTGGTCAACAGATGAAGGGGCCCTTCGGATTCTTTCTGGGTATGGAAAAAATCTTTTCTTGCAATGGTCACAAACGCTTCCAAGTTCGCATGGGCTACATTTTCCAGAGCTTTTCGGACTGCTGAGGGGGCTTTGTCCGAACCGGTAATTTGGATGCTTGGAGATACTATTTTTTTGAGTAAACTCTCGCGGATGGTTTCAAACAGATCTGGATCCCAGTTTGTCCAACGTTCAAAAGCGAATTCTTCTCGGTTGATATTGGCCGGAATATTCGCTGCCAGCATGGCCGCTTCAATAAGAATGGTTCCACTCCCACACATGGGATCAAAAAAATCGGTTGATCCATCCCAACCAGAATGCAAAATCAATCCCGCAGCCAATACTTCATTAATAGGTGCAATATTGGTCGCAAAGCGATACCCTCGCTTATGAAGTGAAGCTCCAGAAGAATCCAACGAAAGCGTAGCTTGTCGATCTTGAATGTGTAAGTGAATTTGCAAATCAGGTCGTTGGGTGTCTACTGATGGGCGCTTTCCAAATTGCTTTCGAAAACGATCCACAATCGCATCTTTGGTTTTCTGTGTCACATAGAGCGAATGAGTAAAACGATCCCCTAGCACCACACTATCTATAGCAAATGACTGTTCATGACTCAAATAGTCTTCCCATGGAAATCGATATATCGCTTGATAGAGCATCTCTTCGTCAGCCGCTGCAAAACGATGAATAGGCATGAGAATTTTCAAGGCAGTACGGAGGGCTAAATTGGCTTTGTACAAAAAACCGAGATCTCCTTTGAAAGTCACCAAGCGATTTCCTAGTTTGATCTCTCGTGAACCTAAACTGCGTAGTTCCTTTTCCAAAAGAGGCTCAAAACCATAGAAGGTTTTAGCTAAAAAGGTCAAATTTTTATCCATTGTGGAATTTCTGCCTCAAAAATACGCTAATTTTACGGGCTGCTACGGAAAACAAATGACAGACAATACAATTCTTTTCTTACTCCCCTTTCTTGGAGCTTGCTTGGGCTTAGTGTTAGCCCTCGGCTTATCTAAAAACCAAAAGCAGATGCAACCTTTGCTATTGGCTTTTAGCGGAGCTTTTTTACTTTCCGTTATACTTTTTGAATTGCTTCCTGAGGTGTATAATGGTTCCAACTTTGCGGCGGGCTATTGGATTATTGGCGGGATTTTATTGCAAATAAGCTTAGAGTTCTTTTCTAAAGGAGTAGAACACGGTCACGCACACATCCATGGACAGAGACAATATCCTATATTGTTATGGTTCAGTCTGAGTCTTCATGCCTTTTTAGAAGGAATCCCTTTAGAAAGCTACCCTCATTTAGCTTGGGGAATGTTTGTCCACAAAATCCCGATCACGATTGCCTTATTTAGTCTATTACACCATTATTCGAAAGAGGCTTGGGGTTTATATATCCCTTTGTTTCTTTTTGCCTTACTTACACCCCTCGGAGGGTTTTTGGGAGCAAACCTACTTATGGAGAAAAGCTTCTTACTTCCCATCACTTCGATGGTCATTGGTGTTTTGCTTCATATTGCAACCACTATCATATTTGAAAGTAGTGAAGGGCATCGCTTCAATGGTGCCAAAATGCTGAGTATTTTTTTAGGTTTCTTCTTAGGAAGCCTACTTTGATTTCACCAGATATTACATTTTTTTCACCACTTATTACATTATTCTCGACAACAACTACTAAGCCATTGCAGTATCCTATAGAAAGTTAGACTTTAGCATTGTCAATACGAATAGACTATGACTTTTAAGCCAACTTCGAGTTTTTCATTTTTCTCAGAAACTTTTAACAAAGTTGATTTTTGGAGTTGGCTTGATACTAGTTGGAGAATATGGCTGAGTACTTTGTCTTTCCCTCATTTTTCAGGTTTTTGGTACTTCGTACCCTTAGTAAAGACCCCCATCAAGTCCCCACACGTTCAGCCAGTTCTCCATTCTATTCTCGTAAAAACGCAAAAAAACCACATGTATTAACCTACTTAATTTGCTTTTTTCATTGATTTAGTTTTTGTTGCCCTCTCCTCGGAGAGGGTTTTTTTTTAACTTGCTACGACCCTAAATCTACACTTATGTATACCGATATCATTCATTATGATCTGGCGAATTCAGTCGATCACGACCATTTTCTAAACATTACTGCAAAAGTTCTTTCCGATTGGATGCAACATCAAAAAGGTTTTGTGTCTTGGACACAATATCGTAACTCCCGTGGTGGCTACACGGATATTGTCGTTTGGGAATCCAAAAAAGCGGCTCAAAAGGCGGAAGCCAAAATGGCTGAAAATCCACACCAAAACGACTGGGTAGGATGCTATCAAAACATTCAATCCGAATCTTTGGAAAGCGTTCGTTAAATAGCCAACCTTTAATTCACTATTTTTAGGGGAAACAGCTGTATTGAAAAATATTTACGCCAACACTCCAATAGTAAATTCCACAGCAATCCAAGGTGATCATGGAGGTTCAGTTTGGCTCAAAATGGAGGCACAACAACCAACTGGATCCTTTAAGTTAAGAGGAATTAGTCATGCCTGTATTACCTATCAAAAAAAAGGTGCCCAAGGTTTTATTTGTGCTTCTGGAGGAAATGCTGGTATTGCAGTAGCTTATACTGGGAAAAATTTGGGAATACCTGTAACCATTGTGGTTCCAGAAACGACAAGCCAGCGCGCCATTGATGCAATCCAAAAAGAAGAAGCCCATGTTATAATTCATGGCAAAAGCTATCAAGAAGCGCATACAGAAGCCATAGGGCTTATAAGCAAGGAACAAATATACATTCACTCTTTTGACGATCCGCTGCTATGGGAAGGCCACGCAAGTATGATCGATGAAATCAAAGCCGCTGAAATTATACCCGATCAGATTGTATTATCTGTGGGTGGCGGTGGTTTGTTATGCGGTGTAATGGAAGGCTTAGCAAGAAATCAATGGAGCCATATTCCTGTGTTAGCGGTGGAAACCCACGGAGCCCATTCACTCGCCCATGCACTAAACAACCAAAACCATCTAGGTATTGACAAGATCAGTAGTATTGCCACTTCTTTAGGAGCTAAAAAAGTAGCTCGTAAGGCCTTTGAAGAAGCTCAAAAAAAGACTGTTTCAAATCACATCGTGAGCGATCGAGAAGCCGTAGCCGCCTGTTTGCAATTTTCAAAGGATCATCAATTGGTTGTTGAACCTGCCTGTGGTGCCGCCCTTGCTCCTGTTTATGCAGGACATCCTAGTTTGAAAGACAAAAAAAACATCCTTGTAATTGTATGTGGTGGCGTGGGAGTTGGAATCGAGCAATTAGAAGCGTGGAATATAGCTTACAACCAGTAAAGGGCTTATAAACTATCAACCACTACCTTATAACTCGGATCTTCAATAACATTAACATCAATTATCTTATCCGCATTTTTAAGCAACTTTTGACAGTCGGCACTCAAATGGATTAGATGTACTTTTTTTTCCTGTTTCAAGTAACGTTCTGTTGTTTTATTCAATGCTTCAATAGCCGACATATCCACTACTCTACTCTCTTTGAAGTCAATAATAACTTCCTGCGGGTCGTTTTGAATATCAAATTTTTCATTAAACGCAGCAATGGATCCAAAAAACAAAGGGCCATAGATTTCATAGTGCTTCACTCCATTATCATCGATATGTTTCCGTGCTCGGATACGCTTGGCATTGTCCCACGCAAAAACTAACGAGGCGATAATAACACCAATCAATACAGCCAGAGCCAAATTGTGCAAGAAGATTGTAACTAAGGTAACGACAACCATCACGAAAATGTCAGAAGGAGGCATTTTGTTAAATGCGCGTAGGCTAGTCCATTCAAAGGTTCCTATAGCCACCATGATCATCAGACCCGTCAATGCGGCCATGGGCACTTGTTCAATCAGACCGGCTCCAAACATCACAAAGCAAAGTAATACCACCGCAGCCACAATTCCTGATAAGCGTGCACGGGCGCCATTTGAGGTGTTAATCAAACTTTGTCCAATCATTGCGCAGCCCCCCATTCCTGAAAACACCCCAGAAAGAATGTTTGCCACTCCCTGAGCCACTGCTTCCTTATTTCCACTTCCGCGAGTCTGGGTGATTTCGTCAATGATATTAAGTGTTAACAGACTTTCAATGAGTCCAACACCTGCCACAATCGCTGCATAAGGGAAAATTAGTTGTAAGGTCTCCATTGTCAGAGGGATATTGGGTAAATGGAAAGGAGGGAACCCTCCCTGAATCGAAGCAATATCACCTACGGTACGGGTATCGATTCCCAAAGCTACTACCAATCCGAAAATAGTAAGAATTGCTACCAAAGAAGCAGGAACTACTTTGGTCAATTTAGGTAACAACCAAATGATTAGCATGGTAAGAAATACTAGACCCAAGAAAACAAAAAGGCTTTCTCCTTCGAGCCAAGCACCCGTGTTGTCTTTGAACTGATCGAATTGAGAAGTGAAAATGATGATCGCCAAACCATTGACAAACCCAAAAATAACGGAGTGAGGAACCAAACGCATTAACTTACCTAAGCGTAGAAAACCGGCTACGATCTGAATGATTCCAGCTAAAACAACCGTAGCAAAAACGTATTCTGGACCGTGAGAAAGTGCCAAGGTGACAATTACTACCGCAACGGCTCCAGTAGCACCGGAAATCATTCCGGGACGCCCACCAAAAATAGACGTCACCAAACCCATGACAAAAGCGGCATAAAGCCCTGTCAGTGGTGATAGTCCCGCAATCAAGGCGAAGGCCACTGCTTCTGGCACCAAAGCCAAAGCTACCGTTAGTCCCGAAAGGACTTCAGTCTTGTAATCAACTTTCTGTTTGAAATCGAAAAGATTGATGTATTTTTTCATGAAATGGGTCTTCGTTATATAGTTTCGCTGCGGCAAAGGGTGCCTTGTCATCGCCTTAATTTGCCTTTATTTTTAATGCCGCAAAGGTACAAGAACCCTGGGCCAATTCCTTCTTTTGATAGCATTAAAATGTCACAAAAAGTAGCTAGCTCGAAGGAAATAGGAATTTGAAATTCCAATAGGGCTTTCACTCAAGTGCATAAAAAAACCCCATTCCAGAGTTGGAACGGGGTTTGAAGAAGGCGGCGACCTACTCTCCCACCGGAGGGCAGTACCATCGGCGCTAATGGGCTTAACTTCTCTGTTCGGGAT
>Ga0233444_10000329_pt1 | contig 64786 bp, 51 predicted proteins | sample SI_124_October20_6_FD_182792 | JGI IMG/M metagenome (GOLD analysis project Ga0233444, IMG submission 182792) | Seawater microbial communities from Saanich Inlet, British Columbia, Canada - SI_124_October2016_10_MG | ecosystem: Environmental > Aquatic > Marine > Inlet | place: Canada: British... | reverse complement strand
CCGTGGACGTGCATACCGTGGAAAGACAAGCGCTGGTAAGCGTGGACGCGGTCTTCACAACAAGGGTAAGGGCGCAGAGAAGCTACGTCCTTCCTTGAAGGCACGTGGAAACATTGGCAAGTGATTTGCTTATTTTGCTGTATTAATCAGCAAGTGATTTCAAGTACGATGTTGATTTACATCTAACCATGGAAGCACAAGCATACTATGAGTCGTTATTAGCCCAAGGCTATGCATCTGCAGAAGCAGAAAAGTACACTCGTGAACACTACCCTGAGTTTAGTTTGGCACCCACTGCTCCAGCACCTGTAATGATTGATACATCAGCACCCATGCCAATGGGGACTGAAATGCCTGCTCCAATGCCCATGCCTGAAGCCCTAGGCACCTCCATGCAAGACTCAGTCATCGCAGGTGATGTAAATCATAATGCAACCACTGTGAACAATTTCACCTCAAACCAACAAATCATAATTCAACAAAGCAACAAAGGTCGAGTATGGAGGTGGCTAAATGGAATCTCCGGGATTATTTTCTCCCTTGCCATGCTGTGGGTTTCCAATTTCATAAGAGAAACCTGGAATGTACTTGGTGACGAACTTTCGGATGAGATCGAGAATATGAATTTCTTGGAAAAGGCTCTAATCGGGGATTTCGTTGCAGATGTAGAATCTATGATTTCGACATTTTCAACAATCTACACAATCGTCATGATACTTTCAGTTGTAATGTTAGTAGTCTCAATTATCCAATTTGTGAATACTCCATGGGGCGGTAAAGCATTCCTTGGAGTCGCAGGATTATTGTTGGTAGTATTGCTTGGAGCAGCCATATATGAGTATACTGCAATCAATAATTTAATCGATGAAGTTAACGAAATGCCCACCGATGAAGAAGATATTGAGAACATTGAGTTTATGGAAACTCCAGGGTTTATTGGCTCGGCTTGTACGAGTGTTTGTTTCTTAGTTTTCGCATTGTTAGCATTCCTTGGCAGACCTAGAAGCGCACAAGTAGTTCAATTGCAAATGTAATCTTAGATTGCATCACAATTCCGCCGTTGGGTTCATTGAGGGCCGACCGTCTCGCTTAGTCAGGGAGGACTATCTATGGTTGCAGATTTGAGCATTTCACAATTGAATGGCAAGGACATTTATCTGCCAGATGGTCGTCATTTGGGAGTCGTTGGAGAGACTGTAGTGAATGGTGCAGAAATGCGTGCTACTCATCTTTTCGTAGCGGGCTGTCCTGAAGAATTGGTCGAAAGAGGAATTCACCTAACAATTCCTTGGCGCTGGGTTCGCTCTATCGGCGATGTTGTAATTCTACGTTGGTTCCCAGAGACTCCAATTCCTTACGAACACTGAGGTGATTATTTGGGCCTTGAAGTGCATGTACTTGGAACCTCATCGGCTAGACCTGCTCAAGGTCGATCAGTCTCGGGTTCAATTATTGAAACATTGGAAGGCATGTTCGTTGTTGATTGTGGTGAAGGTTTTCAAAACCGGTTAGTAACCTATCGTTCAGAAATGAAAACCCACGCAGGAAGGCGATTGAAAATGTCCAAAGTGGCAGCCATTCTTCTGACGCACGGCCACCTTGATCACACATGGGGAGTATTGCCTTGGATGCAAACAATGGCACTAGATGGCCGCAAGGATAAGTTATGGGTTATTGGACCTACTACCTCCGAAGTTGTCGATACCCTACTTGGCTCTGAGGGGGAGCCAGAAGTAACGCCTTCAGATTTAGTAATTCAATACGACATGTGGATGGACCTGGGTGCAAACAGTGACACTCTCGGCTATGAAGTGGAGTGGATACTTGGAGATGGAGACAGATGGGTAAACATGAACGATGGTTCACAAGTTGATTTGCCCCAGCCTCTCAAAAACATCACAATTTCTGCACATACAACTCAACACACGGTTCCTTCATGCGCTTGGAAAATATCTACTGGTGGAAGGAAAGGAAAGTTCAACAGAGATGCTGCACAAAATCTGCCAGATCCGATTAAAGCAGAATTAGCATCAGGTAACGACATTGAACATGAAGGAGAATTACTCGAGGCATCTAACTTCCGTTCTAACTACAGGCCTGGGCTATCTGTCATAGTTTCTGGAGATACAGCAGAGCAAGCAATCGACTCTGAATGTGACCTTCTCATCCATGAAGCTACATTTTTGAAAACTCACACGGATATAGCAAATGAACACCTACACTCAACAGCGGCAGGTGCGGCGAGAACGGCTATCGAATGCAATGCAAAGCATCTGGCCCTGACGCATTACTCAGGCCGATTAGAGAATCATGAGGCATCATTGAAAGAAGCGCGAGAGATTCATTCATCAGTTGTCGCCCTTTCAGATGGTGACCGCCTAGTTCTGAATGATGACAATTCTTTGCAACATCTTGTCAAATCACCCGAAGGGTGGAATCATCAAGCCTGAGTCAATTTGAAAGCCGAGACTCATGTTTGGCAAATTATGAGTGCCCCACGATTGCTTGCATTATTGCTGCTCGGACTAATTATTGCTCCAGCAGTTAGCGCTACTGATGGCAGAGCAGCACCCCAATGTGCTCAATTTGATTTGTCCGATGTAATCTCTTCGGGCTCTGGAGTTGCCGTTGAAACGGGCGCCTGCCTCATAGTCGATATCGGAGTACGGGATTATTCTACAACTCTAGCCATCGATTACGAAGTAATGGATGATGCAATGGATGTTCTTTTGTTTGACAGCGCCAATATCCAGACTTACAACAACGGTCAAAATTACCGTAATTCATTCACCGCAGAAGGTTCATTTGAATCGATGCTTGGAAACGAATGGTTTGATTGGGCCCCTCCTCAATCAATCAATGCCAAAAATTGGTATGTCGTGTTCGACAATTCTGCTCACGATGGGGATGAAGGAATGGGGGACCAAGGAGGCTCGACAGCACGGTTCAAGATTCAGTTAGCACCATCCTCAACCGAACAGCACCCATTCACTCATGACACATTCATTGTTGAAGCAGGGCAAAAAATGAACCTTGGAACATTTAATGTCGATGGTGGCACAGAATTTTCTTACTGGGCACATCCTATTTCTGGAACGGGTGATATGTTCATTCAATCCGATAATCAGTTGGATGGGGATCTGAAAATATCCGGTTCTAGTATGGATGATTTCGGTGGGCAAGAATTAACTCAATTAGACTGGACAGTTCCATCTTTCTTAGATTTAAAAAATCTAAATTTGATGGTAGAAGCTGGTTCCTCAGACTTACACTTTACAGTAAAATCATGGTTTGATCCAGTGCTTGCGCCAAATATAGTGGACTATTCGAATAGTACAACAACTATCGGTCAAAACATCGCATTAGATGCTAGTAATACGCCAAACAGTTTGCAGCAAATCAGCGTATTATCTTGGGACTTTGATTCTGATGGGATTCCTGATGATGAAGGAGAACTAGTTGAAACCTCTTGGGCAACTCCTGGCCTCAAAACAATAAATCTCACAGCACAATCAGCGAGTGGAGAAACTACGACTACAAGTTACCAAGTTACAGTAACAGATGTAACAAACCCAACAGCGGTAATAACTGGAGCCGGCGGAATTCTTGACCTCAACGGTAATCGTAGATTACTCAGAATCTCAGATTTAGTTTTGCAAGCATCGAACTCATTCGATGACCATGCAATAGCTTCCGCATCTTGGAGCATCGATGGTACAACAATGTCATCAGCGTCTCAGTACACAGTTAGTTGGTCAGAAATCGGTACATATGCTGTTACTTTAACAGTCACTGATCCATCTGGAAATATAGGTTATGCGAATTCCACAATCATCGTTTATGACTCCACAGTGCCTATTTTAGTCACCAGTGACATCTCAGATGTCAAGGAAGTTACCGAAGGTGAAGAGATAGAATTCAAGGCTAAAGCAGTCGATGAATGGGATGATGAAGACTCTCTTCGTTTCACCTGGGATTTAGACCTCGACTTTGATAAAAATGGAGACGGCGATAGTACTAACGACGCTGATTATACAGGCAGGATTCTAACCAAGACCTTTGATTCTGTAGGTGAACACAGATTTGCCTTAACCGTGTATGATAATTCGAATAATACCGATTTTGAAATATTTACAATACAGGTAGTTGAACCTGCAGATGGGGCCAACATTTTCGGGATCATCGCAATTGTATTCCTAGTGATAGTAATAGTCGCAGGAGTTGTATTATTCGGTTACAAAGGGGCTCAACGAAAACATGCGATTGAGATGTTAGTCGAAAGGGGACTTTCGTTGGAAGAAGCAAACGCTAGAGTGCTCACTGTTGCCAAATCAACCAAATTACCAGCATTTGCCAATGCTGCTCAAATGGCCGGAATCACAGATGGGGGCGTAGTCAAATCATCTGAACAGATTATGTCTGAAGAAAAGGCCACCGAATTCGCATCGATATACGGAAATGATTCCCAATCTCAAATCGACCCGAATGCAGGATTCAGGCCGAGTTCTCAAGTGCGCCAAGTCGATCCAGCAATCGCCGATGCAGCTCTTGCAGCATTTGCCGATGAGCCAAAGCCGAAGCAAACAGCACCCTCTGCCGCAGTTTCTGGTAAAGTCAAGAGCGGCGGTGTAGCCTTGCCTCCGGCTCAGCAATCAACAAATCACACTTTGAAGAGCGATTGCACCTCATGCGGTAAGGCGTTTGCAGTAACTATGCCTGCGTCGATTAGGAGTGCAGTTGTTGCTTGCCCGTCATGCGGCAGTGACCAATTATTCGAGCGATGAAAACTAATCTTCTCGCGCTCGCGAGAGGGATGGTTTCATGTGGGTGTGCAGACGCAATTAGTATTGATGTCAGCAGAAGGTGTGCGCGTTCTCCACCGCGGAGTCCCGCAACCACTCGATTCAAGGAGGGTTGCAATAGTCCTTGTAATCGTGATGTTTTTGCCGATTTTCAATCCAGTTTCTGCGAATGAAACAGTAGGCAGAGACGACTTTGGCGTTCTCGAAACAATGGCAAATGCACTAACCGAGCAAAGGGATTCAGGCGAAGGAGAATTAGCACGCGATAGCGCTGAAAGCGTATTGAGTGCATTAGAATCTAGGGGTCGAGAAATCGGAAATGGTGATGCTTTATTGGCTACGGACGGTATACTTGGCGACATTTCCATGCGTCAGACTACACCGCTTGAGCCTTCACATCCAAGGCCCTATGAGTTGCTGACAAATCCAGACACTCATCCAGATGGCTGGCCAAACAATTTGTTGGATACATTGTTCGAACTTCCACCTTCATTCAACGATCCGTTGGCTTTCGGAGCTAACACCTATTCTCTTTACGTCAATTATACCGCTAGAAATAACGGACCACAGTACGAAGCTTGGGACTATGGAACCTTTACTGGTGACATTTTGACATTCGAAGACACAGGTCTATTTGAGAATGCAATCGACTTGGATGGAGATGGTAGTAGTGATATTGCTGTTGGCCTTTCAATAGTAGGTTTGGGTCAACGTGGTGAAGGCTGGGATGTTGTATTTGGAGACGGTGTAGTTCCTTCAATAGAATCGATTTGGATTCGTCCGAATTTCCAATGGAAGGTGCGAGTTCTAGACTATAGCGACCCTCTGTGGGACGACATGGCTAGTATGGAGGTCTCTCTGATGAAGGGCGTGGCTTATGATTTGACATTGACATCCGATGGTGAATCATACGCACTGATTATTGATTCACGCTTTACCCAACCTCCCCATGATTTCCAAGTTCGTGTCGGCCTAGACCAAATGACCCTTAATGTCACTCAGACATTTACTAGTTTGATAGACATTCTGAACATCTTCAACGGAGGAGACGATTCTGGATTAGAAATAACCTCAGTAACCGCTCCGTATGCCATTTCAATTTCAAACCCTAATCGTAATTCCCAAAATGAACAGACAGACTGTGAAGATTCTTCATGGTATGACCCTGTATTAGATCACGATGAAGAAAGTCGTTTACATAAATGTGGCTACTCGATAGGAATCGGCTATGTTCACTATGACCAACCCGACGCAGAAGGCGACCGTGCATTGGACGAATTAGGTTACATCGATGTCGGTTTGCATCCAATCACTGGAGGCACATTGATTCCTGAAGAGGTAGATTTAGTCATTAGAAATGACAACGCAGGTGAAAACTCATTTGACAACATTGAGATATTCAGCGATACCGATGCAGATCTTTGGTTCCATTATTTCGAAGACCGTTCCTCGCACCTTGAGGAAGGAGGACTTCTAGGAAACATCACTGATTCTAGAGGTTGGGTAAGAGACCTGCCTAAGGGTAGTTTACCCCAAGAAGAAATAGATGCAATCTTCACCTTAATTGGAGAGGCACCTGGATCTTCCAATTTCCCTGGTGAGATGCCAAACAGGCTTTCTCTGATAATTTCAATTAAGAATTACACGGCTGACTTAACATCAAATCTCGCCGGCTCAAATCTGATATTGGACCCTAGCGATAGTCGCTGGAACAGTTTGATTTTAATCGCTGGAACAGAGCGAATAGAGAAGATTGAGTACGTTTCCACATTCCAGAGGCATGGCTATGCTGGCGATTCATCTTCAATGGAAGTTGAAGTTATAGATTTACCAGAAGTCATTGCTGTGTTTGGAACATTCGAGATTCCTTCATCGAATAGAGTAAGGGTAGAGTTTGGAACAGCTCCTGATCTATTAAGTGAAGTTCTGGATAACGTTGTTCTCAATCTAGTCGAAATTGTTCTGGACTTGGGAACCATACTCAATGGTTTACCAGAAGCGATTGTTGGTACTGCAGGCGAATCAAGCGGCGAAATAATAATTCAATTTTACAATCAGGTACGAGACACCTGGTCATCAGGTAGTACCCGTGAAGAAATGACCGCTGGAAGTGTAAAACTAGCAATCGGTAGTAGCCCTCACCCTGTGATGAATACAAGCCATATTCTTCTCGCAGAGGATGTGGATTACACCAATGAGTACGGCAAAGTTGACGGCAGGTATGGTTGGGTAAATGACCCATTAGTACCAGTTGGCATGAGTGTTTCAGTTACAGATATCTCTGGACTGAGTTATTCCTATGAACAGACCACTGACCTACGGACAATCTCATTAGCAGGATTATCTGGTGAGGAATTAATCATAGGGCATCTCAATCACTCTTCTAACACTACAGATGGAGATGTTCGACAATTCGCATCTATCTCTAATCGTCCGGAGTTCTTGACAATCAGTCAACAAGGAACAGATATTGCCTACAATGCAACTGGAGAGATTGGGACAATCACTTACAGTGCTGAAGGAAATGGGCAATACAATGCTATGAGACTCAATGACTTACCGTCCCGGTTCGAATTAAAATTGGGGGATACGTTAGCATTCATTGCAGAGGATGGAATTGGATCCGTAGAGGTTCAAATTTCTAACGCAACTACTCCTCTAACTATGGATGATGACCATGCAAGGTTCTGGATAGACCAGAACTCTGGTGAAGCAAGCATGTCACTAAAATTGTCTAATCTAACTTCAGTCATCCTCTATCCTCCTGATGAGCCAGGTGCTGTTGGAGATAGAGGAAATAGCCGCATGGTCATGAATCGTTCTGGCTCAGCGCCATTCAGTGTTCTTTTGGAGGATGTCAGTGATAGAGACGACAAGTTCCTCGGCCTTTCTGGTAGAGTATATTTGGATCCGCTTCCTGCAAATGTAACACTTTCATTGCCATCGTCTGAGAAATCAGATATCATCTCGGTTCCAGAGTTTGGCGAAGCGGATGGTGTATTGTCTCTGTCTTTCTTCCTATCTGGAATGATTGACTTCGGATCTTCAGTAAACGACTTTGCAATAGAAAGCATGGTGGATTTGGGTGATGCATCAAATGTTAGGAATAACATGAGTTTAGGACTTGATTTACTTACTGGCGAGGAATTTGACATAACTCTAGATGTGCGTAAAGGAACCAATATTCCCGTTGCCCCAGACTGGGCACACGGCTTGACAGGAGAGATTCTGGAAGGGACTGAACTAATCTTCAACTACTCTAGAATGCCATCATTCACACAGAGTTCTCGCGAAACGGTATCGGATGCACTTAGCGATTTACAAATTGATGATGCAGAGCGAGATGAAGTGATCCAGGCACTAACTTGGGGTGGATTGAACAACAGTGAAGCTATTGTTGATGCAATGCTTGACGGTTTCATATCTCCAAGAGAGATCATAGATTTAGACCTTGAATTGATGGCAGAGGAAGGCCTCGAAATAGAGCAAAGACGTTCTTGGCACAGTAGAATATGGATGCCACAACTACCTGCTGGAAGAATTCAATTAGGCTATGAAGTGATAATCGAAGATGACATTCCAACATTCGAAATCGTAGCATCATTAGATGGTTGGAAGCCTGCACGCCCAGCCTTGACTGTTGAGTTGAATGGTCTTTCAAAGACAGATACGCTACTGGTACTCGCTGGATTGGATACAGAGTTGTCACGCGATGTGTCCTTGCGTATGTCTGTGTCGACAGAAGCGGAATTAATCATACCACGAACCACTATTGACATGGATTATGATATGGGGGAGCGTATGGATAGTGCAAGAGTATTGCAAAACAACCAACTCCGCGGAATTAGGACAGAGATGATGTTGTTTAATGCACCAGCAACGGCTGGTCTATACTCAAAGATTGGAGACATTCTACAAGCCGATCTTGAAGTTCCTCCATCTGACCGGATTGGAGTAAATGCAGCAGATTCATTGATGCTTCAGCAAATGAGGATGGTGGATGGCTTATGGTGGCCATCAACAATGTTCATTCGCGATGTTCCTGGAGAGATGCATCTACTTGCTGAACCCGACGGTAATTTTGACATAAATGAAGTAAAGTCCTTCCAGGGTATGTTTGAGATGATGTACTCGTCCAATAGTGACGACATGGACTTATTTATCGAAACCAAGGGTAAATCACAAAATACTCGTAGTAGCAATCTTATGCTCGCTGAAAATCTACCTGATCGTTTCTCAATGGAGGTTACAGAAGATTTTGGCGCTGAAATTTCCGCTTCAGGAAACGGAGTCGAGAAGTTGTACTTACGTAGAAGCGATACACTTGCCCGTGATGGCTTAGAGATTATCACGGCAGAAGTTGTTGGTGAAGATTTGCAAGGAGCAGTAGTGCATCAAAACATGATACTTGGATATCCAGTGATTGTTGTTGATGGGATTACCGGAGGTAGAATTGTAGCAACTGCACACACTGAAGTTACGATACTCGGATACGAAATTGATGCTAGAGGTGTGCTACTTGATGCGCAATTCACAGGAGGAATACCAACAGCATCTAGTGTTGGAGTAAATGGGGTAGTCACAGACTTATCATTACTCAGTACCTTAACTGGTGGTAAAATTGAAACAACTCATATCATGATTGTAGATCCGTTCTCATCATTGATTGCCACAGGCATAGCGGCGGTGACTGGCTGATGGATGATTTCGATGAAGAGATGGAGCAAGATCTTCACGAGTTTTCTCAGGAGATCGGACAGAAAGTAATGGAACTTACCGAAAAGGTACATCCTCTTCGGATTGCTTTGGCTGGAGTGATATTGCTGCTTATTCTAGGAGCAATTGCATCTACTTGGTACTGGGCGATTCCTAGAGATGACGTTGAAATTGAAGTCACATACCTACAAAGAAATGGACATATCGTTCTAGCTGAATTAGTAAATGATGGAAGCCGTTCAATAACAGATGTCACGTTTGTTGTTGAATTTGTAGACCAAGACAAGAATGTCTTAGGCGAGATTTCAGAAAAATTTGATGCCATTCCAAGCCATACCAGTATTTCTGGAGATAAGATGGAAATCAATGTGCAAGGCTACACCGTTTGGGAAGAATATTCAATTCGTATTCAGGTCGAATGGACAAATTTCCGTGGGGCTGAAAATTCTCAAGAGTTTATTCATTTTGTTTCTGAAGCACAGACTGCTACCTTCACCGATGATTGCGATGAGGTAACGTGGTTCCTGTGAAACTAACCGTGGGAACTCCTAAAACGGCCTTTCATCGGCCTAGGCATGTGCGTAAAGCATTGGTTCTTGTCATTCTATTCCTGCTTTCAGGAATACCAATTGCTAATCAATCGGTCTCCACCGCTGATGAGCCCGAGGTAGAATGGATAAGATTCGACTTACCTGAAGATTCTATCCGCAACCTAGTGGGTCAGTTGGATGAGAATTTGTCATTAGAAGATAGGCCGCTATTAGCCCATTCACGAATCGGGATACATGACACATCAGGAGTTCTTTTTGAACATGAAATACCTGAAGAATTACTAGTTTCCCGTCCTGACCTTTCACTTGTATTAGTTTCCAAAGAGTATCGCTTATCAGATGTAAGGGCCGCAATTTCAGACCAAAATGGAATCGAGGTTAGGGAATTCATAGCTCCGTCAGGTTTGCTTGTACAGGGGACTCAAAATGGCCTTTCGAAACTTCTCGACATGGATGGGATTGCTTCAGTTCAGCCAGTACCTTTGGCGCTAATCGTGGATTTTTCAGTGATGGATTTAGTTGAATCAACTCCGGTCAGAATAGAATCTTGGAGGGGAGAGACTCTACTTCCAGGTGTTGATATTTCAGATAATTGGGGAATGCGTCTTTTCCAAGAGATAGACGTAGTAGCCAAAGACTTGCTTACGGATTCAATCTTGGCAGAAACAGGAAGGTATGACGGTTACACTGCGGCATCAATCGCAACTATTGCATCTGAACCTTCAGTTGCTTGGGTTGGTCACCAACCAAGTCTGACAATTTGGAATGACCAAGCAAGGAATCACATGAATATCAACGCAATGGAGCGATACTACACTACCGATTTGGATGGTTCTGGCCAGATTGTGGCTGTTGCAGATTCAGGGTTGGACCACGATCATGGAGATTTTGGAAGTAGGGTCATCGGTAATGTGGATGTTATTGGAGACGGCTCAACAGCTGACGCCCACTCTGGGCATGGAACACACGTAGCCTGTACCGTCTTAGGAGACGGCTCTAGGGGTAATTACGAGGGTGTGGCTCCAGAAGCAGAATTGTATTTCCAGGCAATGGAGAACGATAACAGCGGTAATTTCCAATGGTCAAGCATCAACAATATGATGAATACTGCGTACAATAACGGTGCAAGAATACACACAAATTCTTGGGGTTCCTCCTCTTCATCTGATTGGGGAGTATACACTTCAACATCCGAAGATGTAGACGACAGGACACGTTACTATGACCAGTATTACAGTGGGCGTGAAGGCTTAGTTGTTCTATTCGCTGCAGGAAATGATGGGCCAGGTAGTGATACAATTGGTTCACCAGCAACTGCGAAAAATACGATCACAGTTGGCAACTCACAGAATCGATATCAGGGTTCACCTAACACAATAATGGATGGTTCCAGCAGAGGTCCAGTCGATGATGGCAGAATCAAACCAGATATTCTAGCACCCGGAGGCTATGTTCGTTCATGCCGTGCTCAAGAAGCAACAGATACAGGCGGTTCTACATGGTCGGATAGTTGGTACCTAGAGTACACTGGTACCAGTATGGCTACACCCAATGCTGCAGGAACTGCAGCATTGATCAGGGAGTACATCACCGAAGTTGCTCAAAGACCAGAGCCCCAGGGAGCTCTCGTCAAGGCACTGATGATTTTAGGTGCTAGAGATGTTGGAAGCAGAGACATTCCAAATATGGATGAGGGCTGGGGCCGAATTGATTTGAAAGGGACTCTAGCTCCGAATAACGGCAGAGGAATTTGGGTAGATGACAGGTCAGTTTTATCATCCACTGGAAACTCAAAGAGTTACACATTCGACATTACAACACCAAACCAACCATTCAAGGCAGTGCTGGCATGGTCTGATGAAAGAGGGTCTAGGTTCTCAAATACTCAACTTGTCAATAATCTAAATTTGTTGATAACTACGCCTGATGGAACTGAGTACAAAGGCAATGAATTCTCACAAGGTCGTTCGATTCAAGGAGGAACTTATGATACTCTGAACAATGTCGAAGTAGTCTTAATCGATTCTGCTGAGATGGGTCTTTGGACTGTTAAAGTAACAGATGCAGGGCATTCCGGTTCCAAAGCCCAACCTTTTGCGATTGCAGTTTCCGGCGTTGGAGTTAACGACTTACGCCCTGACCCTTCACCAGTGTTGACCTCATTTAACACAGATATTGCAATACCTCAGGTGGGAGACGATGTCCTAGTAGAAATGGCAGTTTCGAATCTAGGAAATGTTGAAGCCGAAAATGTTGAAGTAATATTCCAAGAAGAAGGAGTTCCCTTGGATAGCGAGTTATTTGACCTTGGTCCTGGTGGTTCGAAAACATTGTTTTGGAATTGGCAACCTCAAACAGCAGGCGGTCGAACTCTATCCTTCCTAATCGATTCAGACGATTCAATTGATGAAATCAATGAAGATAACAATCGGATGGATGTTTTAGTAAATGTTACAACCCCAGGTGTCAGAATCGAATCATCATCTCCTTCATACACCCTTGAAGACATCAATGCGACCTCGTCTTCTTGGCAAATAACACTCACAAATACGGCATTACTCACAACAAATGCATCGATTTCACCTACCGGGGTGACTGACCCAAGTGGTTCTACAGTGCCTTGGTATGTCGGTTTAGATAAAATCGATTTCGAGTTAAGTGGGCAAGAAGGGGCCCTGATAAATGTCACATTAGTCCATCCTAAAGGCCCAGATCCGGGTATTTATCTGGTTGATTTACTAGGGTTAGATGAAGATAATGATGTTAGTAGTCCATACACACTAATGCTTGATGTTCCTACCTTGTCAGATACTAGAGTAGAATTCGATTATACCGTAATTCCAGTGCACCCTACAGATTCAACTTCAGTAGACATACGTTTGTTCAACCTTGGAAATGAGGATATTGGTTATGACTTATTCCTTGAATCACCACCTGGATGGCATGCTGGTTTTGATGATCTATCCTCGGAAGGAGGTGCAAATTCAGCGTCTACTGGTTTGATGCTAGAAGATGGACAAATGAGTATTGGGATTACCTTTGTTCCACCTCAAGTGATGACACTAGCTGGGGCAGAACTAACTGTCATGCTGCAAGTAGTTTCACAGACTGAAGAAGCACGCTCAGTGGATTATGAGTTACCATTAGTGATATTGGATACTCCACTTGTCACAGTTGATTTAGAATCATCATTTTCATCAATAATTCCAGGAAACACTCTTTCTCTTCAGTATACGATAGAAAATCGAGGAAATACTGATTTGTTATTGACTCCGAAGATGCAATTGCCTCTAGGTTGGACCCAGAACACTGTTTTCGATGAAATTGATTTATCTTGGACCGAATCAAGAAATATCATAGTTTCAATAACTGCGAATGAGGATGCTAGAAGCGGAGATATATCGTTACTAATGGAATCTGGAGATGAAACATGGCTCCACACTGAGAGCATTGATGTTACAATCTTGGCAGAACCTGTATTGACCTTCGCTTCTGTAGAAATCGAAGGTGAGACTTGGAACAATATTTTCGGTCCGGGCCAACACCCTACTGGTGTGGCTATCAATTACACATGGGTAGTTGAAAATTTACAAGACACAAACTGGAATCCATCGGTAACTTTGCAGTTAGAAAACAATATGTTAGGAGACTGTACTTCGCCGGGAATAGTCACAAAAGGGGATGTGAAGGCAATGACCTGTACTATATTGATCTCAGCAATGGCGGATGCTGGTACAGAACCCGAATTTACAGTTCAACTCAGCGGTGACCAAATTACTGTGAATGAAACAGTAACTATGTTTGTTGCTTTGACTAAAGAGTTAAGTTGGAAAATTGACAGTTTAGGAGTGCTTCAGACAGGCACTCCTTCAACCATCCAAATTACAGTTACAAATACTGGTAATTCTTTGGTTTCGGGAACCATTGAATCGCAGAGCACATCTAGCCTCAGTGTAGAATTCGAAGGAGTGGACATTGTTAACTTAGATGCGGGGCAATCGCAGAAGATTCGTTTGGTGGTCACCTCTAGTAAACCAGGCACTAGCACTGTTGAACTATCTGTCTCCGGAGCTGACGACGTTACGGATTCTAGTTTTTCGTTAGAGATTTCAAGTGAAGGTGAAGAAATCGATGATGGTAGTTCTTCTCTTGGAAATACAGTGCTATGGTCGTTTTTGATACTAATTCCAATAATTGTGCTAATTCCTTTGGTTACGATATTGCGGGGGAAGAGAAACAATATTCCCGCACCAATTCCGGCAACTGCTCCTGCCGGCGGCGCATTTTCTGAAACACAACAACAAGATACAACTCCTTGTTTCTCATGCAGACAACCTATACTTTCAGGGATGCTAGGGTGCCCATCGTGTGGAGCGAGATATCACTCAGTTTGCAATGTTAATTCGTGTGTAAATTGTGGTGCAGATGCTTCAACATTCGTAAATGCATAACGAATGTGAGCATTTGTCCATAGCCTTTTCATGGGACGACCGCGACCGGGGTTCATGGAACCCCGTCGGAAAGACCCGAGACACACTCAGTATCGAGCCAGTTTATTGCTGGTTTCAATACTGTTATTTTCACTGGTTCCAGCGATTGCTAATCCAGTCACTGCGGACGACTCAGGCAGGGCTGCAAACATCTCTCTGTCAGTAACTCCAGGTTCTCAAACAGTTAATCCAGGGGAGACGGCAGAATACACCGTCCGAGTCTACAACCAGGGCAGTAATCCAGTCTCAGTAAGTTTGACTGCCGCTAATGAACAAGATTGTACTGGTTTTTCCGCAACTATAGGGCAAATAGGACAACCGATTGAAGCGGGTTCTTACGAAGAAACATTCCTCAATGTATCATTAGCACAGAATGCTGAGGATTCTTGTGTAACTACTGTTACTGCAACCGGAAACGAACAAGTTACTCCACCAGACCAACCTGGGGAGCCAGCAACAGCAGAACAAACCGTTGAAACAACCGCTGGCGATGGTGCAGGATCCGAGTTATTTGGTGTTGACTTGACTGTAGAATCGCCTCACAAAACGTGGGGTGGCGAATCTTCAATCGAATGGGATGTCGAAGTTGAGAATACTGGTAGAGTTGATGAAACAATCGATCTTTCAGTCAGTCCAGTTGGCGGCTCTGGTTGTACTTCGGATGGAAGCATGTCAATCAGCGTAGACCCAAACCAAATTCAAGTTAGCAATGAATCATCAGAATGGGTAACTGTCACTCTTGATGTACCAGAGGGGAAAGACAGCGACAAATATTGTTGGGAGATAGAAGGGGTAGTTTCCAACGATCAAAATCCTAACGGCAGTGCTTCAGATACCGAAGAGTTTGATTTGAACGTACCTGAATTGAAAGAATGCGAATTAACTCTGTCTAAAACCAGCATCAATGTAGAGCCGGGTGAAACAGGAACTCTGACGGCTACATTCACTAACGATGGTAACACAGATTGGAATGTCAATGTTGGATTCCAAGGTAGTCGTTCCCAGTGGGCTGGCGTAGACGGGGCATCTAGCGGAATGTTACCATACGATGATGGAGATGGTGAGAAAGAGTTCACGATTGAGATCACTCCTGACGATTCAGTAGAAGCAAACTCCCAAGAGAAAATCACTATTCAAGGTAAAGACGGTGCGACCTCAAAATGTAATGCTGATGTCTACGTAACCGTAGGGCAATCAAGAGGAGCATCGATATCTCTCGGAAATGCTGCGCTTTACAATATAGAGCCAGGACAAGATGCTTCGACTACATTGACTGTAACAAACGAAGGAAATGGGCCTGATACTTTCAGAGTTTCAGCTTCTAATCCTCCAACTGGATGGTCGGTATCTCTAGAGTCTTCAACGATCTCAACCGAATCAAGATTCAGCAATGAAAAGAGCGGTAGTATCGAAATCACAATTTCATTGCCACTCGATGCATTGGCGACAGAAGAAGTAACTCTAACATTCTCTGTATTGCCTACCTCTGGCGGAGGGGCTTATGATACCCAAGAACTCACTATTTCTGTGAAAGCAGTTCATGGTATGAGCGGGGTCGCTCCAGCCGAAGATCAAACAGGCCGTTCAGATACCACAGTTCAATTCCCGATTACAGTTACCAATGATGGTAACATAGAGGATAGATTCCGTTTCTCTGTAATCTCGCAAACAGCTCAACCTGGTTGGGGTAAGCACTTCGAAACTGAGGATGGAACAATTGTTACTGAAATTGATATTTCAGCAAGAACTTCTGCGGTGATGTATCTCGTAGTTTCAATAGATGGCGAAGAAGAACTAGAAAGCACGAAACTAACTGTTCGTGTCACTAACATGGGTGACAATAACAACGGTGATGAAGATAATGACAACGTTCCTGACAATCAACTCGAGTTCGTATTTAGGGCAATACTCTCTGACAGAGATTTCGCTATGGATGCAGTAATCATGAATTCACAAGATGACTTATCCAAGAATGCTATGCTTGTATTACCGCCAGGAGGGGGTCAAACTTTCTACATCAAGGTGACAAATACAGGAGATCTGACAGATGAAGCAAAATTCGACTTCGCAGGACTTGAAGGCACAGCAACAAGAACTCTTACTTACAGAGGTATGGCTGTGGATGGGGCGATAGTTGTCCCTAAGGGATGGGGTGCATTCAACGAATCCACAGGGACCTTCTTCTATGAAGGCAATAATCCTTTGATCGGTTCAACTGAAGACAAAATATTTGACAAAATGGTGGCTAATGGCCTCGTTGAATCACACGTTACAATGCAATACTATGCGGTCGTAATGATCTCCATAGAAGTTAACTCAGGAGCAGAGAACGGAGATGGTGGATTATTGGAGGTAGTAGTTACCTCTGTTTCGAATGCCGCTAATCGAAGTGGTAAGGTTACGTTTTCATTATCTGTAGAGACAGTTCAAGAAATTGATTTGATTCTTGACGGAGATGTGGAAATGGACGTAACTTTTGGCGATCTTGGTAATTCCCCAGTCTTTGAAATCGAGTTGTTTAACTCTGGAAATGTAGAATCTGAAATCAAGGTATTCTCAAGCGGAGGAGTTCGCGGATGGAATATCATTTTGAGTTCTGACGACTGCTCAGGGTATGATAACGGGGACTATCTGATTTGTAAAATTTCAGCGGGAGAATCGGTAATTGTGAAAGCAAAAGTCAACCCTCCTGGAGGCGATAATATCGATGTCGAAGATTCGTTCAAATTCACTCTTTCTGCTGAGCCGACCGATGTTGGATTGGTTGGGCGAGAGAACTTGGAACTGACCGTAAACGGCGCTCCTGCCGAGTTCGGACTGAATTCGCTGATTACTCCGAACGTTTTGTTCGGAATTGCAGGTTTAGTGCTGATTGGTTTTGCTGTACTTGCTCTGCGTCGTCGCCCCTGACCCCTACGGGGTCATGGCCAAAGTTGGTCAATATCTCGCGTGGGCGTGAGACAACGCTTATGGACGGTTGTCTAGTGGCCGAGACCGGAGAGTGTCAACTCTCTTGGTTGGTGACATAGTTGGTCGGCGCAGAAACGGTAACAGGCACCTATCTTTCAATGGTCTTGATGACGCTTATTGGCATAGGTATGCCACTAGGTGCTTTCATCACTCAATACTTCGTCATGCCAAAGGTTGACGCATCCCGTCCGCACATGACAAAATCATGGTTAATGCAGGGGTATGAAAGGGATCACAGCCTCTATCCAAGACGTCTTTCAACTTACGAGTGTGGTTCGGAACCAGTTGGCGAGGCGATGATTCAATTCCACTTCCAATACTACTGGTACGCAATCATTTTCTTGGTTTTCGATGTAGCTTTCATGTTCATGGCGCTGGGCGGACTGCTGGCTATGGATGCCACGAATGGGTCATCAAATTCCGATGCTATAGACTTAGTCGGCTCGGAAATGATAATCCTAACTGTTTTCTTTGCCACTATGGTTTTGGGAGTATGGCATGTATTCCGTAAGCGAGGTCGCATTTACATCTGAGGTGAAAAAATGAGTGATACTGGAGAGAATTATACAACATTCAACAGTCGTGCTTTGGTTGAAGTCGTCGGAGACGTCACAGACGAAGCGCTCAAGGCGACCAAGATCAAACAACTTCTCAGCGTACTAGCTGGACGTTTCTTCAACTGGGCAGGGCGTAAGTCATTGTTCACCCTCCATCTTGGAATCAAGTGCTGTGCTATCGAAATGGCGGCATCGGCAACACCAAGATTTGACGGAGACCGTTTCGGTGTACTATTCCGTTCCAGTCCTCGTCAATCCGACGTACTGCTGGTCAATGGCCCGATTTCAAAGAAATTCGCAGACCCAATCGTCAGACTATGGGAACAAATGCCAGAGCCAAAGTACTGTATTGCAATGGGAGAATGTGCGATTTCTGGTGGCCCATACTACCAATCTTACAATATTCTCGAAGGTGTCGATACGGTAATCCCTGTCGACATCTATGTTCCTGGATGCCCGCCTCGCCCTGAGGCACTAATCGATGGATTCGGAAAACTTCGTGAGAAGATTATCAGAATCGGTGGAGCACCTTCCACCGGTCGTGATGGTGACAAGCCAATTATCGTAGGAGATGAGTGAAATGGGTACTACTATCACATTGGAGCAAAACTCCGAAGCTGCAAAAGCCGCAGCAGAAAACATCACTGCACGATTCGCAGATGCAGGAATTACTGCAGAAACAATAGCGCACAAAGGCGGTAAGAAATTCGAATATGTTAGAATCACTTGTTCTCCAGAACAGTGGCGAGCTGTCGCTAAACACTTGAAGAATGAAGTTGGAGTAAATCACTGCGCTATGGTGACCGGAACTCACTACCCATCTGGTGGAGACAGAGGTTGGGAAGTCGCATACCATTTGCATCGCTGGCCAATTCAAAATGTTGAGGCACACACCATGGTTATTCACAAGGGAGAGGACTTGAAAGGCGACGACATTCCTATGGAATTCGAAGTTTTCATCGACCTTCCAGAAGGCGACACACCTTCTGTTCCTTCAATCCAAGACATTTGGGAAGGGGCTGATTGGAATGAGAAGGAAACTTGGGATCTGGTTGGTATCGACTTTGAGGGACACGTTAACATGCACCGTGTTCTAAATCCTCACGATTCACCAGTGGGCTTCCATCCGCTACAAAGACAGCACAAAATTCGTTATCATGATTTCAATGAAATGTATGACGACCCGCAAGGGTTCGGTCGTAAACCGGTTGATGAGGGCCGGGTAAAGTGAGGTGGTATCATGGCAGAAATGTGGATTACAATGGGACCTCAGCATCCAATGACTCACGGTCTTTGGACACTACGTGTGAAAGTTGATGGAGAAACAGTGACAGATACAGAAGCAGAACTTGGTTACATTCACCGTGGAGTCGAGAAAATTTGTGAATCGAGAGATTTCACGCAAATCACTCCTTACTGTGATCGTCTGTGTTACGTAAGCGCAATGACTTGGGCTCACTCTTACATCATGGCAGCAGAAGACCTACTTGAAGCAGAAGTTCCTGAGAGAGCAGAATACATTCGCCTCATGGCAGCGGAAGTTCAGAGACTGGCTAGTCACTTGATGTGGCTTGGCGCATTTGGGCCAGATATTGGGAATCTAACTTTGATGACCTGGTGTCTGCGTGACCGTGAGATGTTCCTCGATTTACTTCAGGAACTTGGCGGTTCTCGTATGCACTACAATTACCCTAGAGTTGGCGGTGTCAAGAGAGACATCCCAATCGGATGGGCTAACCGATTGAAAGCAAAGGTCAGGTTATTCGAAAACAGAATCAAAGAGTATGAAATGCTTCTAGACGAGTCTACTATTTGGCTAGTCAGGCTTCAGGGAGTAGGATATGCAACCGCTGAAGATCAATTAGATGCAGGAGTTACTGGACCTAACATTCGTGCAGCTGGAGTAAACACAGATGCAAGATGGACTAATCCTTACTCCGTCTACGACCAAGTAGATTGGGAACCGGCTGTAGAAAAGCCAACCAGCGTTAAGGGTGCAGATTGCTATGACCGTTACCGAGTACGCATGGAAGAAATGAGACAGTCTTGTCGAATGTTACTCGATGCTATTGAAAAGATTCCAGGGGGAGCTAACACTCACTACCAGCCAGGAGATGAAATGATTTACACAAAGGCTCCAACCCGTGCCCCTGAAGGAGCAACAGGTTTCAGTACATACGAATGTACACGTGGAGTTTCAAATTTCTACATCAAAGGTGGTGGAGATGGACGTGGAAAGAACCCATACAGACTTTCAATCCGCTCGCCTATGTTCTTGACAATTCCATATGTCGCTAAGACAATGATCGGCTACAAGGTTGCGGATATACCTGCAATCATGGGTAGTTTCGACCCATGTATCGGAGAGACAGACCGTTGAGGTGATTATGATGGATGACTGGTTAGGACTTCACGACTTTGTATACTACCGCACTAGAGAAGGTGCAAGTTGGCTATTTGAGGATACATTCCTCGAATCTTCGTCCAACGATGTCGCCTTCTTTGTTTACACCCTTCTTGTCTGCTTGACAACTTTCGCAGGAATCATGCTCTCTATGTTCATGATTCTGTGGATTGAGAGAAAATTCTACGCTCGTGTAAATGATCGCCGTGGAGCAACTACTGCACTTAGGTCACTTTGGGTTGGAGAGAATGGAGTTACTGCCGGTGAATGGTGGAACATGATTCCATACGGTCTTGGAAAACCAATTGGTGCCGTTAACAAATGGTTGAACAAAGTTGCAGGTAACGCTGGGCACTCGCACGAAATGGTAAACCGTGTCGGAAACCGTTCGTGGTATGGTGTTACAATTTTCCCTGGTTTCTTCCAGAATATTGCAGATGGTATGAAGTTCCTAACAAAGGAACACATGGTGCCTTCACGCGCTGACAAAGTAATTTTCGAACTTGCTCCATTCTTGGTTATTTCATCTACCATTATGATTCTAGGAATGATTCCACTTTCGAGTGGTATTTATGGTGCTAACCCAGAACTATCTGTTCTGTTTGCATTCGCAATATTCGGAATCGCGCCTCTTGGAGTCTTCTTCGCAGGATGGTCTTCTAACAACAAGTACACTCTACTTGGTGGAATTAGAAGCGCTGCACAATTGACAGCATATGAGATTCCACTTCTTCTTTCTATACTTGGAGTATGTATTATGGCAGGTTCTTTCAATTTCCTAGAAATTGTACACTTCCAGCATTCTTCCGGAACATGGCTATTCTTCTTGATGCCTCTTGGAGGAGTTCTATTCTTGGTCAGTATGATTGCAGAAGTTGAGAGAATTCCTTTCGATATGCCAGAAGCTGAAGCAGAACTGGTAGAAGGATGGTGGACTGAATACGGAGGTATGAGGTTCGGACTATTATTCGCTGCAGAATACATGCGTGTTTACGCAGCAAGTATCCTATTCGCTCACTTCTTCTTGGGAGGATGGCATGCTCCATTCGCTGGAACAATTGGTTCCATCCCTTACTTAGGAGATGCATGGCTCGCCATTCCTGGAATAATTTGGACTCTACTCAAAGCTTGGTTCATCTTTACCGTAGTATTCGTTTGGGCTAGAACTGCACTACCTCGTATCAGAACAGATCAAATTCTAGAATTTGGCTGGAGAATGCTACTGCCACTTGCTGTACTGCAAGTTGCACTATCTCTTGTTTACCGCCTCTTCTTCTTCGATGCAGGTTCACTCACAGACACCGTTGCAGGCGGCTGGTCTTGGGATTTGACAATTCTAGAATTCACAATACCTTGGGGATTACCTATCTTGACAACATTGTTCTGGTTGGGAGTCTTCATCGTTCTAATGAAAGATGAGAACATCGATGAGAATGAAGAACGAATGTATCACATTCGCACGATGACTCCTGCGGGAACGCATACTGCAGGAAAGGAGTGAGGTGAGAAAATGGCATCACATCCACATGGCAAACCGAATTTCAGAAACCTATTTTGGTACCCGTTCAAGATAACTGGATTGACTGTATTGAGGACATACGATTTTATTGGTCGTAGATTCTCTAGCGGTTATCATAATACAACTCATCCAGAGTTCATTGCTGATGGCGATATTGCTCGTTCAGAGAAAACCAAGCATCTGAATGATATTTCTGCAAACCAATATGCTCCTGACCGTTCAAGTACAGATCTAACTCCTACAATTTGGAAACCTCAAACCGTGAACTATCCTTACGAGAGAATCGAAGAGATTGAACCATGGTTGTTCGTACCTGGAAATTATAATGGTAGAATAGGAGTAATTTGGGAAACATGTACTGCATGTAAAATGTGTGTCAATGTTTGTCCTAACTCTTGTTTGCACATGACTACTGAGTTACGTGTAGATGTTCTAGACAGCGCAGAAGGCGAATGGGAAGGATTTGGTGCTGAAATTGAAGTTGGAAAATTCGCAGCAATAGAAAAGCCAGAAGTTACTGAACAATTGGAAACCTTCAATCTCACAACAGCACACGAAGATGCCCCACATGAGTGGAGATTTGGTGAAGTGCTTGACCTAACTGGAGACAGCGCAAGAATGCGCTGGAATGACAACGGCGAGGAAGACATTGTTTCACTAGAGACCCTCTACCCTGCTGATGACCAAATCGTATCTGGAAGAATCGACCTGGGTCGCTGTATGTTCTGTGGTCTATGTATGGAGGCATGTAATTTCACATCCTTCTTCATGACCAATGAGTACGACGGAATGTCTGGATTCACTCGACAAGAACTTTGGATGGATGCTAGCCGAACAAGAGTCTTGGTTGGCGACCATCAAGAAGCGGTTGACTCTGAACTTGCAAAGAGAGCAAGCAAAGAGCGCGACAAGAGAGCCAAGAAGGCGGCTAAGGCTGCTGCAGGGGAGGCATGAACATGGATCTAGCAATGTATCTAGAAACAGCAATGTTCTTCCTCATGAGTACCGTTGTAATCGTCGGTGCTTTAGGACTAATTTACATGCAGAGAGTTGCACATTCAATGATGTGCTTAATTTTCTGTTTCATGGGAGTTGCCGGGATTTTCATCTTAATGGGTGCTGAGTTCCTAGCAGTTGTTCAGATTCTTGTATACCTGGCTAGCGTAATGTTAGTCGTTCTATTCGGTATTATGCTGACTAGAAGGCAAATCTTAGAGGAGGATTTCGAATGAGACTACTTTCTATTCTAGCAAGAGTTGGACTTGTATTCCTAGGCGCAGTACTGGTTACTGCGGTTTCTGCTGACGTCGTTTGGGAAGATTCTTCTGATGAAGTACTAACCACAAGCGACTTGTCTTCTGCTCTGTTTGGAGATTGGGCATTACCATTACTCGCTCTAGGCTTCTTGATGGCTATGGCCATGGTTGGAGCAGCTTACCTTGTTCGTGATGAGCGTTTAGTGAATCTCGAGTGGGAACTCACCGGAGGTGAAAAAGAATGATTGATCCAGCATGGGTATCTGGCCTAGCAGCCATTTTGTTCATCATTGGACTATGGGGTGCATTCAGTAGAAAGAATGCAATTGTGGTTCTGATGTGTATTGAATTGATGCTGAATGCAGTCAACTTACAATTCGTAGCAGCAGCAAGTCATTGGGGAGATGTAACCGGTTGGGTTTACGCAGTCTTCGCAATAGCAATCGCTGCAGCTGAGGTGGCTATTGGTCTAGCAATATTCCTCTCAATGTACGGGCAGCACGAGACGATTTCTCTCGATGAGGTAAATCTGTTGAAGAACTGAGGTGATATCATGAGCGAATCCGGAATCATCGACTATGCAGTACTAATCCCTCTATTGCCAATGCTGGCTTTCCCTGTTATCTTGTTCCTAGGTAAAGTGTTCAATGGAACACCAACCTGGGTCAAGAATGTCAAGGAAGGGGGAATTATCGCCCTGACCGTAATGGGTGCGAGTTTAGTTCTCGCTCTTGCGGTAATCAAAGAACACATGCACCATATAGGTACAACCAATGTTTACACTTGGTTTGAATCATCATGGTGGAATGCGGATACAGGTGCAATTACTACCAAAGTATTCGGCGTTGGAATATACATCGACCACCTGACTGTAATGCTATTATTCGTAGCAGCATTCCTGTGTTTCTTGATTAATATATTCTCTATTGGATACATGAATACAGATCCAATCAACGATAACAGAAATCATCGCTTCTATGCTGAATTCGTACTATTCTGTAGCGGTATGTTAGGTATGGTTCTAGCAGACTCGTTCCTCTGGTTATTCATATTCTGGGAATTGATGGGACTTTGTTCATACCTTCTAATCGGTTTCTATTACGAGAGACCAAGTGCGGCTTATGCAGCAAAGAAGGCTTTCCTCACCACTCGTGTTGGAGACGTATTCCTCGTGATTGGCCTGGTAATGCTTTGGAACCTATTCGATGGACACCTCGACTATGCTTACGTTTTCAACGAAGCAAACATCGCAGCAGTCAATCAAGGAGATCTACAAATCGCTCTTGGAATGATGTTCATTGGAGCTGTAGGTAAATCTGCACAGTTCCCGCTTCATGTTTGGTTGCCGGATGCTATGGAAGGGCCAACTCCAGTATCTGCACTTATTCACGCTGCAACAATGGTCAATGCAGGATTATACCTTGTTGCAAGAATGTTCCCATTCTTCACTTTCGCTGAAGTAGGTTCACTATCAACTCTAGCGATTATTATCGCTTGTATCGGTGGAATTACAGCAGTAATGGCGGCATTAATCGCATTCGTACAGATGGACTTGAAGAAAGTGCTAGCTTACTCCACAATGAGCCAGTTAGCATATATCTTCACAGGATTAGGTTCTGCTCTTTGGTTTGCAAACAATGGATATGATAAATTGGCAGCATTCGCAATGGGTGCATCTCTATTCCACTTATTCAACCACGCTATGGCAAAAGGAATGTTGTTCATGGCATCAGGTTCTGTAATTCATGAAATGCATCATGCGCATCATGAAGTCGCTCACCATGGTCATGACGACGACCACGATGATCATCATGATGACCACTTTGATGCCCAGTCCATGGCAAACATGGGAGGATTGGCAAGTAGAATGCCAATTACATCAACTGCAATGTTCTTTGGAAGTATGTCGATTATTGGAATACCATTCATCGGCGGATTCTGGTCTAAAGAAGGAATCATTTCTAGTGCTTGGCAAGCGGCGTTAAAGGAACCAATTTTCCTACTACCTGCAATGTTCGTACTTCTCGGTGCGGGTATGACTGGATTCTATATGTCCAGGATGTGGTTCATGACTTTCGCTGGTAAGCCTAAGACAGAAGTTGCTGAGAAGGTTCACGAGCAGACTGCTTGGATTCCAATACCGCTAGTAGTTCTTACATTCATGACTTTGAGTGCATTCGTACTTGCAGGAATGCATGCTGGCAATTGGTTAGGCAACTTTGGTTCAGGACACTATTCGAATTTCTTCGACGGAGTCGGCTCTGAATTAGAGGACGTATTCCTAAACCATGATCCATTCTTGCTGGTACTGACTTACGTCGCAATCGGGCTCTCATTGGTACTGGGTCCTTCATTCGCTATGGCTCTGTATGGCGGTAGTCTAGATGATGGCCAGAAAGCAAAGCCTTGGATGCAATGGGCAATTAACCTCTCTTCTAGGGTAAACAGTAATTCCAAATTCGACAACACAGAATGGGCTAACTCAAGCTTAGCAGATTCTTTACACAAGCGATTGCATTTCGATGATATCTACGATGCTGCAATAATGAAGATAGTAGTTGGATTTGCTAATCTGTCTGCAATCTTTGACTCCAGATTTATCGATGGAGTAATCAAAACGATAGAATCAACTAGCCAAGAAGCATCTAGAAGAGTTCGTTCTCTAACAACTGGAAGTGCTAGAGATTACATCATGATGGCTGCTTTGGGTACATTGGTTATTTTCATGTTATTATGGGGGGTGGCTTGATTGGGTAGTAATCAAAGTCTAGATATTAAGAATAAAGAGTTCATGTTAGTAGGCGGCCTATTGGTGGTTGTAGCTGGTCTTATGGCCTTCTTCCCTTCACTGGGTGATTCAGGCTCAACAGATTGGATAAGCATCCCTCTAGTTGGATTCCCTATAGTCGTCAGTTGTATCCTGCTTGCATTTGCTAGCCAGGAGTCACGTGATAGAAAGGAAATCATAGCGGTACCTATTCGTTTGTTCACTCTGTGTGCCTCTCTGGTTCCACTTGCAATCTCTACCGCTCTCTTCTTCGATTGGTTAATCCTTGTCGATTGGGAACTAGGTTACAATGAGTATGCCTTGGAGAAAGAATACCTTTGGATAGAATCTATCGGGGCATCTTGGCATGTTGGAATGGATGGTCTTTCATTCCCAATGGTTTGGCTTACCACATTCTTGGTACCAGTAACCATAATCATGACATGGGATGAAAAGGATGGAGCAACATATCATCCTCTGCTATTGATGATGGGCGGTGCACTGATTGGTGTATTCGTAGCACTTGACTTATTCTTGTTCTATGTGTTCTGGGAATTGACACTTATTCCAATGTTCTTCCTAATCCTAAAGTGGGGTGGCAAGGACCGTAGATACGCTGCTCAGAAGTTCTTCATCTACACTTTCTGTGCTTCAGTAATCATGCTCTTAGGTCTGATCACACTTTACTTCCTACAACCTGAATCAACAGGGTCTGGATATGGAACAGTAACCGGACGCACATTCGATATGACTGTGCTATTCTCCAATGCAAATGCAAAGAACATGGGAGACAGTGTATTCCTTGGCAAAGACATGCAGAACATTCTGTTTGCTATGCTTATGCTTGGGTTCTTGGTAAAGTTGCCAGCAGTTCCTTTCCACACTTGGCTGCCTGATGCTCACGTTCAGGCTCCAACCGGTGGCTCAATGCTACTGGCTGGTGTTATGCTGAAGATGGGAGCATATGGAATGCTCAGAATACCAATCGCAATCTTCCCAGATGCTTTGGTATTCTATCAGGACATCATTATGGCGATAGGTCTCATATCTCTAGTATGGGGAGCTGTAGTCTGTCTTGGGCAAACCAACCTCAAGCGCATGGTCGCTTATTCTTCAGTATCTCACATGGGTGTAATTCTACTGGGAATTGCAAGTATGCAGCCAATCGGATACGCAGCAGCCCTCTTCATGATGTTTGCACACGGAATAATCTCACCAATGCTCTTCGCAGTATGTGGAGCGTTCAAGCATCATTACCATTCTATGGAAATTGGATCTATGCGTGGAATGGCCAAGTGGTCTCCATTCCTTGCAGTTTACATGATGTTTGCATGGATGGCAAGCCTTGGTCTTCCATTACTTGCTGGATTCGTTGCAGAGTTCATGGTCCTAATCGCTTACTGGCCTGAATATGGCTGGTGGATTTTGCTACCTGGATTTGTACTCGCAATCACAGCGGGGTACTACCTATGGTCTATGCAGCGTACAATCTTCGAGGGTGGCGACGAAGGACAACCTCCTGAGTCACTTAACGGAGAAACACCTCCTGATATTACGCTTCCAGAAAACATTGGAATGATTATTCTTGCAGTATTCACTGTGATTTTCGGTATCTTCCCATTCATCGCATTAGGAATGATGGACGACTGGACAGTTGCACTCTTCGAGGGTGTATTCAACAGAGGGGGTATCTGAAATGGGTGACGAATCTGTAGAAGTATTCTCAACCGAATTCTGGCAGGCATTTGCTCCTGAAATGGTTTTAGTTATCGGTTTGGTTCTAGTATTCATAGTCCCAAACCTTGGGAACTCAAAGTTCCGCATTCCTCTTACTAAGGTACAAGTTCCTTGGTTCTTAGGCGGTCGTAGATTCAAGCTCACTGGCTCTCCTGCAATTCCAGGTATGCTTGCAACAGCAACTCTGTTCACTGCATTAGGAATGATGGTTATCGAAACTATTGATGGAGATATGGCATCAACAACTGTAACCAGCGGCGAAATCGTGCTACTACAAATTGACAATTTCTCAAGATTCTTTGAAATTATCTTCTTGGCAGCAGTTTTATTGGCATCAATGGCCAGTCTAGACCGTATACCTGCTCACACATTCTCTGGAAAGAAAAGCCTTGATGAAATGTATGACAACCGCCGTCAGGCCGATTTCTATATCCTCATGCTAACTACTGCATTGGGAATGTCCACAGTAGCACTAGCACAGGACTTATTCGTACTCTTTATCGGACTTGAACTTGCAAGCCTAGCCACATATGTTCTAGTTGGATTCCACAAGGAATCAAAGGCTGGTGCTGAATCAGGTGTGAAGTATTTCATCGTAGGTTCTGTAGCAAGCGGAATCGGTCTTTACGGGCTGTCTTTGTTATACTTAGAATTCGGAAGTCTACAATTGGCAACTCTAGCCGCAAATTGGGATGATGGAAGTATACTCGGAACTATTGCTCTTGGACTTGTACTAGTTGGATTTGGATTCAAGGTTAGTGCAGCACCATTCCACTTCGCAGCCCCTGATGCATATGCTGGAGCAAACTCACCAGTTGCTGGTGTGCTTGCAACAGCATCGAAGGCTATGGGTATGATTGGATTGATCAGAGTTCTTTTGGTAGTTGCTTTACCAGATTCACAAACCGATGGAAGTGCTGTTTGGCTTTACACACTAGCAACTCTCTCAGTAGTGACTATGACATGGGGTAACCTTGCAGCATTAGGTTCGACTAATCCAAAACGCATGCTAGCGTACTCTTCAGTCGCTCACGCAGGTTACATGATGGCTGCTCTAACAGCAGTTGGTGCATGGAAGTGGGGCGAAGTAGAAGCGCCAGCGGAATATGCTGAAGCAATCGTAGCAGCAGTTCTATTCCACCTATTCGTTCTTGTAGCATTCAAGTTAGGAGCATTCCTAGTTCTAGGTCTACTTGAGATGGAAGGCGGAGCAAGCAGACTGTCTGCTCTATCTGGGCTTGCTCGAAGGGACCCTCTAATCGGTACTGCAATGTTCATCTTTATGCTCGCACTTGCAGGAGTCCCTCCTCTGGCAGGGTTCATGTCTAAGTTCCTTGTAGTTGCAGGAATCGTTTCTGCAAGCGTAGGCGAACTTTCGGCAAATGGTTCGATATCATTCTCTGACATTCATTGGGTCTGGTGGCTTGCTCTTGCAATGTTCCTAAACAGTGCAATCTCTGTATTCTATTACCTACGTATTGGAGTGATAATGTTCCTAGATGTTCCTGAAGAAGGACGCCGCAAACCATTGCCCCACGGAGCATCAATCCGTATGGCAATATGGATTTGTTTGGTAGCCACAATAATCCTGGGACTGTCGGGAGATACCCTAATCGACATGTGCTACCGTGCAGCAGAGAGCCTAAATCTAGCTTGATATCAGTATCAGACTTCAAGTAGGAAGGGCTTTTGGATTATGATATGGGCCGTAGGCGTGAAGAGAGAGTAGACGAGGAAGAACTGGCTCGTCTAATGGGATCGGCAGAGGGTGAGTCCTCCAAGATTCGTGTCAAGATGCCTAACAAAAAGGTCAACGAGATGTTCGCAATTGCTGAACAGATTCTTGGTGGTCGAAGAGTAACAGTCCTTTGCGCAGACGGGGAAACTCGTATGGCAAGAATTCCTGGAAAAATGCGCCGCAGGCAATGGGTTCGCGATGGCGATTTGATTATTGTTTGGCCATGGGATTTCCAGGATTCTAAGGCAGATGTAAAACATCGATATACCAAAACCCAAGCACTTTACCTTTCCAGAAAAGGAGTCCTTCCTCCAGAAGTAGACATCTTCGGAATGAACACTCAAGTTGATGACTTTGATGACGAAGACGGTCTGTTCTCTTCTTCGGATGTTGTAGAAGAGGCACCAGAAGAAGCACCAGAAGAGGCAGCAGAGGATACAGAAGAAGACGATGACGAAGAGATCAATGATCTCTTTGGCTGAATCTAACTTAGGCCTTAACATAATGGAGGTCTGATGATGGTTCGTCACACAGAGTGGGATGATGAACTATCGAAGGACACTAAACAGCGTCGTAACAATCGCAAACGTCGTAAAGTGAGTGCCGACCAAGCACATATTGATTCTGAATCAAAGGAATTCATCAAGAGTTTAGATGCTTCAAAAGGTACAGGATGGATGACTGAAAAAAAGTACAAGCGAATGTTTACTGAAATCGAACAAGGACTTTCAGGAGTAATGGGAGATGGTCCATTCGAATGGGTTGACCGTCGAGTATTCGATGCAGTTTTTGACCGTTTAACCCTGATGAGTCTTTACAAATTAATGAAATCGGGTGCGATTGATACTCTTGATTTTCCTATCGCTAGAGGCAAAGAAGCTCACGTGTTCCATGGAACTGGGGAGTTCGGTCCTGTTGCAGTAAAAATATTCCACACTTCGAATGCTGTGTTCAAGAATTTGCTTCAATATATCGAAGGCGATCCTAGATTCGGAGGTCTGAAAAGACGCCACAGAGACATTGTTGACATCTGGGTCCGAAAAGAATTCAGGAACCTTTCCCGCCTTGACAAATGGGGATTAGCGGTACCTAAACCGATTGGAGTTCACAAGAACGTACTAGTCATGGATTATCTGGGAACTCCAACAAGCCCCTCTCCAAGATTGAGAGACGTGAAAATTCTCAATCCCCAAGTTGTTTATGATGAGTTAATTGAATTCCTTGCAGTTACTTGGCAAAAAGCCAAGATGGTACATGGCGATTTCTCTCCTTACAATATAATGTGGCATGATGACCGACCAGTCGTTATCGACGTGGGTCAAGCAGTAGTGCAGTCTCATCCTAAGAGTCAAGAGTTCTTGGTCAGAGATGTTACGAGGCTGGTAGAATGGGCGAATAAAAACGGCCTGGATGTTGAGTTAGCAGAAGCGATGTATGATGTTCTTGAAATGGATTTGTCCCACATTAAGCCCCGTGAAGAAGAATGAACTCAAATTGCATATGGGTTGAAGAAGGGCAGGCTCCACGCTTTGGACATGCGTCAGTCATTACCACGAGTTCCGAAAGACCGTATTGCGGTCTTAATCGGTGCCAAGGGGGCAACTAGGCGAGAGCTGGAAAAGGCTGCAGGCTGTAAGAGCCTACAGATTGATTCTGTAACAGGAGACATCGAAGTAGAATGGGCAGATGCAGGTGGATACGATCCAGTAAAGGCTCTCAAACTACCAGATGTAATCAAGGCCGTTGGTAGAGGAATGGCTCCTAACAGAGCGATTCAGTTGTTGCAAGACGATTGGTTTTTCGAGATGGTTGATTTACGTGACCACGTTGGAAAGCGCTCAAACCAGCAACGAAGAATTCGTGCTAGAATCATAGGTTCAGAAGGAAAGATTCGTAAAATGATTGAGCAGCACACTAATACAGAAATTTCAATTTACAAATCGACAGTCGTTCTTGTAGGAGATGGTGCCGGACTTTCTAGTGCTAGACAAGCGATAGAGATGCTTGCTAGTGGTAGTGAGCATGGCACAGTAATCAAGCATTTAGAGAGAGAGAGAAGGAGATCCCGCTTAGATGCGCGTGCTATCGATTACATCGAAGCAAAGGAAGATGTTTCTGAACCTGCTGAAGGCTTTGCAGACTTAGTTCCTGGATTATCCGATGTTGCGAACAGAAGAGGCCGTCGATTGAAGGCTGCTCAGGTTGACCCTCAAGACGAAGGCGCTGTAGAGCAGATGATGGAATTGTCCGAAGACGAGGAAGTCAGTTGGGAGGAGGAGTGACGCCTCTTCTCTGATACCAAGCGATTGCGAATCCTGTAATTAGTAAGGCGATTATGCCTGGTGCGAATGAAGTAACAACTCCAATTCCAGTTACGCTAGCTCCTGTAACCATCATGTGATGATTATTGTTTGTCTCATCTCTTTCATCGACGTTATTGTCCGGGTCAATTACTAATCGTAGATCCCATTGTCCGGTATTAGGTACCACATAATCCCAAACTATCAATTCACAAAAACAGTCGTCAGATAGATTCCCACTTGGCACAACAATAGTTTGCATGGTTGTCCAATCTACATCTGCAGTTCTATCTGCAGGTGCTGCTTGGAGATAAACAGTGACAGATCCTCCGTGATCTTGGTTCGATTCTAGCATACTAGTGATGACTATGTCGCCATTAGTATCTCCTGGCCTTACAATTAATCTGTCTACATTTGTTTCAGTTGCGTTCCAGTACAAATCTAGGCCCGGCAAAATCTGGACTGCGTTAGGTATTGTGACTAATTCGTTCCCCGCATTATCGGTAACGACTGCTCGAAGCATGAGGTACTGCCTAGATTTCGTAGACCATGAGGAAAGTCCAACCGAACCATTCAATCCAGAAACTCCTACATCTATCCATCTGCCGGATTGGTCAGGAGTTGCACCTACGCCATTCAAATCGAATCCATACTGTATTTTCGAGTTAGCCGAATCGATTCCTGAACCGAGGTCTTGTGCAGAGAAGGTGATGTTCGCAGAGCCAACGCGACTAGTTGTTAATTCCTCAACAGTCCATCCGATTCCTTCAGGCTCATCTACATCGACTTTGATATCAACATCAATCGCAGTTCCGATATTTCCAACATTGTCAACGGCTCGTATTGAGATAACATGCTCTCCTTCATCAAAATTCAATGTGGTGCTAGAAGTAGTAACATCAGCCCACACATCATCCTGTTTAATTTGAATATAATCGATTCCAGAACCACTGCCGTCATCTGCAGATGTGTCCAAGTCTGAAATTACTATACTATTGCTGTCACTCCATTCGCCACCATCTCCAATAGTAGGGGGTGACATTACAGGAGCAGTTCTATCAATTCCTATGAACATGGTTTTGCTAGCAGATAATCCTGAACCATCCCAGACAGTTAACCTTGGGTTGTAAGTTCCTTCAGCAATGGCGCCAGTATTCCAATTCCATCCATAGCTGATAGTTCCAGGACCGTCATCAGAAGGAGTCCCTGGTCCGGGTACATTTGCCAGACTTGCATGAGTCAGGTCATCATCGCTTGCAGTCCATGTGAATGCTAGGGTTCCATCTGCCTGCAGAGCATACCATGCTCTGTCGATAGCCGATTCTCCACTACCTTCGCCGGAGTTTGTTAGTGCAAATGACGTGATCAGTGGGATTTGATTCACGATATCGAATTCTTCACTGTTGTACCATTCAGTATGGTTGCTTACTGCAGAGTCCCAAGCACGAACCCTGAATGTCCATGTACCGTTAGCGTAGGATGTGGTGTCGACATGCTTCAACCATGGAGTGGTTGTCAGGTTAGTAACTTGGGTCCATGTGGTGCCATCTGGTGAAATTTCGATCTCGATACTCGAAAGTGTTCCGCTACCTGTTGTTGTTATGCTTAGCGTGAAAAGGCCTTTCAAATCTTGACCTTGAGTAGGTCCATTTGAAAATACTAATTCCAAGTCGCTATCCGCTGCTTTAACCTGATTAGAATCGGTTAAGAATATCTCATTACTTTGCCCCATAGTCATGATGACTAGGACCAGTAGGACTGAGATGAAGCGCCTCATCAAACACCTGACACCACCACTCGCCCTTGAATGCTCGCATTGCAACACCCCCCTACGGGGTGTGTTGTGTGTTGTTAATATGCAACCGGAAACGTAGTTACAGTCGGTTGATTCAAGTGCTACCCCCCGCCTCTTAGTTACATGGCAAGTCGTTCACTGACCACCCTTATCCTCGCAATGATGGTTTTGGCAGTCATACCAATGCCAGCAAACGCGGGTGACAGTGGGGGCGTTCAGGCCTCTGAATCCTCGGTTGGAATCAGTCCATCAAACCCTGTTGAAGGTGGTTCTGTAATGATCACTTTGACATTACAAAACACAAATAATTTCCAAGCAGATGATGTGTTGTATAAGTTGTACTGGGACGGTATTGCTACAAATCAACTAATCACTGCTAATACGGTTGACATACCTGCAGAATCGACAGTTGATATTGAGAATGTCAAGTCCGGACTGACAGTTGGTGAACATAAAGTTTGGATTACTTTCGAGTATGACGGAGGCGGCGAACAAATGTTCTACCGAGAGATAATTGTCAGCGGACTCGCTGATTTAGAGGCGAGTTCTATTACAACCAGCCCATCTTCAATCAATTCCGGAGACAGTGTACTAATCAGTACTGAAATCAGCAACACCGGTTCTCAAGATGCAGAATCGAGCAGAGTTATGTTCGATTTGGGAAGCCAAAATCAAATCTTAAATGTCCCATCGATTCTTGCTGGAGAGAGCACATGGATTAACCATTCAATGACTGCCCCTTCGGCTGGCGAACACATTATTCAAGTCACAGTAGATCTCGATGACGCTGTTACGGAAGCCGATGAAAATAATCTATTCAATCAATCAATTACAGTCGTTCCTAGAATGGATTTGTATCATGTAGATATGATGATAGATGTCAATGCAGGTGATTTGGAAGGTCCTTGGGTTATTTCAGGAACAATTGCAAGAAGTGGCGGAAATGGAATTACACAAGTTCCAATGAAACTTGAAATCAAGAATGAAAATGGTATTGATTTGCCTATGCCTGTATTTGATGTAAATGTGAGTGGCAGTGATTTTACTCAGCAACCTTGGAGTTTTACATTAGAGTATCAATTCATCTCAACATTACCAGCAGGAAATCATCAGGTTACAGTAGTTATTGACCCTTATAATTCGGGCTCATTTATTCAAGAATCTACAGATAATGATCGTATCAGTGGATATTTCGACAAGTTCGAAGTCCCTGATGTTTCAGTAGACCCTTATGCGATACCATCCCAGAACGTGATTACCAGTGGTAAGAATATCATTTGGGAAGTCGCAGTCACCAATTCTGGTCAGATCCCAATCAGTGGATATTTGGAGTATACCTGGGAAGAGCTGACTTATGTTTCAGTAAGTAAAACAATCCAGCCTGGAGATATCTGGATTTGGAGTGAAACACTGGCAGCTGAAAGCGGTGCACATATTGCTAAATTTGATGCAAAATGGATTTCAGCAAGTAATTCCTTCGATGCAAACCCCTTCAATTCCAATGCTAGTGGTGAAGTAAATGTCACAGCACCACTTCGTCTTACTTGGTCGAAAACCTCGTCATCATTAGTCGATTCCGATGGAGAAAGCGCTTCGTCTCCACTGACTGCAGGTGATGAGTATACTGTCGAAATCAAATTAGGGGCCCAATTCACAGGGTTGGTAAATTATTCTTGTGAAAACGAATTGGGAGAAGTTTTCAGCATTATCGAAGTCGAAGTTACGGATAACCCAATTGTTACAATTGAATGTACATTCACTGCTTCTGCTCCTTACACAAATATCAATTTGGTTCCTAGTGACCCTGCTGTAAGTACCATTATGACTTGGAATTGGGATTCCAAAGAGACAGGTTCGAATGTAGCAGATGAAGCCGGAAGTATGTCATTACAAACAGCAGGAATGATTGCAGTAATATGTCTAGTTTTGATAGTGGTGTTAATTGCAGCAGTAATTCTAACTCGTGAAACAGAAGAAGAAGTCGAGAGAGATATTTTCGATTACTGTCCTGCATGTGATGGAGAATTAGATGGAGCAGAAGACCGTTGCCCGTCCTGTTCTTTCAACCTCAAGAAAGCGAGAAAGCAATTCCACGATTGTGGAACATGTAGTGAATCGATTCCAGATTTGCTTTCCAATTGCCCGTATTGTGGAGCGCACCAAGATATCTCATTATACTTTGAGAAGCGTGAAAGAAGAGTTGTCGAAAAGAAAACCATCGCTCTTATAGACGAAGAAGAAATCGACCCTGAGACAATTCATGCAGCAGGTTACGAAGGATTCGATGAAGCGGTCAAAGAATTCGGTTACGATTCCGATGACCTTGAAGGCCATTGGGACGACAGTATCGCAAAGGCTGAGGCTGAAGTTGAAGCCGCTTACGATCGCAGAGTAGCTGCTGAAGAAGAATTCGAACTAGATGATGAAGAAGCAATGGCTACAGTCACAACAACGCTCAAGTCAATCGACGAAACATTCGAAGGACACAATATTGATGCAATTCTCGATGATAAGGATGTCAAAGCACACTTAGATGATGGAAGTGAATTGAGCGCTAGTGACGCAGAAATTCGAAGTAGATTGTTTGAGATTACTGGAGAAGAGGGCGTTCTTCCTGGAGAGGAAGTACGTGTTGGAATGGGTGTACAAGACCGTTCATTAGCCGGAAATGCTCTGCCTGAGGAAGCAATGGATTTCTCTTTAGGAGAAGAAGAGGACGAAGTGAATCCAGTCGCAGCAGCAACAGCAGCGAACAAGAGACGCCGTGGAGTAAGAAGAAAATCGAAGGCAAAGACTGCTGAGTGTGGCGCATGTGGCGCTGACCTCTCTGCAGATGCTAACGAATGTTCGACATGCGGCGCTAAATTCGAATGAAAAGTGCCCGTCAGTACTCACAGGGTTCGTCATCGCGAAAGCTCGGCTGACCCTCTTGACTTCATTCAGGCAAGTAGGTCGAAGTGACATTTGTCTTTCAACCCATCGAGGCGAGTGGTTCATACATTAGTTCCCTACAGCAACATTTGATGAGACCTCAGAAGGCGATGTCTGCATTCATCATGTTAGCCATAATGATGGCTTCCAGTATGGGTTGTATCGGTCTTGTTCCTGCCCGAGAGTTCATGGAAGATTTACGTGAACCTTCGGAACTAGTTCCTATTACTGAAAAGATAAACTCTTCACATACATTTTCAACAGATATCGCTGATATTACAGGTAGTACATTGTTTGAAGATAGTCAAAAGTTCGAAGTAAGGGCAGAAGTTACTGAGATAAGTGCCTACATTACAGCGGCAATGCCACTTGAGTTGCTAGTACCTGTCCCTACTGAAATTAGGTATGTTAAAGCAACTTTAACCGATGCTAATGGTGAACAGGTCTGGTACGAAGAAATCACCAAAACAGAGAGGAAGATGGTCGCTACATTCCAACAGCCTTTGGCAGAAGGAACTTGGACTTTAGAAGTCGAAGCCAGAGGATACGGTGAAGAATTTGGACATCTGTACAAAGACTCGTTCCAAGTGCTAATCAAAATAGAGAGCCAGTGTTGGAAATACCCCAACGAAGATGCCTGCTCCTTCGATTAGACTAAGCTTGAATCACAGGCATAACGCCTTGAGCAACTTTGACACTTTCCCTTGCGGTTGTGGTTCCTTTCAGCCCCACCTTCTGCCATAAGTCGCTGAACTTCTTTGACGGCTGAAAACAAAGAATGCTTGGAACTCTCATCCCAATCTATTGAATGAAGATTCTCAGAACCATATCTTAGTACACCATATGGTGGCTTTCTACCGGTAGTAGATTCTACTAAGTGGAGGTAAGCCAACAGTTGCATCCTGTGAGATTTGTGTGGTTTGTCGGGGATCTTTCCAGTCTTTTGTTCCACAGGAATAAATTCACCATCAACAATCACAATTTGGTCAGGCCTGCCTCTTAATCCAGTGTCTTCATCGATAAGTATCCCAGCAGTTGCATCGTCGTCAGAGTAAGCAATGTCGATATCTTCGTCCAAACCAGCATCAATTCTAGCCACTTCTAGAGCATTGTCTGCAAGTAGCGCTCGTTGTAATTGCCAAGATGCCAATAGCGTCCAAAACATTGCTACAGTGACGAGAATGAATCCTGCCTGCTGTTTGTCCTCAGCCCACATCAAACCGATCGCATGAAGGCCGAAAATCGTAGCACCCATCAGCAATCCTGCTTCCACTTTGCCGCCTTGTCCCCATCCGCCAATGAACCCGAAAGGCTCCAGGGAGGGGATAATAGCGCTTCTGTCCAGGCTGCTAATCTCTTCAAAGTCGTTCGAGGAGTTTATTGTAATGCCCGTCCATTTCCTCCAAGGCAGATATATCGCTATTAGGCCAACTACGAGCCAGATGAATGAAAGAATAGTTAGGTATCTAGCGAGATCTACAGGGGTTCTGGAATCAGTGATATTCGTGAAAATTATTGCATCTGAAATGAATATAATCACGATGGTGAACCACCATGACCAGATGATGAGGGCCTTCTTCAACTCATTCTGTTTATTTTTGAAACTACGAACCTTCTCATGAATTTCAGCATGTTTCTCCCTACCTGCTGAAATAGCGTCTCCTCGTCCAGTTTTTCCTTTTCTAGCTAAAGACCATGACAATGGGCAATAAGCATGCCTTTCAAGATCACTCGCAGAAACATGTAGGGGTTTGCCATCAGAATGCCTCCAAAAGCCATCATCGCCTTCTTCGGCTACAACCAGTTTATCTGCTGTTTCTACGCTCAAAATATCCCCCATTGTACCTCGAGTTGGGGTGCTTGCAATCAAGGTTCTCCCTACTAGTATGAATTACGACTTCGTTATACTGCGCCTTTGACCTCCCAAATCCTTGGCGAAGTGGTTATTTAGGGGTGGACGGTGGCCCGAATGCTGGTGTTATACTATGACTGAACTTCTCATCGACCGTGAGACCTACGAGACACATGCTGTGAACATTGGTACTCAGCAGAAGAGCGCTGACATGGCACAGTTTATCCAAGAGGTACGTGCTGATGGTCTGTACATGTTGGATATCGACATCACAGACAGCAGAATCCGTGCTATTTCTCAATTCTTGAACCGCTACAACGCTGCTAACATTATGGTAGTCAGTGCTCGCCAATACGGACAGCGCCCAGCACGCAAGTTCGCAGAAGCAATTGGTGCTAATGCAAGCGTTGGCCGTTTCATTCCTGGAAGTTTGACCAACCCTGCTCTTCGTTCATACGTAGAACCTGATATGTTGTTTGTAACTGACCCTGCTGCAGATCAGCAGGCACTACGTGAAGCAGTTAACACTGGACTACCAATCGTTGGTATCTGTGACGCTAACAACAACCTACGTAATGTCGATCTAGCACTACCTGCTAACAACAAGGGTCGCAAATCTCTTTCTCTACTATACTGGGTCCTTGCTCGTGAAGTACTGAAAGCTCGTGGCGAAACTACCGACGAAGCATGGGCTGAGGCTCAAGACCTCGAAGACTGGGAATCTACTTTCTGAGTACAACCTACCCCTTAGGGTGATGAGATGAGTTCATTCATCTTGCCGAAACCTGGTGAATGGGAAGGTGAGAAACGTCCTATCTTCCTAGCACCTATGTCTGGTGTTACAGATTTACCATACAGGTTACTTGCAAAAGAATGCGGTGCAGATTTCACAATTACAGAGTTTACCAATTCAACAGCATTGACACGTGATGCTGCAATGTCTTGGAGAAAGATGGAAACCTGTGAAGAGGAGAGCCCCTTCATCCCTCAAATCTTTGGAGGAGTTTCAGAAGACATGGCTCTAGCAGCAGAATTACTTCAGGATAGTGCAGATATTATCGATCTAAATTTTGGGTGCCCAGCGCCTAAGATTACGAAAATCTGCGCTGGTGCAGCTTTGATGGGGGAGCCACAGAATCTAGTATCGATGTGTGAACAAATAGTCGACAGAATAGACATACCAGTTACCGCAAAGATGCGCCTGGGTACAGGGCAAGGTAATTTCAACGCTAAAGAAATCTGCCAAGAATTAGAACAGGTTGGCGTGCAACGTCTTTGTGTTCACGGTAGAACACTCAGTCAGAGGTACTCAGGTGTCGCCGATTGGGGTTACATTACTGAAGTCGTTGATTCAGTGGAAGTTCCGGTTATCGCAAATGGGGATGTTGTAGATGCAGATTCAGCGAAAGCATGCCTTAGTCAGACAAATGCTGCTGGGTTAATGGTAGGCAGGGGTGCTATTGGGCGACCTTCTGTATTCGGCGAAATCAAGGTGGGCCTTGGTTGGATGGAAGAAGAAGACCTCCCCTGGATAGCAGCCTATGACGGAGATTGGCATAGCCAGACAGATGTCGCTAAGCAATTTGCAACTCGCCGATGGTGTTGGAATCGTTACATTGAGCTAGCCCAACAAACAACTGGGCTTGAATTGAAATCAATGAGAGGTCATGCTGTTTCCTTCACCAAAGGTCTACCAAGTGCTAAGAAAATCCGCAGCATCATGCATGGAAAGCAAAGCAAAGAAGAGTTTGCAGCAGCTACAAGCAATTTCCTTGCGACAAATTGAATAAGCAACAATTTTTGGAAAGAATATGAATCCCCAACTTCAAGAGATGTTGATGCAGGATGCGATTATCGTCCAACAAGCAACAGAAATGGGCAATATCCTACTTGGAATCGAAGCTTCAAACAAGTACGATGTGTTCGGCTCAACCGGGCACAAATTAGGTTCAGTTGCAGAAGTTGGTGGAGGCGCAGGGGGTTGGATTTTGCGCCAAATTTTCAACAGTGCTAGAGCCTGCAAATTACAGATTTTCGATATGCAAGGTCAAGAAATTGGACTTATCGATAAGCCATTCAGATTTATTTTCACAGAGATGGCAGCGATCGGAAAGAACACTCAAGGCATGGGAGAAGTAGGCCGAGCAAAACGTGTTAGTTTGTTCACTAGAAACTACACAATCTCTGTAGGTGGAGTTAACCAATTTTCAATTAAGAGCAGTTTATTCCAGTGGGGTAGTATCAAATTTGATATTACTAGAAACGGTATTGTTGTTGCATCAATTGCAAAGAAGTACGAAGGTTTCATGAAAATGGCTTTTACGCAAGCTGACAACTTTTCAATACAATTCTTTGACAAGAATCTAACCCTAGAAGAAAGATACTCTCTTTTCGCAACTTTGTTCCTTATCGATTTCAACGTCTTTGAACAAAGATGAATCAGGAGTTGAAACATCCGATATTTGTATCTAATGATGAGCACAAGGGTAGCGACGAATAGCACCCACTGCGAACCCCTGTAAGCAAAATCAGAATTACAAGGGTTTGTGCATGGACCCTTGTGAATAATGACAGATTAGCCACTCTGACTATCAATATAGAACAATGGCATTAATTGTATGGTCTTGTGTAAAGTAAAGAATACCTGAATGAACAGTTAAGTCTCCTATATCTCCGTTGATTTCAAGCAATATATTTGTTCCACTCAAAGTACCATCGGTTGTAAAAATGTCACTACCACAACCAGTTGCACCACCATTTGTCCCTATTGAACATCCAGCAATACCGTCATCACTACTTGTGAAATATATTAATGGTATTTCAGTAGTAGTGGAACCGGCGCCATGATATGTACCAAACAATGATAATTGATTTGATGAATCAACCAACCAAATACTTCCTAAAGAACCTTGCTCATATACACTGAGGTATACCTCTAAGCCGATAGTCCAAGCATGATGGATGCGAACATGAAGAGATGAAAATTGGTGAATCATTGCTGTTCCGGCTACAGTTCCATCGCTGATATACAACTGGGTTTCATCGTTTTGATTCAAATCTCCAAAATACAAATGATCCCCGATAACGAAGTGTAAATCAATAGTTGTAATATTTGGATTTGAGTATATCAACTCGGTCGTTCCTGTCATAATATTCGATGCCCTATATTCCCAACTAGAACCTGATGCTGAAAGCGTTGACCAAAATACGTTGTGATTTGTGGCATACACAAATTGAAAAATAGCACCATCGCTTCCTGAAACCATCTCGTTGTAGATGCTCGTTCCTTGCGTCGTCCCATCGCTCATCCATAATTCATTACCCGATTGAGAATCATTTGCTACAAAATATAGTATACTATTCGCTGAATCAGCATACCATTGGTAGTCAATTTCTTGATATTGGAATACTTCAATTGTCCCAGTGGTTGTTGAATCACTGATCCATAAAGAGGCTGAACCTAGTTGAGTCTGGGAACTATGCTCATGAGTCACAAAAACACCTACATTATTCGCATCCCAAGATACAATTCGTAAAAATTCGGCCGATGCTGAAAAGTCAGCAATCATTTCAGTTCCTAAAGACGTTCCATCGGATGCCCAAAGTTCCATACCAACTTGAAAAACCAAACTGGATTGAAGTACGAAAACATCCCCCATAGATGCTCCAGATGGTTCCCAAATGAGTTCAGTTCCATCTTCAGTTCCGTCAGTTTGGTATATTCCTAGATTTTCTAGGTTTAGGCTACTTGAAATGGCAAAATAAGTTATGCCGTTTAGTTCAAAAAACTGAGCACCTAGAATATTTTGATGATCGCTGGAATTAAAAATTATTTCGAATTGGTTTTCAGCAATTTCATCATCAGATTCTAAACATCCAGCGAGGGAAACAGTCATCATCAACAAAGCAAAAAGAAGAGCGTACGTTTTCTTCATGAGCAATCCTTGTCTTGGACGGTTGATGAATACAAGGGGTCCCTTGTACATGACGTCGTTGCTATGGGTACCCATGCAAACGCCGCCGCTCGAGAGGGTTTCGTGTGGGCTGTCAGAAATTTCTTTTCATATGAGTTGTAAATCAATTTGGGTATTATTGGGATAGCATTTTCCCGACTTTCTCGATTCTACGGATTATTCTATCAAGATTATCGATTGATTTCTGCTTCATCATTGAAACATCCATTCCAACTAATCGATGACCCAACGGTAATCTTCCACCCAGGAGATTAAGCAGTAACATTTGTTCTCGTGCCTCCATTCCTTTGAGGGCTTTCTCTACAGTATCCGGTGTACAGTTGCCCTTTTTCAAATTCTTGAGCAGAGAATTCGGAACAGAAAGCCTCTCAAATCCTCCTTTCTTCAATAACCAATCTTCTCCTCTACGCATATGCTGGGTCGTCATAGCAGACCAAAGCGCTGTGGACAGTCTATCTGTTCTAGCAACTCTTTCGACAAGTCCTGTTGCTCTGAATCTTTCCAAAATTCGTCCAACCCTTGCTTTAGGGCCATCCAATTTTTTTGCAGCTTCATCAATTGAAATCGGCGGTCCTGAATTAAGTAACATTTCGAAGATACGAACGGATAGGGAATCAGAAGCGATTTCTTTTCCTGGTCTTTCACCTAGTAATCCCATATCTGCCATGAACCTTGAAAGTTCACTTTCTCCATCTTCGAGCGGCCCCCATTCCTTAATCCTGAGCAGTGCATTGGGCTTTCCATCAGGTGGTAATTCGATCGCCATAGCGACTTTCTTACCTCTATTCCAAACTTCATCCATCATTTCAAGCCGCTGCGAATGAATCAGATTTGCTCTAACTTTCATACTAGCTATCGCTTTATTGATTGAACCGCCAACCAAGTAATAAGATTTCCAACCTTTGCCCGATGATGTTGAAACCAAACCTGCTGATACAAGTCTTGAGAAATGATGGTGGATTGCTGCAGTTGTTAATCCCAAATCGTTTGCAAGGTCTCTGGTCTCATAGCCTCTGCTAGCATCTTTGAACATATGCTCAGATAGGATTCTGTGTATTGGAGAATAGGTTCCATCATCTGCAGCATTCTCACCTCTACGCCTGTGCAGGCACAAAGTATCGATAATCCATGAAATCAGATTCTCACGATTCTTCTTACTCGCAGGTAACGGGATTTCATCGACACGCAAGTCGAACATATACCTGACCGAATGACGAGAGGTCTTGAACAATGCGCAACAAACGTTGCTTGAGAGACGATTACTGTATCAACGCCTTTCATCGGACCAATTATAATCCAGAGGTCTCGAAGATTCCCATTCTTCTGAATTGATGAGGTGAGGAGCCATCTCTAAACGATCTTCTCTCATGATTCCACGGCGGCGTAGTACTTTGACAGCCGAGTGAACTGTTGCTCTTGAGCGGCCGATTCTTCTAGCGAGAGAGGCCTGAGAGCGAGGGATTCCGTTGACCTTGATATCGTCAATGATTGTCCTCTGAACGAGTGACAAACCAATTGGCATTTTTCTTGCGGCTTCATCTTCGCCAACATTCATTCCTCGAAGGACTTCAATTTGTGAAGGGGCTCCAGCGAAGTAGCAAGTGCGGCCATTAACTGATATGATTGTAATTGATTTCCTGCTGGTCAGAACATCTAGATGGTGCCTGAGTGTCCCGTTCGCTGCAGACAAGTTAGATTGCAATTCACGGTAACAAAGACCAGGGCTCTTCTCTAGAGTCCGAAGGATTCTGCGGCGAAGTGGGTGTTCGTAGTCACTAATCCTTGATTTGACTCCACCTCTTGTAAATGCAAGAGAGGAAAGGCCTGAGCCCAATCCCACCAAACCGCCAGTAGCTCCAGCGATCCCAGCAGCGAGCCAGGGGCGCTGAGAAATCCACTGTCTCAATAGTGCCATAGTAACTTTTCAGCACTACTCACATGTAATGGATTCGGTTAGTTGAATCATTCACTTTGTCTTCATTGAACCGTTACGGATTTTCAGATGAGCAACCAATGGAGACAGTAACCTTCCACATGTAATCCCATGGTCGGAGAGTATGTATTCTACTCTCACCGGAGGGCCGTCATCGACTTGTCGAATTACTAACTCTTCATCTACCAAAAATCGCACTTTGTCAGAAAGAGTACGGCTGGAAATACCAGAAAGAAGTTTCTTCAGTTGGTTGAACCTTCTTGGCCCTGCGATGTAAAGTGTTGAAAGAATTTCGATCGTCCACCGACTGCCAAAGACATGCAATGCTTCTACTGCTGCTTCGACTTCCCATTCTGTGTTCCATGGACCAGTCGATGAGTTCTTTGCTAATACTTTCCGAATGTATGCCCCGTTGGATATTGTATTTTCAATATGTGATTCTACATCCTCAAGAATCGCATCTGGAAGTGTTAACGGAGGTTCGGGCATATACTCGGTAAGAGGTGTAGGAAATAAAACATAGTGTAACAGAAACACCATCAGGAGTTCTGATAGGTCGGTTTCCTACCTTCGATTAACGCACTCAATCCTTCTAATGCATCATTTGTAGAAAATATCTTTTCTAAATTTCCTAATTCTTGTCCAAGGCCTTCTGATAGGTTGGTTTTCCCTGCAGCATTGATCAAATCACTAGCTAATGATAGAGCGATAGGTGCTGTGCGTGATAGCGATTTCATTTGGCGGGATACACCCTTGTCTTCTGAATCAAAACCTTCCGGACAATTTCCAGCAAGAACTGTTGCAATATTTTCATCACTGTAGAATGAATTTGCAAATTGAGCAACTTTAGAATCTGGATTTGCAGGCTTTCCAGGGTACTTGTTTTCCGGTTTACCACTAGCATCAAGTGAAAGAATAGTTGAACCCACTTCTGCGATATCTACCAGATCTGTTACTAGTCCTAGGTCGGCAGCGGTCTTAGCATCCATGAAGTTTCCAGCTAATACAGCCCATCGTGCAGCAGGTATCCCTGAGATTCTAGCAGGACGCTGAGTTCCCCCTAGGCCAGGGAAGATTCCTATGCTTGTTTCCGGGAATCTGAATTGAGTCTTGCGGGTTCCTATTCTGTAATCACAAGACAGAGCCAGTTCAAGTCCGCCACCTAGTGCAAGACCTGTAGTAAGTGCGATAGTAGTCTTTGATGATGATTCTAACTTATTTTGGACAACATGCCCATTTGCAGTAAAATCGTAAATGTCAGGGAATGAATCAGCACGGATTTTATCGACGAAGAATTTGACATCAGCGCCTGCTACGAATGCTTTTCCTGCACCATCTAGAACGATAGTTCTGACCGAATCATCTGAGTTTGCTTCATCGAGTGCTAATCCCAATTGGTCGACTACAGTTTCATTCAATGCATTCATAGCTTCAGGGCGATTGATTGTTACAGTTGCAATTCCATTTTCTACAGCCAAATCTACGTAACTGAACTCGAATGATCTCTCTCTCTTCCAAACTTCTGGAACCGGGAAATTAGCCAATTCACAATAGTTCTCTGCCATTGATTTCGCTTCATCAATTCCTAAACGGTTTGCTAATTCGAAAGGACCACGTGCCCAACGAAGCCCAACCTTTGCTCCACGGTCTACGTCTTCAAGTGAACAAATTTCTTCATCAACAATCTGGCCAGCAACGGCAAATACTTGGCCCAATAGTCTGACACGGATTGTTTCAGCAGCCTCTTCGCTACAATCAATGTCATCACCAATTTCCCATTGGTTTCCAGCAGCAACCATTTCTCGTAAGTTTTCTGCACCAACATATCGTGGAGTCTCAAGTTGTTCAGCAAGATAGTCAGTAGAGTGTAATGCGATTGGAGGACCTGTTAGGTTCATCAGTGCGAAAGGACCCATTCCAATTCTGAATGCCTTCATAGCAACAGCGTCAATTGCAGCAGCGCTAGCAACTCCTTCTTGAAGCAGCAAGCATGCTTCGTTCAACCAAGGGACGAAGAATCGGTTAACTACGAACCCAGGGCGGTCCTTACAGAGAATGACTACCTTTCCAAGTCCGCGGCAATACTGAACAGTTCTAGCGATAGTCTCTGGAGATGTGTCCTCGCCAGGAATCACTTCTACAAGTCTATTTTTGGCTGGGTGGTAAAAGAAATGCAGTCCCACAAACCGGTCTGGTCTGCCAGATGCTGCAGATAAGTCGTTTACAGATAGTGAAGATGTATTGGATGCAAGAATAGTTTTGTCACCACATACCTCGTTTAAGGTATTGAATACGGCGGTCTTGATATCGAAATCCTCGAAAACCGCTTCGATAACTAGATCAGTGTCAGGGGATGTGTTTTCAGTACCAATTACTCCAGTTATTCTTCCTTGAATATCTGCAACTTGTTGTGGCGAGAAGATCCTTCTTTCAACGGCTTCAGAAAGGAAGTCAGCAATGATTGATTGACCGCGCTCAACCCATTGTGCTTCACGGTCTACCATTTGGACATCAAATTCCTCTTGGGCAGTTTTCTGTGCGATACCTGACCCCATGTTTCCTGCGCCGATAATTGCTACACTCTGTACTGGCTGCATATCCTCTGCCACCTCAAACACCTCAATGAAGTAAACGGCGAGTCGTACGAACAGTCAGAACAAGGAATTGTATGCTTCTTCGAGTCTTTCAGCCCATTTCTCAATGGAGAAATCAGCAGCTCTTTGCCTAACATCAGCGCTCTCGTCATCCAACTCTGTGATTGCAGTGCGCCACATTTGAATATCATCTAGCGGCAGTATATGATGCTCTAACGGAATTTCATTATGTGCAGGTGCATCTGCAACAAGAGCGATTGTTCCTGCTGCATATGCTTCTAATGGAGGGAGGCCAAACCCTTCTGCAATCGAAGGGAAAAGTAATGCATCTGCATGCTGAAGTGCGGCAATCATTTCATCTTGCTCTAATCTGCCAACCCAATTCAAATTGCAATTCATTTTTTCGGCTAAATTACACAATTTTTTCTTGGACTCGGCTGAAGATTCAGCCCCAATTTTGTGAAGTGTGACATTCATGCCTCCGCATACTTCAACGGCGAAGTCTACTCTCTTGCGGTCTTCCTCACTACCTATTATTATCAGATTACATCCTTCATCGAACCATTTTGGGCGTTCAGTTTCAACAGTGTATCGTGCAAGGTCGATAGCATGTGGAATCCATGCTGTAGGAATTCCGGGGAATCTCATTTCACATTCTTGCTGAGTATCTTTTGATACACAGATTAGCAAATCAGCCCTAGAAATTCCTTTTTTGATTTTATTTAGGTCTCGTTTTCTAATCATCGAAGGTTTGTGCTCACCAATCTCTACGCCTTCTCTTGTGCTAGGGAATAAATGAAACAAGTCATGTACAGTTACGACAGATTTACCACCTTTTGGAACCAACCCGGCTTGTTCTTGGTCGGTGATGTGAACAATGTCATGGGCTTCACCTAATCGGCCGACATTATTCGGGGCACTCCTCCACCTTCGCCACAACCTCTTGACAGGGTTTTTACTCAGGTCGTACTCATGGGTGCTTCCAAGGTTATATCCCTTAACGATGCCAGAATCCAGCCTTTCCAGAAGTGCAGAATGAGTACTACCTAAACCAGAATAAGGGGACATTGCCCCTCCTCTAGCCAGCATTACTCTTCGCAAAATTATCCCTCATTGAATGATCTTTAGGTGTTTAACAGATTCAGCAATTCCCAAATCCTCTGGGAAATGCATTGTTGCTTCTGGAATTGGAATTGGCACAATTTCTCGTCCAACCAGAGCAACTCTACTAGGTGGTGAATCATCTAGCAATTTCCTGTCTGTCAGTGGCGCTAGAGCATTAGAGAATTCCAGAATGTCTTCATGGAATGGCATATTTTCAGCGGTGAGGTTTTCTCGAGAATTCCCTACGTGAACATACCCTTTACATTCTATCCAATCAGGGTCGGCCCTGTTATCCAGTGCCGCATATTGGGGAATATGTTCAGGTTTCATATTACGTCCTTTAATCAGGGTGTGGCGGCAAACAATTCTTGTGTCCAGGCTAGGTAGCAAATCTATTGTTTCATCGAATTTATCCCATGCAGCGGAGTTCCATTTAGGGCGGCATATTTCATCGAAGACTTCCTTGTTTGGAGCATCGACAGAGACATACAATTGTGTTGGAAGAGTATCCAATTTCTCCAGCACCTTTGGCAAAGTACCGTTAGTAACTAGCATCGTAGTCATTCCATGCGAATGACATAGTTCAATATATTCTGATAATCTTGTGTAAAGAGTAGGTTCACCATTCAGAGAGATAGCAACATGCTTTGGATTCTGAGCATCTAAAAATTTCTCTTGTGGAACTTTTGGGTTTCCTCCAAATCCTGAAAGAAGTCTTCTTTGAGCTTTGACGGAGTCATACAACATTTCCAAAGGGTCTTGGTCTGCTAATTCAAGAGTGTCCATATGAGGCTCTCTCCAACAATAGGAACATGCAAGATTGCATTGGTCAACTACAGGAGACATTTGCATGCAGTTATGGCTTGCAATGCCGTAAAAACGACCTTTGTAGCATTGGCGATCCCTCAGCAATGACTCCTTTGTCCAGTGGCAAATTTTGACACCGCCATGTTCACCCACAATGTGGTAACGTTGCTTTTGCAACTTCGCCTTAAGGAGTGGGTCCATGCCTATCTGAGCAGTATTGCCGATTTCAACCCCACGCTTCATGAGGTGGTAGTACTTGGGGCATTTATGCAAGAACGAGAGGAGTCGTGGTATCCTCACCTCCTCGGCTTCATTCTACCAATCATCACAATAGGTGGAATCGTCCAGGGTGGCTGGTGGTGTTTTGCAGGTTTTGTATATGCCCTAGGTCTTTGCCCACTGATAGATCTTATTGCTCCAAAGAGTTCACCTAAGCGTAGTAATTCATCTTCAATTCCTTGGAATGGGCTGCTTCTATCACACGCTGTTTTCATGTACTCTGCAATCGGAGTTCTGATTTGGCGAGCCAGTGTTGACGGATTTGGCTTAACGGTTGTTTTCGCAGGGCTATCTGTAGGCGTAGTTAGCGGTGTTTCAGGAATTATCAATGCTCATGAAGCAGGACACAGAAAGAAGGGCTCATTCATGTGGCGTGTCGCGAGATTGAATCTACTACTTGTCCTCTATCTGCATTTTACAACAGAACACAATCATGGACATCACCGTCACTATGCAACAGAGAATGATCCAGCATCTTCTCCTAGAGGCAGGGGTATGTGGACTCAAATTTTGAGGACCATACCGTTACAATATATCTCCGCATGGAGGACACATTCGAAAAAAGGAAAGAAGTTACTTTCTAATCCAATCTTCCATGGAACTATTCTGCAATTAGGACTACTGGCCACGCTTTTGTGGCTCTCTACTGCTGTGTTATTGGCTGTCTTAATCCAAGCAATCCTAGCGATTATTTTGCTTGAATATGTAAATTATTTACAACATTATGGACTAAGAAGGGAGGTCGGGGAAAAACACACAGCAATGCATTCCTGGGAATACAGAGGTGTATGGTCTAGGTGGACTTTACTTGAATTACCACTTCATCCTGCACATCATCTGAAAGCTAGCACTCCAATGTGGGACTTACGTTCTTACGAAGACTCACCTCAATTGCCTAGCGGATATTATGCCTGCCTTTGGCTAGCCATATTCCCTCCCTTGTGGAAGAGAATAATGGCAAAACGTCTAGATGCTACTCAATCCTCATCTTGAGAGGCTAGGTAGGAATGCATTCGCCGCTTTTTCACATGCGTTTGCTACATCATCCAATCTTTGTAGAACACGATACATGTGCATTGCAGCTAGGGCTTGTTCATCGCCAGTTGCGAATACATGTGCAGCAGCCTTTGCTTCTATTTCGTCAGCATTATGCTCCTTCAAGTTAACTTCACGCACCCATTCTAATAGCAAACCTTTCTCCTTATTACTGAATCCTGATTGAGATAATTCCTTCAATGAATCAACTGCCTTTTCATAACAGTCAACAGTGTCTACGACTGCTGCTGCCATTTCCATGAGGTTTTCACGTGCTACCTTGTCATCAAAGAGTGTTCTGAAAGACAATTGTTCTGCAACGTTCTGAGCATAATCTGCAATTCGATCCTGTCTTGAAAGCATATGCAAGAAGGTATCTCTACCAATTGCAAACCTTACTCCAGAGTCGATATGACCTTGAATTTCAGATTTGATAATGTCTGCTTCTAATTCTGAGGCGATTGTCTCTTCGATGAATTTCGCAGGGTCCTTACCCTTTGCCGCAGCATTGATTGCATTATTCATACACTCAACCGTCTTTTGTACTGCTCTGGCATGTTCATGGAATTGGTCAAAAGGCTGTGAAGTGATGACCGACTCTAACGATTCATCATCGATATTTTCAGTCCTCATAATGGCATAAACTGTAACAATTATCGATAACAATACAACGATTGCTACATTGGTTGGACTTCCTGCGAAGAGGATGAAGAATATGACCGATCCAACGCCTGCTACCGGCAAACTTGCAACCCAACTGGCTGCGATTTTACCAAATACTCTGAAATCTACAGCAGCGGCTCCACCAGCTAGACCCACTCCTACTACAGCACCTACCAATGTATGAGTAGTGGAAATTGGCACTGCAAGGAACGGCATCGAGAAGATTAGAACGGTGGTTGCTGCTCCAAATTCAGCAGCGAAGCCACGTGATGGAGTAATGTGAGTAATTTTACTACCAATTGTATCCATTACCTTGTATCCCCAAGTAGCGACACCAACTGTAATTCCCGCTCCTCCGATTAGGAGTAACCAAATTGGTACGTCCACTTTGTCAGGAGATAATATTCCAGTTGAAGACGATGCGATATCATATATCGCAGCCATTGGTCCAATCGCATTTGCAACATCGTTTGCTCCATGAGCGAATGCAACATAACACGCAGTGATTATTTGTAGCCAGATGAATACTCTCTCTACTCCTTCATATCCTTCTTCTTTGAATTGATATCTCTTTAGAACAAACCACAATACAGAACTTGCGACTAGGCCAATAAATAGAGCGACTAAGAAACTGTTCAAAGGAATCCAAGCGCCTTCAGTGAATGGATTGAATGTATTACAACTGTATTTGGAAGGGTCGCACGGTAGCCATTCGGATTTGTTGATGTATCCGGCATTATCCAAATTTTTGTAAAATCCTTTCAAGCCTTTGAATTGTAATGCTAAACCTAGTACGAAAAAGGTGGGGAGTGCCAAGAGTGGAGCGAGACTCTTTGTTCGCTCAAGGGGGTTTTCATGATCGAAAATAACCTTGGTAATTATTCTGAATGAAACATAGGCAAGTACTGCCCCCAGTAATGGCGATGCGACCCAACTAATCACGATTTCAGTGACCTTTCCCCAATTGACAGAATCAGGTTGAATAAACAGTCCCATACCAACAACTCCACCAACAATACTGTGGGTAGTTGAAACTGGTAACCCGTACTTTGTGGCGATAGTAAGCCAGATTGCAGCGGCAAGTAATGCGGCCATAAATCCGTACATCAGATCCTGGCTCAATTCTTCAGAAAATCCCTCGTCTCCAAAGTCCAGTACACCTTTTCGTATTGTATCTGTGACGTGACTTCCGAAAAATACAGCACCACAGAATTCGAAAACTGCTGCTACGATAATAGCTCTTCTTAGGGTAAGTGCTCCACTACCTACGCTGGTACCCATGGCATTGGCAACATCATTCGCACCAATATTCCATGCCATGTAAACACAGACAGCAAATCCGGCAGCGAGTATAATCGTGGAGCCTTCCATTGATACTTACCATGTCGAGAAGGTATATCACTTCAAACCCCAGTAATCTATATAGAAGTAAATATCCGGCAAAATGAGAACTATGTCATTTGGCCCAGGCGATATTGATGTCCGGAAAGTACAACTTACAGGGGGTTCAACCTATACTCTCAGTTTACCTAAGCCATGGGTGGATGAAATGTCTCTCAGTCCGCGTGATGGTATACGTGTTGACTGGCGCCCTAGTGGTGCACTTCGTTTAACTCCTATCGACTTGCTAGATAATCAAGAAAAGAGAGTTTACCTTGATGCTGGGGCCCTGCCTAAGGATTCATTGCACGACCATTTAATGGGCGTCTATTTATCCGGCGCTGACAGGATTAAAATTCGATTTCCATCCGGCGAAGAGCGAATTTTCCGTAAACAAATTCGCCGATTCTTAAGGAATACGAGAGGATTCGAAATCATGGATGAGTCTGAATCGGAATTGGAATTGATCTGCTTAATTAGCGCAGCCGAAATGCCACTCAGCGCTAGTATAAACCGAATGTATCTCCAATTATCATCACTAGTTCGGGACATCATATCTGTTTTACAAGGCGATGACATTGAACTTCTAAGCGATGCTGAGGAGAGAGAATCTGAGGTAGATGCATTACTGTACTTAGTGGATAGGCAGGTCTGTATTGCACTGGACTCACACTTGGTAGCTACGTCACTGAAAATCGGGCGCAACCAGGCAGTAGAACATACGAATTTAGCACAATCTTTGGAGCGTATGATGGACCACGCTTTACAGATGGCAGTATTAACTAGATTATATCCTAAAGTTCGATTGAAGTCCAGTGAACCTCCTGTAATTCAAATCCCGATGTGGCAAAAGGCAATCAAGCAACTTATGATCAATATTCGAACTAGAGATTCTCACGAAATCGAAGAAGCGAGACTATCTCTCAAACAAGCCCAGAATGAAATCTCACAATTCGAAGAAACACTTCTTGCAAATCGCAAATTATCAGAGGAAGAGTTGTTTTTCTTTAGGATTTCAGAATCAGTACGTCGATTATGCGCATATGCCAGGGACTTTGGTGAAGTACTTCTCAATCTCAAGATGTATGATGAAATGATTGTTGATAACATCAGTAATTAGGTGTTATAAAAAATACCTAGTTTGATAAATACTCCCAAAGAACATTATATGTCCGGTTCCAAAAGTAAACTGGGGAAGCAACATGGACCGCGAACTAGATACCTGGGTTGACGTAGTAATGGATAAGCAGCAATACCGTAACGGGATTTTTTCCAGCAATGGAATCCTTAATTGGTTTAGAAAATTGACATTCGGTTCTCAGTAACTGAATTTGATAGATCACCTTTGTGGGTCTCTACAAAGATACTTATACTGCAGGTCAGACCGGCGGTCTGAAGTGTAGACATGCCATTGAATAGGTTCCTCAGTCTTCCTACAGAAGACAAAGAACGCATTCTCGAAATTAGTAAAAAGCAATTTTCAATTCATGGTTATGATGCCACGTCTCTCAACCTCCTGTTGAAAGAACTCGATATTTCAAAGGGCCAATTTTACTACTGGTTTGAGGATAAGGCCGACCTCTTCTTTACTGTACTGAAACAGGGAATGGACATCCTTGTACAGCGATTAAACGAACACGGAATGCCGAAATCGAAGTCAGAGTATTGGGCGCACATGCGCAACTCAAGACTCATTTCAGAGAAGTTATGGGCGGAAAAAGAATTTGTCGAAATCGGTCGAATAATATACCAGCAAATCCCTTCAAATCACCCGCTCTGCGAGAGATTACAGGAAATCGACTGGCCTCTAAGAAATTATTTTTGCGAGGGTATTCAACTTGGCCAAACGTGGGGATTTGTTCGTACAGACCTTTCTGCCCCTGCACTTTATGATTTGACTGACGGCGTAAGTGAAGTCTTTTACAATAAAATTTTGAACATCTACTCCAAAGAATCGGCACCTTCGAAAGAGTCCGTCGCGCTTCACGAATTGCTCGGGCAGACGCTGCGTTTTGTTCTTACGCCAGAAGACCACAATGATTCATAGTACCGTAAAACATGTATTCATATATTGATTTGAAGAAATAAAACTAGGGAGGAGATAAAAGTGTTAGAAGTTACCAAACTTACGAAGGCTTTCGGGTCTGGATCGAATAAATTACAAGTTCTCAAAGGCATTGAGATGAACCTCAAGAGAGGTGAACTCGTTGCTTTGATGGGTCCATCAGGATGTGGAAAATCGACCTTGCTAAATATCATTGGAGGTTTACTGCCTGCGGATTCGGGAGATATTGGTTTGAACGACCGTAATTACGGCCTGAAAAACCCTTCAGCTGTTGTAGACGTTCGACGAACCCTCGTAGGATGGATATTCCAAGACTTCCATCTTTTAGATCACCTTTCTGCACTCGACAATGTGGCAATGGCCCTTGAAATATCAGGTATTTCATCTAAAGATGCTCTCAAGAGAGCAGAGGATGCACTCGCTAAGGTGAATTTGAGCGACAGAATGCATCATATTCCAAATCAATTGTCTGGAGGTCAACAGCAAAGGGTGGCAATTGCACGTGCAATAGCGGGCAATCGACCTTTGCTTCTAGCCGATGAGCCTACTGGCAACCTGGACATTGCATCTGGTGCAGAAGTTCTTCAACTGTTCAAGGATTTGTGTCATGATGAAGAAAATCCGATTTCGATACTAATGGTCACTCACGACCCCGACTTGGCTAGTAAAGCTGACAGAATGTTGTTGATGCGTGATGGATTAGTTGCTGCAAGCGACATACGTTCCGCTTGGGGACTTGATGAGGAAGGTGAAGAAGAATGAGTCGGACTACAGCTACGATGAATTATCTTAGGCACGAATTACCTCGTAAAATCCGAGATGCTCCAGATAATTTGCGTCTTGCTACAATTGGCGCTTGGAGGGGAAGAGAGCGTGGAATGGCTGTTTTCGCAGGTGTATTTCTTGCAAGCCTGGTAATAACAACAGTTCTGTCCTATGGTGTCGGGCTTTCACAAGTATTCTTCGAAGAATCACTTGAGAACAATATCTTTGATGCTAAAGTTGAGTTCAACAAACCTCCAGCAGAGGGGACAGATGGTTGGACTAACAACACTACTACCCTAATCGATGTCTGTGATGAATTCACTGATATGGAAGAATTTTCAGATTGTACAGTAGTGTATGGCAAAAAAGGAATCCATGGCCAATTTACCTTTGGTAATGAGGATGTTTGGATGGCACTTCCGCTAGGTGTGAAAGATATCAATTCGTCAGACCAATTAAGAAATTGGGAGACTAAAGATATCTGGGATTATGAATACAATAACGGGCCACCGATTTCCGATGAAAGAGCGATTAGTTTCCTTGGCCCTGGTGCATTTGACGGAGTTCTTGCCGACAGACTATCTGAGAACATAATCTATGAGAGAGGGAGCTGGGCTTCCCCAGAGGATGTCGAGTCAAAGCGCGGAGTTTACATTCCATCAGACGTGGCAAGTAAAGCCGGTGCTGAGGCTGGAGATTTCCTCGAAAGGTTAGAATTTGCCTACACAGTAGAATCTGCTCTAGATATTGATTCTGAAGACTGTGAAGGAGAGATATACAACTCTAGAGAGGTAGAGCACTGCCAGGTTATCATGGTAGTTGAGAACTTGACAATTCTTGGGATTTATGATCCATGGCCTCAAGGAAACCCAACATTAGCGGCGAACCCAATATATGCTACATGGAGCGTACTGAATGAAACTCAAAGAACTACTTTAGTGGATTATGACCACTTTTATTTCGGGCTAACTTTAGAGCGTTCTTTGCTACCAACAACCTCCACAGCAGATGCTTCTGATTGGTTGGAAGATTTGAGCATGAAAGTCCAAGATAAAGAATTTGCAGATGGAGAAGTTGAAATTTACTACGTCGATATTGTAGGAGGAACAATCGATTTCTTGGAAATATTCCTTGGATTGATTCAGGCATTCGACTATGTAATCATGGTGCCGATTGTGGTACTGTCGCTTTCCGTACTGATCTATGGACTGATTTTATCACTAGAACAACGAAGACGTGAAATTTCTATTCATCGCGTCATAGGGGCCACAGCCAAAGATTTGAGAGGAATGGTTCTTCTTGAATTAGCCGTAGTCTCATTCGTAGCGTGGGTGGCGGGATACCTACTTGCTATGGCGGCTGTTCCAGTCGTACTGGCTAGTGTTGGATTCATGAAATTCGAAGCCTTAGGTTTCAATGTAGACCCTGCTTTGAGTTTCGGTGCGACACTGTTCACGGCAATCACCACACTCGGTCTTGCTCTCTTGTTCGGTAGAGCTCGTACTCGTGACTTTATGGAATTAGAAATCGATGAGGGAGTTAGCCGTGTTCAAAAGGTAGCCAAGCCAAAGGTGTGGCTACACTGGACATTATTCTTGGTAGGTTCACTCGGAGCAATCGATACTTATCTTGAGATGAACGGTAGCGAAGACGGAATTCTGACAAACTGGTTTGTTGAAGGTTTGATCAATGTGTTTGGACCGTTCATGCTATGGATTGGTGGAGCGCTATTACTAGGTAAAATTGGAGCAGCAGGGCCTAGAATAATGCAGTTCTTCTTTAGCAGAACCCCTCTTCTTTCCGACGTTAAGAGAGGATTGAAGGGCAGTGGTTCTACTGAATCTGTTAACCGATTGGCAGTAATCATGCTTCTCACGCTATCTATTGTTACACTGGCTGCAGTTCAGGGTTACACTGGAACGCAAGTGGACGAGGTAACTGCAGATTTGCAGGTGGGTAGTGATTTACAAGTTGTGACAAATGAAAACTATTCTGCAACTGAAATCGAATCTATGATTCAAGAAATTAGTGATAATGAAGTTACAGCGTTAGCAGTGACAGTTCCTACAATTTCATTGATACCTAGTGGGGGAGAAGCACTCACTGCATATGTACTACTGGATGAAGGAGAAGATGTACTAAGATGGTTCCCTCAAGCAATACCTGGCGATGATACTTCAGCAGCATTAGATGCTTACAGGGAAGGCGGGTTCTCAGCAGGGGAAGATGCAGCATATGCAATGGATCTGTGGGGTTCAGGAAGAAAAGGTGGAGACGATTATGGAGACATCTTGCTGTCTGAGAGCAGTAGCAATACAGAAGATGTTGAATTCATTTGGGAAGAAAAGTCGTACAATTTCTCAACCCAATCTGTAGATGTAGCGGAATCCAATACAACACTAAGATACATCGGAGTGCACGAATTCGTACCTGGAGTTCCAGAGGATTTGATGTCTACTAGCGTTGTAATCGGGGAATCTGGATACAGAGAACTTGTCGGCGACAACAGAGTGGATAACTTATTCTCAAACAACTGGATCGTCAAAGTAGACGGTGTGGAAGGAGAGGATCTAACCGCTTTGAAGAATAACATAGAAGCTGATGAAAGGTTCAACAGCACAATCGATTGGGAGACTGCCCATGATGCAGTTGAGCGTAATGGTGGATTGATATTTGGTACACCAGGATTACTCTCGTTACAATTCATTGTAGCAAGCGTTGCGGCAGTAGCATCAGCGTTCGTATTCCTGTCTTTAGTTCTAAATCAAAGACAGAAGGAATTAGCAGTTTTACAAGCAATTGGAGCAAGTCCTAACCAAATTATTAGGTTAGTACTATTCGAGATTCTTTCAATTGTCATTGTATCGATGGCACTAGGTATCCTACTTGGAATGGGACTTGCATTATCATTCAATGGCCTGTTTAACGTGTTTGGATTTATCTTCCAAATATTAGGTTCTGATACGACTTCCGCGATAGATCGGCAATTGGTTTGGCCATGGTTCGAATTAGCGTTAGTCGCTCTTGCGGTGTTTGCTGCAGTAGTTACTGCGCTACTAGTGACTACGAGGAAGGCGTTGAAGTCTGACCTTGCTAGCGTATTGAAGGGGGAGTGAAGATGTCTGATAAACCAACAATTCTAGAAGCAGATTCATTGTACCATGTCTACGAATCTAAGGCTGAAGACGGTAACGTTGTAGCTCTTAGGGGATTACATGTAAACGTCAAAGAAGGCGAAGCAGTGGCAGTAGTTGGACCATCAGGTTCTGGAAAGTCAACTCTACTGAAGTGTCTTGGTGGATTGATGAAGCCGAGCGCAGGTAAGGTCGAATTAGATGGCAAAAACATGACCAGGTTGACTGGTAAGGAGTTAGTTCAACTTCGACAGGATACTGTCTCGTTTATTTTTCAAGAAGGAAATTTACTACCTCATTTGTCAGCATTAGACAATGTAGCTCAACCTCTTCGACATCAGAAAGTTGCGCCTAAAGAAGCGAAAAGAAAGGCGTTAGAATTGATGACAGAATTAGGGATAGAACATCGTGCCAAAGGATTGCCGTCAATGCTTTCTGGTGGAGAACAGCAACGAGTTGCTATCGCTAGAGCATTGATTACTAATCCACGTTTGATTCTAGCAGATGAACCAACTGGTGCACTCGATCCAATTACCAGTCGTGAAGTTCTGAAATTGTTCAAGGATTTACATGACAATCAAAATGTTGCGTTTTTACTGGTTACTCACTCAAAAGAAGTAGCTGCGTTTGCAGACAGGTCTTTGGAATTAAGAGATGGAAGATTCGTAGCAGAGCACGGTACAGACTTGGATATCGAGAACCTATCTGAAGGTAGAGAATTGATTGTTGACGAAATGGGAACTGTGACTTTGCCTCCAGATATCTTGACACAGATGGGTGGCCCTGGTCGCTATTCTGTTGGAGAATTAGAGAGTGGAAAACTATCCCTTGTTGGCGAACGCGTTTCATCAATTGGTGAACTTGTTCTAGCATCATCTTGCCCCGCATGTAACCATGATTATTCAGATACAGATGACCAATTGTGTCCATCATGTGGTTCAAGCAGACCTATGGTGGAGGCTAAGAAATGAACCTCTTTCGGATATCTGGAATCTTAGAAACAATCTCTACGATATCATTGTTTTTCATCGCCATGCCAATGAAGTACATCGGAGGCGATGAGATCTTAGTGAAAATAATCGGCCCTATCCATGGCGGATTATTCATTCTCTACATCGTTTTAGTTTGGTGGGAACAGCGCCAAGGTCGCATGGATACTAATACTGCGATCAAAGGAATGCTTGCAGCAATTCCACCGGGTGGGCCCATATGGTTTGAGAGAAGTCTTGAGAGTAGAAATGTAGAAACTCCAAATTGAATCCTTTCAATATAGGCGGTAAAACAAACTATTGGGTCCCTTTATCGGGTTCTATGTCCAATGTGTGGGTGGTAGATTCGAATTGTTTTATCCATGTTGGTTCAATGGCTCCTGATAACTTTCTGAAAGATCTTTCCAGCATACTTGAATCTGGAGATTCGGCTCTCTATGTCACTCCTGGAGTGCATGATGAGGTCCGAACTGTACGCTTCCAAAGATGGCCAGGGCAACCAAATTTGCTAGAAAAGTTCAGGGAATTATTGGTTACAGTAACTATTGATGAAGCAGAAGTAAGAGCACTCGCTCAGCATATTGGTGAAAAAGCATCACCTCAAGATGTCGATCTGTCATTGATGATACTTGGATCAAAATTAGCACATGAAGGTAAGAAAGTAACACTAGTTTCAGATGATTACAAAATGACTACCACTGGTGAAAAAGCAAATTTAAATTTTGAAACGTGCCCACCTTCTACCTTTTTGCAAAGACTAGCAGATTTAGGGAATACAGGGCAGAGGTCGCGATTACGTAGTTTATCTCGAAGGGTCAGAGCAGCTGAAATGCGTTACGCAATAAGCAGGGCTGGACAATATGATATCCAAGCAAAATTGACTTGGATGGTTGACTCTCTACTATCTTCAAGAGTCGCTTTAGCGGAAGAGGCAGAAGATGCTGTATCCACTGATGAGAGTAAGTTGATTTCGGCATTAAACCGATCAATTAGAGGAGAGAAAGTCAAGAACTCGATGCTTAATCAACTTGGTTCTCTCCCCGAAATATGCGCTCCAGTGATACGTTTAGATGAACACTTATCCTCTATGACTTCAGGTGGGACATCTGATGATATTAACCAAGCATATGATTCATCAGTAGATTTGCTAAGTGAAATACTGGAGATGACTGGAAATGGCCTAGCACCTCTGGGAGAAGAGATGGCAGAACTAGCACACAGAGCAATGGCAGGCCACTTATACCGAATGGAATCTGCATTAGGAATGCTATCAAAGATGTCTGGTAATTTACGTGTATCGAGATTACACTTATCGCGCGCACTATTCAATGCAACCCTCGTAGATGACATGGGTGCTGAAATGAGGGCTATGCATCAATTGGGATTACTTGCAATCGCTGCTGATAATTGGCATCGTGCTGCAATGCTTTTCGAAACTGCAGATAGACAAAGTCAGGTCATCGGAGTTAACCGACTTGGCCATCTTGTACTCGCAGGAGTTTCTCGTCATTTGTGTGGAGAAGAGGACCTCGCAAAATCTCATTTGAATGCTGCTAGCGCTATTGTCAGCGAAGATCAGGTCGAGTCTATGTCCGTACTAACTAGTATCGGTAATTCTCTATTGGCCATCGATTGCCCTGGACTGGCAATCGAGATACTTGATGAAGCAATGGAATGCGCTATTGAATCAGGTCAGCAGGATAAGTTGGATATGCTAGCAGAGACATTATTGCTAGCAAATACTGCATTAAACGACAACGATATTCCTCAATATGAGGGTCTAAGACAGTTACTCGATGGTCTAAATCATATTTCCGAGGAAGCATCCGAAGAGTTCGAAGCCAAGATTCTAGATATCGACCAAAGGGCTTCTGAAATGTCAAAACCTCTTGATGATACTTGGACTGAATGGCAAGACGCTTCAAGATTAATTCCCTCTGGATCACCTTTGGTAGTTTTACGAGTAGATTCGGATGAAGCAGGTAGGAATCTGATTATCTCTCACCACCCTGAAATTGGAGCAATCGGGTTATGGCTTCCAGAAGGTGGCGTAGTAGCAGCTCCGGGTAACACGATAATGGTCCATGACAGCCGAATAAAGGTCGCACCGCCTACTGGTGAACTAAGAGATATTCACAACATTAGAGGCGTAGTGGCTCTAGAAGACTCATCGGCACTGACATTTACAGCGAATACAGAAGATATCATGGAATAATTATTCAGCGTTTTTAGCCTGCTGTTGAATTTGAAATGAAGTCGGGCAAGTTCTGATCCCAAATACCTTGTAAAACGGGCACCATCCAAAGACAGATGTTGTAACACTCCATGCTCCAAATGCTAGGAATATGATTTCCCAACTGGCATTAGCAAGATAGTCGAAGAATACAATTCCAAGTCCAGTGAATAGTCTGACAACCCTATCAAAAAAACCAATATTCACCAAATCACCTGTTTATGTCTGCAATTTCACGTTTTTACTTATGAAACCATGTCATCGGCCCCGGCCACTTGCTCTCAATTGAATCAGAACACGATTATAAATAGCAATTCGTTAAATTCGCACTATGAAAAAATCATATTTGTTAGTTGGTGGTAGCAGCGATATTGCTATTGTGACGGCCAAACAACTTCTCAGTGACGGTAATAGCGTAACGGTACTTGCCAGAGATGTCTCTAGAGTTGAAGAGTTATCTTCCATGGGTGCAAATGTCGTAGAAGGCGATGCCTTAGATCAGGATTCAGTACTTTCAGCGATAGAAGTCGCATCAGCAAGCGGCGGTGGACAAATATCAGGCTTAGCACATTTCGTAGGCTCAATTGTAATCAGGCCTCCACACGCTCTCAAAGTCGATGCTTTTGAAGAAGTGATTAGGACAAATCTAACAAGCGCATTTTTGACTCTGTCTTTGGCTGGCAAAAATATGCTGAAATCCGGAGGAGGGCGAATGGTATTCACTTCCAGTGTTGCAGGTAGTCTTGGACTGGTTAATCATGAAGCGATTTCTGCTGCTAAAGGTGGAATTGAATCCATGGTGCGTTCAGCAGCAGCAACCTATGCCAAGAGGGGGATAAGAGTGAATGCAGTGGCGCCTGGTCTTACCAATACTAGGTTAGCATCAACCATTCTTCGTTCAGACGCAATGAGAGAGGCATCCGCACAAAAGATACCTTTGAATCGAATCAATGAGGCTGAAGAAGTTGCTTCTAGTGTACATTGGTTACTCACTGGAGCACCAGATAATTTCACGGGACAAGTGATGCATCTAGATGGTGGAATGTCCAAGGTTTTGGCTTGAGGTGATGATGTGACTTGGCATATTGCAATGAAGGAAAGCAAACTGAAACCTGGGAAGAAGAAAATGCTTACAGTTGCGAAAAAAATGGTACTCGTCGGGCAAACCGAAGATGGGTATTTTGCTACTGAAGCATTGTGCAGGCACATGCGGTGGCCACTAGCATATGGTGCTAAAGTGAAGGACGGGTGCATACGCTGTCCATTGCACCAGACTACTCACAAAATCGATGACGGTGAACTCGTTGAATGGTCTCCATTTCCTCTATTCCCACCTTACGGGAGATTAGTTGGAAAAATGAGTAAGCAGAAAAACCTCAAAGTTTACCCTACCAGAGTTAAGGACGGACAAATCGAAATCAACATTGAGTAGGACAGATCTAAGACTGTTATGATTTAACATACATCCGTTTGTCTTAAACATAAAATCGCATACGGAAGATCATGCCTGTGATAGAAGCATACAACAAAGCCTGGGAAAACGGAGATGTCGAGACACTTGAGAAACTCATCCACGATGACTGTGTGTTCAATCCACACGTTGGTGGCATAACTATGGGTAAGTCCGATATTTTGGGATTCGCGGGTAGTGGAAACGCACCAACTTCAGAAAACAACCGAATTCTGTTTGAGAATGATGAAGTTGGAGTTGCTCATTCAATTGTACACTTTGCAAATGGTTCCGACTCCGAAGCTGTCATGTCTTTCATGAGATTCAAAGATGGTCAAATCATTTCCATGGAAACCGGAGCCACACCACTTTCTCCAGATTACAAGTTAATCGGAAACTGATCTCCGAATGAGTTTTCGTATGAGATTATTCATGATAATTCAATAGGAATTGGAATGTGTGGTAAGTGACATTTGATTCAGAATATGAACCTTTTTTCCAACCACCTGGGTGGATCGTAGGTCCTGTTTGGGCAGTGCTTTACACGTGTATTGCAATTAGTTTTTTTATGGTTTTGAGCAAAAGAAATGAATTGAATAATTCCAATATTGTAATTGGTTTATTCCTTATACAACTGGCTCTAAATTTGGCTTGGCCTTCGGTCTTCAACGATTCTAAATATTTCCAGTCGTTAATGATGATAGGTGTAATGATTGTATTTTCAACAATCTATGCCTATATGATATTCGAAACAGAACCTAATGCATCTTACCTAATTTGGCCATACATTGCTTGGGTTAGCTTTGCGGGAATAATCAATGCCGCCTACTATCTAGAAGCAAGTTGAATGATACCGTCTTCACAGATGAAGTGTTAACCCAGTTTCAAACTCTAGCCATCAATCCCATGTTCATCGGAATTGGTGCGATGAAATTCTTGTGAATCGGGTTGTCAGCATCATTTCTGTTGATGTGATGGCTTAGAAGAATCATTGCAGCAGATCTTGGTAGCAATCCTTTCCTGAATTGATGAATGACTTCAATAATCTCCTTCTTGTCCTGCTTTGTCATGTTAGGTAATCTTCCTACCACTCTCTCCATGGCGTGAGCGATTCTTCCGCGCTTGGTTAGTACAGATAGACCCTTTTGAGCTTCAGTCATGTACTTCAGAGCCACTGATTCAGGATGTTCGTCGTTATCGAATCCCTGGGCGATGATTCTGCCCAGGCTTCTCTTAGAATCTGGAGCGCGACTTAGAAGGAACAACTTGTGTTCAGCATGGAACTGCATTATCTTCTTTGCAGTCCACCCTTCTTCACCGATTGTTTGCCATTCGCTGAAAAAGTGTACGCGAGCGAGGAAGTGCTCCGCTTGCAGTGGGTCTGTCAATCGTCCTTCTTCGATTACTGGAATGTGGGGGTATAGCGTGGTGAAAACCTTTGCAAACATGCCAACACCATCTCGGACTGCCTGCGGGTTGTCACCACGATATACCTTAACTCGCTCAAGACCACAGCTTGGTGAATCCTTCTTGAACACGAATCCACTAATACCGACCGACATTAGATAATCAGATTGTATCTCTGAATACTCTAGCATCTTATCAGTGAAATCTTCACCGTTCTTTGGGTTCACTAGCGAAATTCTCTCTTCACCTTTGACTAGCCTGATGGTTGGACGTGGCACCCCCATGCCGATTCCAACTTCAGGGCAGACTCCGATCAATTCGAGATGTTCGCTCCAAACTCTGTTGAGCACCCTAAATTCTGCAGCATCGCCGTTGTAACGTACTTTCTTTCCGAGGAGACATGCTGATACTGCGAGTTTAGGTTTACTAGACATATCCATATCCCTAGTGGGTGAGTATATGAAAGCCCGTTTTTTTCAACGAATTTTATTCGATGCAATCGGAATCAGGTTTTTCCTTCGTAAAATTCTTAGTTTCAAATCGCCCCTTTAGGGGCGTGCTTTTTGGCCCATTCTCAAGTTTGATATAG
>Ga0233444_10000322_pt1 | contig 65658 bp, 67 predicted proteins | sample SI_124_October20_6_FD_182792 | JGI IMG/M metagenome (GOLD analysis project Ga0233444, IMG submission 182792) | Seawater microbial communities from Saanich Inlet, British Columbia, Canada - SI_124_October2016_10_MG | ecosystem: Environmental > Aquatic > Marine > Inlet | place: Canada: British... | reverse complement strand
CTAAATTTTACAATCAAAGTTTTCTGAGTGTTGAAAATGAACAAGAAAGAATTGGAAACTCGTTTAACTTTAATCCATTCGATTTAAATGAAGACAAACTACTAGGGCTTTCTTTGAATCTTCGAAATAGTCTTTTTTTTAACAAAAACCTTCAAAAATACAGTGTAACATATACTATTGGAAAAACAAGAAACAAGCAACAATATTTTATTGGAAGTCAAGAGAACAACATCAAATTACATCAAATAACACTAGCGCACAAATTTAAAACCTTTTGGTTGTTTGAACTCCTGGGGAAAAGCTCTAAAAATGACCTAATTACTGAAAATTTTAGTGCACGAAATTATAGTATTAACACCCATGAAATTGAACCAAAAATTAGTTTTCTTTATAACAAAAACAATAGATTTACCACTTTTTATCACGTAAAAAATAAGAAAAATCAATTACAAGATTTTGAAAACTTACAGCAACAAAAGTTTGGTGTAGAATATTTTTATAGTAAAAAAAATAAAAATCAGATTTCTGCAAATATAAATGTGTTTTTAAATGATTTCAAAGGAAATACAAATACACCTGTTGCATACCAAATGTTAGAAGGGCTTCAAGCAGGAAAAAACTATACCTGGAATATTTTATTCAATCGAAAATTAAATGCCTTTTTAAACTTAAACCTAAATTATCTTGGGAGAAAAAGTGAAAATTCTAGAACAATTCATATTGGAAACGTCCAAATAAAGGCTGTTTTTTAAGTTTTTTTGGTATCTTGCTTATAAATAAAAAAAAATGAAAAAAATCATATTATTTAGTTGCCTTTTTATGAGTATAATTTCCTATGCTCAAGTGAATACAGAAACGGAGAATCCTGAATTTCCTCAAGATATTGAGAAAAAACATGAACTAAAAATTAATGCCTTATCATTATTACTAACAAAGTGGATCGATGTATCTTACGAGAATCTCATTAACGAAGAATCTTCATTTGGAGTTGCTGCAACTTTAAATACCGATACAAGTTATAGTGATTTAAAGTATTCTTTAACCCCCTATTACAGACGTTATTTTTCTAACAAATTTGCCAGAGGTTTTTTTGTGGAAGGGTTTGGAATGTTATTCTCAGCAAAAGACACTGATCTCTTTGGTTTCGGAAGCCAAGAGTTTAAAACGGGTTTTGCAATGGGTGTTTCTGTAGGGGGGAAATTCGTCTCTAAAAAAGGGTTTTCTGCTGAACTTTTATTAGGTGTTGGTCGAAATTTTAACGACAGTGATTACAATGAGGGTATTGCCCGAATTGGTATTTCTGTAGGGCACAGATTTTAAAATCAAGTACTAAATTTTTGTATTTTACCAAAAAAAAATGAAAAAATTACTTTTAATCGTAGGTCTGATCTCTTCAACACTTGCCTACTCTCAACAAGAAATTAAAATAGACATTGTAGATGCCTTGGTCATCAGAAGTATCGAGTTTTCTTATGAAAATTACCTTACTGAAGAGTCTTCGGTTGGTATTTCTGCACTCTTTAATTTAGCAAAGCAAGAAACAAATTTTAGATATAATGAGAATGTGATGTTTACACCATATTACCGTCATTATTTTTCTACAAATGAGCAATGGAATTTTTTTGGGGAAGGTTTTTTAGGAATCAATTCAGGGAAAAAAGAACGTATTGAAAATTCAAACATCTACGATGAAAAATATACAGATGGCGCTCTAGGAGTTGCCGTTGGATCTAAATACATCGCAACTGGCGGCTTAATCATTGATGTATATGCCGGAGTGGGAAGAAATTTATTTGGATCGAATTCTCCCTTGTTGGTTCCAAGAGTTGGCTTTAATGTTGGTTGGAGGTTCTGATAATAGTTTGTATTCATACTATTGATTGTATAAAAAAACTCTTGAAGTATAGTACTTCAAGAGTTTTTAAATTAGATAATTATGTAATTCTTCAATAGTTCCTTTAAAGGATTATAGTCCTTTAATTTTTCCATGTCCAAGAACTAACAGCTACTTTCGTTCCTGTTTTATAAGCTTTAGTAATAGAAGCGTCAGCTCCATCTATTTGAACATTAGATAGTGCACCACCGTCCTTCATATCAATATTCGTATCATAGCCCTCTAACCAAATATTAGTGATCGTCCCTCCTGATTGTTTTTTAAATTGCAATGCGGTTCCTCCAACAGTTGAAATTGCTGTTACATTAATAAATTGAGGATTTCCATTCACTTTATCTCCTTCAAATGCAGTAGAAAAACCTGCAATTGTGTGAGATATGTAAGTATTTGTTAGGGTACCACTCCATCCTTCTGTCCAATCTACAGAATCGTCTTCATTATTTTCTAGATATAAATTAGTTACAGAAACCGTCCCTCCAAAAAATTCAATTCCGTCATCAGCACCATTTATAACAGATACATTGCTAATCGTTGTTCCCGAACCAACGGCATATAAAGAGATTCCGTTATATTGAGAATCTGAATTAATTTGAGCTCCTGTTCCCTTGATTACTAAATAATTTATCGATCCAGAATTGTCAGCAGCATTAGATCCTCCGTAGATAAACCCTCCAACTTCTGCCTGTGCATCGTCACCCGCAGTTGTTGGGGCGTTTCCACAAATGGTTAAACCTCCCCAATCTCCCGAATTCCCTGAAGCTGAGGACATAAATACAGGGTTAGACTCAGTTCCTTGGACATTTATTTTACCTCCTTTAAGAACTGCAATATATACATCTGTCCCTCCATTTTGTGCTTGAATTCTTGTTCCAGCTGGAATGGTTAACGTAGTTCCTGAGGCTATAATAAAAGACGCATTTAAGTTATATATTGTATTCGAGTTTAGGGTGTAATCTTCCTCTAAACTTCCATTCATTATTCCAGCATTTAAATTTTGAACAACTTCAGATGAAGGCTCTTCAATAATGATCGCTGGCTCTTCGCTTCCACAATTTGTTAATGTAATGATAGCCATAAAAAAAGCTACTCCTTTTAAGATTTTAAAGATCGAATTTTTCATTTTTAATTTAATTTATAATTTTACACAAAGAAACTCCTCTATTCTATCGTTTTCTTTACCTAATTATTAATATTATGTTAGGTTTATTTATTAATTCCTGTCTTTTGTTAAGGAACCGTTAATTGGTTATCTAGTTAAAATGTGTAATTTATACTGAATGTTAACTGAGACCCCTTTCTATAAGACAATACCGTTTGACTCGTTTCTTCATTCGTAATTAAACTTCTAACCAATTGTGTTTGTTTTATCTCTGGATTTAATAAATTTCTTCCAATTAATTTTACTGTTAAATTTTTACTGATTGCTTTACTTGCAACTATGTCTAGGCTCACAAAACCTTTTTCTATAATTTCATCATTGTATAATGTGGCACTTTTAGAAAAATCTTCTGGTGATCCTAAAGCAAATATTTTGTCCGAAGAATAGTTTCCTGTTACTGTAGCAATAAATTCTTTTTCTTGGTTATTACTGTAGCTCAAAGAGCCATTTGCAATAAAATCTGAAGCTCCCTGTAAATTAGATCTTGTTATGTCTTTGTATTGAAAGTCTTTTAATAAATCTTGCTCTAACCACATTTTAGTCATATTCCCCGATATGTTTACAACCGTTTCTTCTTCTTCATTTTTTAATAAGGCTGTTTTTGCTTCTAATTCAAAACCAAAAACCGTTGCTTTTTCTCCTGTATTTGCATAAAAGAAATACCCAGAAGACCCTCTTGTTTGAGTTAAATTTATGGGATTGTTAATTTGCTTATAAAATACTGTTGTGGAAAAAAGTTGACCTCTCTGAGGAAATATTTCGTATTTTAAATCGAAATTATAAATTTCTGATTTATTTAAATCCGGGTTCCCTTTCGTAACACGACCGGTAGAGGAAACATACTCAAATGGAGACAATTCTTTGAACTCCGGTAAGGTTTGAGTAATACTTGATGCTACACGTAGATAATTATTCTCTGCAACTTCAAATTTCAAATTTACACTCGGGTAGACACTTTGATAAACTTTATTTAAAGAACCTAATCTTCCTCTTTGATTCACCTGGTCATAAAAGTTTGCAACATCCCAAATTGCATTGATTTCATCTCTTTCAAAACGCAGACCAACATTCCCAGAAATCTTATTATCTAATGTAAAATCAAGATTTACAAAACCAGCCATAATAGATAAGTCAGCTTCAAACCTGTCTGCTGGAGAGGTTCTTAAGGTTAACCCATTATTAAATCCTGTCGAAGTAAATGTTGATGATAACTGATCTACAGATGTTCCTGTAATCCCTTTTGCTTTTACCCCTACAAATAGCGATTTAAAAGTTCGCTCTTTATACCTAAAGTTCAGACCATAGTTCAAAGAAAAAGGATTGTTGTCATTTTCATCCTTTAAACCAAAAACCCATTTGTTCTGAATAAAACCAGTGTATTCAGTATCTTGGATCTTTTGACTAGATTTTCTTTGTTGGTAATCTCCAACATGTGCATATTGAATTATTGGTGACTCTGAGATCTCTAAAATATTTACCTCATTTCTAATTCTATTTGGCTCTTCTGCCAAAACAAAGTTGTAACCACCAGCCCAGTTTAAGGTATTCGTATCACTCCAATCGTGGGTCCCTAAAATTTGATTCACAAATAGGGTCGTTTGTCTAAAATTTTGATCCCTAACAAAAGCACCATCTTCTTGTGGATCTTGATCAAAAACATACCCAAACCCATTTCTACCTTGTTCGTATAAATTGTCTTCAGATTTATTTACAAAAAGAGTATTGTACTTAATTTTATTATTATCATTTAATTTGATTCCAACATTGATATATCCAGTGGTATTTGTTTTAGAAATAAAACTTTCTACATCATTTGAAGATGGGGTAACTCCATTGGAAAGACTCGCTGGTCTTAAAAGAGCAGGAAACGCCTTGTCTAATACGTTTGATCGGAAAGCTCTAAAAACTCCTTCCTGATGTTCAAAAGATCTAGAATGAGAACCGGTAATAAAGACAGACACCTCTTTTTCAAAAAACTCAAACTTTTTTGCGGCAGAAAAAGAACCTGTATAATTAATTGGTGTCGCAACTTTTTCTGTATCCCAACCTTGAAGTGTAATTAAGTTTTGTAATGCATATTTTTTTTGATGAAACCCAAGTGTAACGTCATTACTAATAACAGTTCTTCTAAAGGAGTCCGAAACACCTTGAACATTCGTATTTGTTCCACTAGTAAAAGAAACAGAATATCCTTTTTTTCTATATTCTTTCGTACTTACATCTACAGTACCAGAACCTTGATCTGAGTAATTAGCTGTTGAATAAGTCTTACTAATCCCTATATTTTTAATACTATTTGTTGAAAATAAATCTAAATTGATGTTTTTATTTTCAATATCATCAGAAGGGATAGACAACCCATTCATCGAAGTAGACAAATATCGATCTCCCAAACCTCTGATATATATATTTCCTGAACCTTCACTTTTTGTAACTCCAGAAATTTTGGTAGTTGCTGCAGCTGCATTTGAAACTCCTATTTTGGATAATGTTTGAGCTCCAATACTTTCTTTAATAACAACGGCATTTTTTTGCTCTAACAATAAAGCAGATACAGATTCTTTGGAACTGGAAGACTTAACGATAATCTCTTCTAAAGAAACTCCTTCCTCAGCAGACATTACCTGATTGATAATGATGGACTCCTCTGCTGCTACTAAAATTTGTTTTTCAACTGTTTTATATCCTAAAAAACTAAAAACCAACACTTGGTCTCCTGCGGGTACACTTATCGTATAGTTACCGTCAAAATCAGTTGTTGTCCCAATTGTAGTTCCTTTTATTTGAATATTAGCAAACGGTAATGGTTCGTTATTTGTCTCTTTGTCGGAGAGAAATCCTTTGATTACTCCTCTACTCTGAGCAACATTAATTTGACTAATAATTAAAAAAAGGATGACTAAAAATTTCTTCATTGTATGTATTATTTATAGTGCAAAATTCTACTAAAATTGTAAACTCTGTGTTAGATGGAGATTATGATTAGATTATGGAAATATTAAGTAACTGTTAAATGGGGGAAAACAATTAATAGTTAGTTAACTCAAAGAAAATATTAATTTAAAATCCTTAGTATAGGTTTGTAATAATCTTAAGAGATTTAAATGTCATCATAAATTTATTAGTTTTTGTCGACTATTTTATATGACCAACTGCCTTTGGCCAAGGCAGTTTTTTTATTTGTATTTTATTAATATTTGATTAACATTTACTTAACATGGGGGTTGGTTATTTGCAGCGACAAAAACTAATACTTATGAATTTATCTTTATTGCGCACTACAGCAATATCAATGTTTATTTTTGCTTCCCTAAGTACGAATGCACAGAACACAAATGCTCCAAAATTTGGAAAAGGGTTATTTAACCTAATCGGAAAAGACAGTACTTGGTCTATGAAAGTTGGGTTGCGATTTCAAACGCTCGCAACTTCCAATTGGGACGCCCAAAATGGACTTTCAAACCCGGCCTCCTCTATGATGATTCGAAGATCTCGATTAAAATTTGATGGATTTGCCTATTCACCAAAATTAAAATATAAAGTAGAATTAGGGTTATCAAATAGAGACCAATCAGGAGCTTCTCAATATACAAGTAATGCACCAAGGCAAATTTTGGATGCTGTCTTAAAATGGAATTTCTCTGGAAATTTTGTTTTATGGCTCGGACAAACTAAATTACCTGGAAATAGAGAACGTGTAATTTCCTCTGCCAATTTACAACAAGTAGACCGCTCTTTACTAAATAGTAGGTTCACTATTGATAGAGATATGGGGATTCAATTAAGGCACCATTTCAACCTTACAGATACTTTTTTAGTCAAAGAAATTTTTTCGATGGCACAGGGTGAAGGTAGAAATATCACCAAAGGAAACCTAGGGGGTCATCAATACACAACTCGTGTGGAATTATTTCCTTTTGGAGATTTTGCAAGTAAAGGAGATTATAAAGGAAGTGATCTTAAATTTGAGCAAAAACCAAAATTATCTCTTGGATTTGCCTATGATTTTAACAACAACGCATCCAAAACAAGAAGTAACCAAGGGTCATATATGACCAACGATGTAGGTTATTTCTCTACAAATATTTCTACTCTTTTTATGGATGCGATGTTTAAATACAAGGGTTTTTCTTTGATGGCTGAATATGCAGATAGGAAAGCAGATGATGTTTTTGCAAAAAACGCTGACGGAACTTTAACCGGTGACGTTGTTCAGGTTGGTAATGGTTTAAACCTTCAATCTGGGTATTTATTATCGAAAACTGTGGAAGTTTCGGCACGTTATACAAACATTTCTTTGGACAAAGTAATTACTGGAAAAGGAGCTGAAAATCAGTATACATTAGGTTTGTCTAAGTATGTTTCTGGGCATAGCTTGAAAGTTCAAACAGATCTAAGTTACACTGATATTGGTTTTAAAACAAATCAATTATTATACAGAATTCAAGTAGACATCCATTTTTAAAAAAAATAATAACACAATGGTAACATAGATGCTATTTTATGTCCATAAATTTGTAAAACTTAATTTAATCAAAACAAAATGGGAGATCCATATATTTTAATGTTAGTCGCTTTGGCTGTTTTAGCCATTGTAGATTTAGTTGTTGGAGTTAGTAATGATGCTGTTAACTTCTTAAATTCAGCCATCGGCTCAAAAGCAATATCGGTAAGAAATATCATGATTATTGCTAGTTTGGGTGTCTTCTTTGGCGCCATCACTTCAAGTGGAATGATGGAGGTAGCTCGTAAAGGGATTTTTAATCCTAATATGTTTATGTTCCAAGACATTATGTTCATTTTTATGGCAGTAATGATTACTGACATTCTTTTATTGGACGTCTTTAATTCTCTTGGTATGCCAACCTCGACGACAGTTTCTATTGTATTTGAATTGTTAGGGGCTGCTGTGTGTATTTCATTGATTAAAATATCTGCTAATGACGCTGAATCATTCTCTGATCTATGGAATTATATCAACTATGAAACTGCTGCCAAAATTATTTTTGGAATATTACTTTCTGTTGTGGTCGCATTCTCAGTTGGGGCAATTGTTCAGTTTTCTTCTAGGTTAATTTATTCATTTAATTTTGAAAAAAGAGCCACCTATATTAGTGCCCTTTTTGGAGGATTTGCCATTACTGCAATCACCTACTTTATCATTATTAAGGGAATGAAAGGAACTCCTTTTTATAAAGATGTAAAGTTTTTAATTGAAGGCAATACATTGGGAATAATCGCAGGGAGTTTTATCATTTGGTCTGTCATTTCACAGCTATTGATAAAAATCTTTAAAATTAATATCTTAAAATTAATTATTGGTATTGGAACCTTTTCTTTGGCAATGGCTTTTTCTGGTAATGATTTAGTAAACTTCGTTGGTGTCCCAATTGCAGCATGGAATTCATACCAAGCATGGGAAATTTCAGGAGTAGCTGCTGATGCTTTTTCTATGGGTGTTCTTGCTAAAAAAGTACCTTCTAATATTTGGTTATTATTAATTGCAGGAGCTATTATGGTAATTACTTTATGGACGTCCAGCAAAGCTCAAAATGTTATAAAGACAGGTATTGATTTATCTCGTCAAGGAGAAGGACATGAAAAATTTCAACCAAACCCATTATCTAGGGTTGTCGTTCGAGCTGCAATGTCTTTAAACAAAGGAATTGGTTTTATTTTTCCAAAATCAACACTAAATTTTATAGATTCTAAATTTCAGAAACCTGTAATAGAATTACCAAAAGACAAAACGTATGAATTGCCTGCTTTTGATTTGGTAAGAGCTTCTGTTAACTTGATCGTAGCAGGAATCTTAATCTCTATTGCTACTTCTATGAAACTTCCATTATCAACTACATATGTAACCTTTATGGTGGCCATGGGAACTTCTTTAGCGGATAGAGCTTGGGGGCGTGAAAGTGCCGTGTATAGAGTTGCGGGAGTACTTAATGTTATTGGAGGTTGGTTTTTAACTGCCATTACAGCATTTTTAGCTGCTGCTTTAGTAGCATACCTCATTAGTTGGGACATGGTTATGATTCCAATTTTATTGGCAATTGTTGCTTTTCTAATAGGGAGAAATACCTTCATTCATAGAGAAAAATCCAAAAACGTTAAGAAAAGAGAATATATAGAAAGATCTGAATTAATCACCATCAATGGAGTGATAGAAGAAAGTGCAGATCATATCTCTGAAGTAATAAATCGTGTAAATAAATTGTATTCAAATGTTGTGAATGATTTGGCAGATCATGACTTAAACAAATTGCGTAAAACAGACAAACACGTTAAAAAATTAAATGACGAAATAGATGGATTGAAAGATGGCGTTTTCTATTTTATCAAATCTTTAGATGAAACTTCTGTTCAAGCAAGTAGGTTTTACATTATGGTTCTAGGGTATTTACAGGATGTAGCTCAATCTATTAGTTATATTTCAAGAGCAAGTTATAAACATGTAAACAACAACCACAAAAACTTAAAGAAAGCACAATTAAAAGATTTAGAAAAAATAGACAATCAATTGTCTTCTATTCTTTCTAAAGAAGCTGCTATTTTTGAAAATAGAGCCTTAGACAATCTAAATGAACTCTTGATCGAAAAGAACGAATTACTAAAAAGTGTTTCTTTATCAATTGAGAGTCAAGTGTCTAGAATTAGAACGGATGAAACAAGTCCTAAAAACACAACACTCTACTTCAGTGTTCTTTTGGAAACAAAAGATTTAATAAAAGCGTTGATGAATTTATTAGAAACGTATGAAGAATTTCATTTAGGAACAAAACAAGGCAATTAAAACCTTGTTATAAAACAAAAAAACCATGAAGAATTTCATGGTTTTTTTTTGTAATTATTTTATTCTTTTTGAGCATTAAAATATCGGTATACCTTGGTTGCTCTTGAAGTTCCAATCGCCTCTTCTAATTGTTCTAAAGAAGCTTCTTTAACACGTTTTGCAGACTTGAATTCGCGCAACAAGGTTATAATTGTTTGTTTACCAATCGTAGGAATTAGTTCTAACTCTGATTGAATGGCACTTTTACTACGCTTATTTCTATGAAAAGTAATTCCAAATCGATGTGCTTCATTTCTTAAAAATTGAGTGATTTTTAAGGTTTCAGATTTTTTATCTAAATACAAAGGAATTGGATCGTCTGGATAATAAATTTCTTCTAAGCGTTTTGCAATTCCAATGATCGCAATTTTACCTCGTAATCCTAGAATTTCTAAACTTTTTAGTGCCGATGATAATTGTCCTTTTCCTCCATCAACAATAATTAGTTGCGGCAACGGTTCGTCTTCTGCCAACAAGCGTTTATATCTTCTATAAACAACCTCTTCCATGGAGGCAAAATCATCAGGTCCTTTAACCGTTTTAATATTGTAGTGTCTGTATTCTTTTTTACTTGGTTTCCCATCTTTAAAAACAACACATGCAGCAACAGGATTGGTTCCTTGAATATTGGAATTATCAAAACACTCTATATGCCTAGGCTCTTCAGAAAGTCGTAAATCTTTCTTCATTTGTGCCATTATTCTTTTTACATGTCTGTCTGGATCTACAATTTTAATCTGTTTAAATTGCTCTTGTCTATAATATTTTGCATTTCTTTCCGAGAGTTCTAGAATACGTTTTTTATCCCCTAATTTTGGTATGGTTACTTGAATATGTTCCCCTAAATTAAGTGGAAAGGGAACATAAATTTCAGGAGCCTGAGAATTGAAACGTTGGCGAATTTCAACAATAAATAGCGCTAATAGTTCAGGTTCTGATTCATCCAGTTTCTTTTTGATTTCTGTGGTATGAGATTGAATAATTGAACCATTCGAAATTTTTAAAAAATTTGCATATCCATGCGTTTCATCGGATATAATAGAAAATACATCAACATTGTTGATGGATGGATTTACAATGGTCGATTTTGATTGATAATTACTGAGTAAACTAAGTTTTTCTTTTATTTTTTGAGCTTCTTCAAATTCCATTTTTTTGGCAAATAAGCCCATCATTATTTGAAATTTCTCCAGACTTTGTTTAAAATTTCCCTTTAGGATATTTCTAATTTCTTTAATAGAATTGTTGTAATCCGACTCAGACTCAAGAGCTTCACACGCTCCTCTACAATTCTTTAAGTGAAATTCTAAACATACTTTATATTTGCCCTCATTAATATTTTGTGCACTCAAATCGTAAGTACATGTTCTCAGTGGATATAGTTCTTTAATTAAATCTAATAGAGCCCTTACTGTTCTTACAGACGTGTAGGGACCAAAATATTCCGATCCATCTTTGATAACACGACGCGTCATAAAAATTCTTGGAAAACGTTCTTTTTTTAGACAAATCCAAGGATAACTCTTATCATCCTTCAAGAGAACGTTATAGCGAGGTTTGTATTTTTTAATTAAATTATTCTCTAATAAAAGTGCATCTGTTTCCGTATTAACAACAATGTGTTTTATGTAAACAATTTTTTTTACTAAAACACTCGTTTTACCATTCTCATGATTTTTATTGAAATACGAGGCAACTCTTTTTTTTAAATTTTTAGCTTTCCCAATGTATATAATTACATCGTCTTTATCAAAATATTGATACACCCCAGGTTCATTCGGTAAAGTTTGTATTTGAAGTTCTAAAGGTGAAGGCATACAACGAAAATACACATTTTTTTAGACACTTAATAAAGGAATATCAAGGAAAAAATAGCCCTAAAATAAATTCAATTGTTAAGAAGAAAAAAACCGAGAAGATAAAATATAATTGAAAAGGTGTTCTATTAAAAAAGGAACTCTAGGTGAGAACCTCTTCCTTTGGAAAAGCATGATTGCTATAAATAAACAACAACGCAACTCCAATACTTATAAAAGCATCTGCAGGATTAAAAATATACTGAAAAAAAGTAAAAAAATCTCCCCCTATGAAAGGAATCCAATCTGGTAATGTCCCTTGCCATATAGGAAAATAAAACATATCTACCACTTTGCCATAAAAGAGTTCTCCATAAGGATTTTCTGAAAAAAGAGTCGCTACTTTATGATAAGAATCATCAAAAATAACTCCATAAAAAATAGAATCTAGAATATTACCTATTGCACCCGAAAAGATGAGAGCTATCGCAAAAATTACGGCATTGTGAACCTTCCTTTTTATGTTTTGATACAACCAATATACAATTCCACTAACAGCAACCAGCCTAAACAAGGTTAAAAACAACTTTCCTCCTCTACCTCCAAATTCAAACCCCATAGCCATGCCGTTATTTTCTGTAAAATGGATTTTAAACCAATCGAAAATAATCATTTCTTGTCCAAGTACAAAGTGAGTTTTTACATACACTTTAAGAACTTGATCTAAAATAATTGCAATTAAAACAGTAAGAATTGCAAAATTTTTTTTTGACATGATTTTTTTATTTGCGCCCACAAAAGGAACAGTGTTATTGTTTGCGTTTTGCTTCAATACTTAAAGTTGCATGAGGAACTAATTTTAAACGCTCTTTCTGAATCAATTTTCCTGTAACTCTACAAACGCCATATACCCCGTTTTCAATTCGTAACAACGCATTTTTCAGATCTCTAATGAATTTTTCTTGTCGAATCGCTAATTGAACATTAGCTTCTTTGTTCATGACATCTGAACCTTCATCAAAAGACTTAAACGAAGGAGAAGTATCATCTGTTCCATTGTCTGCATCATTCTTATATGCTTCTTTTAACAGTAATAAATCTTCTTCTGCTCTTGCTATTTTTTTCTCAATAATCTCTCTGAACTCTTGTAAGTCTTCCTTTGAAAATTTTAATTTTACGTCTGACATAAATTTTATATTTTTTCAATTAATATTTTACTCTTTATCGTATCAAATTCAACCTCTACACCGTTTATTAGTTCATCAATAAAAACTAATTTTAGAGTGAGTGTTTCACTCATAATGTATTCTTTATTTTCTGAAACAGCTGCTTGTAAATTTTGATCGTCTAAAATTGTTAATTTAATTTTATCTGTTACTTCTAATCCTAAATCTTTTCGGGCATTCTGAATTCTATTTACCAGTTCTCTGGCAACACCTTCTTTTCGCAATTCTTCTGTTATGGTTACATCTAAAGCAACTGTTAAAGAACCTTCATTGGCTACAAGCCATCCTTCAATATCTTTAGATGAAATCTCTACATCTTCAAGTTCTAAAGTAATATTTTTTTCATTAATACAAATAGAAATTTGATGCTCTTTTTCAATTTTGCTTATATCTTCTTGAGTAAAATTTTGAACTTCAGCTGCAATAAAACGCATGTCTTTCCCAAATTTCGGCCCCAATGCTTTAAAATTTGGTTTAATTTGTTTGATTAAAATATCTGATGCATCCTCTAAAAGTTGAATCTCTTTTATATTTACTTCATGCTTTATGAGGCTGGCAACGGCCAAAATTTCTTCCTTTTGTTGCTGATTCGCTATTGGAATCATTATTTTTTGAAGTGGTTGACGTACTTTAATTTTTTCTTTCGCTCTTAAAGACAATACCAATGAAGATATAATTTGAGCGTTTTCCATTTTGCGTTCCAGGCTCTGATCTACAAAACTTTGGTCAAATTTTGGAAAATCAGATAAATGAATACTTTCTGAGGTTTCTTTTTGAGTTACAGAGTTTAAATCTTGATATAGTTTGTCCATGAAAAAGGGTGCTATTGGCGCACTCAATTTTGCAATAGTTACCATACAAGTATACAGCGTTTGATATGCAGAAATTTTATCTGTTTGATAATCTCCCTTCCAAAAACGTCTTCTGCTCAGACGCACATACCAGTTACTTAAGTATTCTTGCGTAAATTCTGAGATTGCTCTTGCTGCTCTTGTAGGCTCGTAAGCCTCATAGAATTTATCTACTTTTGTTATTAAAGTGTGTAATTCAGATAAAATCCATCGATCTAATTCTGGTCTGTCTTTTAAAGATATGTCTTTCTCAGCATATGAAAACCCATCGATATTTGTATATAAAATGAAAAAAGAATACGTATTGTATAGCGTTCCAAAAAACTTACGCTTTACCTCTTCTATTCCCTCTAAATCAAACTTTAAATTATCCCAAGGATTTGCATTTGATATCATGTACCATCGTGTTGCATCTGCTCCGTAGGTGGATAAAGTTGTAAAAGGATCTGTTGCGTTTCCAAGACGTTTAGACATTTTATGCCCATTTTTATCTAGAACCAATCCATTAGACACCACATTTTTATAAGCTACAGAATCAAAAACCATGGTTGAAATAGCATGAAGCGTGTAAAACCAACCACGTGTTTGGTCTACTCCCTCTGCAATAAAATCTGCTGGAAAAGATTTATTTTGATCTATTTTTTGTTTATTCTCGAAAGGATAATGCCACTGAGCATAAGGCATAGAACCAGAATCAAACCAAACATCAATTAAATCGCTTTCGCGGTTCATGGGTTGTCCTGATGCTGATACTAAAACAATCTGATCAACAATATTCTTATGTAAATCTATTGTTGCATAATTTTCCTCTGTATTATTCCCAACTTCAAAGCTTGAAAAAATATCTTCATCCATAAAACCTGCAGTTACAGCACGAGACATTTCGTATTTTAGTTCTTCAACTGAACCAATACAAATTTCTTCTTTACCATCTTCTGTTCTCCATATTGGCAAAGGAATTCCCCAATATCTTGAACGAGATAAATTCCAATCGTTTGCATTTGCTAACCAGTTTCCAAAACGACCAGTCCCTGTAGATTCAGGCTTCCAGTTGATCGTTTTATTTAACTCATGCATTCGGTTTTTTACATCAGTTACTTTAATAAACCATGAATCTAAAGGGTAATATAAAATAGGCTTATCCGTTCTCCAACAATTTGGATAACTGTGTTTGTATTTTTCAACTTTAAAGGCTTTATTTTCTGTTTTAAGCTTAATTGCTAGCTCAACATCTATCGATTTTTCTGGAGCCTCACCATCTTTATAATATTCATTCTTCACATACTTACCTGCAAATTCACCAACTTCTGGCCTAAATTTCCCCTGTAAATCTACTAACGGAACTAAATTATCATTTTCATCTTTTACCAACATTGGTGGTATTTCAGGAGTTGCTTGTTTTGCTACAATGGCATCATCTGCTCCAAAAGTTGGGGCAGTATGTACAATTCCTGTTCCATCTTCTGTCGTTACAAAATCTCCAGAAATTACTCTAAAGGCATCCTCTGGATTGTCATTTGGAAGGCAGTAATCTAAGATTTGTTCGTATTTGATATCTACTAAGTCGCTACCGATACATTCTTTCAATACCCGAAAAGGAATCTTTTTATCACCAGCATTGTAGGTGTTTAGTTCGTCTAAGGACGTCACTTCAAAATTATTCCTTCCTCCAAATTGTTTGCCAACAAGTTTTTTGGCTAAAATTACTTTTGTAGGCTCAAAAGTATATTGATTGAATGTTTCGACTAAAACATATTCAATTTTTGGACCTACAGTTAAGGCTGTATTACTAGGGAGTGTCCATGGTGTGGTCGTCCAAGCTAAAAAATAAATGGTTCCTTCATTTTTTAAAAAGTCTGGAAGCGTATTTTCTACCGCTTTAAATTGTGCCACAACAGTTGTATCTGTTACGTCCTGGTAGGTCCCCGGTTGATTTAATTCATGAGAACTCAAACCAGTTCCAGCTTTTGGAGAATAAGGCTGAATGGTATACCCTTTGTAAATTAATTTTTTATTGTAAATCTGTTTTAATAGCCACCAAACAGATTCCATATACTTTGGTTCGTAGGTAATATAGGGATCTTCCATATCTACCCAATACCCCATTTTCTGTGTTAAATCATTCCAAACATCGGTATAACGCATGACCGCTTTTCTACAAGCAGCATTATACTCTTCAACAGAAATTTTTTGCCCAATATCTTCTTTGGTAATCCCCAACTCCTTTTCAACTCCTAACTCAATTGGTAAACCATGAGTATCCCAACCCGCTTTTCGCTTCACTTGGTATCCTTTCATGGTTTTGTAACGTGGGAAAATATCTTTAATAGCTCTCGCCAGAACATGATGAACTCCCGGCAAGCCATTAGCAGAAGGGGGCCCTTCAAAAAATACAAATGGTTTTGCATTTTCTCTTGAAGTTACACTCTTTTCAAAAATGTTGTTTTCTTGCCAATAAGTAAGAATTTCTTCTGCTACTTTTGGTAAGTCAAGACCTTTATATTCAGGAAATTTAGCTTTCATTTTCTATCATTTCTAATGAGAATGCGAAATTAAGGATTTTCTATAAAACGGAGGCTTTTAGACGCAAAAAAAAGAACTGACTACATGTCTCTTTCTTTTTTAATGGTTTCATAAGCAGATTGTATGCTTTGAAATTTTTCGTTTGCTCCTTTTAGATGTGCCTCTCCCAAATCCTGAAGTTTATCTGGATGGTATTTTTTTACCATTTTTCTGTATCCCTTTTTCACCTCTTCATTGGAAGCAGACTCGGAAATTTCTAGAATTTTATAGGCATTCGCCGAAACGTCAAAGAACATGGCTTTTATCGATTCATAATCTTGCAGATTGACATACAAGTACCCCGCTATTTTTTTAATTTCTTCTAACTCTGCTTGAACAACGTATTGATCTGATTTTGCAATCCCAAATAAAAAGTGAACTAATTGCAAACGAGAAGCATGTGGCATATTTTGTCTAATCTGAATACAGACTTGACGAGCAGAAACCTCCTTTTTTATAATTCCATTAAACAATTTAAATGCATTGTTTGCTCTTTGTTTTCCGTACATATTCACGAATTGATTTCGCACAAAATCCAATTCTCGTTGATCTACTTTGCCGTCAGCTTTTATGACAATAGAAGCCAAAACTAATAAGCATATTTCAAAATCTCCCGATTGAGTTTGCTCAAAACGACTCCCTGTTTTTGGTCTTCTTTGATAGGCTTGTTGTTCTTTATTTAAATCTTCATTAGAAAAACCACTTACAAACTGACCAATTGCAAACCCTATTGCAGCTCCAATTGGCCCTCCTAAACTAAATCCTAAACCTGCACCCAACCATTTCGTAAAACTTCCCATATCATAATTTGTCCCAAATATATAAAAATAGCCTTATTTAAGGTTCATTTATCATCTCGATTTTGTGAATATATTAATTAAAATAAGCTTTAAAATACCTCTTGAATTCCGATTGAATTATTCGTATATTTGTACCTTAAATAAATGATAATTATGTATCCAGAAGAATTAGTAAAGCCAATGCGTGATGAGTTAATAAACGCTGGTTTTAAAGCATTATATACAAGTGAAGATGTCGAAAACGCAATCTCCAAAGAAGGAACAACTTTGGTCATGGTAAATTCTGTTTGTGGATGTGCTGCAGGTACCGCTAGACCAGGAGCCATTGCTTCTCTAGGAGCCGACAAAGTTCCTGTAAACCTAACGACTGTTTTTGCAGGAGTAGAAAAAGAGTCTACACAAAAAGCCCGTGAATTCATGGTTCCTTTTCCTCCATCTTCACCAGCAATCGCATTGTTTAAGGATGGAAATTTGGTACACATGTTAGAACGTCATCATATTGAAGGTCGGTCTGCACAAATGATTGCACAAAATTTAGTCCAAGCTTATGATGAGTTTTGTTAAAATCAACAAATAACACTTTCTAAAAGAAAGCGCTTTAAAATCCATTCTAATTTGAATGGATTTTTTTATTTTTATAAAACAAACTCTAAACAAAGGAGAAATGTATCAAGAAATAGTCATTGAAAATGCCATTAAATTTGTAAAAGAAATATTAAAAAATGCGGAAGGAGGGCATGATTGGTTTCATATTAATCGTGTATTAAAAAATGCTGTTTTAATTTCTAAAGAAGAAAAAGCAGATCTTTTTATCGTTTCTTTGGGAGCTTTATTTCACGATATCGCTGACCCTAAATTTCATAATGGTGATGAAACTATTGGACCTAAAATAACAAACGCCTTTTTAAGAAAAGAAAAGGTAGACGAATTGGTGATCAATCATGTTATTAATATTATCAAACACATCTCTTTCAAAAACTCTTTAGAAAATCCTGAAGAAATATTTAATTCCATCGAATTAAAAGTGGTTCAAGATGCAGACAGATTAGATGCTATTGGAGCGATTGGAATCGCTAGATGTTTTAATTACGGAGGATTTAAAAACAGAACGTTATACAATCCTGAAATTCTTCCTAACCTTAATATGGATAAGGAAGCGTATAAGAATTCGACATCTCCGACGATCAACCATTTTTACGAAAAACTATTGCTTTTAAAAGATAAAATGAATACGAAATCAGGGAAAAAAATTGCACTCAGTAGACATACTTTCATGCTAGAATATTTAAACCAATTTTATAATGAGTGGAATGGAATTAAATAATTAATTCTCTTTTGCCACTTCTAAAGCAGTGATTTTATGTTCTAAAGTTGCCAATTCTTCTCCACATTCAATAATTTTATCTGCAGTTAGCTGTTGATTAGAATTTACAAACTCTAATAACTCATTACTTTTAAATGTATAATATTCAATTGCCTTTTCTATTTTGCTTTGCATTTTTTTTCTTATTGAATTAAATTCATCATTTCATTTCTATATTTCGACGCGGATTTTCCCGTAAACTCTTTAAATAACTTATTAAAATGGGAAAAATTATTGAATCCACACTCAAAACAAATATCTGTAATACTAGACTGACTCTCCGATAACAACTTTGTTGCATGAACAACCCTATATTCATTGACTAGTTTTGTAAATGTTTTTCCGGTTGATTTTTTGAAAAACCTACAAAATGCAGGAACCGTCATGCTCACCAAACCCGCAATTTCATCTAGGCTAATATGTTGATTGAAATTTTCGTTTATATATTTAAAAATCTCATCTATCTTATTATTATTTTGAGGTTGGGCTTCAAAAGCAAAACCATCCGCATTTAATATTGTATAATCTTCAGACTTTGAGAGTGTATGTAAAATTTCTAATAAAATTAAAACCTGCTTAAAGCCTTTCTTTTCTGTTAATTTCTCAATCTTTATCCCTAATTTTTGTTTTGTTTTTACTCCAAAAACAATTCCTTTTTTAGCTTTTTCAAATAGGATATGAATCGGTTTCATTTCTGGGATTTCAAAAAAAGTATCTCCTAAAAATTCTGGTTTAAATTGTACGAGTGTTTCAGAGCCATTTGTTGTAAGTCTGTCGGTAAACCCATTATGAGGCAAGTTCGCGCCTATTAATAACAATTGACTGTTATTAAAGTAAGATAGATGATTCCCTATATGTGTTTTACCCTTTCCTTTATTTACATAAACCAATTCAATTTCAGGGTGAAAATGCCAAAAAGCCTTGATCTCTTTTAAAAACTCAGTGTGCTTTTTTACTAAAATAGAACTTCCAAAATTTGGACTAATTTTTTCTAAAGTAGGTTTTGTATTCATTTTTTTCAAATTCAATAACAAATTTACAATACTTAATTATAAAATGCTGTTTAAAATTACCGATAATGTATTCTAAATTAACCCTTATATTATTTTAAGTTTATAAAAATAGTAATTTAGCATATATTATTACCAATCCTGTTGTTTTTAAATCTTTATTTCAACAATAACTTTGCAGTGTTATTAATCATTAAAATGAAAAAAAATGAAAACAACAATTAAAAAATACCTGATCGTAGCATTCCTATTTGGAACATTCATAAGTTACGCAATTGAGAATTCTAATACAATAAATACGGTACTCGTAAAAAAGTTTAAAATTGAATACAAAGAAGTAAAGAAAGGTCATACTTTAACGATCAAAGATGAAAATAAAATTACGTTGTATAAGGAAGAAATCAAAAACTCTGGAGACTACTACAAACAATTTGACTTCACGAACTTAAAGGATGGTTTGTACACAACTGAGCTTGAAAAAGACTTTGAGATTATCATCAAAAAAATAAAAATTGACAATGGCCTTGTTAATTATATAGAAGAAGATACAACTAAGATCTTTAAGCCTTCTATTAGATTGAAAAACGATTTATTATTAATTTCGAAAATTTCTTTTAAAAAAGAGCCTATTAAAGTTCAGCTGTTTTATAAAGATACAATGATTCATTCTGAAAAATTTGAGGGTGAAGCTGTTTTAAACAGGGTCTATAAATTATCTAAAATTGAAAAGGGAAAATATACCGTTGTACTTATCTCTGATCAAAGAACCTATGTAAAAGATTTTATCATCTAAGAATTTGATTCAAAATCAAAACAACAATCCTATTCAAAATCGAAACGAGCCTATTTTAGGCTCGTTTTTTATATCTCAAAAAAATTAAAAGCTTGGTCTTCTTTTAGCTAAAAACGCTGAGGTTCCTTCTTTAAAATCCGCTGTTCCAAAACATGCTCCAAACTCTTCAATTTCAATATTAAACCCATTTGTTCCATCTTCAAAACCAGCATTCACAGCTCTAATTGCTGCACTAATTGCTATCGACGAGTTCTTTAAAATTTTATTTGCAATTTTTTGTGTTGTGGGTAATAATTCTTCTTGTGTGGTCACCTCATTAACCAAAGCACAAGCTTTTGCTTCTTGTGCAGAAATCATCCCTGCCGTCATAATCATTTCCATTGCTTTTCCTTTCCCTACTAGTTGAGGCAAACGCTGGGTTCCTCCATAACCAGGAATTACACCTAAAGAGACTTCTGGAAGTCCCATTTTAGCATTGTCAGATGCAATTCTAAAATGACAACACATCGCTAATTCTAATCCTCCACCTAGTGCAAAGCCATTTATTGCCGCGATAACAGGTTTTGATAAATTTTCTATATAATTAAACAACTTTTCTTGTCCTATTCTAGCTAAAAGACTTCCCTCTTGCTCTGAGAAATTTGAAAATTCAGAAATATCAGCTCCAGCAACAAATGCTTTTTCACCACTACCTGTTAAGACAATAACTTTAATACGTTGGTCTTCTTCAAGCTTTTCAAAAGCAAGACTCAACTCAGAAATCGTCTCTTCGTTCAGAGCGTTTAATTTTTTAGGCCTGTTAATTGTTATTTGTGCTAAGCGGTCTTTTATAGAAACTAAAATGGTATTAAAATTCATTCTTTTGGATTTTATTCTTTTGGTAAAACTACTGTAAAAACAGTTCCCTTTCCTTCTTTTGAAGTAAATGAAATAGAACCATTGTATGCTTCAATTATATTCTTTGTAATCGCTAGACCCAATCCCATACCACTTGTTTTTGTGGTAAATTTAGGTTCAAAAATTAGGTCTTTTAAATCATCAGAAATCCCTTTTCCGTTATCGACAACGGAAATTATTAAATTCTTTTCTTTTGATAAGACAGTTACGTCAATAATTGGATTTTCTATGTTTTCTGTCGCTTGAATTGCATTTTTAAGCAGGTTTGTCACAATTCGAATCAACTGTGTTTTATCTAAGTTGGCATATAATTTTTTTTCGCTAGGATGATAGGTTATATATTGTTCTGTAAAAATGTCAAGGGCAAACTTTATAACACTAATTATTTCGATTTGTTCTTTCTTTTGAATTGGCATTTTTGCAAAATCTGAAAAAGCAGATGCAATAGAACTCATTACGTCAATTTGTTGAATTAAAGATTGACTAAATTCTTTTAACTTCTCTTTTGCTCTGTCATCTGTGGAAAGAAAATTTCTTTCAAAACTCTGCACTGTCAAACGCATGGGAGTTAGTGGGTTTTTAATTTCGTGGGCTACTTGTTTTGCCATTTCTCTCCATGCCTGTTCTCGTTCGCTCTTGGCCAATTTAGTTGCACTCTCTCCCAACTCATCAATCATATTATTATAGGCCTCAACTAAAACTTCTATTTCAGAACTAGCCTTATTTAAAATAATCTTTTCATTTCTCTCAGTTAAACGTGTTTGTTGAATTTTGTCGGAAATGGTTTTGATAGACCTGGTAATATAACTAGATAAAAAATAAGCAAATGCGATTGCAATTATCAACATAAAAACATAGACAAATCCTAATCTTGAAATAAACTCTTTTAACTCTTTTTTAATTTCTAGATTGTCTTGCGTAAATTGTAGCTCTAAAATCCCAATTCTTTTATTTTTTACACCATAAATGAAAGAGTAGGACGATTGATAAATGATTCCGTTATCTTCACTGGTTGTTAATATTTTATGAGCGCGATTTTGCGATAATTCTTTTAAAAATGGGGCTGAAATTCTTTTAATATCTGGCCGTTCAAAAGCAATTTTACTAGAAGATTTAAGTAAGATTCCCTCTAAATTATAAATTGCGATATTTAATTTATTAATTGTAGATATTTCATGAATACGTTCGTGAAATATTTTAGACAAATTCTCAGTATTTACAGGATATACTGTCTTATTTTTTAATTCTAAATAAATCGTTTGTTTTGTCGTTGACTCTTTTCGTTCAAAACGCTGAACATTATAGTCTTTTGTCTGTTCATCATACTGATAAATCGTTACTAGTAAAATTAATATTGATGCCAACAACACCAATAAAATCATTGATAAAAAAATACGTATTCTTAGAGATATGTTCTTAAAACTAATCAAATCTATTTTTGTTTTGGCATGAATTAATCTTCAAAATTTCTTTCAGTATCTTAAAAATACTTTTTATGAAATCATTTTCTGAATCTGAAGTTCAATAATTAAAAGTAAAAGCTAAATATGAATGCCTCTAATCTACAACTTATTTAGTTCTCTTTTAGCAATTTCAAATTCTGCAGGGGTATTAATGTTTTGTATAAAATAAGTATCAACTTCTACTATTTCAACCTCAGAATTAATTAACATTTTTCTTGGACAAGAATATCCTTGTGCCAAGTATTGCAATAATATAGGATACGCTTTCGGCTCATAAATTGTAATCAAAGGTTCTATAAAATCTTTCCCTTTTCCCTTAATTGCTGTAGCAACTTTACTTGGATTTCTATGTGTTAATAATAACTGAATTGTCGCATCATTTAAAAAAGGTAGATCTGTTGCGAGAACAAACCATGCCGAATTTGGATCTTTTTGGAATGCAGAACAAATGGCCCCAAAAGGTCCAAGATCAAGAAATTTATCAGAGATATCGTTCTTGTTGTCTGAGGCATTTTGAACCCCGTAAAAAGTTTCTAAATGATGCTTTTCTAACAATTCTTTTGCAACTTCTTTTTGAGGTTTTCCGAAATAATCCAAGGATCCTTTATCTTGCCCCATCCTTCTACTTTTCCCTCCAACTAACACCAAGCCTTTAACTGGCGGAGTCTTTTTTTGGAGAAGGTTCCCAATATGATTTGCAATTTGATCAACTTGATCAATGGTATAACATTTGAGATGCTTTATGTTTGGGTATTTTTCTTCTAAAAAACTAAAATACGGAGTGTCTTTTGTTAATTTAATTACAAACTGTATGCAATCCAATTGTTCTAATCTTTTTAAAACTGATGCCTCTTTTTCGATATCAAGAATTAGGATCTGTTTAATTCCTTCATAATGATTCCCGTTTATAAAAACCGAATCAAATTGTGCAAAATCCAATCGTTGTTGAAATTTATTAATTTTTCCTGTGGTTTCAATTTGTAAATTACCCTGTGCGTGAAATACAAATTGAGACAAGTTACTTTTCTTAATCTCTGTCGAATGAGATGCATCAAAATAAGCCAATTTATAGCCGGTTAATCTTTGAGATATTTTAGAAACTAAATCAGAAATAGTACCACAATTCGTTCCCAAAAAAGAAATTTCATTTGGAGCGAAATTATCATTATTTCGTTTTTCTAAATTTGTATGTTTTTGATGTTTACTCATTTTTAATAGCTGATTTTCCACCTGTTTTTTCTAATAATCTAATCTCTTTTGTTACTATTTCTTGACTGAGACTTTTACACATATCATAGATGGTTAAGCAAGAGATCGTAACCCCTGTTAAAGCTTCCATTTCTACCCCTGTTTTGCCCTCTATTACCACCTTACAAAGTACAGTGATGTTTTCTGAATCTGAAACACTTATGTCGATATCAACACCATTTATGAGTAAAGGATGACACATCGGTATTAATTCTGATGTTTTTTTAACACCCTGAATTCCTGCAATAATTGCAGTTTGAAAAACAGGTCCTTTTTTGGTAATTAATTCATCATTTTTAAAATGAGAAATCAATTCTTTTCCTAAAAACATCGTTGCTTTTGCAATGGCTGTTCGTTTGGTAATAGGCTTACTAGAAACATTGACCATTGAAGGGTTTCCTTTTTTGTTGATGTGGCTTAATTTACTCATAATCTATATTTTAATACTGGAAATACTGCTCCTTTTTTAAATACTGTTTTATCGTTTGGTAGTTGCATGAATGCATCTGTATTGGCGAGGCTTGCCAAATCTCCAGAACCATTAGCTGTAACTGGAAACGCTATAATATGTCCAAATTTATTTTTTAATTTTACTTGCAAGAAATAAACGAGATTGGGTTTAAAGTAGACATCTTCTCCTAAGATAGCGGTTTCTTCTTTTTGAACGATCCCTAAAGAATTGAAATACCAAGGATAAAAATACGCCAAACAATTCACAAAGGTAGCAATTGGATTTCCAGGAAATCCAAATACAATACAATTCGCTTTTTTTCCAAAGAAAAATGGTTTTCCTGGTCTTTGTGTTACTTTATGAAAAATTTTTTTCACCCCTAATTCATCAAAAACTTGGGGCAAAAAATCATACTTCCCTTTGCTAACAGCTCCACTAAAAAGCAATACATCAAACTCTTGTAAATAATTTTCAATCTTAAGTTTAATCGTTTGTTTGTGATCCTTAATATGAGCTGTTTCTGAGGAAATATTTAATTTTTCTAACAAACTAACTAACGTAAACACATTGCTTCTTCTTATTTGATGTGTTAACGGAACCTCATTGACTCCAACCAACTCATCGCCTGTGGACACAATCATAACTTTTGGTTGTTTGGCAACTTTTACAAACGATTTACCAACCGTTGCTAAAACACCTATTTCCGCAGCAGATATTTTTGTGTTTTTCTGAATCAAGACATCGTCTACTTTTCTATCTTTTCCTTTGTTATGAATATTTTGCCTCTTTTTAATTTCATCAAGAGCAACCGTTGCTACCCCATTTTTAACGGTAATATCCTCGTACCTAATTACCGTATTTGCTTTGTTTGGTAGAACAGCACCAGTCATAACTTCAATACACTCTTTTGAGTCTTGAAGCGTAAGTTGCTTCCCACCTGCTGCTTGAACTCCGGCTATTTTAAAACTTCTTTGTCCTTTTTTAAATTCTTCAAAATCAATTACAATTCCATCCATAGATACCCTGTGAAAAGGAGGGAAGTCTCTGTCTGCAAGAATATCTTCTTTTAAAATTCTCCCCAAAGATGTTAAAAATGGAATTTCTTCAACCCCAAAATCTTGGGTTGTATTTAAAACAGTTTGTAAAGCGTTTTCTACTGAAATCATTTTTTAAAGTATCAACTTTATTGTTTTTAATTTTTTAACCTCCGATAGTACTCATGCTCTCAGTAACATTTCCTTTTGTACGATTTGCTTCTGCAACAAAACCATTTTCTGGTTTCCTTTTGACCAAGGATAAAAAAAGATTTTTTAGCGCTTCATTGGAGGCTCCATTTCTAATAAAATCTCTGAGATTAAAAACACCATCATCAAACAAACAATTCTTAAATGTTCCTTTAGAAGTAACTCTGATCCGATTACAATCTGAACAAATAGTTCTTGTAAATGCAGGAATAATTCCTATGGTTCCTGTGTGTTTTTCAATTGTATAATTTCTTGAGGTTGACGAGGGTTCTGAATTAACTTCAGAAACTTTAAACTCAGATTTTATTTCATTTAAAATTTTTTTGAATGTCCAATTCTCAGTCATTTTTCGCTGCCCTTCCCCATTAAAAGGCATTTCCTCTATGAAACGAACTGCAACATTTTTATCTTTTGTAAGTCTTACAAAATCTAAAATTTCATCTGTATTAACCCCTGCTTGAACAACAACATTCAGTTTTAAATGTAAACTACTTTTTTCAAGAAGTTCTAGGGTATTATACACCTCAGGAAAAACATCTCTTCTGGTAATTTTTGTAAACTTATCTCGTTGCAAACTATCAATACTTAAATTGATGTTTTTTACTTTTTCTAACTTTTCAATGCTAGCAATATGAGGAGAAATTAAAGCGCCATTTGTTGTAATATTGATCACATCTAACAAATCATTATGAGATAACATTTCTAAAAAACCCACGAAGTCCTTCCGAACAAAAGGTTCTCCCCCTGTTAAACGTACTTTTTTTACTCCCAACTCTGTCAATACACGGATGATACGATACATTTCTTTAAAAGTAAGTAACTCTTGCCTAGGAGCAAGATCTATTCCATGAGCAGGCATACAATATTGGCAACGTAAATTACATCGATCTGTTACTGCAAATCGAACATAATTAATTTGTCTTCCAAAATTGTCTTTTAATTTGTTCATTTAATTTGGTAATTTCTTACTCAATAGTCCATATATAAATGCTCCTAAAAGCGCCCCAATTAGTATGAGTATTGCAGGAATTAATTTAAACCCAAGAATTATAAAGATTGGAGCTGCACAAGCTCCAGAAATTCCCCAACCCAATCCAAATAATGTCCCTCCTAAAAGGGTCCTTACAAACCCCTTTTTCTTTTGTTTGGGATAAATGTTATTTCCATGAATATCTTTTATAATTCCTCTTTTGAATAACTGCATAAAAACCATTGAGATAACAACTGCTCCTCCGATAATTCCATACATATGAAAAGATTGAAATTTAAACATCTCATAAAAACGGTACCATGAAATTGCCTGAGATTTACTTAAAACAATTGCAAAAAATACTCCTAATACTAAAAATTTACTATTTTTCATACCTTAAAATATTGAGGGAATTATAAACCAAGTAGCAAGTACACCACCAATAAAAAAACCAATTACCGCCAATAAAGATGGAAATTGTAAGCTGCTTAATCCAGTAATTGCATGCCCAGAAGTACACCCTCCTGCATAGCGAGTTCCAAAACCAATAAGAAACCCTGAAACTAAAAGAATTAAAAATCCCTTGAAAGAAGAGTAAATCTCTTCACCAAAAATTTCATCTGGAAAATATTGAGTGCCTACATTTGAAAACCCTATGTTGGTTAACTCGTTGACTGTTGTTGGGTTTAAATCGATATATTGATTCGGAATTAAATAGACCGAAGAGAGGTACCCACCAATGATTAACCCAACTACAAATAATAGAGCAAAATCACGTTCCTTCCAATCTTTTTTAAAATACGCTGAAAGGTTCCCTGCTCCTGCCATGGTACAGAGTGTTTCAAAATTTGTAGAGGCTCCAAAATTTTTACCAAAGTAAAAATATAGCAGTAATGAAATTGCTATTAACGGACCTCCAACATACCAGGGCCAGGGTTCGAATATAAAATCCATATTTATAATGTTATTTTTAAGTAGTTCATAATTAATCTTGTTGCCCCAAGATTCTGTTGAATGTATTGTTTGTTCTTTTCCCCAACCGTTTTTCTATAATTTTCATCGGCGTGTAATTTGATGAAAATACTTGAAAACTCTTCTTGATTAGAAATGGAAATACATCCTTTTAAAGCCACTAAATCGATGGCTTCTTTAAATTTTTTATATTGGTTACCAATGACTACAGGAATTCCAAAAGTTGCAGGCTCTAAAATATTATGTAACCCTGTTCTTAATCCTCCTCCTACATACGCTGCATCTGCAGCTGGGTATATTTTAGTTAAAATACCTATTGTGTCAAGGATAAGCACCTTATATTCTGATAACTTTTTCCCTTCTTTTTCAGAAAACAAAATGGCTTTGTTATGAAGCGCTTCTTGCAATTTTAAAATGGCGTCTTTGTTAATATTGTGTGGTGCAATAATGAATTTTTCTTTTGCTGATGCCTTGTTAATGATATAATTTACTAATAATTCTTCATCCTCTTTCCAAGTACTCCCTGCGACTACTGTATACTGATTGTTTTTAAAATCACTGATAAAATCTGGGGTATTCTCTTGTGACAACAACTTTGACACCCTATCGAAACGGGTGTCACCGGAAACCGTGACAGATGAAAAGTTGATAGAATTTAGCAATTCTTTAGAAGTTATGTCTTGTACAAAAAAGTGATGAAAAGCTTGCAAAGATCTTCGCATAAACCCACCATAGTATTTAAAGAAAATTTGATTTTTTCTTAAAATTCCTGACACTAAAATTGTTTTAATCTCTTTCTTTTTTAATTCATTCAAAAGGTTGGGCCAAAACTCATACTTTATAAAAAGGACCATCACAGGGTTTACTTCTTTTACAAACTCTCTTACATTGGACTTAGAATCCAGAGGCAAATAGCAAACAACATCTGCCAAGTTATAATTCTTTCGAATTTCATATCCAGAGGGTGAAAAAAAAGTAACTAGAATCTTATACTCAGAATGAGTGTTTCTAATTTCTTCTATAATGGGTCTTGCCTGCTCAAATTCTCCCAAAGAAGCCACATGAAACCATATTGTTTTTGCATTCTTTAATCCGGAAATCTTAGAAAAAGATTCTTTTCTTCCCCTAACAAAAAGCTTTATTTTTTTATTAAATAAAGCAACTATCGGAAGCAACCAAGAAGTAATACAAACAACAACGTTATAGAAGAAATTCATAGTTGTAAAAGTACAAAACGCATTTGTTTTAAAACAAAAAAAAATTCAAGCAAATAAATGCTTGAATTTTTATAATTTTTAAAAAAGCGAAATTACTTAAGCTTCTAATGGTGTTATAGAAACATAAGATCTATTATCTTTTTTCTTTCTAAACTCAACAACTCCATCAACTTTTGCATGTAAAGTATGATCTTTACCCATGTAAACGTTTTCTCCTGGATTATGAGTTGTTCCTCTTTGACGAACTAAAATGTTTCCTGCAATAGCAGCTTGTCCTCCAAATATTTTTACTCCTAGACGTTTCGATTCTGATTCTCTACCATTCTTCGAACTACCTACTCCTTTTTTATGTGCCATGATACGATGGTTTTAAAATTGAATTTTTTATTTAGTTAAAACAGCAATTAATTCAGCTTTTTTAAGCGAAGTATATCCTGAGACACCTTGCTCTTTAGCGGCTGCTTTTAATTGTGCAACAGTCATAGAACTATAGTCTACTGTTACTTCTTTTACTTCAGTCTTAGGAGCAGCTTCTTTTTTTGGAGCAGCTTCTTTTTTTACTGATTTTTTTGCACCAGTAGCTGCAATAGATTCAATTTGAATCTCGCTTAAATACTGTCTGTGTCCGTTTTTCTTTTGGTATCCTTTTCTTCTTTTCTTCTTGAAGACAATTACCTTGTCACCTTTTAAATGACTTAAAATTTGAGCCGTTACTGAAGCTCCTTTTATAGCTGGGGCGCCAATCGTTACATTTCCTTTGTTGTCAAGTAAAAGAACGTTATCAAAAGTTACTTTTGATCCTTCCTCTCCCTGTAAACGATGAACGTATACTTTTTGGTCTTTTGCTACTTTAAATTGCTGCCCTGCTATCTCTACGATTGCGTACATACTTTTAGTTTTGCGTATTTATACTTATTTTTTTCACTTTCTTACAGAAAATGCGGGTGCAAATATACGTTTTTTTTATAATTCTACAATAGGTTTTATTAAAAATAACAAGCCAATATCATCAAAAAAACATGATAAAAATTAACTACATTGAAATTTATTAATAGGCTAATAAAATAGCCATTCTTTCAGCGTTGATGTTTTCCTTTTCTGTAAGTACTCAGAGGGTTCATTTTGAAGCGTGTGATTTAAACAATGGAATCCTTGAAATACGCTATCAAGAGAATTCTGTCCCTGAAACTACTGTAGAAATAATGTATGATGAAGGTTCAATTGACACAAAAGAAAAAGGGTCGGAATCTATAAATTTCAGGTACTTTTTATTTTGATTTATTTACCAAAAAGACTCCCAAAAGAATGATAACCCCACCTAAAACTTGAACAAAACTTAATGTCTCACCATCAAGTATTCCCCAAAAAATCGCCACAATGGGAATTAAATAGGTGACCGATGCCGAAAATATAGGATCTGAAATCTGAACCAATTTATTATAGATTGTTTTTGCAATTCCGGTGCCTACAACCGATAAGATTCCGATATAACCTAACGATGTTAATCTAACCTGTGTAGCTTCAAAAGAAGTAAAGAAATCGGTACAACTTAAAACGATAATTGCAGGAATAAATAATAATAAAAAATTTCCCGTAGTAATTGCCAAGGCATCTAAATCTGATAAATATTTTTTTACCAAATTTGCATTAAAAGCATACCCAATCGAGGCAATAATAATCAATAAAGCAAACCAATAATTTTGGTTCGGATGTAAATCAGCTCCTTTTAAAATCAAGATTAATGTACCCAGCAAACCAACTAAGATCCCCGTAAATTGCCTTTTTTTGAACGCAAATCCAAAAACCAACGCTCCAAAGATTAACGTATTTAATGGCGTAAAAGAATTTAAAATAGAAACAATAGAACTGTCTATGTTTGAAATGGCAAATGCAAATAAAAAACCTGGTATAAAAGTCCCTGTTAAGGCTGTATATAATAAATATTTCCAATGCTTTTTTTGAATTTTCTTAACGGAAGGAAAAGCAAAAAGAAACATAAAAAAGGAGGTAAATATCATTCTTAAAGCACCCAGTTGAACAGGCGTTACCCCTAAAAGAGCTTTTTTTATTAAAATAAAAGAACTTCCCCATACGATCGATAGTACGGTTAAATAAAGCCACTTTTGCTGCTGTTTGTTCATTTTCTATATAATATCGAACAAAAATCCGATAAAACTTTAGATATAAGACATATTCTTAATAAATTTGTACAATAATTAAATAGTTAAAAACATGAACGTATACAAACTCATTTGCTTGCTTGTAATTACCTCTTTTGCAATTTCAAGTTGTAATTTGGAAAAAAAAGCAACAACAATAACTACTTCAGTTGCCAACAAACAGCAAGTTTCACTGGCTATTTCTGGTATGACTTGCGAAATTGGTTGTGCAAAAACAATTCAATCTAAACTGTCAAAAAAAGAAGGAGTTCTTAATGCAAAAGTTATCTTTAAAGATAGCATTGCTATCATAGAGTTTAATAAAGAATTAACTTCAAATAAAGAATTGATTTCTTTTATCAATGGAATTGCAGGTGGTGAGATGTACAAAGCCTCTGAGGCTTCTAAAAAAGCAACTGTTTACTAAGTCAATTTTGACCAAAAAAAAAGCTGAATCTTTAGAAGAGATTCAGCTTTTTTTTGTTTAAAATGAATTACATTTTCTGTAACCAAGTTTTTATAGCGACTTCTTTTTTGATAATTTCTTTTAAATCAGAAATAGCGACTCTCTTTTGATCCATCGTATCTCTATGTCGAATTGTCACAGAATTATCCTCTAAAGTATCATGGTCTATCGTGATACAAAAAGGAGTTCCTGCTGCATCTTGACGTCTGTAGCGTTTTCCTACCGCATCTTTTTCATCATAAAACACGTTAAAATCCCATTTTAAATCATCCATGATTTGACGGGCAACTTCAGGCAAGCCATCTTTTTTAACCAATGGTAAAATTGCAGCTTTATAAGGAGCTAATACCGCTGGTAATTTTAAAACAGTTCGCGTTGTTCCATTTTCTAGGGCTTCTTCTTGTAAAGAATTAGAAAAAACTGCTAAAAACATTCTGTCCAACCCAATAGAAGTTTCTACGACATAGGGCACATAACTTTTATTTTCCTGAGGGTCAAAATAGTGTAATTTCTTACCTGAAAACTCTTCATGTGCTTTTAGATCAAAATCTGTTCGTGAGTGAATTCCTTCTAATTCTTTAAATCCAAAAGGAAAATTAAACTCAATATCAGCTGCGGCATCTGCATAATGCGCTAATTTATCATGATCATGAAAACGGTAATTTTCTGCTCCCATTCCTAGGGACAAATGCCACTTTAAACGGGTTTCTTTCCATTGCTCATACCATGTTTTTTGAGTTCCAGGTTTTACAAAAAACTGCATCTCCATTTGTTCAAATTCTCGCATTCTAAAAATAAATTGCCTTGCAACTATTTCATTTCTAAAAGCCTTTCCGGTTTGAGCAATCCCAAAAGGAATTTTCATCCTTCCTGTTTTTTGTACATTTAAGAAATTAACAAAAATTCCTTGGGCGGTTTCTGGACGTAAATACAAGTCCATCGCTGTTTCTGCAGAGGCTCCAAGTTTGGTTCCAAACATGAGGTTAAACTGCTTTACATCTGTCCAATTTCTAGAACCTGTTAAAGGGTCTGCGATCTCTAATTCTTCAATCAATAACTTTACGTCGGCCAAATCTTCGTTTTCTAAAGACTTACCCATTCTTGTTAAAATTGAATTTATTTTTTCTTGATAACCAACAACTCTTCCGTTAGTAGAGATAAATTCTTCCTTGTTAAAAGCATCCCCAAAACGTTTTTTAGCTTTTGAAACTTCCTTGTTAATTTTACCTTCAATTTTGGCGCAATAATCTTCAATTAAAACATCTGCTCTGTAGCGTTTTTTTGAATCTTTATTATCTATAAGAGGGTCGTTAAAAGCATCTACGTGACCAGAGGCTTTCCAGGTGGTAGGGTGCATTAGGATTGCAGCATCAATACCCACAATATTTTCGTGCATTTGTACCATTGCCTGCCACCAATATTCTCTAATATTTTTTTTTAACTCAACTCCATTTTGAGCATAATCGTATACAGCACTCAATCCATCATATATTTCAGAGGACTGAAAAACATAACCGTATTCTTTGGCGTGCGATAAAACTTTTTTAAACTGATCTTCTTGTTTTGACATAATTAGGGCAAATATACACGTTTAGAGAACTTTTTTCAAGAAAAATCTTTCAAGTTTTTTTAGCACAAGTCTCCATTATTTAATACTGACATTTTTATGTATATTTAAGGCGAATTGCTGAAAAAAAATGACTGTTTTAAAAAATGTTTTTAGGATCTTTTATCCTAAATTATGTGCTAATTGCGAAAATTTATTGACTGAAAATGAAAAGACAGTCTGTACGTTTTGCAGGCATGACATCCCCTTATTTTACGATACAAATTATTCCGAAAATAAAATAACAAAAATATTTTATGGTAGAGTCCTTATAGAAAAAGCAACTACTTTGCTTTGTTACAGAAAAGAAGGAATTACAAAAAAACTCATTCATGCTCTTAAATACAGAGGAAATGAAGAAATAGGAATCTTCTTAGGAAATTGGTTTGGTGAAATTCTCAAAGAAAACAATCAATTTGATGATATCGATTATATAATTCCTGTAGCATTACATCCAAAAAAAAGAAAACAAAGAGGTTATAATCAAGTTTCAAAATTTGGAAAAATAATCGGATTTCATTTAAAAAACCCCTTTTTAGAACATATTTTATTGAGAACAACCATTTCAAAAACTCAAACTTTTAAAGCTCGTTTTGAACGTTTTAATACGATCGATAGTCCGTTTCATCTACAGAATACATCTTTCCTAAAAAACAAACATATTTTATTAATTGACGATGTAATAACTACGGGAGCCACTATAGAAGCTTGCGCAAAAGAATTACAAAAAATTGAAAACGTAAAGATTAGTATTTTATCAATGGCATATACAGAGTGAAATTAATAGTTTTTAAATCAAAAATATATTGTTAATTTGTATAAAATTCTTTTTCGTGAAACTTATTTTAAGATTTATTTTTTTAGTTATTTCAGTTTTCATTTTAGTTAATTGTGCTAGAACAGGAAGACCTGAAGGAGGGCCAAAAGATGAAAATCCTCCATTATTTGTTACAGCAAATCCTCCTTACAAAACTATTAATTTTGATGATAAAGAAATAAAATTAAACTTTAACGAATTTATTAAGCTTAAAAATATAAATAAGCAGCTGATCGTTTCCCCTCCATTAAAAAATCCTTTATTAATATCTCCACAAGGATCTGCAAGCAAATCTCTAACCCTAAAGATTTTAGATACACTTAAGGACAACAACACCTATATCATAAACTTTGGAAATGCCATTGAAGACAATAATGAAGGAAATAGTTTAGAAAGTTTTAAATATGTTTTCTCTACAGGAACTTATATCGATTCTCTTTCCGTTTCGGGAGAAATTAAGGATGCGTATTTAAATCAAAGCCCAAAGAGTACGAATATTTTGTTGTACAAAATAGACAGCTCTTTTAATGATTCTATCATTTATAAAAAGAAGCCAAACTATGTAACAAGTACTTTAGATTCATCCTCTTTTAATTTTACAAATCTTAAAGAAGGGAAATATTTAATGACCGCTCTGAAGGAAGTTACAAACGACTACCTTTTCAACTCAAAAGAAGATAAAATTGGCTTCTCTACAGATACTATTGTCTTGCCAAAAGATAGTATTCTTAAAAATCCAATTGTGCTATTTAAAGAGATACAACCTTACAAGTTTAAACGCGCAAAAGAGACCTCTAAAGGGAAGATAGCATTTGGTTACGAAGGTCGAACAAAGGATTTACAGATAAAAATAATCTCTAAAGTACCCGAAAAATTTAAAAAAATTTCCAAATTTGAGATCAATAAAGACACCTTAAATTACTGGTTTACCCCTTTTGAAACTGATTCATTGAATTTCATCGTTACAAACCAAAAAATTATAGATACGATCACGGTAAAATTACGAAAGAAAAAAATAGATTCATTAATTTTTAATTCCTCTATTAAAAGAACAATTCACTTCAGAGACACCTTTTTTATTAAGACTACCAATCCAATTGTGAAAATTGACACCTCTAAAATAAAACTTACAGACAAGGATACAACAGCTGTTTTTTATTCTAGTTATATCTCTAAAAAAGAGAATAAAATTGCAATCCTTTTTAATAAAAAACCTCAACAGAAATATTCGTTGAAGATACAACCCGAAGCTTTTTTTGATCTCTTTAATCAAAAAAATGACACCTTAGCCTACAATTTTAACACAAAAGAAACGGAAGATTATGGAAGAATTACGATCAAAATTGAAAATCAGACTTCTCAAAATCTAATTATTGAGCTTCTAGAAGGAAAAAATAAAAATAATCTTGTAGAAAGAAGGTTAATTTCAAAATCCCAAGAAATAAGGTTTGATTTTTTAGAACCTAAAACATACTTTGTAAGAGCAATTATAGACACCAATAAAAACAATCGTTGGGACACTGGAAATTACTTATTAAAACAACAGCCTGAGAAAGTCATTTACTTCGATGAAGAACTAAAGTTACGGGCTAATTATTACTTAGACGGTAATATTTTTATAATTGATTCTTTATATTAAATTTTGGGAATAGGTTGTAATGTTGTAATTTGCGTAAAAAATTGAAAAAGAACCCCTTATACCCCTTATATTTTGAAAAATTTAATACCAATAACTATTATTGCTATCATTTTATGCGTTCATAAATTTGATGCTCAAACCCTTAATCATGATGTAGGCCTCTTTATTGGATCTACGAACTTACAATCAGATTATGGAAATACTAAAGAATTTTCTAGCCATTTTACAAACAACGGTACTTCTTTGTCATTAAGTCATTATCTCAGTTTTAACGAAAACACATCACGCTGGGGAGTAAGAAATAGAATACTCGATCATTTAAAATTAAAAACCGAAATTAAATACTTAAGTAATGGTACTTTTTCTCACAGAGGTTATTATGCCGAAAAAAAAAGTATTGAAGGCGAAAAAATAAGAGCTATGAAAGGCAGCTTAAAAATGCTTGACGTCGGATTGAACTTGGAGTGTTTTCTTAAACCCTTAAGTGACCGCAATGATTATAGTTATAATATGTATCTGAATCCATTCTTTACTTTTGGTTTTAAGTATTCATTTTACACGAATGGAGTCACTTCTGAATTAGGAGACTGGAATAAAGACAGAACACTTTTACCGACTTGGTATTCTGAAGAAAACGCCCTAGATATTGGAGCTGGTGAGGCTTTATCGGTATGTTCAGGAATAGGAATTGTTGGTAGGATATCTTCAAATATTGATTTGGTCACACAAGTGTCATATCAATATTTCTTTTCTGACTCTATTGATGGTTTGAATCCTAATAAAGTTGACGGAACCAATTCTAATGAGTACTCTGTAAATATTGAATTTGGTATTATTTATCAACTAAACTTTTACTAAAAAAGTTGGTTATAAGAACTTTTTAATAGACCTAATAATTCCATAATGAATTCCTTCATGAAAGTTGTTAAAGACTACTGCAGATTCAAAAGAGTTTAAAACATATCCTACACTGGTAGGATACTCACTAAAATTCTGAAAAATTCCTGCTTGAAAATCCTCTTCTAAGGTATTTGGCAAGCCTACAAACAACTCTTTTACTTCGTCAAACTCTTCCTCTGTGAAGGTTTTTGTAGGAGCTGTTCCTTTTTTGTACATACGTATCAAATCGTCTGGACACAAGCAATCTAAACCTGATAATTTGTAATGCAATAATTGTTGCGTAACTACTAAATGCGCAATATTCCAAGCAATATTATTTTTAAACCCTGTTGGGATTGTATGCATTTGTTCTAATGTCAAGCCATCTAATTCTTTGATAGCTAACAAACGAGATTTTCTTAAAACATCGAATTCTATCTTCATATTTATATGTAATTTTGTTTGGTAAATATACCATTATAAATAATGAAAAAAGTCTATTTTTTACAAACTTGTGACACCTGTCGAAGAATCTTGAAAGAAGTTCTGATTGAGGGTTTTGATCGACAAGAAATAAAAGCACACAATATTACTCCTGCTCAATTAGAGAAAATGCACAGCTTTTCTGGAAGTTATGAAGCGCTCTTTAATAAACGAGCAAAGCTTTATAAAATAATGAATTTAAAAGGGAAGTCCTTATCAGAAACAGATTTTAGGCAACTTATTTTAGACGAATACACCTTTTTAAAACGACCTGTTTTTATCGTTGATAACGAAATTTTTATTGGGAATAGTAAAAAAGTAATTGAGGAATTAAAAGCTAAAATTAATTAGTTTTTTCTTGCCAAGTTTTTGTTCTTAAAACTGCATTTTCTCGAATATCTTGCCAAAAAAGATTGATATCTCCTACGTGATAGTTTTGAATAAAGGACATGAAAAACCGCTTTGGGAATTTCGGGGTTGAGCTCCAAACTAGTCCATCAGTAACTTCTATTTTTAAGGCCTTTTTGTAAAGTTTTTTATTCGTATACAAGAATCCTTTATGCTGCTCTAATACTGTATTTCTTTCACCATTCCAAGTAATTGGGTTGGTTGTCACACTGCCTTTAAAAAAGTCTTTTTTCTTGGGATATGCTCCTTTTTTAAAGGTATTCCAACCGACTAAACCACCAACCTCGTTGGGATTCTTCATTGGTTTAATGGTCGTATATAGATCAGGTTTTATAACTGTCCCTACAATATAGGCTGCAATTAATTTTTTTTGTAGGGGTTTATTATCAAAAAAATCTCTTAATAAAAATTTGGTATGCGTTGAGCCCTGGCTGTGACTTGCAATAAGAATAGGTCTCCCATTGTTGTATTTTTCCAGATAAGTTTCAAAGGCTTTTTTAACGTCAGCATACGCTAATAATAACGCTTTTCTACCCCCATTTTCTAACATTTTATAAGATCGAATATGAGCTTGCCTATAATAAGGTACATATAATTTCCCCGAGGTAGTAAATGCAGAAGCTTGAAACAATATGGCTTTGTTTACTACTTTCTGCTGCTGTTTTTTATCCGCTATGGGTACATTCCATCGCAGATCTTCTTTTTCAGTATTTAAAGTAGGATAGACATAAAAAACATCTGCTTGCAATGTGTCTATTTGTGTAGATGAAAACTGTTTTAAGTCTTTTGAATAAGTTCCTGGAAGAACTGCCCAATTTTCTTCTTTATTGTAGTCTGGTGCTAATGGTATTGTGAATTCGCTGAATACAGGAATCACATACGTTGATTTACAACTCAGTAAAAAAGCACTAAAAAAAATTAAAATTCCGATTTTTTTCATCTAATTATTTATTGATTCATATAGCTCCATTAAATGATCTGCCTCTTTTTTTGCACTCCAATTTACAATAATTTCCTCTCTAGCTTGCTTTCCTAAAAGCGGAATTTCTTTTTTAATTGATTGTAATAATAAATTTTCTAATTCAGAAACATTTCCAGACTCAAACAAATATCCATTTTTTGCATGTGATATCAACGAAGAGTGAACACCGACATTTTTGGTTGCAATCACAGAAGAGCCACAAGACATTGCTTCTGCTGTTACCAGAGAAAAACCCTCAGAAAAACTAGGCACCACTGTAATTTTTGAAGCTTGGTAATACGAAATAATCTCAGAAGTTTCATCAATAAAATACAGTTGATTTTTTATTCCATTCTTTTCTCCTATTGCTTTTAATTCTTGTAAAAAAAGTGGTTTATCAACTTTTCCGACTATTACTAAAGCCCATTTTTTATGATCCTTTAAAATTTTAGCCGCTTCCATTAGGGTAAGATGACCTTTTGCTTTTCGAACTCTTCCGGCACATAAAATAATGTTTTCTTGAGTGATATGGGGCAATTTAACTTCCTCTTTTGGTGAAAATAAATGCACATCAACTCCATGAGAAACAATGGTATTTGATATTCCTAAATGTTCACTCATGCTCTCTATAAGTGTAATTACCTTGTCCACTTTTTTAAGTAAAAACTTGGTAACTCCAGAAGGAACTGTTTCTGCATGACGGGTTGCAAAGAGCGTAAATTTTGCTCCTAAAAAACGATAAAAAAGCATGCGTATGATCTCATTATTTCTATGACAATGAACGATGATTTTTCTTTCGGAACGCAGCAATGATTTTAATTTTGCAAACGAAATTTTATTCCCTTTTACATTATAACCATAAATATAGGTTTCAAATTTTTCGTTAAAAAAAGGGAGTACATTCTCAACACTTCTGGTTATTCCAGTTCTACGCTTATGAAAATGGGTATGAATTAAAATGGGTTTCACTTGAGCGTTTTAAATAAACTTGCGTTCTATGATTTCTAAAAATCGTGCTTCTAACTCTGCTTGTTCAGACCAATCATAATCTGGTTTCACCATTTTTTTTATAAATTTCTTAGCCTCTTTTTCTGAAGTATAGGTATTTAATTGAGAAAGCACTCTATTAAAGTCCTCTTGACTCCCATCAAAAAGATTTTTGACAAAAGCAATTCGATCATTTAAACCTATTTGTATGTTTATTGCCAATGTATCGTTTAAAGATTTTGGGACTGGCAAATCGAATAAAGTAGCTATTTCGTCTACGGGAATGGTATCTTGCAATTCTTCTTCTAGGGAGACTGTTTTGTTTTTATCACTGTCCGAAGTGTCAGAAACCGGCTCTTTTAAATCCTCTTCTTCTGAAGACAATAACGCCTCTAATTCGTCAAAGGGTTGCTCTATAATTGCATCAATATTGATCTCTGACGGCAACTCTTCATTGACTTCCACCTCCTCCAATACTGGATCAGCTTCTTGCAATACTGTATCAACTTCTTCCAATACTGTATCAACTTCTTCTTGAGAAACCTCTGTTACAATTTCAGAAACAGGTGCTTCGTCTATTACTTTAAGTTCTTTTAACTCTAATGCTTTTTCTACTTTAGAAAGAAGTTCATTCTTTGAAAGCTCTTCATTTGGGGTTGTATTCACATATTCTTCCACAAATGCTAGTAATGATAATTTCTCATAAATGACCCTCGATTTTTCTTTTAAAGCAAATACATCCGCTTTATTCTTCATTTGGAGAATGCTATGTGCCAAACTTATTAAATCAGTTTCTAATCTTTTGTGCATAAGTTGTATGTTGAAGTTATTTTTTTACTCGTAAATATTCATAAATTTGTTAAAATCAATGTAAACGTCCATTTAATACTCTAAAGCCTAAAATTACAAAATGTTTCTTGAAAATACAGTAAATCATACAGAACAATTTGGTTGGATTGAAGTTATTTGCGGCTCCATGTTTTCAGGTAAAACTGAAGAGTTAATTCGAAGGCTAAAACGCGCACAATTTGCAAAACAACGTATTGAAATTTTTAAGCCTACAATTGATGTTCGGTACGATCAAGAAGAAGTTGTCTCTCACAATGACAATAGAATTCGTTCGACTCCGGTGCCTGTTGCCTCAAATATTCTTTTGCTCGCAAATGATGTAGATGTCGTGGGTATTGATGAAGCACAGTTTTTTGACGATGGTATTGTTGCTGTTTGTAACGATTTGGCCAACAGAGGAATTCGGGTAATTGTAGCGGGATTGGATATGGATTTCAAAGGAAATCCTTTTGGACCAATGCCTGCTTTAATGGCAACCGCAGAGTATGTTACGAAAGTACATGCTGTTTGTACCCATACAGGAAACTTAGCGAATTACAGTTTTAGAAAAGCTTCTAATGATAATTTAGTAATGTTAGGGGAAAACCAAGAATATGAACCTTTGAGTAGGGCAGCCTATTATAAAGCACTGAGAAATCAGCAAAATGAAAAAGAAGCTGAAAATAAAAAAATTACAGATGAATAATCATGTAACAATTTTAGAAATTAATGGAAATGCTTTGGTTCATAATCTAAATTATTTCAAACAAAAACTAAACCCAAAAACTAAAATTTTAGCAGTTGTTAAAGCTTCTGGTTATGGAAGTGATGCCCTTCAAATTGCTAAATTTTTAAAAGATAAAGTTGATTATTTTGCTGTTGCATACACTAGTGAAGGAATCGCTCTACGAGAGGCTAATATAAAAACTCCGATTTTAGTTCTTCACCCTCAAATACCTAATCTGCAAGCTATTATTGACTTTGACCTAGAACCAAATTTATATAATTTTAGCATATTTACTGCCTTTTTAAAATTAGCCGAGGACAATTCATTGTCGAATTACCCGGTTCATTTAAAGTTTAACACTGGTTTAAATAGATTGGGTTTTCACTTTAAAGATGTTCCTAAAATAATTACTCTCTTAAAAGAAACAACTCATATAAAAGTAGCTTATCTATTTTCTCACCTAGCAGCAAGCGAGGATAAAAACGAACAAAGTTTCACTAAGAATCAAATTAACAGGTTTAGTGAAATTTCAACAGAATTTTATAGAAATTTAGAATACAAACCAATGCTCCACATGCTGAACACCTCTGGTGTTATAAACTACCCAAAAGCCCAGTTTAACATGGTTAGAATTGGCATTGGTCTGTATGGTTTTGGAAACCATAAAAAAGAAACTGCTCAGCTTAAAAACACACACAATTTAAAATCTATTATTTCTCAAATTCACACCATAGAAAAAGGAGAGACTGTTGGATACAATAGGGCCTTTACAGCAAATAAACAAAGTAAAACTGCAACAATTCCTATTGGTCACGCGGATGGCTTGTCCAGAAAATTAGGAAATAAAAAAGGATTTGTGCTCATTAATAATAAAAAAGCACCAATTGTTGGCAACGTTTGTATGGACATGATCATGGTTGACGTCACTGAAATAGATTGTAAAGAAGGGCAAGAAGTAATTATTTTTAATACTCAAGAAATGATTCAACATATTGCTGATGTTTCGGAAACGATCTGCTATGAAACATTAACTGGCATTTCTCATCGCATTACAAAAACATTAAGCGTTTAGTATTTTCGAAGTATACAACAAAAAAAAGAACCAACCTACAAAAGGTTTTTTGAACTGGTTGCTAACTTTTTGATAAAATGTTCAATCGTTAGCCCTTTTTCAACGGAAAAGTCTCCAATTTTGGTTCTTCTCAAGGCAGATAAGTGTGCTCCAGACCCGAGAGCTAAACCAACATCATATGCTAAAGATCGAATGTAGGTTCCTTTGCTACAGACAACCCTAAATGCTACTTCAGGTAAATTAATTTTTGTTAGTTCGAATTCAGAAATAGTTACTGTTCTCGCTTTAATCTCTGTTGTCTCCCCTTTTCTTGCGAGCTCATAAAGACGTTTGCCCTCTTTTTTTATTGCAGAAAAAATCGGAGGTTTTTGTTCGATATCTCCCAAAAATTTCTGTACTGTTTCATGAAGTAATTCTTCTGAAATATGTGCTGTTGGAAATACATTGTCAATGTCAGTTTCTAAGTCATAACTGGGTGTTGTCGCCCCTAGGGTAAATACTCCTGTATATTCTTTTTGTTGGGCTTGATAACGATGTATTTGTTTGGTCTGCTTCCCTGTACATATAATTAACAATCCGGTTGCTAAAGGATCTAATGTACCAGCATGACCAACTTTAATTTTTTTTATTCCAAAACATTGTTTGATATGCCAACGGATTTTATTCACCGCTTGAAAAGAAGTCCAAGTGAGTGGTTTATCTATCAGTAAAACTTGACCGTTTTTAAAGGCTTCCTCAGTCATGCGTGGTGAATTTAATGTTTTTTTAATTTAAAAGAGCATAGCCGATTGCAATACCTCCTATAACTGAACAATAGATTGAAAAATAATACAGATTGCTTTTTTTTACTAAAGAAATCATCCATTTACAAGCCAACAACCCTGCTAAAAAAGCAGCAATAAAACCTGCCAAAATAGGAACTATTTCGGAGGAGTCAAAGTTTAAATCTCCACTTAAAACATCTTTCCCTATTTTCCCGAAAATTAAGGGAACTACCATTAAAAATGAAAACTTCGCAGCTCTAGTTCTATCTACTCCTAATAAAACCGATGTAGAAATGGTAGCACCAGATCTAGAAATTCCGGGCAACATTGCGATCGCTTGAGAAATACCAATGAGTGCAGCATTAGAAAATGAAACCTCTTTATGTGTGTTTTTTGCTTTATCTGCTAGTAAAAGCAACAACGCTGTTAACAATAACATGCATCCAACTAATAATATTTTTCCTCCAAAAAAAGATGCTAACTCTTTTTCAAAAAGCAAGCCTATAATTACAGCGGGAAGCATAGAAATGATGATTTTTAATGAAAACTTAAACTCATCATTCCATTTGAACTGAAATAACCCTTTAAATAGCTCTATAATTTCTTTTCTAAAAATAACTAGGGTACTTAATGCAGTTGCAAAATGTAAGACTACCGTAAAAGTTAAACTCTCTTCGGGCACAGAAGTGTCTCCTAAAATTGCTTTTACCAATTCTAAATGCCCACTAGATGATACCGGTAAAAACTCTGTTAAACCTTGAGTGATCCCCAAAATTATTGCTTCTATGATATCCATTTTTATGTATTAGGGTTAACTAAAATTGCATAAATTTCAATTCCCAAACCTATTATTACTAAAGTTGGTGCTAAACGAATTCGTTGCCAATTGTATATTTCTTCATTAAAAACCGCTGGATTATCACTTCCACCTCCTGACATCAATACAAAGCCTAGTGTAATAAAAACAAGACCAATGATCATTATTACATAATTTTTTTTACCAAATAAAAAAGTATTTTTTGGTGTCTTTTTATTTTCCATATTACTAATAATAAAGTTCGTCTGTTTGTAAATTTAAAAATCGTTGTGTTGCTAAAAAAGTACTTACCCAAGTAATTATAAATGCCGATATTAAAACCCCTCCAACTAAATATCCCAGTGTCGTATAATCGTTAATTAATTCTAAACTTGGTGCATGTATATCTAAATAATAAACAACTAATGACAATCCAATAAGTGCTATAAAGGCACCTATCATTCCTAGTTTTATACTTCTCCAAATAAAAGGTTTTCTGATAAAACTTTTCGTAGCCCCAACCATTTGCATGGTTTTTATATTAAATCGTTTTGAATACACAGACAACCTTATAGAGCTATTTATTAAAATCATGGCTACTAAACCAAAAAAGCCACTCACAACTAGCAGCCAAAAACTGATTCGCTGAATATTTTTTGTTAAAAGATTAATTAATAATTTATCATAAGAAACCGCTGCTACAAAAGCATTTTTTGAAAACTGTTTTTCTAATTGTTTCATTTTTGTTGGAGTTACAAAATCTGCCTTCAAGTAAATGTCTAACGCATTTTTTAAAGGATTATTCCCTAAGAAATCCAAAAAGTCTTCCCCAATTTCTTTGCTATAAATTTTGGCTGCTTTTTCCTTACTCGTGTATACTATTCTTCTGGTAAAAGCTTCTTTTTGGATAAATGCTTTTAAATCATTTCTATTTTTTGGGGAAACATCATCTTTCAAAAACAACGTAATTGCAACTTTTTCCTTTACTCTATTTGCAATAATCGTCGATTTTAATACAACCAATCCTAGTACTCCGACCATAAAAAGAACAAGAGCAATGCTAATCACTACTGAAAAATAGGAAGATTTCAGTCGTCGTTTTTGGTAAGTATCAAATTTGGAGGACATTTTATGAAATAATTTTTAGACTTGCAAGATAGTAATTCGTGTGTATTTGACAGTATTTTAATTAATCGATCTCTTGGCACAATTCAATAAGAACACCATTGGTAGATTTTGGATGTAAAAATACAACTAACTTATTATCTGCTCCTTTTTTTGGGATTTCATTTAAGACAACAAAACCTTCATTTTGAAGCCTCTTTACTTCTTCTTCTATATCTAAAACAGCAAATGCAATATGATGAATTCCTTCTCCTTTATTTTCTATAAACTTTGCAATCGGACTGTTTGGATTTGTGGCTTGTAATAATTCAATTTTATTAGGTCCTGAAGCAAAAAAAGATGTTTTTACACCCTCAGAAGTAACTTCTTCTATTTTATAACTAGGTTCTCCAAAAAGAGAAGCAAATAATTTATTGGATTTCTCTAAATTTTTTACAGCAATCCCAATATGTTCGATTTTTTTCATAAGGTAAAAATAAAAAAGATCTCATAAAAATCAGTTTTAAAAGTACATATCTTTTTTTTATTTATTACTGTATGGGATTGATCACTGAACTCCTACAAAAAACAGCACTAATTCCCTGATTTTCATGATCAAAAAATTCAAACACCCCAAAAACAGTGAGGGGAATACCCCAAAAACAGTGAGGATGAAATTTCACTAATTTCAGTGATTGACAAATGATTTTTTTACCTGTATTTATCTGCTGAACTTACATCTTCGTTTAATTCATCATCTGTAAGTATTATTATACTGAGATCTTGAATTTCTTCAACTTCTTTAAACAATAAGATAATTCCTAAATCTAGGATGGTATCTGAGAGCTCAATGGGAATATTTTGAGTTTCATACCCCTCCAATTTTATTTCTAAAATCGCTTTTTTTACTTGGAAGTTCGTTATCAGAAAATTACCTTGTAGATCTGTAGTTTCAGTAATAATGGTGTTTTTTACTTGAATAAGTACCTCTTTCAAAGGTTGTTTTGACATACTCTCTAGTATCGTTCCTTTGATACTATGTTGCCCATAGATCCCTATACAGGGAATTAACAGCAAGAATGCCGCCATCACAATTTTTTTCATAACTTACTAATACGCTAATTTTTCTTTTTCTCAATCGTACTTAAAATTAATAAAAAATAACCTTCATTCCTAAAAAAACAACTACAAACAGACTTAAACAGCTTTAGTTTCTTATTTTTACCCTCTAACTAAGAACTTACAATGCGTAAAAAAACACTGTTAATGTTGCTGTTTTCTGCAATATTTATGACCAGTTTTTCACAGAAAAATGGCAAAAAATATTCAATTAGAACCGTTGCTTTTTATAACCTAGAAAACTTATTTGACACCATTAATGATGTCACAAAAAATGACGAGGCGAGCCCTATAATGGAGTTAAAGTCAAATAAATCAAAGGTATATTGGGATAAAATAGACAAACTGAGTAGTACCATTGCTAAAATTGGATTGAATAAGACCAACACAAGTCCTGCAATTATTGGTGTTTCAGAAGTTGAGAATTTAAATGTTTTAGAAGATTTAATCGCCTCTAAACATTTAGCAAAAAACAACTATGGCATTATACATTATGACTCTCCTGACAAAAGAGGGATTGATGTTGCATTACTATATCAAAAAAAATACTTTAACCCCATTTACCACGAAGCTTTTAATCCAAAGATTTATAAAAACAATCGTCCAATTTACACCCGAGATCAACTATTAGTTTCAGGATATTTAGACGATGAATTAATCCATCTGATTGTAAATCATTGGCCTTCAAGAAGAGGTGGTGAAGCCGCCAGCAGACCCTATAGAGAAAAAGCTGCTTATCAAAACACACAAATTATAGCGCAGATAAGAGCCCAAGATGCCAATGCTAAAATTCTAGTTATGGGCGATTTCAATGACGATCCTACAAATTCTAGTTTAAAAAAGGTATTACAAACAAAAAGTAAAAAGAAGGAAGTAAACGAAGGTGACTTGTACAATCCTTATGAGGACATGTTCCGTAGAGGGTTTAACACCTTAAAGTATAGAGATAAAATAAATTTATTTGACATGATTTTCTTTACATCACCCCTGTTAGATAAAGGTGAAAAAGATTTTTCTACCTATAAAATGTACAAGGCTAAGGTTTTTAATAAGCGTTTTTTAACTACTAAAAAGGGAAAATATAAAGGATATCCTTTTAGAAGCTTTTCTAGCGGAAACTATACCGGTGGGTATTCAGATCATTACCCTGTATATCTGTATTTGATTAAAGAAAAAAATAAGTAGTCAGTAGTATAAAATACAAAACCCCGCAACTAAAAAAGTTGCGGGGTTTTTTGATAAAAAATTATTGCCTTTATAATATAAATTTAAGCCTTTGGAGATTTAAATCTATAGTATAAGTATGTGTAAGCGTCACGAGGTATAATTGTAATCCACTTTTTGTGTTTTAAATACCATTTAAAACGTATAGAATTCAGTCCTTTTGTTAGAAAAGCTGCAATAAAAGGATGTACATGTAATTGTACTTTTTTATTTTTAGAGTTTGACATAAATTTCTCTAAAGTTCCTTCAATTTTGTCTAATAAAACAATTGGGGCTTCTACTTCTCCATTTTTGTTAGGGTTTGCTTCGGTAGTTTTTATACTCAACTCAGGTCTTACTCTTTGTCTTGTAATTTGTATCAAACCAAATTTAGTTGGAGGTAATATTTTGTGCTTTGTTCTATCCAAAGCCATTTTCTCTTTAAGGTGCTGATACAGTTTGTTTCTGTTTTCAGCTTTGTGCATATCAATAAAATCTACAACTATAATTCCTCCCATATCACGCAGTTGTAACTGACGTGCTACTTCTGTAGCTGAAATTAGATTTACTTCTAATGCGGTGTCCTCTTGAGAACCTGCTTTGTTTGAACGGTTTCCGCTATTAACATCAATAACGTGAAGAGCTTCTGTGTGTTCTATTACTAAATAGGCACCTTTGCTCATGGAAACTGTTTTTCCAAATGATGTTTTAATTTGTCTTTCAATTCCGTATTTTTCAAAAATAGGAGTTTCAGAGGTGTGTAATTTTACAATTTTTTCCTTTTCTGGATATATTTCTTGTAAATACTCTTTAATTTCTACTTTCAAAGTTTCATCATTTGTAACAATGCTTGTAAAAGAATCATTCATTACATCTCTTAGAATAGAGGATGCTCTGTTTAATTCGCTTAAAATTTTTGTTGGTGTATTTGTATTTGCAATTCTTTTAGACATTGTCTTCCAACGTTCTAACGAATTTTGCAAATCTTTATCTAACTCTGCTACTTTTTTGCCTTCGGCAACAGTTCTTAAAATAACACCAAACCCTTTTGGTTTAATGCTTTTTGCTAACCTTTTTAAACGTTCTTTTTCTTTTGGATCTTCTATTTTTTGAGAAACAGAAACTCTATTAGAAAAAGGAACTAAAACTAAAAATCTACCTGCTATAGACAACTCAGAACTTAATCTTGGTCCTTTTGTAGAAATTGGTTCTTTTACAATCTGTACCAATAGGTTTCTTCCTGTTTTTAGTACATCGTTAATACTACCGTCTTTGTTAATGTCTTCTTCCTTTCGGAAATTTTTAAAAGTGAATTCTTTATACTTACCTGTGCTTACTTTCTTTATGAATGTATTTAATGAGTTTACTTGCGCACCCAAGTCATGATAATGTAAAAACCCGTCTTTTGGGTAACCTACATTTACAAAGGCTGCATTTAAACCTGTAAGAACTTTTCCTATTTTGGCTAAAAAAATATCGCCAACAGAAAATTTGTTGTCACTAGTTTCATTATTTAATTCAATAAGTTTTCCATCTCTTAATAAGGCAAAATCAATATCAGATGAATTTGAACGAATAATTAATTCTGTTTTCATACTGAAATGGTTTTATACTACACAAATTGTGCAGATGGGTTAATATTGTCAGGTATTTGTAATACCGTACGAGGTTAGTTTAACCTCTTATGTCAATGAACTTTTTCTCGCTGAACTATAAACGAAAAGAAAATGAATACTTACTTTTTCTTGTGTCTATTTGCTCTAGCTCTTTTCTTTCTTTTGTGTGTAGAGATTTTTGCTCTCTTTCTTTTTTTACCGCTTGGCATGGTGTTTTCGTTTTTTTAAACCTTACTAAGGTTTAGATTAATATTTTTTTATTTAACGGCTACTTTACTTTTTACCCCTTCGGCAAAAGTTTTCGCTGGTTTAAAAGCTGGAATATTGTGTGCAGGAATTTTAATAGTTGTATTCTTCGAAATATTTCTACCTGTTTTTTCTGCTCTTGTTTTAATAATAAAACTACCAAAACCTCTTAAATAAACATTGTCGCCATTTTCTAGTGCATCTTTAACCTCAGTCATGAAAGCTTCAACAGTTGCTAATACATCTGTTTTTTCTATTCCTGATTTATCTGAAATTTTTGATACGATATCTGCTTTCGTCATGTCTGTATTTTTACTATATTTTTATTAATTTAACCCCAAAAATGCGGATGCAAATATATGATAATTAATCAACTCCGAAAATAATAACACCTAAATTTATTTGATTTTTATAATGTAATATTGCAATTCTATTTTTAAATGATGAAATTTTCTAACACATTAATTCAGTGGTACTTACAAAACAATAGGGAATTGCCTTGGCGCAAAACAAAGAACCCCTATTTTATTTGGCTGTCAGAAATCATGTTGCAACAAACAAGAGTTGCTCAAGGCATGTCTTATTACCTTAAATTTATTGAAGTGTTTCCGACTGTTTTTGATCTGGCGAAAGCAACAGAAAGTACCGTATTAAAAATGTGGCAAGGCTTGGGCTATTATTCAAGAGCTAGAAATCTTCATTTTACCGCAAATCAAATTGCATCCGAACTGAATGGTAAATTTCCATCGACCTATAAAGAAATTATAAAACTTAAAGGAATAGGAGATTACACCGCCTCTGCAATTTCTTCTATTTGTTTTAATAAACCAACAGCTGTTGTTGATGGAAATGTATATCGAGTACTCTCCCGATATTTTGGCATTCAAACACCGATCAATTCAGCTACGGGAATTAAAGAATTCAAAGCATTGGCTCAAACCTTGATTGACACAGAACAACCTGGTACATATAACCAAGCAATCATGGATTTTGGTGCGCTTCATTGCAAGCCTCAAAACCCACTATGTGAAAGTTGTGTTTTTAATGATAGTTGTATTGCTTTTCAAAAAAAAACCGTTAAAACACTTCCTGTAAAAGACAAAAAAATAAAAGTTCGAAAGAGGTATTTTAACTATTTAGTGATCATTTCTAAAGACAAGAAAACAATTTTATCCGAAAGAAAAGGAAAAGGAATTTGGCAGGGTTTGTTCGAATTCCCTTTCATCGAAGCAGAAAAGAAACTCTCTTTGGAGGAGCTTATTGCATCAACTAAATTTATTGATTTAATTCCTACTGAAAGTACTATTTCGCTTTTTAACAACAAAGAAATTATACACAAATTATCACATCAACATCTTTATACTCAATTCTGGGTCATAGACACTGAAAATTCGTCTAAAACAACCATACAATGGGAGGAATTAGAGACCTATCCAGTTCCAATTTTAATCGCAAATTTTTTAGACAATTTTCAAACTAAAAAGTAATTGATTTTTTTAGTACTTTTGATTCTAAAGTAGAAACGCTATGGCAGGTACAATAAACAAAGTAATTTTAATTGGCAATCTAGGTGATCAAGTTAAAATGCATTATTTTGATGATAAAAACAGTGTTGGAAGGTTCCCTATTGCCACCAGTGAAAGTTACACCAATAAAACTACTGGAGAAAAAGTAACAACGACCGATTGGCACAACATTGTTGTTCGAAACAAACTTGCTGAGATTTGCGAAAAATATTTAAGCAAAGGCGACAAAGTATATGTTGAAGGAAAATTGAAAAATAGACAATGGGAACAAGATGGAATAAAACGGTATTCTACAGAAATTCAAGTAAATGAAATGACCTTTTTATCAACTAAAAAGAATGCTGAAACCTCCAACAATACTCAGGCAATTCCAACGCCAAATTCTCCAGCTGACAATATAAAAGCAACTGAAGAAAATGATGATTTGCCATTTTAACTAACCAAAACAAGAGCATTTGGACCCAGATCCTGAATTTTTATTTTTTTACTCCTTAACCTTGCAAACCTCTTTAAATGGACTTGCCTTACTTTTACTTTTACTTTGTTCTGCGTTAATTTCTGGAACAGAAGTTGCTTTTTTTTCTCTTTCTCAAACAGATTTAAATACGCTTTCTAAAAACGGGAAAAAAGAAAATATTGTTGTAAAACTATTAAGTAAACCCAGAAAACTATTGGCAACAATTTTAATTACAAACAATTTTATTAATATTTTAATTGTGTTATTGTTTGCATCTATGGCAGAAACACTGTTCAGTGATTATGACAATGAATTGAACCTCTATTTTTTCAGTTTCCCTGTTCGCTTTTTATTAGAAATTGTCTTAGTTACCTTCTTAATTCTATTATTTGGAGAAGTTTTACCAAAAGTCTATGCTTCAAGAAATGCCCTTCTTTTCTCCAAGAAAATGGCAAAATTTATTCATACTACAAACATCTTATTAACACCCTTTAGTTTGCCATTAATTACTTTAACAAAGTGGATTGAAAAAAAATTGGGGAGTAAAAATTCAAATTTTTCGGTAGAAATTCTCTCTCAAGCATTAGAGTTAACCTCTGAAGGAGCAACAACAAAAGACGAGCAAAAAATACTAGAAGGAATTGTAAATTTTGGAAACACAGAGACTGTGCAAATAATGAAACCCCGTATTGATATTTTTGCGATTTCTAATGATGCGTCATATGAAGTGGTGCTGGATAAGATTTTAAAAAATGGGTATTCCAGAAACCCTGTATACAAAGATAATATTGACAATATTGTTGGGGTTTTATATGCCAAAGACTTGCTAGCTCATTTGAACGAAACTGATTTTAAATGGTTAGAATTGGTTCGAGCTCCTTTTTTTGTTCCTGAAAACAAAAAACTAGACGACTTATTGAGTGATTTTAGAGAAAAGAAAAATCATTTGGCAATCGTAGTAGATGAATATGGAGGAACAAGTGGGTTGGTCACCCTAGAAGATGTAATCGAAGAAATTGTGGGAGATATTAATGATGAGTTTGACATTGATGATCTGTTCTATTCTAAAATAGATGAAAACAATTATATTTTTGAGGGTAAAACTACGATAAAGGAGTTCTGTAAAGTATTAAATGATGAAGATGAAGCTATTTTTGAAGAAGAAAAAGGAGAAAGTGAAACACTTGCAGGATTTATTTTAGAAATTTCTGGAAAATTCCCTAAGAAAGGAGAAAAAATAACTTTTAAAAACTATTGTTTTACAATTGAAGCACTCGATAAGAAACGTATCAAACAAATAAAAGCAACCAAAAATGCGTAAAACATTGTTGTTTATTTTTTCGATTGTTGTTTTTTCTTGCACGAAAGATACGTTACCAAAACCTGCTGCATTTCTTAGTTTAACATATCCAAAAAAATCTTACGAAAAGTTGGTTTTAAAAAGACCTTATTTTTTTGAAGTGTTAAAGAATACCGTGGTGGTTGATGAGGCTAATAATTGGTTAAAAATTAAATATCCTCGATTAAAAGCCTCTATAGATATTACCTACAGACCAATAGAAAACAACTTAGAAGAATTACTCACGGAAGCAGAAAAGTTAGTTTTCAAACACACCTTAAAAGCAGCCCAAATTATTCCAAAAGATTTTATTAATTCTGAGAAAAGAGTTTTTGGTAGCGTATATGAAATTACAGGGAATGCAGCCTCTCAAATTCAATTCCATGTTACTGATAGTACTAATAACTTCCTCAAAGGGTCTTTATATTTCTATATAAAGCCTAACTATGATTCTATTTTACCTGCGGTAGAGTATATTAAAAAAGATATTTTAAATTTAATCGAAACGCTCGAATGGATTGAATAATCTGAATATATTATCTGTGTTAACACCCTAACCTAAAAATGGAAAATAGTCATCTTAAAAACCTATCCAGCTTAATTTTAGCAACCTTATTTATAAGTACTTCTGGTGTGTTGGGGAAATACATTGCAATGCCTTCAGAAGTTATTATTTGGTTTCGATCTGCTTTTGCGATGCTTTTTCTGTATGGTTTTTGTAAATACAAAAAAATAAATCTAAGGGTTGTTGATTTAAAAACACATGTTTCTTTCATTATCAGCTCCCTTTTTATGGCTGCGCATTGGGTAACTTATTTTTATGCGTTAAAATTATCAAATGTAGCTTTGGGAATGCTTTCTTTATTTACATATCCAGTAATAACCGCATTGCTAGAACCTCTTTTTTTGAAATCTAAATTTAATCCATCACACCTTCTACTGGGCACTATGGTGCTCATTGGAGTATCTATTTTAACCCCTGAATTTAACATGGAAAGTTCTGATGTAAAAGGGATTCTATTTGGATTGTTTTCTGCTTTATGCTATTCAATTAGAATCTTAATTTTAAAACAACATGTAAAGCATTATCACGGAAGCATGCTTATGTTTTATCAAACCACCGTAATTACAATAGTACTCTTTCCTGTATTAATTTTTATGGATCTCTCTGGTTTTCAATCTCAGTTTCCCTACTTGCTATTACTCGCTTTGCTAACTACAGCCGTTGGGCATAGTTTGATGGTGAATGCTTTGAAGTTTTTTTCAGCATCTACCGCTACAATTATAAGTAGTATTCAACCTGTTTTTGGGATTATAATAGCCATTATAATTGTTGATGAAATTCCAAATAAAAACACCATTTGGGGAGGAGTATTAATTATTTCTACCGTATTTATTGAAACAATAAGATCTAAAAAGACCTCTTAATTATTTGGTCAATACATCTTGGTAATTTCGTTTTACAAAGACTAAGATTGTCTCCAAAATTTCTCCCATATTAGTGCACTCCTTAAACTTTACATCTCCAACATATTTAATCAATTGCTTTTTTAAAAGTTGGACATTATCAGGGAAAGAAAGTGTATCATTTTTCATGCATTTAATCAACCGAGAAGCTCTTCTTGGAGATGTAATCATTCTCTTTGCCATGAAAGAACGTTCTTCTAACTTATACTGCATAATAGAATTATTATCTAACTTTCTACTTACCATGTCTACAATTTTAAAATTTTCTTTCAAAAATTGCAAATCATACACTTTTAAATTTCCTTCAAAAGATTGTTGATCAAAATCTATTGCTCTGATTTTGTAAATAATTTGATCAAAATCATGGGTTGGAATAATTACATAATTATAGGAACGCATGTCTCCAAGCAGACGAACCAAACAACGCTCTTTGAACTTTACAAATTCTTTTGCTATTTGAGATTTTTCTGATTCAGTACATTTAGGTAAAAAGTCTTTGATAAAATCATCTCCTGGAATGCCTGAAATATGTTCTTCAATTAGGGTGTCTTTGTGTACCAAAAAATTCATGTTGTGTGGAGACAAAATATGCTCTAACTCCAAGCCATAAATTCTTGAAGCATCTGCTTTTTTAACATAGAAATAAGTGTAATTATCATTTATAATATTTCTGATTTTAACCCGAAAAGGTTTAGAATTTCCAAACGTACAATAATCAATACCGTCTACATTTAGAAACGGAATTGTTTCATCGTTCCCATCTGAATGAAGTATTGTGTATATTTTTTTTAAACTAGCATCAATTTCCTGTCTGTCAAAATCAGAATAAAAAGTTCTTATCCAAAGCGTATCAACATCATTTTTATCATACAAAACAACAGATCCTTGAAATCGTAATAAATCTTCATATAATACAGCTATTTTTACATTTCTGTTATATTTTTTCAAATAACTATCCAGCAATTCATTTACAGGAAATGTTGGCTTTTTTTTTGACATCAATTTTTTTCTAACCGCCATCTTCACTATTGATTTTTATCAAAAGTAGGAATAAATAAAAGAATCTCTCTGATTTCATTGTATAAAACCCCTCGATATGGAGTTGTTTAAAATCCAAGTACCCTGGTAATGAAATCTAAAAAACGAAGCAACTAAACCAATGTAAAAAGCTTTCCTGGAAGAGGCGTTGTAAGCCCTTTTAATTCCATTTGTAATAAAATAGACGCTAATTCAACAATAGGGATATTGCATTCAAAAGAAATCACATCTAACTGTTGCGCTTTCTTCTCATTGAGAAAGTCATAAATTCTTTGCTCTTTTTCATTCAGTTCGATAAATAATTGTTTTTGAATTGATTTGGGCTTTTGTGGAAGGTCCCAATTTAATATTTCTGCAATGTCTGAGGCTGAATTTAATAAATATGCAGCATTCTTTTTAATTAGGTCGTTGCATCCTTTGCTATAGATATCTGATGTTCTTCCAGGAACCGAAAACACATCTCTATTGAAAGAATTAGCAATATCCGCAGTCACTAAAGAACCTCATTTTACGGCAGATTCTATAATGATGGTTGCTTTAGAAATGCCCGCAACAATTCTATTCCTTCTTAAAAAATGCTCCCTTAAAGGAGGGGTCTCATGCCAAAATTCAGTTAAAAACCCCCCGTTTTCAAGAACTGAATCGGTGTATTTTTTGTGAACTTTTGGATACATGTGCTGAAACCCATGAGCTAAAACAGCAATGGTTTGCAACTTGTTTTTAATAGCGGCTTTATGCGCACAAATGTCAACTCCATATGCAAAGCCACTTACAATTATTGGATTATATTTTGAGAGGTCTTCTATTAATTGAGAACAAAAATCACGGCCATAGGAGGTCATGTTTCGTGTGCCTACTATCGAAATTATCCTTGTATTTGAAAAATCCAAATTTCCCTCTTTAAATAATAATAACGGACCATCGATACAGTGCTGAAGATTTTGTGGATAATCGTCCTCCAAAAAATAGGAATAGGAAATGGACTTTTCTTTAATGTAATTATATTCCTGCGCTGCTAATTGGATGTTTTTTGGATCAAAAAGATGTTTTAAGACATGGTTTCCAATTCCATTTATTTTTGATAAAACAGCTCTTTTTTCCTTAAAAATTTGTGTAACATCACCCACATTTACAATGAGTTTTTTAGCTAAAATAGCGCCAACAGCTTTACACTTTTGCAGGCGTAAAACAGCCAGTAATTCTTCTTCTTTCAATTTGATAACAATTTGAATACCAAGATATAAAATAATTGTTGAAAAAAAATAAGAGAAAGCGTTTCATAAAACCTCAAAATTTTTATATTTGTTAACATGATTATAGCCAACTACATTAGCGATTTATTATACAGATACGATTGTGTTATTGTACCAGACTTTGGCGGATTTGTAGCCAATAGAGTTGGTGCGCAAGTAAATAATTTCACACATACGTTTAGCCCGCCTACAAAACAAATTACTTTTAATGGCCTTTTAAAGCACAATGACGGTTTATTAGCAAACTACATTGCTTCTTCTGAAAACATCTCTTTTGAAAAAGCCTCTACAGCAATTTCTTTATCTGTGATTAGATGGCAAAATGAATTGCAATCGAAAGCTGTCAAAATCGAAAACTTAGGTAGTTTATCGTTAAATGAAAATAAAAAAATAATTTTTGAACCAACTACACATGTTAATTATTTAACAGATTCTTTTGGTTTGACTGCTTTTGAATCTCCTGCAATACCAAGATATCAGCAACAAGTTAAACCGTTGGTTACCTCTTCAAAAAAAGAAGTTAAAACTGGAATTCCTGTTCTTTTAAAATACGCAGCGTCAGTTGCCGTTTTAGTAACAATTGGATTTTCTCAATACAATAATTATCAAAATAAACAGCAAAATGAAGTTTTTACTAGCCAAGAAAAAGAACTTCAAAAAAAGATTCAATCTGCAACTTTTATCATAGAAAATCCATTACCAACTATTAATTTAAATGTTGTTAAGGAAGTAAACTCTTTTCATGTTGTTGCTGGATCTTTCCAATTTGTAGAAAACGCAAAAAAGAAAGTAAAACAATTAAAAGTTAAAGGATTTAATGCTAGAATAATAGGGGTGAATAAATGGGGGCTAACGCAAGTAGCCTTTGACAGTTATTCAAGTAGAAATGAAGCTACAAATCATCTTTATAAAATTCGTAAAGCGGTTTCCAAAGACGCTTGGTTATTGATTAAATAGATTAACTAATTTACAAATTATCATTCTTACTAGTTAAGCTTCTCTACTAAATAAGCGAATGCTTATCTTTACAAAAAACATTTTTGATGGAAGCAAAAACTCCAAAAGAGTCGTTAACAGTTCTAACTGACCTCGTCTTACCCGGCGAAACAAACTACTTAGACAACCTATTTGGTGGTGAACTATTAGCAAGAATGGATCGAGCTTGTAGCATTGCTGCAAGAAGACATTCTAGGAGGATAGTGGTTACTGCTTCTGTAAATCATGTTGCGTTTAATAAGTCTATTCCTGTAGGGAGTGTCGTTACGATAGAAGCAAAGGTTTCTAGAGCATTTAATTCTTCGATGGAAATTTATGTTGATGTCTGGATTGAAGATAGGCAATCTGGATCGAGAACCAAAGTAAATGAAGGCATTTACACCTTTGTTGCCGTTGATGAAATTGGAAAGCCAGTGCTGGTTCCTCAAATTGTTCCAGAAACCGATCTAGAAAAAGAACGTTTTGAAGCTGCCCTCAGACGCAAACAATTGAGCTTGGTTTTAGCAGGTAAATTAAACCCAAATGAGGCAACTGCACTAAAGGCTTTGTTCAATTAACTTTCGCTATATGGAGTGTTTTCTTAGAATATTGAGAAAGCGCTTAAAAGAAGTTAAATTACCTTTTTAGAATCCAGTGAGCAGGATTAAGACGCATTGTATTTTTAAACAAGACAAAAATTAAGGTTGTTTTTTTAGAAATTTTATCTGTGAAAATTTGACCTATTTTTTGGTTTGTTACAATTTTTTCACCTCTACTGACATAAACATTCTCTAAATTATTATAGGATGAAATATAATTTCCGTGTTGTATCAATACATTTTTTCTTCCTTCAGAACTCACCAAAACATTTAAAACACTCCCGCTAAAAATAGCTTGCGCTTCTTTACCTTGTCTGGTTACAATGTGCAACCCAGAACCATTTATTGTAATTCCTGGAAATGAAGGATGGGGTTGTTTTCCGAATTTTCTAACCACAATCCCCTCATTAACAGGCCATGGTAATTTTCCTTTATTCAACTCAAATTTTGCAGCCAATGCTTTTGCTTCTGGAGTTAAAATAAATTCATTCTTTTTAACCCGTTTTAGCTTATTTTTTTCTTTTTCTTTTGCAATTCTATTCGCTCTTGCTATTTCCTCACGAATTTTTTTATCAATCTTTAGTGTAACTCTTTTTTCTTGTTTAATTTTATTTCGAAGGGCTTTCTTATACTTGCTTTCATTTTTCTTAATGACAGTTATTAACTTTTCTTGATTTATTTTATCAAGTTCTATTTGCTTTTGTTGCCCTGTTTCAAAAACGATTAATGAATCTTTTAAAGTTTTTTGAAGTATTAATGAATCATTCAACCTTTGAACTGTTGTCGTTTGTTCTCCGATATCTTCTCCTTGTTTTTTTCTAAAAGAGGTATACTGTTTCATATAACCTAGTCTTTTATAAGCTTGAAGAAAACTTTGAGAAGAAAGTAAAAACATTGTCCTACTCTCTTGTGATCTGCTTTTATATGAGTTAAAAATCATCGCTGCATAATCCTTTTTTAAACGAACTAATTTGTCGGACAACTTGGTTAATTTCATTTGATTTGCAGTAATTTCTTTTGATAAAATTGCAGCCTCTAGATGAATTGTTGAAATCAATTGAGTTCTTACTTCAATTTTTTGAAAAATATCCTTGAGAGCATCCACGGCATTTTTTTCTTTCTTTATCTCATTAAAAAGTAAGGTGTTTACCTGTTTAATTTCTTTATTAAGTTTCTTTCGCTGTGCTTCTAACTGCTTTCTAGTTTGCCCAAAAACAGAAAAAACACTTAAAAATAAAATTAAAATCGATATGTAAAACTTGTTACTTTTCACTATGATTTAATTTGTTTATACCCCTTAGGGATTGAAAAATAAACGTTAAAATTTTCATCAAATTTAACAGATTTAACTGTAACATTAATCTTTGTAAACGCATCTGGCTCTTTGGCTAGTATTTGAATTTCCTGAGGGAATAGCTCACCATCAATCATCCTGTAGGAAGGATATGAAATATCCAACCGTTTATTTTTTTGAGGGTTCACAACAGATTGTTTATCTAACTTAAAATGAGAGGGATTTACAAAAAAAGAAATATCAAGTAACTGAACTTGACTCTCAGGAGCTAAAACATAGTTGTTGTCCTCAATAGTGACACCTAGCTTTTGCTTTTTTACATTGAGCAAGGATTGACCAAGTAATAAATTTTGAAGCTGGTTAAAATTAATATCTACTCCTAATAACTTCTTCAATATTGAAAAATCTCCTTCAATATAGTTTTTAGCGTAGGAAGAATAGTAACGAACAGAAGTGGGTGTAATTTTTACCTTAAATAAGGTGATAAATTTGGTTGCTTTAAGCCAAATTACCTCATCTTTTTTCATTTTTAAACTGACAGAAATAGTTTGATTTAGTTTCCCATTATTAAAATTAACTTTAAGTTTTGCTGCAACAGATGTTTTATTAAAATTAGATGCAACATGCTTTCTAGCTACTTTTCGAGCTGAAAATTTTTTTGAAATAATGGTTGTTTTCGTTAAATCCTTTTTTACATTACAAGAAGAAAACACCACTAAAAACACCACAAAATATTTTACAAACCTCATTGTTAACACTACCTTTTTTTTGATTTATCAATATATTTATTTTCCTCTTTAAAATTACCTAAACCTCTATATGATATTGCTATTTCTTTATAAAATGCAATTTCCATGTCATCTGCTATCACAAAATCTACGCCATTTTTTAGACATAACAAGGCTCTTTTATATTCTCTTTGATCATTTAATGCTTTTCCTTGCATTAAATATACAAAAGGCTGGGCAGGAAAAAGTAAAATCCCTTCATCAGAATATTTTATGAGCAAGAGTGGGTTCTCTTTATTTTTTTCTAGAATTTTCTTTAGAAGAGAAAAAGATTTATTGGTTGCGAATTGAGATTCTAATGAGTTCGTCGGAAGGATTTTGTCGAGAGAAACCGGTGGCTCTTTTCTTTGTTCAAAGTTGTATTTTATTTTTTTATAACGAGCAGATAGGAAGTTTTCTTTTTCTATAATATTCATCAGGGAAATTGCGTTCTGATCCTCTTTATTCTGGATATACATCTCCAAAAGAGGCACTCTTTCATTAGAATTAAGGGAAACTATTTTTTTTTGAATAAGAATTGCTTCCGAAAAATTTTTCTCCTTCAAAAAAATTTTGACCAAATGTTTTAACATCCATATGTTCGTAGGTTGTATCAACAGCGCTCGATCAATATATTCTTCGGCTACCAACATGTTGTTTAGGTAAAAATAATTTTTTGAAAACTCAAAGTAAACAGCGGCATCTTTTGTTAAAATCTGATTGCAATTTTCAAGATTTTCAATTGCTTTTTGATAATTTCCAATTGATTTTTCTGACAAGGCTTTAAAAAAAAATTGCTGAAAATTCAAGTCATTTTCTTCCGCCAAGTCTTTGGCAATAGGAATACTATCTTGACAAAAAGTTTGAATTGAAAAAAAAATACAGAAAAATGAAAAGAGCTTCCATTTGCAGTTATAAATACTCCTTTTTTTTCTATGATTTCTTTTCTTTATTCCTTCAATCATTTAAGTTAATTCAGTGAAGTCTCCAATACTTACAGAAGTATATTTTGCATTGTATTTTGCATAATTACCAATCATTGCATTGTCTAAATCTGCATTTAAAATTTCTACATTCGTTTGAATTAATGAATTGACAATTGTTGAGTTTTCTACAACACTATTCTCTCCTATAGAAACATAAGGTCCAATTGTTGAGTTTTTAAAAACCACATTTTCTCCAATGAAACAGGGAGGTATAATTGTTGAGTTTTCCAAAACTACATCAGAAGAAACCAACTTATTTCCTGCTTTATGTTCAAAGCCCAACACTTGCTTATTAGTGTCTACTGTTGGGTCTTTTTTACCGCAATCCATCCAAGTATTGACGGTTCCTGGAATAAATTTTGCCCCTTGTTGTTTCAAAGATTCTAAAACATTGGTTATTTGATATTCTCCATTTTCCTTTAAATCATGATCAATTAAATATTGAATCTCCTCAAGAAGTTTTTCTCCACTTTTAAAATAATAGATGCCAATAATTGCAAGATCAGAAACAAACTCCTTTGGCTTTTCAATAAAATCAGTAATGTAACCGTCTTGTAATTTTACCACTCCAAATGCATTTGGATTTTCAACTTGTTTAACCCATATAGCACCATCTGCATTTACATCTAGCGTAAAGTCTGCTTTGAATAAAGTATCTGCATAGGCAATTACACAAGGACCACTCAATGATTCTTTTGCACAATAAATTGCATGGGCGGTTCCTAATGCTTCTTCTTGAATGTAAACGGATCCTTTTGCGCCCAACTCTTTTGCTATGGTTAGTAATTTCTCTTCAGTATCTGTGGGAAATCCTTTTGCAGCAGATCCTATGACAAATGCAATTTCATCAATTTGTTGATCAATAACAGAAGTAATATCTTCTACCAATCTTTGAACTATTGGCTTTCCTGCAATGACCGTTAACGGCTTTGGTATTGTTAATGTATGAGGTCTTAAACGAGATCCAATTCCAGCCATTGGTACTATTATCTTCATATTGTATTCTTTAATATATACCCCGCAATATACTAATTAATTAAAAATTATGACATTATGAATGTGACAAAAAACAAGAATATCTCACTGTTTATGGGGTATTCTCTCACTGTTATTCGTGAAGTTAAATTTCACTGTTTACAGGGATTGACAAATACGATCTATTCATATACATTTACACATCTTCATGGTACTTTAATTTATCCCCCCCAAAAAATTAAATACCGTTAAAAACCCAAGTTAACACTTGGGTTTTTTGTTTCTTTGTAAAAAAATAAAATTTGTGAATTATTTATCTGTAGAAAGTATTTCTAAATCATATGGAGAGCGTGTCTTGTTTGAAAACATCTCTTTTGGAATTAACAAAGATCAAAAAATTGCTTTTGTAGCTAAAAATGGAAGCGGGAAAACATCTATTTTAAACATTATAGCAGGTTTAGACCTTCCAGACAATGGGCAAGTTGTTTGTAGAAAAGGAATTACAGTGGCGTATCTAGCACAAAAAGATGCTATTGATCCTAAGCTTACAATTGAAGAGACGATTTTTGCGACAGATAATAAAATTCTCTCCATCGTTAATCAATATGAAAAAGCCTTAAAAAATCCTGAAGATGCAGATGCATATCAGACAGCATTTGAATTAATGGAGCAATACAATGCATGGGATTTTGAAACGCAATACAGACAAATTTTATCAAAATTAAAACTAGACGATTTAACGTTAAAAGTTGGATCGCTTTCAGGAGGACAAAGAAAAAGACTTTCTTTAGCCATTGTTTTAATCAACAAACCGGACTTACTAATTCTAGATGAACCAACAAACCACTTAGACTTAGAAATGATTGAATGGCTAGAAGCTTTCTTTGCTAAAGAAAAAATTACCTTATTTATGGTAACGCACGACCGTTATTTTTTAGAACGAGTATGCAATGAAATTCTAGAGTTAGATGAAGGCAGGATCTATAAATACAAAGGAAATTACTCCTACTATCTTCAGAATAAAGAAGAACGTTTAGCGCTAGAAGCAACCAATTTAGGGAAAGCGAAGAGTTTATTTAAGAAAGAATTGGAATGGATGCGAAAGCAACCCAAAGCGAGAACCACAAAATCAAAATCTAGAACAGATGATTTCTATGAAATTAAAGAAAAGGCGCATCAACGAAGAAAAGACCATCATATTCAATTAGAAATTAATATGGAGCGTTTGGGAAGTAAGATTCTTGAACTTCATAAGGTTTACAAATCATTTGGAGATAAAAAAATTCTAGAAGGTTTTGATTATGTATTTAAACGTGGGGAACGTTTGGGAATTATTGGTAAAAACGGAACTGGAAAATCTTCCTTTTTAAATATCATTACCGAAAAAGCACCTTTAGATGCTGGTAAAGTTATTTTGGGTGAAACTGTAAAATATGGGTACTATACACAGGCTGGAATTGAGATAAAAGAAGGTCAAAAAGTAATTGAAGTTGTCAAAGAATTTGGAGAATTTATTCCGCTTTCCAAAGGAAGAAAAATTTCTGCATCACAATTATTAGAGCGCTTTTTATTTGACAAGAAAAAACAATACGATTTTGTTGAGAAACTCTCTGGTGGTGAACAGAAACGACTGTATTTATGTGCTGTTTTAATACAAAATCCAAATTTTTTGATTTTGGATGAACCTACCAACGATTTAGATGTAGTAACGCTAAATGTGTTGGAAAATTTCTTGTTAGATTACCCCGGAAATCTATTGGTTGTCTCTCACGATCGCTATTTTATGGATAAAATCGTAGATGCCTTGTTTGTTTTTAGAGGAGAAGGGGTTGTAGAGAATTTTCCTGGAAATTATTCAGATTTTAGAGCCTATGACAGCTCGTCTCCAAAGGAGGTAAAGAAAGAAAATACAGTGCAAAAAACGAAACAAAATAATAATAAAAACTTGTTGAGTTTTAATGAAAAAAGAGAATTTGGCGCATTAGAAGCCGACATCGAAAGGCTTCAAAAAAGAAAAGTAGCGATTGAAACCCAGTTTTTAAATGTAGAAATTGAAGCTGATGACATCGCAAAAAAATCTGAAGAATTACAAAAAACAATTGCGAGCTTGGAACAAAAAGAGGAACGTTGGTTCGAGCTTTCGATGAAACTTGAATCTTAATCTACAAAAACAATATTTTTCTCTGTCAATAATTCTAAATTGTGAAACCGCAATAAAACTTGCGCTACGGCAATGGTGTCTTTCTCACAATAGCTCACAATTCGTTGCATGTTTTTTTCCTTGTAATAAACCTTTGCTACTTCACTGCCATCAATGTCATCTTTTGGAGACGGAATCCCTAAAACAGTTGTTAAAAGCTTTAAAGAAGTGTACTGCTTATAGTCTCCAAATTTCCACATTTCTAGGGTGTCTAAATGCGGAACTTCCCAAGGTTTTTTGCCAAATAGATTTAACTTTTTCGGAAGTGCTATGCGATGCACAATCATTCTTCTAGCAATAAAAGGAAAATCGAATTCCTTGCCATTGTGTGCACACAAAACGTGGCTCTTTTTTGTAAAATGAGTTTCCAATAATACTTTAAAATCAGTTAAAATTTTGTGCTCGTCATCACCAAAAAAAGACCTCAATCGAAGTTGCTTCTTGTTTTCTAGATCAACAAAATACCCCACCGAAATACAGATTATTTTCCCAAATTCTGCCCAAATACCCGCACGTTCATAAAAAGTTTCTAAGGAAACGTTTTCTTTGTTTTGGTAGGCTGTTTTCTGTATAAATAATTTTTTTGTAATTTCTGGAACTTCTGACCAAAATTCTTCCTGAGGCACAGTTTCAATATCCAGAAAAAGGAGATCGTTTACTCTTAAATTTAAATTCATTGCAGTAGGGGTTTTCTTTTTTCTAAAGGAAAGATAATAAAAAAGCTCCAAAAATTAATTTGGAGCTTTCTATTTTATAAAAAATTTAAAAAATTATCGAATGATTAATTTTTTTGTAGCAATTTTCCCTTCTTCCGTAACTTTAAGAATATACATTCCTGTGTTGATTGAAGAAACATCAATGTTTTTATTTACTCCTGAAAAACTTGAAGAAAGTACTTGTTTTCCTAAAAGATTAAAGATCGTAAGGTTTTTAACTGATCCACTCGCAGATGAAATATTTAAAATTCCGTCAGAAACTGGATTTGGATAGGTTGCAAAACCAATGATGGCATTGTTCTTTAGGGAGGCAGTTGATTTTCCTGTGTAAGAACCTAAACTGGTCCATTCTGTATCTTTTCCTGTTACAACCCATTCAGATGAAGATTCATCTGTACCTGCAGAAGAGGTCCAATCAGAACTTGGTCCTGAAATAGTGTTTTTTCTGGATAATGTATGGTCTTTTGTTGCATTAGTAACTCCAGCGACTGCCCAACCACTTCCTGGATCATCTCCAGTAGCGCCAATAATATCAATAACTTCAAAGACATCACTGTCATTTTTTTTGAGTAATGCAATCGCATCATCACCATTATAGTGGAGTGCACTTTCATAAGATAAAGAAAGATCTGCTACAGCTAATATAGAAGCGTCAGCTTGATCGGCTGCTATCACATAAACATCACCATCAGAGATTGATCCTGTTAAACTTAAATTTCTTGCTTCTTTCCAATCACCACCATTGTTAGTTCCTTTTATCATGTAGTTAGAAAGATCAATGCTACTCCCAGTACCATTATAAATTTCAATAAATTTATTATTACCAGAACCCTCGGCGTACATACTGATAAATAAATCAGAATATTGCCCATAAGAGGCGACAGTCATGCAGATTGTCATTAATAATGTTAAAATGTAATTTTTTTTCATGTGATATTATTTTTAATGTTTACTTGTAAATATATAAATTATTAATTAGAGACTTCGCTTTCTAACTGTTAATTAATTATTAACAGAACGCTAAAAAAATTTAAATAGCTGTTTATTAGTATTATAGCCAATGTTATTTTAAGGTAAAGAAAACCATACAAGATTAAATGATTGTTAAGAACTTGCCTATCTAATAGAATTATCTGTATTTTTGATACTTACCATTACGAAAGATGAATGAACAAAAGTGATATAAAAATTTTATTGGTAGACGATGAGCCAGACATTTTAGAAATTGTAGGATATAATTTAAAAAATGAAGGATATCAAATATTTACAGCTAACAATGGGCTGGAAGCAATAAAATCTGCAAAAAAACACGTCCCTCATTTGATATTATTAGACATCATGATGCCAGAAATGGACGGTATTGAAGCTTGTGAAAAAATCAGGAAAATTAGTTCTTTAGAAAACGTGATCATTTCTTTTTTAACTGCAAGAGGAG
>Ga0233444_10000321_pt1 | contig 65841 bp, 70 predicted proteins | sample SI_124_October20_6_FD_182792 | JGI IMG/M metagenome (GOLD analysis project Ga0233444, IMG submission 182792) | Seawater microbial communities from Saanich Inlet, British Columbia, Canada - SI_124_October2016_10_MG | ecosystem: Environmental > Aquatic > Marine > Inlet | place: Canada: British... | reverse complement strand
AAAAGTTTCTTTAGCCATAATACAGGTTTTTCTTTAGTGTTTTAAGAGGTGCAAATTTATAAATTTTTATGATTAACTTGTTATAAACTAGAAACTTTTTAAAGTTTTTTTTGCAAGTTTAAATTCCCTTAAGAATATTCTTGTTCTAGCCTTTCTATTTTAAGGAGTTTACCCCTTGTTTTTCCTATTCTCATTCATTCTTAGAACGGCTTTCTCAATTCCAGAGGGAGTAAGTGATTCCATGGGGATAAGTTCTTTAATAATTTGTATTGTTAAGGTATGTTCCCAAAACTTTAATGGTTCTGGATTGAGCCATGAACATTTTGAAAAATGCTTTGTCATCTCCATATAGGTATTCATACTTTGATTACTCAATTCATATGGCGCCATGGCGGCATCTCCAACAAAAAAGACGTGATAATTAGGACTTTTTGATAAGATTCGTTTAATGGGTACTCGCTTTCTTCGTTGTGGGTCACTATAAACTTGCCCATAGATGGTATTATGAAAATAGTAGGTTTCTAGGTCGTGGGCGAAGCGTGTTTTCATTTTGCGAAACAACGTTTGAACCGCTTTGATATAAGGGTGCATAGAATACCCCCCGTTGTCTATAAAGAGAAGAACCTGTAGTTTCTCATCGGTCTCGTTTTTAATCTCTGGAAGAAATAAACCTCCCCGCTCTAAACCGCGATCAATGGTTTCTTTGACATCTAAGGTTTCTTGTGCCGACTCTTCTATAATCCCTTTAAGAGAAGCTAAAGCGGCATCTATATTATTATCGTTTAAAATCGCGTCTAAATCTACTGGGAAAAAGTTGGCATCACCCATGACTTTACGAGCCATTTTTCCACCTCCACTGCCACCAACACGAATACCATCTTTTGCAGCACCTCCATGTCCATAAGGAGAAATTCCTCCTGTGCCCACCCAGTAACTGCCGCCACTGTGATCTCGCTTTTGCTGTTTAAGTACTTCTTCCATTCGCGCCATTAATTCTTCCAGGGTCAAATCAGAATAGTCGGCCATTCTATCTAATGGTATTCTTTCACCATTGCCTTCTTGTTCTTCACGATCTTGATCTTCGAGATCCCCACTGTCCTTTTCCCAGAGTTCTCTCCCATCAATCACTTTTTGAATATCATAATGGGTTATGTGCACTTCGTCTAAGAATAGATTAGCCATTTCTTTACGACTCATATCTTCTTCTATACGTCCTGCATTTTGCTCTTTCCATTTTTGAAAGGTTTGAGAACGCAGAACAGCATCGTGTAATTGCTCACCGTTGCGAATATCAATCGATAAAAAGTAATCGTAAAACGCGCGGGTGTAAGGGCCCATTAATTCTGGACTCTTTACAATAAAGGTACGCAAGACATTGTATAGATCTCCAATTGTTTTTACCAGCTCACGGTCGATGGCTTTTTGCAAAAGCAAAAGGGTGCGAACATCGACCTTGAGGTGAAAAGCATTAAAACGTTCTGGAAGTGTTGTAAACATAAGATTTAGTTCAATGAAGTTCCCATTGGGGGTTTTCCTGCCCCAAGGGCCAATTGGCGTTGTACCTTTTCATAATCTGCCTGTGTCTTAATCAAAGTCCCCAGACCTTCAAGCGCATTGAGTTTATCAATGGCTTCTTTTGAGCTAAAGGTCTTGATGTATTTTAGCCAGTTTAATAATTCTCGTGTAGTGGGGGCACGCTCTAAACCAATTTTTCGTAATTGGTAAAAAATATCTAAAGCGGTATAAACAATTTTATCACTTACTTTAGGGTGGTGCTTTTGAATGATTTCTCGCATTTTATCTGCTTCTGGAAACTGAATGTAATGATAAATACATCTCCCTTTAAAAGCAGTAGGTAATTCTTGCTCGCGGTTTGAAGTAATGACAATGGCTGGCATGTTTTCTTCTGAGACTTCAATTACTTCTCCAGATTCTGGCATCACAAACTTGCGGTGACTAAGCGCGTACAATAAATCATTAGGAAATTCACGTGGCGCTTTATCTATTTCATCAATTAATAAAACCGAATTAGGCGAACTAAATGCTTTGGATGCAGGTCCTTTGCTTACATAATCTCCTAAAGATTCTGTATCACGCCCAGCGGTGGACATTTTTAAGGCTAATCCTTTTTCTTCTCTTTGAGCATTAAGGATTTCCACTTGCGAATCTCTTAAATATTTAACATGATCAAATTTTGCAACAAACTGCTCAATGTTACTTTTTGATCCGGCAGGATAAACATGGAGCTCCAGCCCTTGTGCTTTTGCATACTGCAAGGGAAGCTCTGTTTTTCCTGTTCCAGGCTCTCCTTCAATCAAAAGGGGCATCCCTAAAGTTCTTGAAATGTGAAATGCTTGTGCCAATTCTGTGTCACATAAATAATGATCTGATCCTTCCCAATAGCTCTTTTCTGCCATGATTATTGTTTAATATAGTGTTCAAATATGTTTTGAAGTTGTTCTTTCTTAACGCGATGATCGCCTTTATAGGGCAATAATTTTACCGTCAACTTATTTTTCGCTATTACTTCGTTGATCATTACGATGCGTTTTTCTGTTAATAATTGATCTTCGGTTCCATAGGTAAACAAAATATTTATTTTTGATAAATCTGTTTTACTTTCGCTAAGTGAAATATCTTCGGGTATCCAGCAAGCATACGGAATCAAGTGATCTACCTCAACATTTCTAGCATGTAACCATCTAAAAGCCGTTGTACCGCCTTGCGAAAAAGCAAGAATGGACTTGAGACAAGCTTGAGGCAATTTAGTTCCAAAAGAGGAGTATAATCCAGAGAGGTATTCGCTAAAATCTTCAATCTCTTCAAGGCGATCTCGCTTCGTCATCCATGAAGCTACTACTGGTCCACCAAAATCTTTCTCATAAAAACGAAGCAAGGCCTCTGGTGCTACAACAAAATGTTCTTCAGAATTAAATGCTTTAAATTTATACAAAATTTGCTCGCAAAGCATCTTTGAGCCATGTAAAGCAAACCAAAAGTATTTAGTCTTAGGTCCCAGCGTTCCATAAGTGGAATAGCGTGCAATCTTTTGAGTGGTATAATAGTTTGTTTTTATCTCCATGAATGCTTCAAAAAAACTGTTCTTCTCTTTTTAAGTAAGTGCTAAATATAGTACTATCTTTGTGAATATTAAATCGGATTTTAATAAAAAGGATGCTAATTACTACAGTAGAGAATAATATCGCCATTGTTCAATTGAACAATGGAAAGGTCAATGCTATTTCCCATCAATTGATTAAAGAATTAAAAGAAAGCTTCCTAAGCCTGGCAGAAAATTCGATCATTCAAGGAGTTATCTTAACGGGAAATACTGGAGCCTTTAGTGCCGGTCTTGACGTGGTTGAACAAGCCCATATGAACGAAGATGAAACCCATGCCTTCTGGATGGATTATTATGGTGCTTTACAAGCTATGGTGCGCTACCCTAAACCCTTTGTTTGTGCCATTACAGGATTTGCCCCTGCGGGTGGAACAATTCTTACCCTTTGTGCAGATTATCGTATTATGGCAGAAGAACCTAAACATTTCATTGGGATGCATGAATTTAAACTCTCCATGATTGTGCCAGAATTAATGATGGATTTGTGGTGCTATACCTTAGGAGAACAAAAAGCATTTCAAGCCTTACAAAACGCTAAACTCTTTTCTGCAAAAGAAGCCTTAAACGAGAATATTGTACAAGAGATTGCTCCCGCTGACCAAGTCTTAGGCTTAGCAAAAAAACACCTTGAAAAATGTTTACAGGTGTATGGTCCAGTCTATATTGAAAGTAAAAGACTTGCACGCAAACAACTTCTTGCACTAGTGGATCGAGATTTAAATCAAATGGTGAATGAATTTATCGCCAGCGGGAAAGATCCCGAACTCAAAAAAAGAGTTCAAGCTTTTGCGGCAAAATTAAAGCAAAAATAATGAAGCAGAAAAGACCAATTATCTCTCTCGAGGTACGTGTTCACTGGGGAGACATGGACGCCATGCAACATGTCAATAATATTATTTACTTAAAATGGGTAGAATCTACCCGTCTCTTACTTTTTGAACAATTAATGAAAGGTGAAACAGCAGGTGTATCTGAAATAGGTCCTATACTAGCCTGGAGCGATATCAAGTATATTGCTCCGGTGGTTTATCCAGATACCGTTAAAATTGATTTTGATATCATCCAAATAAAAGAAGATCGACTAGAATGTCAAGCACATTTATATAGCACCGCTCAAAATAGATTAGTCGGTATTTCTAAAAACACCATCAAGGCCTACAATATTAAAATACTCAAAAAAGCAGAGATTCCAGCACACTGGATTCGTCAACTTAGAGAACACTATGGTGAATCAATCTAATTTAAATGGTCTTGCAAGTCCCTCTTGAATCACTGTCGCTACAAGATTTCCTTTACGGTCAAAAATACTGCCCTTTCCTAAACATCGTGCTCCAGATACATTAGGACTATCCATAGAAAATAACAGCCATTCATTCACGTCAAAAGGGCGATGAAACCACATAGCGTGATCTAAACTGGCTACCTGCAAGGGTTGATCATATTCGTTTTGATAGTGACTAATGACGGACATCACTAAAAGATCATAATCAACTGCATAGGCCAGAAACTCTTGCTGTTGACGTTGATCTAACGGGATCTCTTTCTTCAATTTAAACCAAATATTTCGATTTTCGTTGGGCATTACCTTTTGAGAATATTTTTTTTCAGGACGAAACTCAAAGGCAAAAGGGTTACGCGCCAAAAGATGTAACTTCATCTTATCAGAAATTCCTTCTTCTGACTTTATAAGATCCACATCAGAAAGTAATCCTTCAGGGTCTTCTGCTGCGGGAGAATAAGTATGTCGATCTAGTGCTTCTTGTTGGATTTGAAAAGAAGCCGCTAATACAAAAATAGCTTTCCCTTTTTGGAGAGCAGTTACTCGTCTGGTGGTGAAACTACCCCCGTCTCGTAAAGCTTCTACTCTGTATTCAATAGTTGTTTTGATATCCCCTGGTAAAATAAAATAGCCATGTAGTGAGTGAACGAATCGGTCTGCGGGAACGGTTTGGTGTGCTGCATGCAATGCTTGGGCTAACACCTGTCCCCCATATACGCGTTGCCAGACTGTTTGATAGTTTTCTCCTTCAAAGCGATGGGTATCTAATTGCTTTAATGTAAGCAGGCTTGTTAATCCTTCTGGTGTTTGCATAAAGTTGCTTTGTTAATTTAAAGATAGTATATCTTGAAAAGAATTCACTCCTTTTGTTTAAGTGTAAAGCATAAAAAAAACTCAAAAAAGAGAGTTTCAATGATATAAGTAGTCTTTCATAAAGATATATTAAAAGAATATTCACAAAACGACCAAAAAATCACTAGGATACTGCCTATTACTGTTTAAGATAGGTGCTCCAGGCTTGCTTATCCCAAGGCATCCCAAATAATAGATGAAAGCCAGTCGCCGAAGTTGAAAAAGCTCCTTGTTTAACCTCATCTTGGTAAACTATAAAATTAAGATCTGTATTAGTGATTAATCGCAAAGTAACTTTTACACTTTTATCCAGCAAAAGCGTTTTTTCTTCTTTTATTCTAAAAACCTCTTTAATTTGATCAAAAAGGAAATCAAACTCGGCTTGATTAGCAGAAAAAGAAATTATTTTATGATCCTCTCCATTCCCATTTGTCTTATTTTGATATTGTAAACGGAAAATAGAGGGTTGCCCTTGCTCATTTTTACTTTCTATTAGTATAGCCTTTCCTTGTATAGGATTTATTTTCCCCACCACAACCTCTTGTGAATAGCTAAAAATACTAACAAATAAAGTAAGTAGTAAAAAGGTTTTATATTTTATTTCCTCAGAAGAAGTCATATTGTTTGTTTTAAGGACAGGAATAAATTGCCACTATCATTCCATCTGTTTTACGCACCTCAATAATTTTATTAAAATTACGCATTTTCATGCAGGCAAAGCCGTCTTGGTTGACGACAAAAGATTGTGGGAAGGAATGATTGTTATTCCATATAATATAGTCCCTTAACTCTGGCTCAGGATTTTGACCAGAATGATAGGCTGTATTAAAAAAACTATTTTCAAAAAGTTGGCAGAAATAAGTCTCATTAGTTACAATCACCGAATTAGAGCTGGTAACGGTCTTATAATTATTCCCTAAATCAATCGACCAGGGACAACCATTTAAGGCACTTACACCCAGAGTATATGGACAATCATCTAGTTGATTTAAAATACCATCTGAATCCCAGTCCGATTCCTCGCTAGAGTCAGAAACCTCCTGAATCACATCGTCTAGGTTATCTAAAGCAGCGGCAGCATAATACCACACAAAACTGTCTGATTCGTTAACAGCTAAATCATTGATGCGAATAAACATACTGTAAGACCCATCGTTGTTGCTGGTGATCGGAGCTGTATCGGGATCTAAGTTAGTCGATGGGTTTTCTGTAGGATCATATTCTGCATGTACATTGTTACCTCGGCTAGAGTTAGTGAAAAATAAAATCCCCTCATCGATTGTAGTGATTCTCAAGGCAGAGGCCCTTTGTGTTGTTAATGTATTTGCTTCAAAAGCCCCATTATTTAGCCTTCCCCTTACTTTTGTGGGTTGATCTGTCCCCCCTACAAAATCATCTCTTGTTCCTATCCAATAACGAATATTTGTCTCCGGGGCTAATCCAATATTCCTAATTGTGGTAATTACCTGAACAAAATTCTTGTTCTGACTAATGCTGTAAGCATTTGTCAATTCAAGTCGAGCTGTACCCACAGTAATTTCACCTTTCACAATAATAGTCCCATAGCTAATCCCCCCCATTACAGAAAAGCTACTGGTATCAAAAACTTGGTTGATCATGCTGGGGTTATTGACCCTAACCCCATTTGTATTCCAGTTGTTTGTCCCATCTCCTCCAACTCCTATTCTAGAATCTAAGGGATAATTGACTAAAGCAGACTCTGAATAGGTCAATTTTCTCCAACCGCTAAAATCTGAACTGTAATAAAAAGGTTGCTCTACATTCCCAGCCGCATTTATAGAAAATTGTGTCCCATTGCCAAAGCGCATTCTACCATTATTAATCACTTGATTTGTTCCTGTAAATTGTGCAAGGCTTAATAAAGGAAAGCAAATTAGAAGCTTCAATAATAAATGTCTTGCTGATTTCATAAGTTAAAGTTCGCAAAATTATTTTATAAGGGGGTAAGTATTTTATAAACCCTAAAAAAGACATTTAATTGTATTTAAATTGTTAAAATCAATAGAAAATAAAATAACGCTGTTGTTTAGATCAACAGCAAAGGGTCAAAACAAGGAGAAAGGATAACTAAAAAAGGCTACCCTGTGGGAAGCCTTGTGTTGTTTTGAGCCAACGAGCAGATTTGAACTGCCGACCTCTTCCTTACCAAGGAAACGCTCTACCCCTGAGCTACGTCGGCGTTAAAGAGAGCGAGAGACCGGGTTCGAACCGGCGACATTCAGCTTGGAAGGCTGACGCTCTACCAACTGAGCTACTCTCGCATTTTTATAAAAACTAATATAAGAAAGTTTTTAAAGGTGTGGGGAGAGCAGGATTCGAACCTGCGAAGTTAAAAAACAACAGATTTACAGTCTGTCCTCGTTGGCCGCTTGAGTATCTCCCCAATAATTAATTTAAAGAACAAAGAGCCGATGGAGGGACTCGAACCCACGACCTGCTGATTACAAATCAGCTGCTCTAGCCAGCTGAGCTACATCGGCTTTTATCTGCCCTTTCGAGCGGTGCAAATGTATTGATTTATTTATTTTGTTTCAAAGAAAAAGTTATAAAAAAAATCTTAAGATCGCAAAAGTTCTTTGTGTCGAATTAACATGCGCTCTGCTGCTTTGACACTTAAGTCAATAGACTCCTCAAAGCTTTTACATAACTTCTTGACTACGACGCTTTCACCCACAATTCCTATTTTAATTTCAGTAAATTTATTGATGCGCGTTGGGGTGTTTTCCACTTTAAAAAAAACATCAACCGTTAAAATTTTGTCATAAAATTTATATAGTTTATCGATTTTACGCTGAGTAAAGTCAACTAATTTTTGATCTACGTTAAAGTTGGTGGCTTGTACATTGATTTTCATAAGACAAAGAATTTAATGATTAAACTTACTTTTTGTACCCTCTAGGATGAGCGTCTTTATAAACAGCCTTGATCTGTTCCATACTGCTATGGGTGTAGATTTGAGTCGCAGCAAGTGAAGCATGTCCTAGTAAATCTTTTACCGTATTGAGGTCTGCTCCTTGATTCAAAAGATGGGTTGCAAAACTATGCCGTAACATATGGGGGCTCCGCTTAACCTTCGTTGATACCTTATTAAAGTAATCATTTACTAATTGATAGACAAGTGTATCACTTATTTTCTCCCCTTTTTGATTACAAAAAAAATAGGGATTCCCTGTTTTATTACGCACAGATGCTAACAAAGTGGCGAAGTGCTGCAATTGCTTTTTCAAAGAAGGTATCATGGGAATAATCCTTTCTTTATTGCGCTTTCCGATTACTTTGAGTCGATTATTTTCAAAATCTACTTGTCTGTATTCAAGATGCACTAATTCTGTTCTTCGCATCCCTGTACTGTAAAGGGTCTCTATAATTGTTTTTGCTAACAACCCTTGATGCGTATCTTCAAAATGTACTCCATCTAACAACTCGGCAATTTCTTTTTCAGTAAATGGAAGCTGTACTTTCTTCTCCTCTTTTAACGGTTTGTGCTTTCGTAGTGGATTAGATTTACGCACCTCAATGCGCATTAAAAAATTGTAATAAGATCGCAAGACAGATATTTTACGGTTTATGGTGCGGTTGCTCTTACCTTCGTGACCTAAAGAAACAATCCAGGATCGAATTAGGGGATAGTCGATAAAATCAATTGATCGTTCTTGATATTCTGCGGCACAAAAGCTAGCAAAGCGTTCTAAGTCGTTTTGATAAGCAGTAAGGGTATGAGGAGAGTAGTTTTTCTCCTTTTCGACATAATCAATAAACTTCACTATGGCCATAAAAAAACGTTGTGATTAAAGATAAAACTTTAACCACAACATTGAAATTATTTAACATAATTTGCCTACTGCATTTCTGCGTCACGTAAGCCTTGAATATATTGTGCCTTTTGAATCTTAGCTCTGTTTTTTACAGAAGGCTTTAAGAATTGTTTGCGTGCACGTAACTGGCGCATCCCACCTGTTTTGTCAAATTTTCTTTTGAAACGCTTCAGCGCTCTATCGATGTTTTCGCCTTCTTTTATTGGAATTATTAACATAAAACGTAACCTCCTCTCTTTTAAAATGTGTGCAAATATAACGGCTTTAAATCAAATCAGCACCACCTTTTTTTAATTCTTTAAAATATCTCTAGAAATGACCAGTTTTTGTATTTCTGTGGTCCCTTCCCCTATGGTACATAACTTAGCGTCACGGTAGAACTTCTCTACAGGAAAGTCTTTTGTAAAGCCATAACCTCCGTGGATTTGAACAGCTTCAGAAGCAATTTTTACGCAGGCTTCAGAAGCATACATCTTTGCCATGGCGCCGCTTTTTGTCACGTTCTTTCCATACACTTTATCACTGGCGGCTTTGTGTAATAATAGTTCTGAAGCTTCTATCTCTGTTGCCATATCGGCAAGCTTAAAAGCAACTGATTGAAACTTACTAATTGCTTGACCAAATTGATGACGCTCTTTTGAGTACTTTAAAGAGGCTTGATAAGCCCCTTTGGCAATCCCTAGTGATAAAGCACCGATTGAAATACGCCCACCGTCAAGAATTTTCATGGATTGAATAAATCCTTCTCCTACTTCTCCTAGTCTATATTCATCTGGAATACGGCAATTATCAAAAACCATTTCAGCAGTTTCAGATGCACGCATGCCTAGTTTGTTTTCTTTTTTTCCTGCAGTAAACCCAGGAGTTCCTCGTTCAACAACAAAGGCTGTCATTCCATGGTTGTCGCCTTTTTCTGCATTTCTAGCAATGACAACTGCAATGTCACCACTTTTACCGTGGGTAATAAAATTTTTTGTGCCATTTAAGATCCAGTAGTCTCCCTCTTTACGAGCAGTGGTAGACATTCCTTTTGCATCTGAACCAGTATTGTGTTCGGTTAATCCCCAGGCACCAATATGCTCTCCTGAAGTTAATTTAGGAAGCCACTTACAACGCTGGGCTTCATTACCAAATAGATAAATATGATTAGTACACAAAGAATTGTGTGCTGCTACAGAAAGTCCAATGGAAGGATCTACAATAGAAATCTGTTCTATGATCGCAATGTATTCGTGATAGCTCATCCCTGAACCGCCATATTCTGATGGAATAATCACGCCTAAAAAACCAAGCTGCCCCGCGACTCGAATGGCTTCAATAGGAAAGTGCTGAGTTTCGTCCCATTCCATTACGAAAGGGCCTAGATGTTTTTCTGCATATTCTCTTGCGGCATCAGTAACCAATTTTAAGGATTCAGTTTCGTGCACAGAAACTAACGTTGGTATATCCATCATAGATTTTTAAAACAAATATAGGGCTAATCTTTTAATTTTTAGACTATCAAAATCTTTGATTTAATTTAGGCTAGAAAAATGCATTCCCTTTAATTCTGTCCTTAAACGCACTATTTTTCGCGCTTCTACATAAGAGAGGTATGGTGTTTTTGATAGTTCTTCTACACTGGCTTCTTGCAACGCAATCTTTTTAAAAGTAGGTTGTGTAATGATACTACATCTGTTTTGAAGTCGCGATACAACCTCTGGAGACAAACCATATACCTGTGACAGTTGTGTTTCTGTGGCAAAGCCTTTTAATCTTTCGCGGTAGCGAATAATGAGTTGGCTCAATACCTCACCTATCCCATAGATTTGCTCTAATTGATCTGCTGTTGCAGCGTTTAAGTCTATAAGTGAAAATGATTTTTTAGGTGGTTTTTTGTGCTTTTTTATTACGCGTGATGGAAAGTTAAAAAATGTACTGTAGGTATGTAACCAAGTCGAATCTACCCCAGTGACTTTTAGAAAATCACGCACAGAATTAATCCATTTTCCTTGCTTACGATTAGCGTGTAAACGATCTATTTCTTGCGGACTTAAATCCAAAAAATACCCGCGTTGATCGTTAATAAAATTAGGATTAAAAGGGTAAATAATTTTAGGGTATTCTATCGCTTTAAGGGAGTCTATAGTGTGTTGCAATAGACGATCTAACTCAAGCATCCCAAGCACAGGAATAGATTGTTTTTATGCCCGGAAATAAAGCAGCATCCCAAGAAAAAAGAGGATAAAAAAAACCGCTATTGTCTTTCGTTGAACCGAAAAACCCATAGCGGTTTTAAATGACATGATTTTCTATTTTATCGTCCCGATCGCCTCTAAATAACGATTTAATTCTTCTTTCACTTTTGGGAACAAGAAGAACAACCCTATCATATTAGGGAAAACTAGCGCTAAGATCATCGCGTCTGAAAAAGTCCAAACGGCAGACATATCTCCTGCAGCTCCAATAACGATAAAGATTAAGAAAAGGATCTTGTACGTTAGATCAGAGATCTTACTTTTTCCAAAAACATACATCCAAGACTGTAAGCCGTAGTAAGACCAAGAAATCATAGTAGAAACCGCAAATAGCACTACTGCAATGGTTAAAAATGGTCCAGAAAATGAAATATATTTTGCAAATGCTGCGGCGGTAATTGCGGCACCTTCTGCAGGCTGTCCATCAATCACGACTATACCTCCTTCTCCTCCATATTGGAAAATTGTACTATCGCCATTAAAAATAATAATCACTAAAGCAGTCATGGTACAAATCACCACGGTATCAATAAAAGGTTCTAACAAGGCCACTAAACCTTCAGAAGCAGCATATTTTGTTTTTACAGCAGAGTGTGCGATTGAAGCAGAACCAGCCCCAGCTTCATTTGAAAAAGCGGCACGCCTAAATCCTGTGATTAATACGCCTAACAAACCTCCAAGACCTGCTTGCGGATTAAATGCTTGAGAGAAAATCATTCCAAATGCGTCATCGATAAAACTGATATTCGTAATAATGATATAAAGACAAGCCAAAATATACATCAAGGCCATTAGAGGAACTACTTTCTCGGTTACTTGAGCGATTCGTTTTATACCACCGATAATGATAATTCCCACCACAACCATCATAATTAAACCAATGATTGTTCTAGCATTTCCACCTGTCATCCCGAATGAATCTACTAATTGCATAGCCGCTTGATTGGATTGTGCTGCATTTCCGCCTCCAAAGGAAGCTCCAATACAAAGCACTGCAAAAATCACCGCTAAAGTTTTCCCTAATCGGGCAAAACCTCTTTCTTCTAATCCTTTGGTAAGATAATACATAGGTCCACCATAAATCGTTCCGTCTTCTCCTACATCACGGTATTTGACCCCAAGGGTACACTCTACAAATTTTGTTGACATCCCAATCAATCCACAAAGAATCATCCAGAAAGTTGCTCCAGGACCACCAATAGCTATCGCTAAAGCTACCCCTGCAATGTTTCCATTTCCAACTGTCCCAGAGACAGCAGTGGCCAATGCTTGAAAGTGACTAACTTCTCCTTCTTCTCCGTCACTACTATGATCATCAACCGCATCATATTTCCCTCTCACAGTGTTAATAGCCGTTGGAAATCTCTTGACATTAATAAAACCAAAGTAGACAGTAAAAAACAAGGCACCCCCTACCAGTAAAAAGATTATGGTTGGGATCTCTGTTCCAGGAAAGTTGTGAAGTACAACAGTGCCCCACCAATTTGCTATGGGCGTAAACGCTTCATTGATTCGATCATCAAGTCCTTGCTCTTGCGCAAATAATGGCACTGAAAAGAGTATAAATAAAACGGATAATAGTCGTTTAGTAGTTAATTGCATTTGGTTGTTATTAGTTTCTAGATATCTAATATGCTAAAATAATCCCTAATAACAAATCTTCAATTGGATTGATTTTTTACAGATCAAATACCGAAGTGCGTTTGGTATAGATTAAATCTTTGAGTTTTAACCAAAAAGCTAGGGTTAAATAAATCACAAAACCACCCACTAAAGTGGCAAAGGAAGCATAGATAAAAAACAAACGCACACTCTTTACTTTCATCCCCAACCGCTCTGCCAGCCGCGTTGAAACTGCAAAACCATGTTTTTCAAACCAATGTCTAAAATTCCTTGCCATAACTTGTGGTGGGATGATTTAAAAGATATACTCCCACACTGCAAAGTAAACACTTTTTTAACTCACAATACGCTTTTCTTAGCTGAAGGAGCGATTGTGTATCTAAGGTATTATTCACCTCAATCCTCAGGGCTTGAAATCCCGCTAAAATGGCATTTTTTCTGGCTTTATTTCATGTATCAAGTCAAAAATAAATCGGGTTGGATCATTGCCTTTGGCTTTTTGATAATAAAAAGCTAGTGGAATTAATGTGTTGATCTTTAAAAGATCCACAAAATAGGAAGTTATTTTTTTATCCCGCTTTTGAGAAGACTTTTCAAAGGTATAATGGGTCCTCCAATAAGAAGGCACCCCTACCTTATTCATCCATTGTGTTTTATGGTTTCGCCCTAAAATATCTTGGCGAAAACCTGTTGAGTCGAGGCGAATAAACTGGCGAGTTGTATTAATCGAATGGTGGGAAAATTTTGGGGTCTTAACCGCATAAATTACATTGAAATAGCAGGAGAGGAAAGAGAAAATTTATGCTTCAGGTATCGATACTCTTTCCATAAATTGGCCCCATAAAGACTGGATATTTCTGCAGACAACAACCTTCCTGTCTTAAAAGCAATGCTTCTAAAGCTTTTTCATCTTGTTGTAGCTTTCTTATGACTCTAAAAGGGATACTTTTCGCTAACGCAAAAAAAGATGCTCCGTTGACATTTAACCCAAAATTTCACGCCAATGAGCAAAATAAAACTGCCTCCCAGTTATTTTTATGCGCTTTTAATAAGGCTTGAATACGTTTAGATTTTTCTTCTAATCGAGCAACAAAAAGATGCTCTCTCCATAATTGAAATAGTGGTTGAAGAAAATGGGCCAACTGGCTTTCACAAGGAATAAATGTAGAGGACTTTAAAAATGTTTCTTGGTAATAATACAATAGTTACTTTGCAACTAAATTTTTTAAAACAAGTGTGAGCAGTACACTTCCGTCCTTGCGACAAACCTCGATATCGTCTTCCCAGACCACATGTAAAATAACCGTATCATAATTATGATCCTGGTGATGATTATGCCGGTACCAATCTGAGGATTTTAGATGTAGCTCAACCTAACCAATCCATTTTAAATCTCCCACGATAAGTTGGGCCTCTTTAAAATCTTGTCCATCATGTTGATTCTGAATACCAACGTGAATAACCTTTAAGGCGTCACCTTGCTAAGTGGTTAAATCTCTGTAGGGAAACTTTTGAAACTTCCATACATAATGCAGGAAGTCCTCTTTCACCGATTTGGGGCATTTGATTACTCGACGACTTCTCCAGTCCAGGCTAAAATACCGCCTTTAAGATTATACGTAGCTTCTACCCCTAATTGATCTAATAACTGGCATGCTTGAGCACTTCTAGCGCCAGAACGACAATAGATAAAATAAGCTTTGTCTTTTGATAAACCTTGTGCCACATCCATAAATACTTGGGGCTGGCGAATATCTAATAAGGTTGCTGATGGAAGGTGTTTTTCATCAAATTCTTCCTCAGTTCTAACGTCTAATAAAACTGCATTAGTCGCCGCTAGTCTTTGCTCATTCCAATCCTCTTGGTGTAATTCAGTCATGATTTTTTTTTCAAATTTAATTTGAATTGTCCACTCCTCAAATCATTTTTTATAAAAACTTGCCAGTTCTAAAAATTAGCTTACATTTGTATATACAATTGTTGTAATGACAAATAAAGATGTCTTATTGAATAGAGAACTTGTGGTAGCCTTACTACGCACGGGCAGTAGATTCAACGATGAGTTGAATGTATTGACAAAGGCTTATGGAATTTCATTACCCCAATTCAATGTGTTACGAATCCTGAGAGGTCAAAAGGGAAAACCTGCCAATCTCTCAACGCTTAATGAACATATGATTCACAAAATGAGCAACACCACAAGATTAGTAGATAAACTAATCGAAAAGAAGTTGGTCGAGAGAGATATTTGTGAAAACAACAGAAGGAAAGTTGAAATTACAATTACACCAAAAGGTTTAAATCTTTTAACCAACATTGACAATAAATTAGAAGTAAAAGAAGCACAACTTGTTCAAAATATAATCCCTATCGAAAAAGAAAAAATCATTGACCTTATCTCAAAACTTATTTCAATCTAACCTACCTATTTCACACATTAATTATTCAAATTTAAATTCTATGAAAAAAACAATTTTATCCATTGCTCTGGGTGTAGCCTTTTTATTAGCGGGACAGAACCTTAAAGCACAAGAAAAAGCGATTGATGCTGTTGCCAGTAACATTCACTGGTTAGGAAAAAAAGTTACGGGACAACACGAAGGGAATATCTCCCTTAAATCTGGTAGTTTAACTTTAGACAACGGCACAGTAACTGGTGGAAACTTTATCGTGGATATGACTTCCATGACCTGTACTGATCTAAAAGGAAAGTATGCTGGAAAACTAATTGGACACTTGAGCTCTGATGACTTTTTTGGCGTAGCAACCCACCCAGAAGCCAAATTAGTTTTTACTAAAGTAACGGCAAAAGGAAATGGTGTTTATGCTGTATCTGGAGACTTCACCATCAAGGGAATTACAAATGAGGCAAGTTTTTATTTAACTGTCACTGGAAATGAAGCAACGGCAAAAGTAATTATCGATCGTTCTAAACACGACATTCGTTATGGATCAAATTCTTTCTTTGATAATCTAGGAGACAAAGCGATCTACAATGATTTTGAACTAGATGTAACCTTAAAAATGTAAAACATGCCTAATCGACCAAAATGTGGTTGTGGTAATACACAAAATCCCGATGGATTTTGTGATGGATCTCACGCCAAGAAATAATTTCTCTATTCAATATTGAACACATTAATTTTTTGATTTATATTTGACTCAATGAAAACGAGAAACAACAGCACAATTTGGTGGAGCGAATAAAATAATTTATTCGTGAAACACGCTGTATAAACATATCAAAGGCTTGTCATCACGACAGGCCTTTTTTAATTTTGGCACCCTATGAAAAAATTCACCCTTAAAACAGAACATAAAAAAATACTCGCCGATACGCTTACACCTGTAAGCGCCTATCTCAAATTGCGTGATATTTTCCCTCATTCCCTATTGTTAGAGAGTAGTGACTATCATGCAAATAATAATGATTTTTCCTATATCTGCTGTAATCCAATTTCATCAATTGAATTAAAAAAGGGAGTTTTAAGTACGCATTATCCTGATGGAAGTTCGACAGTTGAGCAAGCAGAGGCTAGTATGGATATCCCAGAACGGATTCATCAATTTTCGCAACAATTCGATAGCGAACGCTTCCCATTTAAGTTTATTAGCAATGGAATTTTTGGATACATCGCTCACGATGCGGTAGATCGTTTCGAAAATATTGACCTCAACAAAGCAAAACCAGGACAGGATATTCCAGACATCTATTATGCAGTTTATCAAAATATTATTGCCATTAGCCTCTTTAATCACGAAGCACATTTATTTTCGCATGTTTTTGAGGGAGAACATAATCTAGATAAAATCGAAATGCTGCTCAATGCAAAAAACAGCAGTCATTTTAGTTTTGAAAAAGTAGGCGATAAAACATCAAATCTAACCGATGAACAGTTTATTGATTTTGTCAAAAAAGGAAAAGAGCACTGTTTTAGAGGAGATGTTTTCCAACTGGTCCTCTCCCGTCGCTTTTCTCAAGGATTTAAAGGCGATGAATTCAATGTCTATCGCACCCTGCGTTCGATCAACCCCTCTCCCTATTTATTTTTCTTTGACTATGGAGACTTTAAAATTTTTGGAAGCTCGCCTGAAGCACAATTAATTGTCCAAGAAGGCAAAGCAGAAATCCACCCCATTGCGGGAACTTTCCGCCGAACAGGCGATGACGAAAAAGATGCTCTCGCCGCTGGAGAATTAGCCAAAGACCCTAAAGAAAACAGCGAGCACGTCATGCTGGTTGATCTAGCCCGTAATGATTTAAGCCGTAATGGCTCTGAAGTAGCCGTAGAAAAAAACAGAGAAATTCAATTTTATTCCCACGTCATTCACTTGGTATCTAAAGTAACTTGTACCATGAAAAAAGCAGCCAAAACCTTCCGGGTAGTGGCAGATACCTTCCCGGCGGGTACACTAAGTGGTGCACCAAAACACAAAGCATTACAATTGATTGATCGTTATGAAACTACCTTACGTAATTTTTACGGCGGCGCCATAGGATATATGGACTTTCATGGTAATTTTAATCACGCTATCATCATCCGATCTTTTTTGAGTAAAAACCATCATCTCTTCTATCAAGCAGGAGCAGGAATTGTTACCGATTCTGTCCCAGAAAGTGAATTGCAAGAAGTATATAATAAATTAGGGGCCTTAGATAAAGCACTAACCCTCGCAGAAAACGTATAATAATGAAGAAAGTATTTGTTATCGATAATTATGATTCGTTTACCTACAATCTGGTTCACTATCTTGAAGAACTAGGTTGCAAAGTTACCGTAAAAAGAAACGATCAATTTGAGTTAGACGAGCTAGAAGATTACCCGCTACTACTCCTCTCGCCAGGCCCTGGAATTCCAGATGAATCTGGCTTACTAAAAGCAGCGATTGAACGCTACGCACCTGCTAAAAAAATCTTAGGGATTTGTCTAGGTCAACAGGCAATTGGTGAGGTTTTTGGCGCTAGTCTCAAGAACTTAGACAAGGTCTACCATGGAATAGCTACCCCAGTAAAAGTCATTCAAGAAGATGTCTTATTTAAAGACCTCCCCCCAGTTTTTGATATTGGGCGCTACCATTCCTGGGTGGTAGAAAGTCCTTTACCAGATCAACTCATCGCTACTTCTGTAGATGAAGAAGGGCAATTAATGTCGCTACGGCATAAAACCTATGACGTTTGTGCGGTGCAATACCACCCTGAATCTGTACTCACTCCGCACGGAAAAAAAATATTAGATAACTGGATCAATAGTTAAGCATGAAAGCCATACTCAACAGACTCATACAACATCAACAACTCAGCAAAGAAGAGGCGCGGCAAATGATCATCAATATCGCCGATGGGTATTATAATAACTCTCAAATCGCTTCTTTCCTCACTGTTTATATGATGCGTAGCATTAGCTTAGAGGAACTCGAAGGTTTCCGCGCGGCACTACTCGAATTGTGTATCGCCATCGATTTAAGTGAGTTTGATACCATCGATTTATGTGGTACTGGGGGAGACGGAAAAGACACTTTTAATATCTCTACTCTTTCTTCTTTTGTTACCGCTGGGGCTGGCGTAAAAGTAACCAAGCATGGAAACTACGGGGTTTCTTCTGGCTGTGGTTCAAGCAACGTCTTAGAAGCTTTAGGAGTCAAATTTTCAAATGACCAAGACTTTTTAAAACGCTGTGTAGATCAAGCGGGGATTTGTATTTTACACGCCCCTCTCTTCCACCCTGCCATGAAAAACGTGGCCCCGGTAAGACGAGAGCTAGGGGTTAAAACTTTTTTGAATATGTTGGGTCCGCTGGTTAATCCCGCTTTTCCTAAAAATCAATTGACGGGAGTATTTAACCTAGAATTAGCGCGTTTATACCACTATCTTTTTCAAAAGACAGACACCAAATTTACCATTCTCTATGCCCTAGATGGCTATGACGAAATTTCGCTAACGGGCCCCACAAAGGTTTTTAGCAAAAACAGTGAACGCGTGCTTTCCCCAGAAGACTTTGGGGTATTACCACTCGAAGCGAATCAAATTGCCGGAGGAGATAATGTGGATTCTTCTGCAAAAATTTTTATGAATGTTATTCAAAACAAAGGAACCACGGCGCAACAAGAAGTCGTTTGTGCTAACGCAGGAATGGCCATTGCTACAGCATTAGATTTATCCCCTATTGAAAGCTTTGAAAAAGCCAAAGAATCCTTGCTTTCTGGAAAAGCATACGAGGCCTTAACTAAACTTCAAAACTTAAGTAAAACATGAGCATACTAGACCGAATTGTTGCCGACAAAAAAATCGAAGTTGCTCAACGGAAGCAATTATTTCCCAACACTTACTGGGAAACCTCTCCGCTATTTGATCTACCCGTCCAAGCTTTGTCAGAACGACTAAGAGGAAGTGCATCTGGAATTATCGCAGAACACAAGCGCCGTTCCCCATCAAAACAAAATATCAATAGTTCCCTTTCAATAGCAACGGTGGCTAAAGGCTATGAAAACGCTGGAGTTTGCGGAATGTCAGTCTTAACAGATGGCAAATATTTTGGAGGATCGCTAGACGATTTAACCTTAGCAAGAGCCATAACAGATTTTCCGCTACTTCGGAAAGATTTCATCATTGACGAATATCAATTAATTGAAGCCAAAGCCCACGGGGCCGATGTGATTTTATTAATCGCTGCCGTTTTAACGCGTGCAGAAATACAGCAACTCTCTACTACCGCAAAAAGCTTAAATTTAGATGTTTTATTAGAAGTGCATAATCTAGAGGAGCTTGAAAAATCTATCCTACCTACTATAGATATGTTAGGCGTAAATAATCGCAATCTTAAAACCTTTGAGGTCTCTCTAGATACGAGTAGAACTTTAGCCGAAAAAATCCCCGCAGAATTTGTCAAAGTATCTGAAAGTGGAATAAGTGACGTAAACGCAATCAAAAACTTAATGACCTATGGTTATCAAGGTTTTTTAGTGGGCGAAAACTTTATGAAAACAAACGATCCTGGTGCAGCTGCACAAGATTTTATACAACAGTTAGAAGCATGAAACTAAAAGTCTGTGGCATGCGGGAACCCAATAATATTGCAGCACTAAGTGATTTGCAACCAGATTATATGGGCTTTATTTTTTGGGCACCCTCGAGTCGTTATGTGAATGAGACCACGCCAAAACTGGATCAAAGGATTAAAAAAACAGGGGTTTTTGTCGATGCGTCTGTGGATTATATTCAAAGTAGCATTAGCACACATCAATTGCAAGCAGTACAATTACACGGGGAAGAAACGCCTAACTATTGTCAATTGATTCAGGGTTTTGGGGTAGAAGTCATCAAAGCCTTTTCTGTTAAAAACGTTTTCGACTTTAGCACGCTTGAGGCATATGAAAGCAGTTGTGATTTCTTTTTATTTGATACCAAAGGGGCCTTGCCCGGCGGAAATGGTTACACCTTTGACTGGAGTCTTTTAAAAGAATATCCTTCTCAAAAGCCCTTCTTTTTAAGTGGTGGAATTGGGTTAGAAAACACACAAGAAATCAAAGAATTATTAAATACAGATTTACCCCTCTTTGCTATTGATGTAAATAGTAAATTTGAACTCGCTCCAGGGCTTAAAAAAATAGAAGAGTTAAAACAATTTAAAAAAGAATTGTATGAACTATAATGTAGATGAAAAAGGATATTACGGCGACTTTGGTGGCGCCTATATACCAGAAATGTTGTACCCTAATGTAGCAGAGTTACGGGAAAACTATTTGAAAATTGCTGCAGAACCAGACTTTAAAAAAGAATTTGACGATTTGCTAAAGGTCTATGTGGGTCGCCCCACACCTTTGTATTTTGCAAAACGTTTGTCAGAACGATACAATACTAAAATTTATCTCAAAAGAGAAGACCTTTGTCACACTGGTGCGCACAAAGTCAACAATACCATTGGACAGATTTTATTGGCTAAACGCCTTGGAAAAAACCGCATTATCGCTGAAACTGGAGCAGGACAGCACGGAGTAGCAACTGCTACCGTTTGTGCCTTAATGGGAATCGAATGTATTGTATATATGGGAGAATTAGACATTAAGCGACAAGCGCCCAATGTTGCGCGCATGAAAATGCTAGGTGCCGAAGTTCGACCAGCAAAATCTGGAAGTAAAACACTAAAAGACGCCACTAACGAAGCTATTCGCGATTGGATCAATAATCCTGTTGATACACATTATATCATTGGTTCTGTGGTGGGGCCACACCCTTATCCCGATATGGTGGCGCGTTTTCAATCAATCATTAGTGAAGAAACAAAATGGCAATTACAAGAATTAGAAGACCGTGATTATCCCGATCATGTGATTGCCTGTGTGGGCGGAGGAAGTAATGCCGCTGGTTTGTATTACCACTACCTTAACGATGATCGCGTCAATATTATCGCTGTAGAAGCAGCCGGAAAGGGTATCGATTCTGGCGAGAGTGCTGCGACTTCTGCCTTGGGGAAAGAAGGGATTATTCACGGAAGCAAAACCTTGTTGATGCAAACCCCAGATGGACAAATAACCGAGCCTTATTCTATTTCGGCTGGATTAGACTATCCTGGTGTTGGCCCCATGCACGCCCACTTATTCCGTTCTAAACGCGCAGAATTTATCTCTATCCCAGACCAAGAAGCAATGGACTGGGGCTTAACCCTTTCTCAGATGGAAGGAATTATTCCCGCTATTGAAACGGCCCACGCTTTTGCCGCACTAGACGTGCGTAAGTTTGGCCCAGAAGAAGTAATTGTGTTTAATTGTTCAGGTCGTGGAGACAAAGACTTGGATACCTATATTGACTATTTTAAGTTATAATGAATCGAATTGACCAAAAATTTCAAGAGGATAAAAAACTCTTATCTATTTATTTTTCTTCTGGATACCCTAGCCTAGAAGACACGGTACCTATCTTAAAAAAATTACAAGCCGCAGGAGTGGATATGGTCGAAATTGGCCTTCCCTTTTCTGATCCTTTAGCCGATGGGCCTACCATCCAAGAAAGCTCTACCCAAGCATTGCGTAATGGGATGACCACAGAAAAACTCTTTACCCAGTTAGAAAACATAAGGGAACACATAGATATTCCGCTTGTATTAATGGGATATTTTAATCCCATGATGCAATACGGTATCGAAAAATTTTGTCAACGTTGTGAAGCCATAGGAATCGATGGCTTGATTATTCCAGATTTGCCGGTAGATGTCTATCACAATGACTACAAGACTTTATTTGACAAACACGGTTTGTACAATATGTTTCTCATCACCCCGCAAACTCCCGAAGTGCGCATTCGCTATATCGATGAAGTTTCCAACGGTTTTATCTATATGGTCTCCAGTGCAGCAGTAACCGGAGCGCAAAGTAGTTTTGGCAACACCCAAACAGACTATTTCGAGCGCATCGCCAATATGAACCTTAACACCCCTACTGTGGTTGGTTTTGGCATTAGCAATGCCCAAACCTATGAAGCAGCTAGTTCACATTCTCGCGGAGCGATCATTGGTTCTGCATTTATCAAGTTTTTAGAAAAAGAAGGGGTAGGGAAAATCGAAGAGTTTATTCGCTCCATTCGAAACTAGAATACACCTGGCGTGCGTCTGCCTATCCTCAGACAGGTTTATAACGCATGCCCTCAGCTTTTTTGCAACCCTAATTGAAGCCTACAGATGAATTTGGGCATAGGCAGTTCTGTAAAAGTCAACATATCTAGCCGTTAAATTTGGGCCTAATTGTCCTATAAACGTTATCCTCTCGGACCATTTAAACGATGAAGAACTACGTATTCTCCCGAAACACTCGCCCATACTGTTCCACGCGAAAGTCAAGGGTGGTTTAATGGGGATCTTGGGCTTTGGCCGGTTTGTAGGCTAGCATACTCCCAATGGCGTGATTGGCGCTTCCTGAGGGAGCCGTTAGACTATAGTTAGTAAGGGTTCTACCCGCTAGATGGAATTGATGTTTCCGCGAGACTTGATCGTCTAGGCATTCCAAAGGGATTTTCGCTGTTTTAAGAAGCTTGCGAAAGAAATACTCTGGACCATTCTTGCTATTTCCGCCTGTAAAATGAAGCTATCTACTGCTGGATGCTTTTGTAAAATCCCTAGTAAATCTCTTAATTCAACTTGTTGCATTCCTAAATCTGAAGCATCAATTTTATCCCGATAAGCCGTCCCAACAATATCGCAAACCCCTATTTTTTCATGCTTCAAAAACCCACATCTTCATCATTTAAATCCCCTGTGGTAAAAAGTGGCGGTGGCAACGTGCCTTCAATCAAACGCATACTGTCTTCTAAAATATAGGGAGGATAAGGATGCGTGTGGTAAAACATTTGATGAGTTGCTAAAAAACAATTAGTTTTAATTCCACCAAATCTACTACTTATGGGAAAAGGAGACAAAAAACCCGTCGCGGGAAAATCGTCAACAAGACTTTTGGCGTTCGCCGGAAAACAAAACGCAATAAACGAAAAGAACAACAAGCTAAGGCTAGCGAATAAATACGGGCTTAAAAGCTTTTTCGGTATGTTCTTCGCTGTATTGATATCCATCGGTAGTGAAACCCTGGATATCGCTTAAATTCTTTGCTGCATTATCAATCACATAGCGCGCCATCATTCCACGTGCTTTTTTCGCAAAAAAGGAAATCATTTTAAGTTGACCGTTTTTAAAGTCTTTGAACTGTGGCGTAATAATGTTTGCATTGAGCGCCTTAGTATCGATAGCAGCAAAATATTCATTACTGGCTAAGTTGAGTAAGACCTCTCCTTCTTGCATTTCTTCATTGAGGGTTTGGGTGACTTTCTCTTTCCAGAAAGCGGGTAAATTTTTCTTTACGCCCACTGGCATTTTTGTTCCCATTTCTAAACGATAAGGCTGGATAAGATCTAATGGCTTTAGTAAACCAAATAAACCAGAAAGGATACGCAATTGTGACTGTAAGGAGGCTATTTTGTCTTGTGGGAGACTATAGGCGTCTATACCAGTATAAACATCCCCATCAAAAGCATAGACAGCAGGTCGCGCATTTTCTGGCGTAAAGGGAAGATTGAAATTTTGATTGCGTTGCCAATTGAGTTGCGATAGATTCTCTGAAATTCCCATAAGTTTACCCAGGGCCTTTACCGACTTTTTCTTCAAGAGTATGTTGATGCGTTCTGCCTCTGGCAAAAAGCATGCTTCAGTAAATTGAGTGGTAGGTAGTTTATCTTCAAAATTGAGGGATTTTGCAGGAGAGACTATCATTTTCATACGTTGTACTTTTTATCAAAAATAAGTGGGTTTTTTCACTTGCGCAACCCTGTGGCATTACAATCCTTGATGACTGAATTACAACTGCTTATGCTGGGCATAGTTTCGCCACTTCCCAAGGGTCTGGGCTAAATCTTGAGGGATCTCAGAATCAAACTGCATCCATTGGCCTGTTTTGGGGTGTTCAAAGCCTAAGGTTTTGGCGTGTAAGGCCTGGCGAGGCATCAACTTAAAGCAATTCTCTACAAACTGTTTGTATTTGCTAAAATGGGTTCCTTTCAAGATAGCATTACCTCCATAACGCTCGTCGTTAAATAAGGTATGCCCTATATGTTTCATGTGGGTGCGAATTTGATGGGTACGTCCTGTTTCTAATTGACATTCTAATAGGGTAACATAACCAAAACGTTCTAAAACTTTGAAGTGCGTAATGGCTGGTTTACCCGCTTCACCCTCTGGAAAGACCATCATTTGTAAGCGGTTTTTAGGATGACGACCTATATGACCTACAACAGTTCCTTCATCCTCTTTGGGGCTTCCCCATACCAGAGCAAGGTACTTTCGCTCAGAAGATTTATCAAAAAACTGTTTTGACAAATAGGTCAGTGCTTGTTCTGTTTTAGCAATCACCAAAAGGCCACTTGTGTCTTTATCAATGCGATGCACTAAACCGGGTCTTTCATCGGCATTATTAGGAAGGTTATCAAAGTGAAAAAGCAAGGCATTGATTAAGGTCCCAGAATAGTTTCCATGTCCTGGATGAACCACCATTCCAGCTGCCTTATTAATGACAACTACAGTGTCATCTTCATAGACTATTTCGATAGGAATATCTTCTGAGACCAGAAGATTTTCGTGAGGTGGATGGCCAAATAGGACACGAACAACATCTCCCCCCTTTACTTTATAGTTTGACTTAACCGCTTTATCATTGACAAAAATACTTCCTGCTTTTGCAGCGTTTTGTATTTTATTACGGGTCGCATTTTCAATACGATTCATCAAATATTTATCTACTCTTAAAGGCTCTTGACCTTTATCTGCAGTAAAAGAAAAATGCTCGTGTAAACTTTCTTCTTGAAAGTCGACTTCTAGTAAGTTATCGTTTTCCATTTCCTAGAACTAGGTCAATTTTAGAGGTTTTAGGCAAAATCATTCCTGGTGCTATTTTCTCGCCTTTATAACGAATTTCCAAGACCATGTCCTTCCCTATATTATCGCGATAAGTAATTTCGCCTAAAGAAAAACCAACAGCAGTTAGTCTCGTTTCGGCATTGCGCTTTGTAATTTGAATTACATTTGGCACTTTAAGCTTGCGGTATCCAGATGGGTTTAAAGTAAAATAAATTTTTCTTCCGCGTTTTACCTCTGAACCTGCTTTTGGAGTTTGTTCTATTACTGCATAAGGAGGGTATATTGGATTAAATTTTGCTGAATCCAATACTTCATAACGCAATTCAAAACGTTCCATTATTGCAGGAATCTCTTGCAGCAGAAGGGTTTCTAAATCTGGCACCTCTATATGCTTATTGTTCTCTGTCATTTTATCAAGGCCGTAATAAACTGCAATGAGCAACAAGCAGCCAGCAATACAAGCAAAACCCAATTGCCTTAAAAATGCTTTGCTAAACAAAAAACGTAAATAATTCATTTCTTTAATTCTGGCATAAAGATAAGAAACCCTTTATGATTGATAGAGATAAAGGTAGTTCCTTTACAAAACGATTATTATTTTTACGACATGAAAAAAATCATTGGAGTTGCCAGTGGAGGTTACACCTCAGAACACGCCATTTCAAAAAAAAGTGGACAAGTAATTTTTGAGGCATTAAAAAACAGTAAATACGATTGTTATCAAATAGATATCAATATGTCAAGCTGGACAGTTATTGACCATAGCGGAATAAAATACCCCCTTAATCAAGAAAGTTTTTCTTTTGAAAAAGAAGGGCAATCTATCGAATTTGACTGTGTGGTCAATATGATTCACGGTGCACCGGGAGAAAATGGGGAATTGGCTGCTTATTTAGAAGAAAGAAATATTGCCCACACTAGTTGCGATGCAAAAATAGCAGCGCTTACCTATGACAAAAGAGCCTGCTTAAAGGTGGCAAATGGACATGGATTTCCGTCAGCAAAACGTTTGAATGTGAATAAAGGTGAAACACCAAGTCCCGACACTGTTCGTGAGCAGGTAGGTTTTCCTTGTTTTGTCAAAGCCAATCGCGCCGGTAGTAGTTTTGGGGTATACAAGGTGATGAACGCTCAAGAATTACCCGCAGCACTTCAAGGTGCGTTTAAAGAAGATGATGAAATCCTAATTGAGGCAGCGCTTGAGGGTCGTGAAATTACCGTGGGTGTTTTAGAATGGAAAGGAAAAGTACAAGTCCTCCCTATTACAGAAATCATTAGCGAAAATCACTTTTTTGACTTTGAAGCAAAATATGAAGGAAAGTCTCAAGAAATAACCCCCGCAAATCTTCCAGAAGCCTGGGAAGCCGCGGTAAAAAAAATGGCCAAAAAGCTCTACACAACCCTTGGCTTAAAAGGAATTACGAGAACAGAATTTATTTTTCAAGACGAAATCCCTCATTTACTTGAAGTAAATACCATACCGGGAATGACGCTACAAAGTATAATCCCCCAGCAAGCAGAAGCAGCTGGAATCTCTCTTAGTGACCTAATTACTGGGGTAATTGACCAAAGCTTAATGAAAAAAGCCTAATTTTATCCTATGAGACGTGCTATTTTTCCGGGATCATTTGACCCCATTACTAAGGGACATGTTGACATTATTAGTCGTTCCCTCCCTTTATTTGATGAATTAATCATTGCCATAGGCGTTAATTCAACTAAAAAATACATGTTTACACTCGAACAACGCAAAGCTTTTATTACAACAACTTTTGCCGAAGAAATAAAGATCAAAGTAGATACATATGAAGGATTAACAGTGGATTATTGTAATAAAATTGACGCTAAGTTCATTGTTCGTGGTTTGCGCAACCCCGCCGACTTTGAATTTGAAAAGACCATTACCCAAGTAAATCGACGTTTATCTGAGATTGAAACAGTTTTTCTACTCACTTCGGCAGATACCTCTTTTATCAGCAGTAGTATTGTAAGAGAAGTGATTCACTTTGGGGGAGACTATTCTTCTATGGTGCCTGACGCGGTGCGATTATAAGTCTGACTTTTCCCATAACAACTTAATATTCGAATAAGCATTTTCAAATAAAGAGGGGATGGCTGCTCTATCTACCCATTCTACTTTTTGGATTCCTTCTTCTTGTTGTGGGTTCAACTCTCCTTGAAAATCTGTTTCCATCGCATACCAAAAAGTCTTTTTCAAGCGATATTTTCCATTGCGATGAAAAAGGTGCAAGGTGGTTGGAAGGGTGCGAGTAATAATTAAATCTTTCACCCCGGTTTCTTCTTCCACTTCTCTAATAGCAGCAGATTGAACTGACTCCCCTTCTTCTATCCTCCCTTTAGGGATATCCCATTTTTGGTTGCGATAGATAAAGAGAAGCTTTTTTGAAGTGCGTTGTTGCACAATTCCGCCAGCAGCTTCAATCACCTTAAAAATAGCATAAAACAAGGGCCACAATTTCTCTTCTTTCGCATGGTAGAGATAGAGTTCAGAAACTTTCTTTGATCTTAGGGCAGCAACAATGCTTTTTTTATTGGTGAATTTTAAAAAAAAGACGGGAGATTCTTTGGTTTGTTCTACAAATGAGGTCGTTAAGATAATGGGCTTTTGATTAAAAAATACTTTATACATTTGCGTATGATTTATTGTGAACAAACAGCGGCCGAGACGGCAAAACGCCTATTGCAAATAAACGCAATTAAACTGAACCCTGAAAACCCCTTTACCTGGGCAAGTGGGTGGAAATCTCCCATTTATTGCGATAATCGGCTGGCTTTGTCTTACCCTAAAGTTCGGGATTTTTTAGCAGAAAATCTCGTCCAACAGGTAGAAAAATTATACGGAACAGATGTGACAATTGCCGGGGTCGCTACAGGAGCAATAGGAATTGGAATGCTGGTAGCTGAAAAACTAAATCTTCCCTTCATCTATGTTCGACCAGAACCTAAAAAACACGGTCGCCAAAATCAAATCGAAGGTCATGCCCCAGAGGGTAAGCCTATTGTTGTAATAGAAGATTTAATTAGTACTGGTAAAAGTAGTTTAAATGCTGTAACAGCCATCAAAGAACAGCAATTTGAAGTTTTAGGGATGCTAGCACTTTTTTCTTATGGGTTTAGCGTTGCGGAAGAAAATTTTGCCCAAGGAAACATTTCATTGCATACACTAAGTAACTATGATCACTTATTGCGTTTTGCTAATGAGGAAAAAGCAATCTCAAGCGAACAATTAATCACCTTATCACAATGGCGTAAGGATCCTGAAAACTGGATGCCTTAATACACCCACTCAATGGTTTTGTGTTGAAAATACCGCCGTTTATTATCGGCTGCTTTCAAAACTAATTCCCCTTGTTGATTTACTTCCTCTACAGTGGCGAGAAAAGCTTTTCCGTCTTCTAGAAAAGTTCGTTGTTCCCCTAATCCAAAAAGTGCTTTATTGTAAGCTTTAAAACTTGCTGTCACAGACATCTTTCTCTCTAAAATATGGGTTAATTGGGTCAAAATCTGCTGTAATACCTCTTCTAAGTTAAATGCCCTTCCAGAGGATAATCGCATAGAACTAGCCTTATTCAACTCCCCAAAATTAATTTGATTGACGTTTAATCCTATTCCCAAAACACTGGCTTCAAACTTCTTTCCCCGGTAAAGGTTTTCGATTAAAAGACCACAAATCTTTTTATTTTCTGACAAAATGTCGTTTGGCCATTTAATACTGACACAAGGAACACCAAAAGAAGTTAGGGTGTTTTTTAGGGCCAATGCTACCCAACAATTTAACACAAAAATAGAATCTAACATTAGCTTATCTTGAGATAAAAATATGGAGAAAGTAAGGTTTTTGTTTGGCTCAGAGAACCATTGACTATCTCTTTGTCCTTTTCCTTTCACTTGATCCAATGCCCACAAAACCTCTCCATGTTTCATTAAACCCTTATGATACTTACGCTTAAGCGCTAGGTTTGTTGAATCAATGGCATCAATTTTGTTAATTTTGAAATATAACATTTGTTACCGTATTGTCGCCAATAAAGTAATAAATTTGTGAAAACTAAAAACATTAATGACAAAAACTTCGAATGCCGCTGATAACCTTATCGCACAAATTATTTTGGGCGTAGAAGAAGTAAAAGGATTGGACATCAAATTATTGGACTTAAGACCACTAGATAATACTGTATGTAATTACTTTGTTGTTTGCTCTGGCACCTCAAATACACATGTATCTGCCATTGTTCAATCTATCCAAAAAATTGTTAGCAAGGCTTTAAAAGAAAAACCTTATCACACTGAAGGTTTAGATAATGCAGAATGGGTCTTAATGGATTATATCAATGTAGTGGTGCATGTCTTTCAAAAACCCACCCGCGAATTCTACAATGTAGAAGAATTATGGGGAGATGCTAAAACTACCCCCATTGCATCTAATTATTAATTAAATGACGAAAAAGAAAAAACAAAACGCTCCTAAAATCAATCCTTATTGGCTCTATGGAATGGTCATCGTCCTTCTATTGAGCTTGAGTTTCTTTGGGGATGGGAATTTACAATCTTCAGGAAAAACAAATATCTCTGCTTTTGAAAGATACCTCAATAATGGAGATATTGAACAGGTCCTTATTCAAAATAAAAAAACTGCTCAGATATTCTTAAAGCAAGCTGCTCTTGAAAAATCTGATCATAAAGCATTCAAAAAAGAAAATTTCCTTGGAGAAGTAAACGTTAAAGGTCCACACTATTCATTTGAATTTGGAGATTTAAAATTATTTCAAGAAAAACTTGAACGCGCTAAGGCTAATAACGTAGAATTTAGTTATGATTTTGTAACTATTGAAAATAAATTTTTCGATGTTATTTTAAGTTTTCTTCCCATCATCGTTATTGTGATCGTTTGGATCTTTATCATGCGTCGCATGTCGGGTTCTGGAGGAGGCGGAGCTGGCGGACAGATTTTCAATATTGGAAAATCAAAAGCAAAACTCTTCGACGAAAAAACAGATGTAACCATCACTTTTAAAGATGTTGCTGGTTTAGAAGGGGCAAAAGAAGAGGTGCAAGAGATTGTAGACTTCCTTAAGAACCCACAGAAATATACCATCCTTGGAGGTAAAATTCCTAAAGGAGCCCTTTTGGTTGGACAACCCGGAACGGGGAAAACACTCCTCGCTAAAGCCGTTGCAGGGGAAGCAAAAGTACCTTTCTTCTCTCTCTCTGGATCAGACTTTGTTGAGATGTTTGTAGGAGTTGGGGCATCCCGTGTACGAGACCTCTTTAAGCAAGCTAAGGATAAATCTCCTGCCATAATCTTTATTGATGAAATCGACGCAATAGGAAGAGCAAGAGGAAAAAGCAATATGACGGGATCAAACGATGAACGTGAAAATACCTTAAACCAATTGTTGACAGAAATGGACGGTTTTGGGACAAGTACAAACGTGATCATTCTTGCAGCTACTAACCGTGCAGATGTATTAGACAAAGCCTTGATGCGTGCAGGCCGTTTTGACCGTCAAATCTATGTCGATCTGCCAGATGTGCGTGAAAGAAAAGAAATCTTTAAAGTACATTTAAAGCCTTTAAAAACAACTAAAACGCTTGACATTGATTTATTGTCAAAACAAACTCCAGGTTTTTCTGGCGCTGACATTGCCAATATATGTAACGAAGCTGCTTTAATTGCCGCTAGAAAGAATAAAAAATCTGTTGGAAAACAAGATTTTCTTGACGCTGTTGACCGAATTGTTGGGGGTCTCGAAAAGAAAAATAAAATCATTACCCAAGAAGAAAAGAAAACGATTGCTTTCCACGAAGCAGGACACGCCATGGTGAGCTGGCTATTAGAATATGCCGCACCTTTAGTTAAGGTAACCATTGTCCCCCGGGGGCAATCGCTGGGTGCTGCCTGGTACTTACCAGAAGAACGCATGATTGTTCGAACAGAGCAAATGTTAGACGAAATGTGTGCTACCCTAGGGGGAAGGGCTGCAGAAAAAGTAATCTTTGATAAAATCTCTACAGGAGCTTTAAGCGATCTGGAAAAAGTTACCCGTCAAGCGAAAGCAATGGTAACTGTTTACGGCTTAAACGATGAAATTGGGAACATCACCTATTACGATTCTAGCGGACAATCTGACTACAGCTTTTCAAAACCTTATTCTGAAGAAACTGCACAAAAAATAGATAAAGAAATCTCTAAAATTGTCGAAAACCAATACGAGCGCGCTTGTGATTTAGTAAACAAAAATCAAGATAAGCTGACAGCTTTAGCGAACCGACTGCTAGAAAAAGAAGTTATTTTCAAAGATGATCTAGTAAGTATTCTGGGAGAGCGCCCTTTTGACAAAAAAGATAATAGCTCAGAGTCAGAAGAAAAAGAGGGGGCTTAAGAAGTGGTATAAAAAGTGGGGATATTCGATCAATTTTTCGGTAAAAAGAAACCTAAAAAAGGAGAGGATGAAAGCCAATATCTTCCAAAGGAAAAAAAATCTAATGAAATAGAGTTTGCCCAAAACTTCACCAGTCGTGGAGGAAAATTTATCTATTGCGAAGATGCCCAAAGCACCTCTTTTTATTTCCAACAAATTCTTCAAGAAAACGGCTGGACAAAAGATGACGTTATTGGACAAAACAGCGTCCTATCTTCTTTTTTTAAAATTGATGAAAATCATTCCAATCCCAAAGCAATGGTCATTAATTGTGAGCATCTCATTGCCAACAAGGGAGCAATCTTAATTTGCAATCGCCAGATTCAAGAAAAAAAACTGAGTGATTTACCGCAAAACCTCATCATTATCGCCACAAGTAATGACTTTAAAAATGATGTAAGTGAGGCTATGTCAGAGATAAATCAAAAATACAAAAGCAATCTTCCTTCTAATATTACTACATTAAATGCCTTTGACCCAACGAAAGAAAATGATTTTCTCTCCTATGGAGGTAATGCAAAACATTTATATTTGCTAGTACAGGAAGTAAACGAATGAAAGAATTGACCACCAGAGCGATCTCGGGTATACTATATGTTGCATTGTTAACCATTACTATGTTCACCTCTCCCCTCACCTTTTATTGCCTTATTACGGTCTTTTCAGGCTTAGCTTTATGGGAATTTCAACAACTTATCAAGTTTGAAAATATAGTGGCTCCTTTACTTTTAATAGGACTATTTACCTCTGCCTATCTAGCGCTTTTACCAGGCTATGTTTTTGACCTATTCCTCTATGCAGCACTATTAATCAATACTGCTATCACCGTTCTTTGCCTTAAAAACAAACAACCCCATTTTAGTTGGGTGAGTAAAAGTGGCTTAACCCTTTTCTATTTGATAGGATCAAGCCTATTTATCCCGCTATTAATAGCACAAAGTAAAGATGGAGTACCTTACTATCTTCTTTTCTTTTACTTATCAATATGGGTGAATAATTCTTTTGCTTATTTAATAGGCTCCCAGATAGGGAAAACAAAATTATTACCTGCCATCTCTCCTAAAAAATCTTGGGAAGGATATGCAGGTGGAGCAATTGCCACAATCATTTTATTGTATTTTATAGAACATAATTTTTCTCTTTATGGGCCATACTGGTGGAGTATTGCGTTATTACTCCCCGCATTGGCCACACTAGGAGATTTTGTACAATCTTATTTTAAAAGAAGGGTCAATGTCAAAGACAGTGGTTCATTACTTCCAGGTCATGGCGGTTTTTATGACCGTATGGATAGTGTTATCTACACCGCGCCCTTTTATTATTTACTCTTAAAAATAATTTAACTATGTTTCATAAAGAAGGTTATATCATCATTATCAACACATTTATTCTTTGCGCGGCTCTTGCTTTAATCGCAGAATATGTTGTAGGAAATCAAATTGGTAAATACAGCATGCAAGTTGGCGCTTTAGTCATTCTTGTTCTCGTGTTACAATTTTTTAGAAACCCTAGCCGTAATAAAGTATTAAATCAAGATCACCTGCTCTCGCCAGTCGATGGAAAAGTTGTTATTATTGAAGAAGTGTTTGAAAAAGAATACTTTAAAGATCAACGTTTACAGGTATCTATTTTTATGTCACCTATCAATGTTCACGTTACCCGTTACCCCATGAGCGGAACGGTGAATTTTAGTAAATATCATCCCGGAAAATATTTGGTTGCGTGGCACCCAAAGTCTTCAGAGCTTAACGAAAGAACCACTATTGTGGTAGAAAACGAACAATTTGGAGAGATACTCTATCGTCAAATTGCTGGTGCTGTTGCTCGCCGTATTGTCAACTATGCAAAAGTGGGGGATAATGCTGTACAAGGAGAAGATGCAGGATTTATCAAGTTTGGTTCACGTGTAGATCTCTTCTTACCGGTAGGCACCCCTGTAGATGTTGTAATGGATCAAGTTGTTCGAGGCGGAGAAACTATTATCGCAAAAAAGTAAAATTTGCCTAAAGCGCTGCTAAACTTTTCTCTATTACCAATATTTTTTCAAGGGCATCTGCTTCTTTCTTTCGTTCCATTTCAATGACTTTATCTGGGGCATTGCTAACAAACCGTTCGTTGTCTAATTTCTTTCTAACGGACTGAAGAAAGCCTTTGGCATATTTGAGCTCTTCTTCTAGTTTGGCCTTTTCTGCAGCTGCATCAACATTACCCACTAACGGGATAAAGCATTCAAAAATATCTACACGGAAACTGGCCCCAGAGGCTTGAGGAGCCTTTTCTACCCAATGAATTTCATCTACTCCAGCCATTTTTTGGATCAGGGCATGGTATTGGACTTGATCTGCTTTAGCTACCACATAAAGCTTTAGGGATTCTTTATGAGAGATATTGCGTTCTTTTCTAAAATTACGCACTCCACTTACAATCTTAGTTGCTAATTCAAATGCTGTCAAGCAGTCATGATCTACTTTAGCGGCTATTGGCCATGCCGAAATCATTAAAGCATCCTCTTTCGAACGTTCTCCCATGTGTTGCCATAACTCTTCAGTCAAAAAAGGCATAAAGGGGTGTATTAACTTAAGATTTTTTTCAAATAAAACTTTGATTCGTTCTAAACTCACTGAGTCGATTGGAGCACCATAAGCTGGCTTAACTGCCTCTAATAACCACGAACAAAAATCATCCCACAGTAATTTGTAAACCGCCATTAAGGCATCAGAAATTCTGTATTTCTCAAAATAATCTTCAATCTGTAAAAGAGTGGCATTCAACTTATTTTCATACCAGTCTAAAGCTTCAGCGTTTTGTGCATTTTGCGTAGCCTTAACATCTACTTCCCACCCATCAATCAAGCGATAGGCATTCCATATTTTATTGGTGAAATTTTTCCCTTGTTGACATAGACTCTCATCGAATAATAAATCGTTTCCGGCAGCAGCACTTAACATTAAACCTACACGAACGGCATCTGCACCATAGTCTTCGATTAACTTTAAAGCATCGGGGGAATTACCCAACTGCTTAGACATTTTACGCCCTTTTTTATCTCGAACTAAGCCGGTTAAATAAACATTAGAGAAAGGTTGGTCTTTTCTATACTCATAGCCTGAAATAATCATGCGAGCTACCCAGAAAAATAAAATATCTGGTCCAGTGACTAAATCTTGTGTGGGATAATAATAATTGATTTCTTCATTCTCTGGATGGCGGATTCCATCAAAAACAGAAATAGGCCACAACCAGGAAGAAAACCAAGTATCTAAAACATCTTGATCTTGACGTATATCATCGCTTGTTAAAGCAGGATTTTCTGATTTTTTTTGTGCTAGCAACAAAGCTTCTTCTGGGGTTTCTGCTACAACAAAATCTTCTTTTCCATCACCGAAATAGTAAGCTGGAATTTGTTGTCCCCACCATAACTGGCGAGAAATATTCCAATCTCGGATATTTTCCATCCAGTGACGATAGGTATTGTTAAACTTAGCGGGGACTAAATTTACCTCATCAGAATTCAATACTGCATCTAGGGCAGGTTTAGCCAGGTCTTCCATTTTTAAAAACCACTGATCTGATAAACGCGGTTCTATTACCGCCTTAGTTCTTTCAGAAGTTCCCACTTTGTGGTTATATGGTTCTTGCTTAATTAAAGCAGCAGAAGAGTCTAATGCTTTAGCGATTTCTTTTCTTACAATAAAACGATCTTTTCCTTCATATGCTAAACCAAAACTATTTAGTGTGGCGTCTGCATTAAAGATATCAATTACCTCAAGATTATGCTTTTCACCTAGGGCTTTATCATTGATATCGTGAGCAGGGGTAACTTTTAAACAGCCTGTTCCAAATTCGCGATCGACATACTCGTCTTCTATAATTGGTATAGATCTATTAGCGATAGGGACAATAACACGCTTGCCTTTTAAATGGGTATAGCGTTCGTCTTCTGGATGAATACAAACAGCAGTGTCTCCTAATAATGTTTCTGGACGTGTTGTCGCAATAATTACTTCATCATCACTTCCTTCTACAGCATAGGCAATATGATATAAAAACCCTGGTTTTTCAACAAAAATTACCTCCTCATCAGAAAGCGTGGTTTGCGCTTCAGGATCCCAATTGACCATGCGATACCCTCGATAGATCAATCCCTTATTATATAAGTCAACAAATACTTTGATGACAGATTCATACATTTCTGGATCAAGGGTAAATTTAGTGCGGTCCCAATCACAAGAACAGCCTAGTTTTTTGAGTTGCTGTAAGATCACTCCCCCATATTCGTCTGTCCATTCCCATGCATGCTTCAAGAATTCTTCTCTTGATAAATCGTTTTTGTCAATGTCTTGCTCTTTCAATCGAGCAACCACTTTTGCCTCTGTAGCAATAGAAGCGTGATCTGTTCCTGGAACCCAACAAGCATTAAAGCCTTTCATGCGAGCACGTCGAATCAAAATGTCTTGCAAAGAATTATTCAACATATGACCCATGTGTAACACCCCAGTAACATTAGGTGGTGGAATGACAATCGAATAAGATTCTCGTTCATCTGGTTTGGAAGCAAAATAATTTTGCTCCATCCAGTAATTATACCACTTTTCTTCTACGAGAGAGGCATTAAATTTTGATGGAATGGCCATAAATGGTCTGATTTTTGTAATAAACACCAAAAATAAACCTACTAAACTGAAAACGAAAGAAATCATTAGACTTTCTAACAGAGAACAGGAAAAAGGAGAAAATTTGTATATTAGAAATCCTATAAATCATTAATTATGAGAACACTTTTACTAATTTTTAGTTTGTTTTTAGCACTTAATACACAAGCACAGACAAAAGGTCCAGCCATTGAATTCACATCACAAGTGGTTGACTATGGAGAAATTGAAAAGGGAAGCGACGGGATTCGCATCTTTGAATTTATCAATACTGGAAATCAACCCCTTGTCATTTCAAAAGTTTATTCTTCTTGTGGATGTACCATCCCTAAAAAGCCAGAAGCTCCCATTGCACCGGGCGAAAAAGGGGAAATTCAAGTGAAATATGACACCAACCGTGTGGGACCCATTCGAAAAACCATAACCGTAAATTCTAATGCAGAAAGCACCCCAATAGTATCCTTAAAAATCAAAGGAACCGTTCTTTAAAAACAAAACATTAAAAAATAGATTTTTAGCGACATAATAGTGATTTAGGGTTCAATTATCTCCCGCTATTTGCATAAATGGGAGACAATTTGTTAAAACGTAACAAAATCTGTTCCAAAAAAAAAAGTCTTGCTTTTTTTTAAGATATTTGCAGCTGATTTACCGCAACCATGCCATTGATCTCAAAAAAAGGAAAAGATTTACCAGAATCACCCATTCGTAAATTGGTGCACTTTGCCGATACTGCTAAAGCAAAAGGTATTCATGTACACAACCTCAATATTGGACAGCCAGACATTAGTGCGCCAGAGGAAGCCATGGAGGTAGTCAAAAATAATCAGCTTGATTTACTCCCCTATGGGTCTTCTGAAGGTTCTTTAGCCTACAGAAAAGCACTAACAAAATACTACGAACAACACGGGATTGATCTATCTCCTCAAGAAATAATTGTTACCACAGGAGCAAGCGAAGCCCTGGCATTTACTTTAAATTCTATTTGTGATGCTGGTGATGAAATTATTATCCCAGAGCCTTTTTATGCGAATTATAACGGATTTGCTGCTGCCGCTAGTGTAAACGTGGTTCCAGTTGTTTCTTTATTTGACGATCAATTCAAATTACCTGCATTAGCAGAAATTGAAGCAAAAATTAGTGCCAAGACAAGAGCTATTCTTTTATGCAACCCCAGTAACCCAACAGGCTATTTATATACCAAAGAAGAAATCACTGCTCTAGGGCAACTCGCCTTAAAACACGATCTCTTTTTTATCGTAGATGAAGTTTACCGCGAGTTTATCCACGACGCTAATATGGAGCATTATTCTGTGCTTCAACTCGAAGGCTTAGCACAACACGCAATCATGATTGATTCTGTTTCTAAACGTTATAGCATGTGTGGCGCAAGGGTGGGTGCAATGGTGAGTCGAAATAAAGATTTATTAGCCACCGCTTTAAAATTTGCCCATTTACGATTATCTCCTGCCACCTATGCATTAATGGCGAGTGAAGCTGCATTAAATGCCCCAGCTTCTTATCTAGAAAACGTTGTAAAGGAATATACGGCTAGAAAAGAAACTTTTATCCAGGCATTTGAGCAAATAGAGGGGGTAAGAGTTTCTAACCCTACTGGAGCATTTTATTGCATGGTAGAACTCCCTGTAGAAGATGCCGAAGATTTCTCAAAATGGCTACTCACCGATTTCTCTTATCAAAATGAAACTGTGATGTTTGCTCCTGCAGCTGGCTTTTACTCTACTCCTGGCTATGGAAAAAAAGAAGTGCGTATTGGATTCGTTCTTAACCAAGAAAAGTTAAAGAGAGCAGCACAAATCTTAGAAAGAGCGCTAGTTGCTTACGCCAATTCCTAAGGATTGACTAACTTGCTCCTAAGTAGTTATCCATGAAATTACACACTCAGCATTCCTTAAAAGCATTGAATACTTTTGGCATTGATCAAACCGCAGAAAACTTTGTTGCTGTAGAGTCTACAGAGGAACTTAAAGAAGCTTTAAATTTAGCTCAATTCGAGCGAAAGTTCATTTTAGGTGGGGGAAGCAATCTTTTATTGACCCAGCCCATTAAGGGTTTATGCATTCATATTGCCCTCAAAGGAATTAACGTTATTCAAGAAGATGATAAAACTGTTATCGTCGAGGCTATGGCTGGCGAAAATTGGCATGACTTTGTTTGCTGGACACTTGAACAAGGATATGGCGGGTTAGAAAACCTTTCTTTGATTCCTGGAAATGTGGGTACCTCCCCTATTCAAAATATTGGTGCCTATGGAGTTGAATTAAAAGATATTTTTGAAAGCTGCACAGCCCTTGACTGTCACAATTTAACCCAACGCACATTTACGCGTGAAGATGCTCAATTTGGGTATCGTTCCTCTTTTTTTAAAACAAAAGGGAAAGGCCAATATGTAATTAGCGCAGTACAATTTAGATTGACAAAAAAGGCACATGAGATCAACACGAGTTATGGAGCGATCAAAGAAGCACTAGGGAATAAAGAAAGTACTCCACAAAATATCGCTCACGCTGTTATTAGCATTCGCCAAAGTAAACTACCCAATCCTGCGAAATTAGGCAACAGCGGAAGCTTCTTTAAGAATCCCGTTATAACAAAAGCGCAATTCAATCAACTATTAACAACTTATCCCAAGCTTCCCTCTTATCCTCAAAAGAACGGGGAGGTAAAAGTTCCTGCGGGCTGGTTAATCGATCAATTAGGTTATAAGGGAAAAAGAATAGGCGATGCAGGGGTCCATAAAAAGCAAGCCCTAGTATTGGTTAATTACGGAAATGCTTCAGGCCAAGAGATTTTGGCTTTAGCCCAAAAAATTCAAGCAGCTGTAAAAGAAAGTTTTAATATCTCACTAGAAGCTGAAGTGAATATTCTTTAATTATTCTATATTTTTTGAATCGATTTGAATGGTCACTGGACCGTCGTTCAACAAGGCTACTTTCATGTCTACACCAAAGATGCCTTTTGCCACATTTCTTCCCATTCGCGCTTCTGCCTTTTGACAAAAAACTTCATACAAAGGAATGGCTTGTTCGTGTTTTGCAGCGCGAATATAAGAAGGTCGATTCCCCTTTTTTGTCCCAGCCATTAAAGTAAACTGACTAATTACAAGCAGTTCTCCCCCTGTCTCTAAAAGAGATTTATTCATTACTCCATTTTCATCATTAAAAATGCGCAAGTTTAAGGTCTTATTGAGTAACCAATCCACATCTTCTAAACTATCTTCGGTTTCAATACCTAATAAAACCAGGAGACCTTGATTGATTTGTCCAACAATTTCTTTTTTTACCGTAACCGAAGCTTGGGTTACCCTTTGAATAACTACACGCATAATTAATTTCTATAAGGGGTGTCTTGCTCTAATAATTGTAAATAACTTTCATAACGCGAGGGGGCAATGCTTTGGTCTTCGACCCCGGCTTTTACAGCACAATGAGGTTCATCTACATGCAAGCAATTATTGAATTTACACGCTGCTTTAACGGCATAAAACTCTGTAAAATAATTTCCTAACTCTTCGGGTGTCATATCGACCACTCCAAAACCTTTTATTCCAGGGGTGTCAATAATTCTCACCTCTTCTGTCAAATCAAACATTTCAGCATAGGTAGTGGTGTGCTGCCCTTGTTGGTGCTGTGAAGAGATTGCAGCTGTACGCAAATTTAAACCCGGAGAAAGCGCATTGAGCAAAGTGGACTTTCCCACTCCACTGTGCCCTGAAAACATAGAAACTTTTCTTTTCATTAAAGTGGCAATTCGTGCAATATCTTCTTGATCAAAACAAGAGATTTCATAGCAGGGTAAGTCTAAGGCCTCATAGATACTTTTCATATAGGCCACCTGAGCTAATTCTTCTTCTGAATAGTTATCCATCTTATTAAAAATCAAAACCACTGGGATTTCATAGGCTTGAGCCGTAATCAAAAAACGATCAATAAAGGCAAAAAAAGTAGGCGGATTGTTTAAAGTAATCAATAATAAGACTTGATCGATATTAGAGGCTATGATGTGAGTTTGCTTAGAAAGATTAACAGATCGACGAACAATATAGTTGTACCGTGGTAAAATCTCTTCTATAATTCCTTTTGTCTCTTCGCCTTCTTCATAGAGGCTAAATTTAACTTTATCCCCTACCGCAATAGGATTAGTGTGCTTAAATCCTTTTAAACGAAACTTCCCCTTAATACGACAGTCATAGAAGTATCCTTGGCTATTTTTAACCCAATACCAACTTCCGGTAGAACGATAAACTATTCCTTCTTGCAATGCAAACGTTTTAGCTGGCTTAAAGATAGCTTAGATTTGCTGAAAACGCCAAGAATCTTCTACCATTTACTATCTTTACAAAAACAATTTGAATGGCTAAAAAAACAATATTAATGATACTCGATGGTTGGGGAAAAGCCCCTAATCCAGCGGTATCAGCAGTAGATCAAGCAAACACTCCTTTTATTGACAGCTTGTACGAAAACTTCTCTCATAACGACTTGTATACCGATGGGATGCATGTAGGTCTTCCAGAAGGTCAAATGGGAAATAGCGAAGTAGGACATATGAATTTAGGAGCAGGTCGAATTGTTTATCAAGATTTAGCTAAAATCAATTTAGCCCTACAACAAGACACACTTAAAGATGAAAAAGTGCTGCAAGAGGCGATCACTTATGCAAAGTCAAACAACAAACCCATTCATATGCTGGGGCTTTTATCAGATGGTGGGGTACACGCACACATCAATCACTTAAAAGGCTTTTTAGATGTTTTTAAAGCAGAAGGTCTCAAAGATATTTATCTTCACGCATTTTCAGATGGTCGCGATGTTGACCAACAATCTGGGGCTGGTTTTATTCAAGCTGTAGAACAACACATGCAACAAACCACTGGGAAAATCGCTTCGGTTATTGGACGCTATTTTGCCATGGATAGAGACCAACGCTGGGATCGTGTTAAAAAGGCCTATGATCTTTTGGTGCATGGCAGCGGAAGTGAAACTAATGATTTTGCCGCATCATTAAATGCTTCCTATCAAGACGGCACTACAGATGAATTTATTGAACCCCTAGTTGCCCCTAATAAAGAAGGAAGAATCAATGCAGGAGATGTTGTTTTATTCTTCAATTTTAGAACAGACCGTGGACGTGAATTAACACAAATGCTATCGCAAAAAGTATTTCCAGATCAAGCGGCAGAGCCACTAGATCTTTATTATGTCACCTTGACCAACTATGATAAAAACTTCAAGAATGTCAAGGTAATCTTTGACAAAGATAATATCAAAGACACCCTGGGAGAAACACTGTCAAAAGCAGGAAAGATTCAAATTCGTATCGCCGAAACCGAAAAATACCCCCATGTTACTTTTTTCTTTAACGGTGGACAAGAAGCCCCCTTTGATGGAGAAGAACGTATTCTATGCCCCTCCCCTAAAGTGGCTACATATGATCTTCAACCAGAAATGAGTGCATACGAAATTCGAGATGCTATTCTCCCAGAAATTCAAAAAGAAACCGCAGATTTTATTTGTCTAAACTTTGCCAATCCTGATATGGTAGGACACACCGGAGACTTGCAAGCCGCTATTAAAGCATGCGAGACAGTCGATGAATGTGCCCAAGCTATTATTGAAGCAGCTTTAGCAAAAGACTATTCAACCCTGGTCATTGCAGATCACGGGAATTGTGAAACCATGGTCAATGAAGATGGTAGCCCACACACTGCACATACCACAAATCCAGTGCCTGTTATTTTAGTGGAAAATGAAAAACGTCCCATTAAATCAGGGGTATTAGGAGATATTGCTCCCACCATTTTAGATTTAATGAAAGTTGGTCAACCCGCCGCTATGAAGCAAAAATCATTACTTTAGCAGTATGCGACAAATCATTCTACTTCTAGTTCTCTCTTTGGCTATTGGTTGTAATCAACAGACCAAAAAGAAAGATAACGAGTCACAAACACAAGAAAAAGTTTTAATTCCTACCTCCCTTTTAGGGAAGGATTGGGAAGGAAACGAGATTTTAGTGGGGAAAATCTCCTACATTCAGATGGTTCAATACACCAAAGTTTGGTTTAACAAAGAGTATGACTTCTTCCGTATCAACGAAGAGCGACTCGAAAAGATTAAACCCTTATTGAAAGACAAAAGAGTTGTTCTCATCATGGGGACCTGGTGTGAAGACAGTCAAAGAGAAGTCCCTGGAATGATGAAAATTCTCGATCAAACTGGATATAATACTGCTGAAATGGAGATCATCGCAATAGACGAAGACAAAAGAACAAAAGAAGGTCTAGAAAATATCTATAACTTGGCCTATGTCCCAACACTTATCTTCTTCGATGGGAAAAAAGAAATAAATCGAATTGTAGAATTTCCTATCAAATCATTAGAACAAGATATACTTGACATCTTAAGTGGCAAAGAATACAAAAATGCCTATGCTCAATGAGTGCAATAGTTTTAAAAACAGCTGAAGAAATTGAATTAATTCGCGAGAGCGCATTAATTGTCTCTAAAACCCTGGGAATGCTTGCAAGAGAAATTAAACCAGGAATAAGCACGCTAGCATTAGATGCAATGGCAGAAAGCTTTATTAGGGATCACGGAGCAGAACCGGGTTTTCTTGGTCTTTATGACTTTCCCAACACACTTTGCATGAGTCCCAATACTCAAGTGGTCCACGGGATTCCTAATCAAAATCCACTGCAAGAAGGGGATATCATTTCAATCGACTGCGGGGCGGTTAAAAACGGCTTTTATGGGGATCACGCTTATACTTTTGCCGTAGGCGAAATTGATCCTGCCACAAAGAAATTATTAAGTATTACAAAAGAATCTCTTTATGTGGGTATTGACACTTTTCGCTCTGGGAATCGCATTGGCGATTTAGGCTATGCCATTCAACATTATTGTGAAAACGAAGGCTATGGTGTTGTAAGAGAATTAGTGGGTCATGGCTTAGGAACTACTATGCATGAAGGTCCCGAAGTCCCAAATTATGGGAGACGTGGCCGCGGAAAGAAATTTGTTGACGGGATGGTTTTAGCCATTGAACCCATGATTAATGAAGGTACACACAGAATCAAACAACTTAAAGATGGCTGGACCATTTTAACAGCAGACGGACAGCCTTCCGCTCATTTTGAACACAACGTTGCTTTAGTAGATGGAAAACCAGAATTACTTTCCACCTTCCAGTATATCTATGACGCTTTGGGAATTGACAGTGACGAAGAAACACCCTATCGCGCAAAACCAGTTTTGGCATGAAATGGATGCTCAACTTTTTACCACGACCTTTTCTAATTCAACTAAGTTTAATTTTTCGCCCCTTTATAAAAGCATTCTATAAAGGCAATCGCTTTACAGATCCCATTGACGGGAGTTCTTATAGAACTTTCCTTCCTTATGGTTATGATAAATTAAGGCCAAATGCATTGTGCCCGGGAACCTTATCGCTAGAACGACATCGCTATCTGTGGTTATACCTTCAACGTCAAACCACTTTTTTTAAAGATCAACTCAACGTATTACACGTCGCACCAGAACAGGTTTTTCATACCAAATTCAAACAATTTACGCACTGGCAGTACACTACAACAGACTTACACTCTCCCTTAGCCGATGTAAAAGCAGATATTTGCGCCTTGCCCTTTCAAGATAATAACTTTGACCTCATTCTTTGCAATCATGTATTAGAACATATCCCTGACGATGCAACTGCTATGAAAGAACTCTTCAGGGTTTTGAAAAAAGGAGGAACACTTATTGCACAAGTCCCTTTAAAAGAAACTACCGAAGCAACTTTTGAAGACGATAATATTACTAATCCTGTAGAACGCACCAAAATCTTTGGTCAATACGATCATGTAAGGGTTTATGGAATGGATTATTATACTCGACTAGCGCAAGCTGGTTTTAAAGCAGAAGGAATCAATTTCCTTCAAGCACTTTCTTTAGAAGAACGCGATCGTTATGCCCTACCTAAAGAAGAGAAAATTCCAGTAGCAATAAAATAATTACCAGCGTGAAGAAGCAATCTCTTCTGTCCCAGTTCGTTTTGCTAAAATCCAATAAGCAGAAAGCTTGGGATCTGCCTCTATCAAAGCCTTTCCGCGTTCAAAAGGCATCACCATTAAACTTGTTGCATAGGCATCTGCCGTCATACAATCTGGAGCTTTCACAGATGCGCTTAAAACATTAGATCGAACTGGTTTCCCGTTTAAAGGATTGATGGAATGGACATATTTTTGCCCAGTTTTTTCATCAATGCGATACTTGCGGTAGTTTCCAGATGTTGCTAAGGCTTGATTATCGAGCGATAACACCGCTTGCAAAGAACGTTCTTGACCCTTTTGTGGGTTGTCTATTCCAATCTTCCATAGGGCTCCAGAGGTAGGACTATTCCCTTTTGCAACGACCTCACCGCCTATTTCTACTAAATGGTTTTCACTTCCCAAACTAGAAAGATAATTGGCTACAAGATCCACGGTATAGCCTTTTGCGATAGCATTAAAATCAATATAAATAGCGGGATTGTCTTTAACAATACGCCCGTCTTTCATTTGAATACGTGCCCAACCTGTTACTTTCATTATACTATTTCGCTGTGCTGAAGAAATTTCTGTCAAAGACTTTTCTGGTCCAAAACCATAAGCATTAACCCAGGCGCCAACAGTAGGATCAAAAAGACCTTGTGTTTTATACCACAAAATATTCGCCTTATTAAAAACTGCTTTAAAATGGTGATCCACCACAAGGGTACTGTCCCCACGATTAATCTGACTAATATCTGAATCTTGCAGATAAGTCGATAAGGATTTATTGACTACATAAAAAATGGAATCTATACCCGCTTGAACAGTCTCATAGTCTGTCTCTATTTCTTGATATTTAGCCCCATAACTGGTGCCTAAAGCATAGCCTTGATGAACAACTAGTTCTGGACTAGATTCACAACCTACCCAGAGAAAAACGAGTGCAATAAATATTCTTTTATCCATGTAATGTAATTTCTTGTAGCCCTTGATAATTAATGGCAAATGGAGCATCTTGCGTTAAAGGAAGTTCATAATCATCTGCATGGGCTAAACCCACCCCAGCAAAATAAGTTCTTGCCTCAAATCTTTCTGCATGGGCACGAACTTTTTCCATCAATATTCCGTCATATTGAATTGGGTTAGAAGGGTATTGTACCGCCCTAACAATTACAAAATGGAGCTTCTTATCTTTGAGACAAACAAACTGAGGATCTTTCTTTAATTCAGAATTGACCGTCATAAATTCAAAACCGTCTTCCTCTAGTTGTTTCCCAACTACTTCCATCGCAGTGTTGTGTAATTGTTGCTCGTTTAACATAGTGCAAAATAAAAAAAAGGTGACCAACAGGCCACCTTGTGTTGAAAGTTTTATCCTCCAAAGTCGTCGAAACGAACATTCTCTGGAGGAACTCCAAAGTCATCGGCCATTTTTTCGACCGCCTGATTCATTAGTGGAGGCCCACAGAAGTAAACTTCGATATCTTCTGGAGATTCGTGTGTCGATAAATAATTATCAATTACTACTTGATGAACAAATCCTTTAAATCCGTCTCCTTCTCCGTCTAGGTCATCTTTTACTTTCCAGTTATCTTCTTCAGATGGTTCAGACAAAGCAACATAGAACTTGAAGTTAGGGAAATCTTTCTCTAGGGCTCTAAAATGCTCTAGGTAGAACAATTCTCTTTTAGATCGACCACCATACCAGAAAGTAACTTTACGTCCTGTTTTTAGAGTCCGAAAGAGTTCATATAAGTGAGAACGCATGGGCGCCATTCCAGCTCCTCCACCAACATAAAGCATTTCTGCCTCAGACTCGTTAATAAAGAATTCTCCAAAAGGACCAGAGATGGTTACTTTATCTCCTGTTTTTTTAGAAAAGATGTAAGAAGAAGCAACCCCTGGGTTAACATCCATCCATCCATTTTTTGCGCGATCCCATGGTGGGGTTGCAATACGAACATTTAACATTACCTCTCTCCCTTCTGCAGGATAAGAAGCCATTGAATAGGCACGCTCAACAGACTCTGGGTTTTTCATTACCAAAGGCCAAAGGTTGAACTTGTCCCACTCTAATTTAAATTTATCGGGTTCTCCTGGGTGCTCTTCTGGGTGAGCAGAGATATCCATGTCTTGAAAGTTTACCTCACATTCTGGGATTTCAATTTGAATATATCCACCCGCTTTGTAATCCATTTCTTCTGGCAATTCCACAACAAATTCTTTAATGAAAGAAGCTACGTTCCAGTTACGCACAACAGTTGCTTCCCACTTTTTGATACCAAATACCTCTTCTGGCACTTGAATCACCATGTTCTCTTTTACCTTTACTTGGCATCCTAAACGCCAACCTTCAGCAATTTCCTTACGAGAGAAGTGAGGTTTTTCGGTTGGAAGAATTTCACCTCCACCTTCTAAAACTTTACATTTACACTGAATACAAGTTCCCCCTCCACCGCAGGCTGAGGGCAAAAATATCTTGTTATTCCCTAAGGTGTTTAATAAAGTGCTTCCAGAGGAAACTTCAACGTCGTTTTCACCATTGATAAGTAAGGAAACAGGTCCAGAGGGCATAAGCTTAGCTTTTGCACCTAACAACATTCCCACCAACACAAAGATGATGCTTAAAAAGACAACGACACTCGCTATAATAATAGTATAATCCATTTCTTGCTTATAATTTAATTCCCATAAAACTCATAAATCCAATCGCCATTAAACCTGTAATAATAAAGGTTATTCCTAGTCCACGCAAGGGTGCGGGAACGTTTGAGTAGGTAATTTTTTCGCGAATTGCCGCAATAGCGACAATAGCTAAAAACCAACCTATTCCTGATCCAAATCCATAGACTGCTGACTCTCCTACTCCAGCAAAGTCTTTTTGCTGCATAAAGAGTGAGCCTCCTAGGATAGCACAGTTTACTGCTATTAAGGGTAAGAAAATCCCTAAAGCACCATATAATGCTGGTGCAAACTTTTCTACAATCATTTCTACTAATTGAACCATAGAAGCAATTACTGCGATAAACATGATAAAGCTTAAAAAGCTTAAATCAAGGTCTGCATATCCTGCTCCTAACCATGCTAAAGCCCCTGGTTTTAAAAGGTATGTATCTAATAAGAAGTTAATCGGTACAGTAATGGAAAGTACAAAGATCACGGCTGCTCCTAAACCAACAGCCGTTTTTACAGTCTTAGAAACTGCTAGATAAGAACACATCCCTAAGAAATAGGCGAAAATCATATTTTCGATAAAGATGCTCTTGATAAATAAATTAACGTATGCTTCCATGATTTAGTTTTTTTCGATGAGTTTACGGTTACGGGCACGTTGTATCCAAATAAATACACCTACTGTAATCAAGGCCATGGGTGACAATAACATTAGTCCGTTATTTTCATATCCCATAGCATAAACAGCATCTGGAATAACTTGAACTCCCCCTAACTTTCCAGAACCTAATAGTTCTCTAAAGAAGGCAACAGCAATTAAAATAAAACCATATCCAGCTGCATTACCAATTCCGTCAAGGAAAGACTTCCATACACCATTCCCTAGGGCAAAGGCTTCAAGACGACCCATTACAATACAGTTGGTGATAATCAAACCAATGAAAATCGATAGCTCTTTATAGACATCATAGGCAAAGGCTTTTAATACTTGATCAACAAGAACTACCATTGCTGCTACAACCACTAACTGTACAATAATACGTATACGATTAGGGATAAGATTACGCAAAAGTGATATAATCACATTCGATGCTGCCATTACCGCCATTACCGAAATACTCATCACAATTGCTGGCTTTAATTGTACAGTGATCGCAAGGGCAGAACATATACCCAATACTTGAACAGTAATCGGGTTATTGTCATCCATTGGATCAGAAAGTAGCGTTCGGTTCTTTTTAGAGAATAAGGGCTCTTTTTCTTTATTCACAAAGAATAAAGTGGGTTTTTGGTTGGGTTGGTTTTCCTTCGCCATGAGTTTAATTTTGGTATGCAACAATATTTTCTTCTGTTGTATTTTCTAACACTTCTTCCATTTGTGTTTCTTCCATTACAGGGGTTTCGACAGGAACGTTATTTTTGAAGTATGCTGTATAGTGGGCTAAACGCTCACTGATCATATCTGTTACCCCGTCACCTGTAATGGTGGCACCAGAGATAGCATCGACTTCATGATCGTATTTATCTAAACCATTTGGATCATTATTTGTCTTTGAAACATTGATTCCAACCAATTCTCCAGCTTGATTGAAAATTTTCTCTCCTACAAAACGATCTTGAAACCAATCTTGAGTAATTTCTGCTCCTAAACCAGCAGTTTCCCCTTTGTGGTCAAAAACAGCTCCTTTGATTGTAGTCATATCTTCTTCAAGTGCTATATATCCCCATATAGCATCCCAAAGACCAGCACCACGTAAAGGCACAATGTAGTACTTAGCTTCATCAACTTCTGCGATATACAAAGGAAAACGTTGTTGTTCAAGTGGCTTTTTAGTTTCTGTAGCCATTTGAACTTTAAAGGCATGCACTGATTCGTCTGCTGAACCGTCTGCAATTAAAGCTAATTCTTGGGTGATATACTGCTTGTATAGGCCTTCTGCCTTATCACGATCGGTTGAAATACCAATAGTTGATAAGATGTTTTGCATTTTCTCTTTTCTTACATTTTCGTTTTGCTTGTTTTTCAAAGAGGTTGCGGTAAAAGCTAATGAGGAAGCCACAACCAAAACCATAAGGGCTGCAAAAAGGAAAGTATATGCGTTACTGTCTCTATTCATGATTAAGCAGTTTTTATTTGAGCTGTTGCCCAACGTTTTTTTCTACGGTTGATATTCGCCTCGATTACATAGTGATCGATGGTTGGAGCGAAAACATTCATTAGAAGGATAGCTAACATTACCCCCTCTGGATAAGCGGGGTTAAAGACACGGATAAGGATACAAAAGATTCCTACTAAAATTCCATAAATCCATTTTCCGCGGTTTGTTTGTGCTGCAGATACTGGATCGGTGGCCATAAAGACAATCCCGAAGGCAAATCCACCAACAACAAGATGATTCATCCAATCAAAACTCATTAATGCGTTTGCTCCCCATAGGTTGAACAAGAAGCCCATAATGGCAGCTCCTCCAATCCCTCCAGCGATAATTCTCCAGCTTCCTACTCCAGTAGCTATAAGAATTATGGCTCCTACTGCTACCCAAAGGGTAGAAGTTTCTGCGATAGATCCTGGAATTGACCCCTGGAACATTTCAAAGAAAGAATAACTTACTTCGTTCCCAGCAGCAAGGCTTCCCAAAATTGTTTCTCCAGAAATAGCATCAACGTTAGACGCTTCAGAAACCCATACTTTGTTACCAGACATATAGGTTGGGTAGGCAAAAAACGCAAAAGCTCTTGCTGTTAATGCTGGGTTAAGAATATTCATCCCAGTTCCACCAAAAGCTTCTTTTGCTATTAATACTGCAAAGGCAACCGATATTGCTACCATCCATAGTGGAATATCAACTGGCATGATCATGGGGATCAATAATCCTGTGACTAAGTAACCTTCGTTTACTTCGTGCCCACGGTAGATGGCAAAAATAAATTCAATGGTAAGTCCAACGATGTAAGAGACCGCAATCATGGGAACAATTTTCCATGCTCCGTGAATAAAAGCATCCATAAAAATAAATGCTTCACCTGTTTGAATATAGTATTGGTAACCTGTATTGTAAATTCCATAAAGTAAGGCAGGTAATAAAGCGATAATTACTGTAACCATAGTTCGCTTTAAGTCTACTGCGTCACGAACGTGAGCGCCTTTAGTAGTCGTGTGATTTGGCACAAATAAGAAAGTATCAAAAGCGTTAATGGCCGGTGCAAAACGTTCATACTTTTCGCCTTTACCAAAAGGCTTCTTGATGTTGTCAAGGGTTTTTCTTAAAAAATTCATAAGCTCTTTATTTATCCTTCTTCTTTAATCATTAATTCAATTCCCTGCTTGATAATTTCTTGCGCTTCAATCTTAGAAGTACTAGAATAGTCTACTAAAGCAAAATCTTGTGAAACAACTTCATAGATTCCAAGCGCTTCCATGCGTTCTATATCTTGAACCATACAAGCCTTTAATAACTGCATTGGGTAAATATCCATGGGCAATACTTTTTCCATTTCTCCTGTTACCACTAGTGCGCGTTCTTCTCCATTGAGGTTAGTGTTCACTTTTGCTTTACGTTTTCTAAAAAGCCAAGACAAAGATGTCTTAGACATACTTGGTATATTATTGTCCACAAAAGGCAACCACCCAAACATACGGTAGTTATTACCTTCTGGAATAATCGAAAATAAATTGTTGTAAAATCCTAAATAGCTATCTGGTGAAGTTGCTGTCCCTGTTAGCACATCTCCGTTGATAAATCGATTAGGCTGGCTGTTGTCTATTTTATTATCTTTTAATAAAGCAGAAATTGAAGCACCAATCGTTGCTTTGTAGTATTGTGGATTTCCTACAGAAGAACCAACGAGGGCTACTGTTCTTTGAGCAGAGAATTCTCCACTTATAAATAATGCCCCAATATTCACTACATCCTCAGGATTAACCACCCAGACAGTTTCTCCTGCATTAATAGGAGCTAGGTGGTGAATTTGCACCCCAACATTTCCTGCAGGATGATTTCCACTAACGCCAACAATATTGGCATTCTTAATCTTTTCGAATAAGCCTTTAAAACTTGCATCTGCTGTAAGGGTAAGGTTATCTGTTAACTTTGCTAAAACATCAATTCCTTTTTGAAATTCTACCTTGTTGTTTTTCAAAAGAAAATCATAGTCAACGTCTAAAGGTGCTGTGGTATATGTCGAAATAAAGATTGCTTTAGGTGTATCTTCTGGACGAGCAATAGTTCCATAAGGACGTTGGGTGATAAACGGCCACGCTCCGGCTTTGAGCAAGATTTCTTTTGTTTGTTTTTGGTCTAAAGTATTCAATTCTGGAATCTCATGTTTTACAGCTGCGGCAGAATCATCTTGGGTAACAACTACCTCAAGAATCTTTCTTTTTGCACCACGAACAATCGCTGTTACCTCACCGCTTACTGGAGATACAAAATGAATACGTGGGTTTTCTTTAGCAAAAAACAAGGGGGTTCCTTTTTCTACTTTAGCTCCTTCTTTGACGAGAAGCTTAGGCGTAGAAGAAAAGAAATCAGCTGGTTTAAGAGCAAAAGTTTTGGAGGGGTGAATATCAACCAAAATTTTATTGGCTTCACCATCAAGGTTTAAGTTAAAACCTTTTCGAATTCTTATGTCTTTGGACATTTGTATAACGTTAAATTCTAAAATTCACGCAAATTTAGCAATTTAAACTTGCTTCAAAAAATGCTCATCAAATGAATTTTTGTTATTTATAAACATTCTTAATAAGCTGTTTAAGCTTTAACAAATAAGCCCTGGTTTAAAAATTACGCAGGCAAAGTTTTCTTTATCTTAGCAATATGAAGCAGTTAAGTCATATTCTACTACTGTTAGGTTTCCACCTTACGGCCTTTAGTCAAATATCCAAAGAGTCAACAAAAGTTGATTTTATAAAATCCATCCATTTTTTTGGGGGTGATCAACTCCAACAAATCCCTGTCATTAGACTAAATGAAAGCTTCACTCTTTTATTTGATGATTTACTCGCACAAGACAACGATTACTACTATCGTATCAAACACTTTAATCACGATTGGACTCCCAGTGATTTATTCCACAATCAGTATTTAGCGGGTTTTGACAATCAGCGAATTGATAACTTCGATAGCTCTTTTGGCACATTACAGCGTTATAACCACTATACCCTTACTCTGCCAAACGAGACAACTCAATTTTTAGTCTCTGGGAACTATATGATAGAGATTTACAATCGCTATGAAGAATTTATGTTCTCTAGAAAATTTTTGATTTATGAAGATAAAGCAGAGGTACAATTAGGTATTTATCCAACACAAAAGATAGATCGCCTCCTTACCCACCAAAATCTTCAATTTACGATTAACCCCTTTTTTACAATTAGAAATCCACAAAACGACCTCAAGGTCATATTACTACAAAACGATCAATGGAATAGCAGCATTCTAGCACCTGCCCCACAATACATCAGTGGAAATAGCCTTGTTTATCGTTATGAAGAATCGAATCAATTTGAAGGAGGAAACGAATACCTCAACTTTGACACAAAAGACCTTCGTTCGGTCACGCCCAATATTAGATATGTCAATAAAGGAGATCTCTATGAACACTATCTCTACGCTAATGTTCCCAGAAAAGACCTTCCCTATACTTATTTCCCTGATATCAATGGAAATTTCTTGATCCAAACCCTTCAAGGAATCAACCCCCATATTGAATCAGATTATACCGAAGTTTATTTTAGTCTAGCAAAACAATACGAATTAAAAGAAGAAGAAATCTACATCTACGGTAAGTTTAATAATTATGCATTGACCCAAGAAAACAAAATGATCTACAACCCTAGTTTAGAAGTCTACGAAGGTATACTCCTTTTAAAACAAGGGTTTTACAACTACAAATACCTTGAAGTGATCGATGAAAAACCAATCAAAAACAGTATTTCTGGTAACCATTCACAAACAGAAAATCTTTATACAGTACTGGTTTATCATCGAGGAATTGGGGAATTATACGACGCTTTAATTGGTATAGGGCAGGCACAATCCTTTGCCTTAAAACGTTAAATTTTAAGGTCAAAAATTTAATATAAACAAAAGCGGTGCATTTATATTTATTTTTTTGCTTAACTTGCTATTAGTTAAGGAAATAATTATGTTTCAACAAGTCACTAAAGGAATTAAAATTTCAGTACTAACAAAGTACGAAGGGGCTTTTTTGAAAAAAAACATCCTCAATCATGCTTTCCGTTATACTGTACGCATTGAAAATCAGAGCAAAGACGTTGTTCAATTAATCAATCGAAATTGGAAAATAATGGAATCTAATCGTCGCCCTCATTATGTCGAAGGTGCTGGGGTGATCGGGAAAAAGCCAGTCCTTAAATCTGGTGAAGCTCATACCTATCAATCAAATTGCATTCTCACCTCTCCAATAGGAGCTATGAATGGATTTTACACCATGGTTAACTTCTCCTCTGCTCAAGAATTCGAAGTTGAAATTCCCACCTTTAAATTAGCCGCTACTTTTGCATTAAATTGATTTAAATTTTCTTTATTTGAAAAAAATAAATCATGCAAAACAGTTTCCCGAAAAGTCCTAAGGCAATTAACGAGCCTGTTCGTCCTTACAGTCCAGGTAGCGAAGGTGTAAAGGCAGTACAACAAGCCTATAAAGCTTTATACAATCAAAATACAGAAGTTCCCCTTACACTTAACGGTGAAAAAATCAAAACTACAAACACTGCAGAGATGCGACCGCCGCATGATCATCAACACCTATTAGGCATCTATCATTTAGCTGGAAAGAAAGAAGTCGAAAAAGCCATTGAAAGCGCCTTAGAGGCAAGAAAAGCTTGGAGCAAACTCTCTTTTCAACACAGGGCTACCCTTTTTTTAAGAGCAGCAGATTTACTCGCAGGACCTTACCGAGCAAAAATCAATGCCTCTACTATGTTAGCGCAGTCAAAAACAATACATCAAGCAGAAATTGATGCGGCTTGTGAATTCATCGATTTTTTAAGGTTTAACGTTCAATTTGCCGAAGAAATTTACAACGAACAACCCTACTCTGGAGACGGTGTTTGGAATAGGTTGAGTTACCGCCCTCTAGAAGGGTTTGTCTATGCCATTAGTCCTTTTAATTTTACGGCTATAGCCGGAAATTTATCTGCTGCACCTGCCCTAATGGGGAATACTATTGTATGGAAACCCAGTGATCACCAAATGCTATCTGCTCATGTGATTATGGAAGTTTTTGAAGAAGCTGGTTTACCTCCAGGGGTAATTAATATGGTGATGGGTGATCCAGAAATGATCACAGATACGGTACTCGCTTCTCCAGACTTCGCTGGAATTCACTTCACAGGATCTACCTTTGTTTTTAAAAATATTTGGCAAAAGATTGGTCAAAATATACAACATTACAAAACCTACCCCAGAATTGTAGGAGAAACAGGTGGAAAAGACTTCATCATTGCTCACCCCAGTGCTGCAACACAAGAAGTTGCCACAGGCATTGTTCGTGGGGCTTTTGAATTCCAAGGCCAAAAGTGTTCTGCTGCTTCAAGGGTATATTTGCCAAAATCAAAAGCACAGGCCATCTTAGACCTTGTAGTAAGCGATCTTGAAAGTATCTCGATGGGGTCTCCAGAAGACACAAATAACTTTGTAACTGCTGTTATTCATCAAGGGGCATTTAACCGGTTAAAAGAAGCAATAGAACAGGCAAAGGCATCTAATGAAGTGAGTATTCTTCACGGTGGTAATTGTGACGACATTGAAGGCTATTTCGTAGAGCCAACAGTTCTAGTTACCACTAACCCGCATTATAACACTATGTCTAGGGAACTTTTTGGTCCTATTGTAACCGTTTATATTTATGAGGACAAAAGCTTTGAAGACACTTTAAAGATTGTTGATCAAACCTCTGACTATGCCTTAACAGGTGCGATTTTCTCAAAAGATCGATATGCAGTAGAGCTTGCCTTAGAGGCCCTAGAGAATAGCGCTGGAAACTTCTATATCAATGATAAACCTACTGGAGCAGTAGTGGGGCAACAACCCTTTGGTGGAGCAAGAGCATCCGGAACAAACGATAAAGCAGGATCAAAACTTAATCTTTTACGCTGGGTTTCTGCACGTTTAATCAAGGAACCTTTATTAACTCCTAAAGACTATCGCTATCCTTTTTTAGGAGAATAAAATTTTGTTAAATAAAAGGATATTTTTTCAACTTTTGAGGGGAAGATATACCACCTTCTTGGTGTCAAAAAATTCATCCTTAAAAAAGTCAGAAAGAAGAAACTCTTGAGCCTCTGGAAAATTAGCAAGTTCTTCGCTTAGGTCTCCTCCTTTTAGATAAAGGATTCCATTGTTTAACTTATGACTTCCCTTATTTTTTATATTTTTTTTAACCCAAGGAACGAAATCCTCCATTTTAGTCACTGCCCTACTGACAACAAAATCCACAGGTTGCTTAAATTCTTGCGCTCTTTGATGTCGCGCTTCTACATTTTTCAAGTGTAATGCTTCCGCGACAGCCTGCACAACTTTAATTTTTTTTCCTATAGAATCGATTAAATAAAAATCAACTTTAGGAAAAAGAATCGCTAAAGGGATCCCTGGGAAACCACCACCGGTACCTACATCTAAAACCCTAGTGCCAGACTTAAAATGCTGTACCTTAGCAATTCCTAAAGAATGCAATACATGCTTTTCATAAAGTGCGTCAATATCTTTTCTAGAAATCACATTGATCTGTGCATTCCATTCTCTATACAATACCTCTAGTTTTTCAAACTGTTGATATTGGTGTTTAGAAAGAGTAGGAAAATAGTGTTGTATGAATGTCAAAATTTGTAGTTTTAAAGAAACATTCAAAGATACATTCTTATCTGCTATGGAAAAGAAAACAAACAATAAACCCCTACGATTTTCAAGAAAAGACCCTAAGAAATTTTTTCAGACTTTAAACAAAAGGGTTAATGATCATTTTAAAAATCAAAAAGCACCTAAAACTGGAAACTGGCAATTGTACCTGAAAACAATCATTATGTTTTCCTTCTTAGTGACCCCTTATTTTCTCATCCTCTTGAACGATTTTAACATCTGGATTAAACTTGTTCTTGCCATTTTAATGGGAATAGGAATGGCTGGAGTAGGAATGAATGTCATGCACGACGGGAATCACGGTTCTTTTTCAAAGTATGATTGGATCAATAAAACCATGGGGGCCAGTATTTATTTACTTGCTGGAAACGTTCATAACTGGAAAGTACAACACAATATCTTGCATCACACCTATACTAACATACACGGGCATGATGAAGATTTAGAAGCTGGGAGAATTATTCGCTTCTCAAAACACAGTGATTGGTTTTCTTTTCATCGTTTTCAGCATTATTATGCTATTATCATTTATGGCTTATTGACCTTTAACTGGGTGATTAGTTCAGATTTTAGACAAATAACACGTTACCTCAAACAAAAACTTACTTACCGTAAAAAGTTACAACCCCTTCGCCAATGGCTTGTCTTGATTGGAACAAAAGCATTATACTCTGGCATCTGGATCATTATCCCTATGCTAGTGATGAAAATGGCATGGTGGCAAATTCTTTTGGGTTTCTTTATTATGCATTATACTGCAGGATTAATTTTGAGTCTTACTTTTCAATTAGCTCATGTTATTGAAGATGCAGAAATGCCTTTACCCGATAAAGAAACAGGGAATATGAAAAACACTTGGGCCATCCACCAATTATTGACCACGGTTAATTTTTCGACAAAAAATAGATTTATAAATTGGTTTACAGGGGGCTTAAACCACCAAATTGAGCACCATATTTTCCCACAGATCAGCCATATTCATTACACAGACATTGCAAAAATTGTGAAAAAAACAGCAAAGGAATTTAATTTACCTTATAACGAGTATAAAACTACACGAAGTGCCTTATTTTCGCACTTCAAACATTTAAAAAAGATGGGGGTTCAACCCGCATAAATAACTATTATCATGGAGGCACTTTCGGCACGAATTAACAGTTTACCTGTTTCTGCAACCCTTGCAATGGCAGCAAAAGCACGAGAATTGAAAAATGAAGGGATTGACGTAATTGGATTAAGTCTTGGAGAACCAGATTTCAATACACCAGAATTCATTAAAGATGCTGCTATTCAAGCAGTAAATGATAACTACAACTCTTATTCACCTGTAGATGGATATGCAGACTTAAAGCAAGCTATTATCACAAAATTTAAACGAGATAATGGGTTAGACTATGCTGCGAATCAGATTGTAGTTTCTACAGGAGCCAAGCAGTCGATTGCAAATGTTTGCATGGTATTACTCAACCCAGGAGACGAAGTTTTACTTCCTGCACCTTATTGGGTTAGTTATTCTGCTATAGCAACACTAGCGGAAGCAAAATCAACTATTATCCCCACAAGTATTGACAAAGATTTCAAGATCACACCAGAACAACTTGAAGCTGTCATCTCGCCTAAAACTAAACTCATTATGTTCAACTCGCCAAATAATCCGAGTGGAACTATTTATACAGAAGAAGAATACCTTGCCCTGGGAAAAGTACTTGAAAAGTATCCAGGTATCTACATTATGTCTGATGAAATTTATGAGCACATTAATTATGGAACTCCTCATTTTAGTATCGCGGCTATTCCATCGTTATACGACAGAACCATTACTGTCAACGGTGTGGCCAAGGCCTTTGCCATGACGGGATGGAGAATAGGATATATAGGAGCTCCAGCATGGATTGCTAAAGCCTGTAATAAAATGCAAGGTCAAATCACTTCTGGAGCAAATTGTATCGCGCAACGCGCAACCATCACTGCATTAGAAGCTCCTGTGAGTAATATTCAATATATGGTTGATGAATTTCAAAGTCGTCGTAAACTCATTATTGAATTACTCTCAGAAATTCCAGGTTTCCGCATCAATAAACCAGAGGGGGCATTTTATGTTTTCCCAGACGTTTCTCATTATTTTGGAAAAACCATCAATGGAAAAACCATCAATGATGCCTCAGATTTTGCACTATATTTACTAGAAGAAGCTCACGTGGCTACTGTAACAGGAGATGCATTTGGAAATGGAGATTGCATTCGAATTTCTTATGCTGCCTCTGTAGATAATATTAAAGAGGCAATTGCTCGTATTGCTAATGCATTAGGATAAAGTGTTTACTTTCCACAATAACCGCCTTTGAGCGGTTTTTTTTATTACTCATCTATCAAAATACAAGCGCAATTATATGAAGTTATAAAACTAAATGAAATTTGATGATTTTAATCTAGAAGCATCCAATTTTAAAATTACTTGAGAAGCAAGACTAAAAATAACCACATAGATCGAAGAAAGATCTATCTCTATTTTGATAAATTGGAACGCTTTATTAGGTGTTGACCATACTGAAAGGGCAAAAAAGCTTCTGGGATTCCCATATTAAATCATCATTGACAAGATTTAACAATAGGAAAACGTTAAGCTATAAGAAAGCCTAACTCGGCGTGTAGATTACTTATTATATTTGAAACTAAAGTCAGAATGTTTAATTTTACACCCTACAAGGAAGCCCGCCGTTTTGCGGGGTGTGTTTTTTAAATCATAGGTTAACTATTGGTCTTTTGCCAAATTTCTTCTTGACTCACTCATTAATTGAAGATTTGAAAAAGGCATAATGATATAGTTTTCTACTAATTTATAAAAAACCGCTAAAAGGCGGTTTTTAAATTTATCCCTTAACGATCTGTTCTTGATGGTTAATCGATTCTTGGTGTATCGCTTTAAAAAGACGAAGAATAAATTCTTCAGAGAGATTTCGCTCCTCTCCTTCTAAAACCATTTTTCCTAGGATTTCGTTCCAGCGTTTATTTTGTAAAACGGCAACATTATTGGTTTTCTTTAATTCACCAATTGCCTCTGCTACTTTCATACGCTTTCCTAAAGTATCTAAAATAGCTTGATCTGCAACATCAATTTGAGCACGAAGGTTCTGTAAATCAGCCTGGTAGGTTTCCTCGTCTGTTGTTGTTTCGCGGATTTTTAAATCCTTCATGATCTGAACTAAAGTAGTAGGGGTTACTTGTTGAGCTGCATCACTCCATGCATTATCTGGATCCCAGTGACTTTCAATCATTAAACCGTCAAAGTTTAAATCAAGTGCCATTTGACAAGTATCAAAAATCATATCGCGCTTCCCAGTAATGTGAGAGGGGTCACAGATTAAAGGAAGGTCAGGGAAACGGTTTTGTACCTCAACGGCAATTTGCCATTCTGGGTTGTTTCTATATTTCGATTTCCCATAGGCAGAGAATCCACGGTGGATTAAACCTAAATTTTTGATGTTTGCGGTGTACAAACGCTCTAAGCCTCCTAGCCAAAGGGCAACATCTGGATTAACTGGATTTTTCACTAATACGATCTTATCCGTTCCCTCAAGGGCATCTGCAATTTCTTGAACAATAAATGGGCTTACTGTTGAACGCGCACCAATCCATAATATATCGATGTCATGCTCTAAGGCAAGTTTAACATGGTCTTTATTGGCTACCTCTGTAGCAGTTAATAAACCAGTTTCTGCTTTTACACGTTGTAACCATTTTAGGCCAATTGCTCCTACCCCTTCAAAATTTCCAGGGCGAGTTCGAGGTTTCCATATACCCGCACGGTAAACCGTTACATCAGTATCTTTAAGTTCATGAGCAATTTTCATTACTTGCTCTTCTGTTTCGGCGCTACAAGGTCCACCGATTACTAAGGGATGTGAAAGACCAAAGTCCTTTAACCATTCGCGCATTGCTGGTGTATTTTCCATATCTAATTATTGTGTTTTATTCCGTTTAAGATGGTTTTTAATTGGTTGGTATTTTTCATTTGTTGGTGCAAATCATCGATCGAGTCTGCGGCTAATTTGCTTTTAAATTCTTCTAAATTTTTGATATAAGCCGAAAGAATCTCTAATATATTTTCTTTATTCTGTTCAATAATAGGGGCCCACATATCTGGAGAACTTTTGGCTAAACGAACGGTAGATTCGAATCCACTCCCTGCTAGGTCAAAAATATTTTGCTCATCAGCTTCTTGCTCGAGGACCGTTTTTCCTAACATAAAAGAGCTTATGTGAGATAAGTGAGAAACGCAAGCCATATGACGATCGTGTTCTTGTGGTTCCATAAAACGCAAGTACATCCCCATTTGACGGAAAATTATCTTTGACCATACCAATAAATCTGCACGGGTTTTTTTGGCTTCACATAAAATTTGTGGTTTGCCATTAAATAATCCCAGTTGTGCTGCTTTAGGTCCAGAAAATTCTGTTCCAGCAATGGGATGAGCTGCAAGATATTGATCGCGTTTAGGGTGTTTTTCCACCTCCTTACATAATTGAGCTTTTGTAGAACCAACATCCCATAGTAAACCGTCATCATTCAATTGATTTAAGAGAGTAGGTAATAAACGAAGGCTTTCTTTTACGGGAATACTTAATATCACACGGTTTGCTTCTGCTAAAGTCTCTAAGCTTCCCTTTTCGTCAATTATACCTAGGGCCAAAGCCTCTTCAAGATGAGCATCGTTCTGGTCTACTCCTACAATGTGGCACTTTTGAAAAAGCTCTTTTAGCTCTAAGGCCATAGATCCCCCGATTAATCCGATACCGATGACATATATATTCATGCTTTCATTCGGTTTATAGCGGTTCTGATTTGATCTTCATTAACACAAAGTGAGAAACGTATATAGCCCTCGCCCTGTGAGCCAAATATTGTTCCAGGGGTAATAAAGATATCCTTTTCATAAAGGATTTGATCGATGTATTTTTCTGCAGCTACAGATGGGTCATTTAACTTTGCCCAAACAAACATTCCTACACTATTAGAATCAAAGGTAGCATGCATTAATGTGGCTAACTCCTCGATTAATTTTCTGCGCTTTTGATAGGTGTTATTTAATTCTGTAAACCATGTATCTGGTGAGTTTAACGCAGCAATCGCACCTTGTTGAACACCATAAAACATCCCAGAATCCATGTTGCTTTTTACCTTTAAAACGGCTTGAATATTTTCTGCATTTCCAGATAACATCCCAACTCTCCAGCCGGCCATATTAAAGGATTTACTCAAAGAGTTTAATTCCATTGAAACTGCTTTAGCTCCTGGGAGAGATAAGATACTTTGCGGCTCATCGTTTAAGATAAAGCTGTAAGGATTATCATTAATCAATAAAATCTCTTCTTTTGTCGCCCATTGAATTAATTGTTTGAGTGACGCTTGATCTACCTTTGCTCCAGTAGGCATATGTGGATAATTCAGCCACATCAACTTAATTTTTGATGTATCTAGTGCATCAAGCGCTTTTAAATCTGGTTGCCAATTTTTAGTATTAGATAAATTATAAAAAACCGGGCTAGCCTCGACGAGTTGTGTCACAGCACTGTAAGTTGGGTAACCTGGATTAGGAATCAACACCTGGTCACCCTTATTTAAAAAGGCCATAGAGATATGCATAATCCCTTCTTTTGACCCCATTAGTGGGAGTATCTCAGAAGATGGATCAAGTGAAACCGAATAATGACGATTATAGAAAAGAGCAATGGCTTCACGTAATTCTGGGATGCCCTGGTAGCTTTGATACATATTGGCCCGCGGGTGTTTCATTGCTCCTTGAAGTGCTTCAATTACAGTAGGATGTGGCGGCAGGTCAGGACTACCTATACCCATATTTAACACAGGCTTTCCTGCCTGAACTAAACCAGCCACTTCGCGTAACTTCTTTGAGAAGTAGTATTCTTTGACACTTTCCAGTCGTGTTGCTGTGCTTACTTTCATTTTTTTACGTCGGTGTATTCACCTAATATTTTAAATTCTAAAGCCATGATTTTTAAAATCTGACGTGCTTTTTCATACTGTTCAAAAGTGTCAAAAGTCACATCTACAAAAAAAGCGTATTTCCCAGGAGTTGCAATAACTGGGAGAGATTGAATTTTGGTTAAATTCAATAAACAATCACTCATTACATTTAAAACAGCCGCTAAACTTCCTCTTTGGTGATCTAAAATAAATTTCAAAGAAGCTTTATTAATTTGAGCTTGGTCAAAACTGCCATTCTTTTTTTGGACAATTACAAAACGAGTAATATTGTTCTTGATGGTTTGAATCGATTCTGCCAGAACGTTCAGACTGTAAATTTCAGCTGAGGCTTTAGGAGCAATCGCTGCAATACCCTTGCGTTTCTCATCTACAATTTGTTTAGCTACATTAGCAGTATCGGCAGCTTCAATCAATTTGATATGTGGGTAATCGCTAAAAAACTCCTTGCACTGCAACAAGGCCATAGGGTGAGAATGTACTTCTTGAATATCTTCTATCGTTTGTCCCGCTAGAGTCATCAAAGTGTGATGAATGGTTAAATTGTATTCTCCTACAATGCTAAGATCATTGTGATCGATTAAAGCATAATTAGGAATAATGGATCCAGCAATAGAATTTTCTAAAGCCATTACTGCCTGTTTTACTTCTCCAGAGAGGACAGCGTCAACAACAGCATCAAAACTTAGGCATTCTCTCAATGCCACTTTCTCTCCATAGTAGTTAATGGCCACAGCATGATGAAAAGAGCCTTTGATTCCTTGAATTGCGATTTTAGTTTCCATTTATAATCCAAAAAAAAAGTCCCGAACATTCGTCAGGACTTTATTTATATTGTAATGCTTGATTATTACAAAGCCCTTCCTGCTTCATTGAAGAAGTAAAAGAAGTCGTTGTAATAAAAAAACGTATTGTTCATTTGATTAAATTAGTTACAAATCTAAGCCCACATTAGATAAAAACAAATTTTTACTCCATTTTTTTTATAAAAAGGAGTATTTTAATTACGAAATAAACAAATTTAAATCAAAATGTTACGACAGACTATATTTCTTCTCCCGTTTCTATTCTTAGCATGCACCAAAATGGATGTAAAGGTGGAAAAAGACCCTAATAATTTTCGCTTTCTTGAGACAAGCATTGACAAATTATCCACTGGATATACCCAAGGAGACTTTTCTATTGAAGAGGTTACTCAAGCTTATTTAGACAGAATCAATCAGATTGATAAAGCGGGTCCAACTCTTCGCTCGATCATACAGGTTAATCCAGAGGCAATAGTCATCGCCAAAGAATTAGACAAAGAACTAGCCAACGGAAAATCTCGCGGGCCATTACACGGTATTCCTATCGTTTTAAAGGACAATATCGATACCCATGATCAGATGAATACCACTGCAGGATCGAGAGCTTTAAAAGATTCTAAGGCATTAAAAGACAGCCCACTTGCTGAACAATTACGTGCGGCTGGGGCAGTTATTTTAGCAAAAGCTAACCTAAGCGAATGGGCCAATTTTAGAGGACAAAATTCTTCAAGTGGTTGGAGCGGAATCAATGGACAAACCAAAAATCCTTATGTCCTAACCCGCAATCCCTGTGGGTCGAGTTCTGGTTCTGGTGTTGCGGTATCTGCCAACCTTACTGTCTTAGCCATAGGAACAGAAACCAATGGTTCTATCGTATGTCCTGCCAATGCCAATGGAATCGTGGGAATCAAACCCACAGTGGGCTTGATTAGTCGTTCTGGGATTATTCCTATTTCCTTTACACAAGATACGGCTGGACCTATGGCAAGAACGCTAACAGACGCAACAATTGCTTTAGGAGCGCTTACAGCCAAAGATGAACAAGACAGTAAAACCCTTGCAGAAGGAAGAGTGGCACTAAACGACTATACACCTTATTTAAAGAAAGATGGAGTAGCAGGAAAACGCATTGCACTTTATACTTCGCCTCTAGGACAAAATGCCGAAGTAGACAGCTTAGTACGTCAATCGATTCGCACCCTTAAAGCTGCAGGAGCAAGAGTCATTGAAATTGACAACATCGCCCCCAGAGCAACAGGAAGTAATTCTTTTCAGGTTATGTTACACGAATACAAAGAGGGTCTCAATACTTACTTTGCTGCTTTGAGCGAGAATGCACCCATTAAAAATTTAGACGAATTAATCGCTTTTAATGAAGCAGATTCAATCGAATTAAAATATTACAATCAAGCCTATTTAAAAATGGCAAATGAAAAAGAAGACTTAGAAAGTGAGGCTTACCAAACCGCTTTAGCGAATCTTCGACGCATGAGTCAAAAAGAAGGGATTGATTGCGTTATGGACGAACACGATTTAGATGCCATCGTTGCCCCTACTGGAAGTCCCGCCTGGAGTACAGACTGGCTAAACGGAGACAATTATCATGTGGGAAGTTCTTCCCCAGCGGCCTGGGCAGGCTACCCTAATATCACCGTCCCAATGGGAGACATCCATGGCTTACCTGTTGGTTTATCCTTCTTTGGGCGAGCGTGGAGCGAGCCTACTTTGATTGAAATTGCCTATGGTTTTGAACAAAAAACAAATGCAAGAATTACCCCTAGCTTTAGAGCGAACGACGAAAAATAAATGAAGACATTACTACTACAACTCCTCGCTATCGAAAACTTTGATGTTTATTTAGTATTGGGGATTTTAATCGGCTTTGGCTTAATTGAATCTTTTGCAGGATACCTGCGCAATTCAAAACGCAAAAAAGGAGACTGGCTGCAAGAGGTTTTTAGCTTCTTAATCCTATCTGCTGTAATAAAACCCGCTATAGTTACAGCAGTGTTATTACTGGGAAATGCTTTTTATTCCGCAAGTGCAAACCTATTAACTGACCTTACTTTTGTTAGCGTCTTTTTTGGGTACATCCTTATAGATGATCTTTTGCAATATTGGTATCACCGCTCTGCACATGAGTACCCCTTTTTATGGAAGCTGCATCGCAGTCACCATCAAGCAGAAGAAATGGGCTATTTTGTTTCTTATCGCAATGCCCTATTGTACTATATCATGATGCCAAATATCTGGTGGGTGGGCTTAATTGTTTTTGCAGGTGGTGCAAAAGCTGTCGCGCTAGGACTAGTTATTAAGCAAGCTATTATTATCAGTTCACACAGTCGAATAAAATGGGATACGCCATTTTATAAATACGCCTTTTTAACCCCTTTTATAAAAGTTATCGAGCGGGTTATTATTACCCCATCTTTTCATCATGCGCATCATGGAACTTCAATGCTAGACAACTCGAGTGACCCTAATGCCAACTTTGGGAATATGTTTAGTTTATGGGATCAATTCTTTGGAACAGCTAAGTTTCAAAACGCCTACCCACAAGAATACGGCTTACAAAAGAAAACAAAAGACGACTGGAAAGCGGCTTACTTCTTCCCTTTTATCAAATCAAAAGATAAAGAGAGCGACTGGCATAAAGATTTTCAACTGCATAAAACAGCAAACAAGGAAGCTTTAACAGTATCCCTAATCAAAGGAGAGAACTATCTATGGTGTGCATGTGGCAAAAGTAGCCAACAGCCTTTTTGTGATGGCTCTCATCACGGTAGTAAAGTCAAGCCCATTAAGTTTACCGCAAAAAGAACAGGCCAAGTACGCCTGTGCAATTGTAAAGCCACAAAAAAGGGACCTTTTTGTGACGACACTCACCTATATCTATAAACATGGTAAAGAAAGCGATTATTGTAGGAGCAAGCTCCGGAATTGGAAAAGCCCTCGCCATTGTTTTAGTACAGCAAGGCTATAAAGTAGGCATCACAGG
>Ga0233444_10000317_pt1 | contig 66363 bp, 62 predicted proteins | sample SI_124_October20_6_FD_182792 | JGI IMG/M metagenome (GOLD analysis project Ga0233444, IMG submission 182792) | Seawater microbial communities from Saanich Inlet, British Columbia, Canada - SI_124_October2016_10_MG | ecosystem: Environmental > Aquatic > Marine > Inlet | place: Canada: British... | reverse complement strand
GAAGCCCATGGGTAAGAAAGCACCGTGAACTTCAATCAATCTTGAGTCACCGAGGCCCATTTCAACTAAGCCTTGGTCATAAGCATCTTCTGCATTCTCTCCCCAAGGAGCTACTGCTGTCATCAACCAACCAGGACATGCTCCAGCCGAAGCCGAGTTCTTGCCACCTGAACTGTACATATTGAGGTCGAGGATGGGCTAGGTTCATCAAGACCGTGGTTCGAGTGGTTGGTATGGCAAGCAATTCCCGGGGTGTATTATTGCTTGGCGGAGGCGCAATGATCGCTGCCGCTGCAATCATTTCAACCACCAGTGGTAAAGGATGGATTATTCCAATGGCAATATTTCTATCTATCATTCTGAGCATCTTATTATTTTCAACACTGACATCCAGCACTGAAAAAACTCAGGGAAGTACGCCGCTCAGTGTACGAAACCGGAGCAATTCGCAAAATATAGATACTGTAACTGAGGACTTACCAGACCCTAGTGAATCAGGAATAGAACTGCCGATATTGTGATTACTCTGCTAGATCACTTTGACTAAAAACTGGTGCTTCAGGACCCACTGGCAAATCCTCTAATTCTTCACCTTCTAGTTCTCGCATTACAGCATCGCTGTGGAGAATTTGTGAATGTCCATTCGGGTCAAGGAATTCAACAGTCACGGGTAACGGTATTGGATCTTCTTTCAGTTCGAGAAGCGTAGTATGCATTTCTTGCAATCTTTGGATGTCTTCAATCGCTGCATCATCTGCATAGCATTGTCTGGTAACCATCACTATTATTTCCATAAAACGATCGATGACGCCTTCGACATTAGATACATATCCAGTCGATGCGGTTCCAGGTTTAACCTCTAAGTCCAATTCAGGTATTCTAACTGTACACGATGAAGAACGAACTACTCTAGCACGAATGTGCTCAGGCTTACTGATTACTAATTGACAACCACCTGGCTTCGCCCCTTCTGCAGGAATGAAATCTGTTTGTCTCCAACCGCAGGCGTGACAGAGGACTGTTACTTGGGTGTGCTCTCCGAAATATGGAATCTCATCTATGTGAGTCATCATTCTAACTTGACCTTCTTTGCTACAGATCGGGCAGGGAATTTCAACTGGTACTTCATCCATGTAATCACCTCAATTAAAATCGGAAGAGTCGTTTGCGAATGCTTCAGACTCAACACCTCTAACACCGCGACAGCCTGGAGGCAATAGCATCAATCGTGTTTCTGTAAGACGTATTATCTGACCACCTAAATCTGCTTCAACAAATTTATTCAGCCTCTCAATCGCCGTTTGAAGTTCCAACTTACGGTTCAACAACTTCTCCATACGCACGATTGCAGCCTCGCCATCAGCTATCCAGTCCATCAATTGTAAAACTCCGGTTAAGTCGTGGAGCGTTGCCCGGTGAATAACCAGGCCATCTACGACCTTTGGCACAGGAGCATTTGGGTACAACTTTCCAAGGTCGTGATAAGTTGTTGTACCCTGATTTGTAGATGCAGGAATAGTAGACTCCTCGGAGGGCAAATTCAGTTTGCGAGGGGCTTGCCCGGAGAACGCATCCAGCGATGTCTGCTTATCTTCCTCCTCGCTCATGGAGGAGACGGTGTGACGGTTGGTTGATAAGGGTCCCGCGAGACGCAGGTATCATCCCGCCTAATCTGTCGGGAACCTATCGAGGTGAGAACATGGAAGACAGTCCCGGAGCAGTCAAAACAGGAACTAGTACAATCGGTATTACATTCAATGGAGGTGTAGTAGTTGGAGCTGACCACAGAGCGACTATGGGCCACTTCGTTGCTAACAAGAGTGTGCAAAAGTTGTTCAAGATTGGAAACAACCTCGCTCTAACCACTGCTGGTCTGGTTGGACACGCTCAATCATTGGCACGCACACTTGCTGCAGAAGTATCTCTGTTTGAACTGCGTCGTGGAGATTCTATGACCGTAAAGGGTGCAGCAACTCTGACCGCAAACATCCTATCAGGAAGGCCTCATTGGGTACAATTACTAATTGTCGGAGTCGACAATGATGGCGGCTCAGTATACTCAATAGATTCTGCTGGAGGCTCAATACCAGACACTTACTGTGCTACTGGCTCGGGATCACCATACATGTATGGTGTATTAGAGGATGGTTTCAGTGAAAACATGTCAAGAAAGGATGCTGTAGCCCTTGCTGCACGCTCACTTTCTGCATCTGCACAACGTGATGCAGCATCTGGAAATGGTATGGATTTAGCTGTAATCACAGCGAAAGACGGATATGTACCAGTCGACCAGAGCGAAATCGCAGCCGCACTAAAGAGGTGAGGCTTTTCCACTCCACCCGCGGGTTAGTCCCGTGGATCTCCACTTAGGGGGTTCACCATGTCAATCAGTGGGACGGAGGTGAATACGATGAGACTTAGTTTCAAAGAAATGAAAGATGCTATTGCAAAGATCGTCCCTAAAGGAATCGAATATGATGTCGATTTAGAAGCAGGGGATATTGCAATTATTACACCTACGCCAGATTCATTTGGTGGAGGCGAAGGATTAGTTGGTAAAATTGCAAAGAAAATAAAACGAAGAGTTGTTCTCCGACCACACGCTTCGATAATGAAAGATGAAAAGGAAACTGAAGAGTTCATCCGAGATTTGATTGAAGAAGTTGCTGGAATCGATTCGATTTACTTCGACGCTTGTTACTGTGAAGTTACAGTCATCTGTAACAACCCTGGTGAAGCCGTGGGAAGAAGAGGAGCTAATGCGAAAGCGATTCGAGATAATTGTGGTTGGATGGTCAAATTTGAGAGAACGCCACCTATTCATTCCAAGACTGTCCACGACATCAAAGGATACAGGGCATCACATGCGAAGGAGCGCCGTAAATTATTGAAGGATTTTGGATTAAATATCTACAGACCAAAGCGCCCAGGTTCTTTCTGGGTAAGAACCACTGGTCTTGGATCATACAGAGAAGTAGGAAGGGCTTGCCACTTAGTCACTACAAACGAAAGCCGTGTAATGATCGACGTTGGAGTAAACATCGCATCCGATACAGACCCAATGCCTTACTTCACTGCACCTGAAGCACTACCTATGGAAAAAATGGACGCTGTTATTCTGACACACGCACACTTAGACCATGCAGGAATGTTACCGGTACTATTCAGATACGGTTACAGGGGACCTGTGTATTGTACTCCACCTACAAGAGACATGATGCTGCTACTGCAATCCGACTATCTCAAAGTTGGCGGGGCTGAAGGCAAAAGAGCACCATATGACATGGAGGACATACGAACCTGTATGCGCCACGTAGTCGATGTCGATTGGGGACAAACCGTTGATATTGCACCGGATGTTAAGTTGACATTCCACAATGCAGGACACATTCTGGGCTCATCTTCCGTTCACCTACACGTTGGAGATGGAAAACACAACATCGTATTCTCTGGCGACCAGAAATATGAGAAGTCGTGGTTATTCGATGCTGCTAACACTAGATTCCCTCGTTGTGAAACCCTAGTTATCGAATCAACATATGGAGCATCTGGAGACTTCCAACCTAGCCGTGAAGAAGCAAATCAAGAACTTCAGGATATCGTGAGCCGTACGATTCAGAGAGGAGGAAAAATGATTTGCCCTGTATTCGCTGTTGGTAGATCACAAGAAGTGATGATTGCGATAGATGAATTATTCCGCTCAGGAACCGTCAAACCAGTGCCAGTATACCTCGATGGAATGATCCAAGAAGCTACTGCAATTCATTCATCCCACCCTAACTATCTAACTCAGGCACTCAGGAATAGCCTATTGAAAGATGATGGAAACAATCCTTTCACAAGTGAATGGTTCAGACCAGTTCAAGGCAGAGACATGCGTGAGTCTATCATCATGGATAGCAGCCCATGTATCGTATTGGCAACTAGTGGAATGATGAACGGAGGACCTGTTATGAACTACTTCCAGAACTGGGCACACGAAAACCGAAACTCACTTTGTTTCGTAGGATACCAAGCGGAAGGAACACTAGGAAGAAGATTGCAGAAAGGTTTCAGCGAAGTGCCAATGATCATCAATGGCAAAACTGAGATTGTCAAGATAGGCTGCGAAATGGCGACTATTGATGGATTCAGCGGACACTCAGATAGAAGACAACTACTCGAATTCATCGAGAACATGAGTCCAAGACCAAAGAATGTAATCTGCCACCATGGAGATTACTTCAAGTGTAATGAATTAGGAAGGACACTGCGTGAAAAATTCAAAGTTAGGACTTACGCACCTCAAAATCTTGAGACTGTCAGACTATCCTGATTATTCGAAGAATTGTTCCACCAAGTGTGCAGTCTGATCTCTCATTTCTGAGAGATTACCAAGCCATTCTGTGGCTCTCTCTACGCACATTTGCTTCATTTCACCGGCTAAGATTTTTCCCGAACGATATCCTTGATTGATCTCAGCCAAGAATGCATCATCTTCTTCGAAGAAGTACATCATGTACTGATATGCCACATCTTTGTCAGGGTCGCCACCCATCCTCCGATGTTCTTCCAAAGTTGCTTGACCACCGGAATAAGACTTCTTGATTTTCTTTTCAGCGGTTGCGATGTCATCCGATAAGAATAGAGTTGTTTTGGGTTTAGATGAAGACATCTTGTCACCAGTCATTCCTACTGCAAATCGATGATAAGTACTGGAAGGTGCAAGTAATCCCATTCCACCCATTCTTCTTTCGAGTGCTAGTAATGCCATCCTAATAGAGAACTTATCACGAGATGTCGCACTAGGAACATTTACTGTTCCATGCTTAGGATTGGACATTATATCTGAGAAACCTAGACCTGAAATGGCATCTACTATTTTCGCAAACACTTCTTTTTGCTTTTCTTTGTTTACTCTGCCATTAGCTTCAACACCCATTGCAGAAGCGTTCTCTTCTTGTACAGATACTCCTACTTGTAATCCCATCTTAGCATCACTGACATTGAACCAATTTGTCTTAGACGCGAGGCCACGTGTAAGTCTCAGGTGTGGGTCTTGGTCAACACCAACGGGAACAACCACTGGCCTCAAACCACCATATTCATCCAATTGTGGATGTAAAATATCCCCTGCTTGAACAAGTGGAGCCTGCACGTGAGCAAGGTTTGTTGCACCATCAAAACCGTAAATCGCTTCCAATTCAGATAAGTTTGTTCTCTTTCCTAATTGGAAACCTAGCCTTTGAACTACACTCCGCTCAGATTGAAAATATACTGAGGTTTTCTCAGGATCTAGTCCCAATGCTGCATAATTAGCGACGTATTCTTGTGAAGCAATTCGCCTGCCCTCTGCCAATGAAATCCCTCTTGTGGCTGTTGATTCTAAGTCTGCAACTGCGATTGTTACATCTCCTCCTTGCTCCTGGAACCATTTTACTTGGTCGATTACCATAGAGTGGCCAAGGTGCATCATTCCAGATGGCATCAAACCTGTTAGGACTCCAAACGGATCACCTTTTCGCTTAGCCTCAAGAACGACATCTAATTCACGGTGAGCAAATACAATGCCCCTACGATGCAGCCTTGAAGGGTCACTGATTTTGACATTGGACATGGAAGACAATCCAAACTGTTCAATGATTCTTGAGTAATCTGTAGATTGCGAAGAACCCCACGGATCGATGGTCACTTCGTCATTCATCATCATCACCGCTTATGCTAACATCCATCAAGGCTTCGGCCTTAGAATGTTGAATAGCGTCCTTCTTGAGCAATAACCAAATCCCCGAGACACTAGTGACAAGAACTCCTAATCCCAAATAGGGTAGCCATGTTATGCCTTCATCCAAACTTCGGGGCGAGATTAGCCACGTGAATCTCAATTCCTCATTCCCATCGAACCTCTTCGACCAAAGGAATAGGTCGGTAGTTGAATGACCTGCAATTGTTAATGCTGAAGATTTGTTATTGAAGAACTCTGAAACCCCTTCAATACTATAACTCGCATTTCCAGAGAGAGTAAAACTCACATTATGGCCACTTAGTACACTTAAATATAGAACCGAATCCTCAACTCTCCAACCTTCTTTAGAGTTAGATTCAGATTCACTAATTTCTGCTAAACCAGATCCACTTACGGTTCCATTTTGTAATTTGATTATCCAAGTTAACGGGACATTCCAAGCATCAGGAACTGCTGATTGACAAACCTCACTATGTTCGAATGTAAGAGTTCCATTTTCCAAGTTATGATAAGTTTCATCGCACTTAGTAGTAGCCCAGTAGGAATATGCTTCACCCCATGTAGTAAACCAAACATCATCTCTCTCTGATAGCATATCTAGTACTTCGCCGTCATGCCGAACTGTTGCATCATATACCCTTCCAATCCAATACATGTTCACCAAGCCCCCTGCATCCAATTCAGAACTAAGAGCATCAACATCAGCGATTTCTTTCTCTAAAGAGCCTCCTCTTCGACCTAGATTATACCAATCTGAATCTTCACTTGGAACATCGTCATATGAATGCCAAGCTGTAGATGATTGGCCTGTTTCGTCACCATGAACCATAAATCCTTGACCCGCAATCACCGAATGCTGTGCTACCGTTAGGTCATCTGGGGTAAATGTTGAAATTGGATTTACACCCCATTTTGAGGCATCTATTCTGTTTTCGATGTATTCCCTACATTCCAATGACATTGCTCCAGGGTCTGCACCCCAAGCAAGATTAGGCATGCCATAGCATCCGAATTCATCTCCTTCTTCGAGATGCTCTAAACCGATTGTTGCAAGCCAACCATCTTCTTCCCATTCCACATCTGCAAGAACGGACGGGGCAAGGGTTGCAGAAAGCAACATTGCCAATACCAGCAGACGCATGTGCTAACGCTCATGTGGTCGACATTTCAGCATTACCACACACTTGTTCTAAGTAAGCATCAAAGGTTAGGTGCATTTCCATTCCAATATGAGTGACTTCAAAGAGGCATGGATGGCTTTGGAAAGTCATTGGAAAATCACTCCCGCTGACAACAGAATAAGTGGAGATAGGTCATATGGATTTATGAGATGGACTCTAGCTCCATTTTTCCGAATGATACTACGTGTGAAGATTAGAGGAATTAGTAATGTCCCTAAATCTGGACCTACGATACTTGCTGCTAATCACCTTTCACATGTTGACCCGTTGGTTGTAATTCTAGCATCCAGAAGAAAGACACACTATTTAGCAAAAGATGGTCATTTCCGAAATTTCGCACTTGCCAGTTTCATGCGTGCTACAGGACAGATAGAAACAAATCGAGAAACGGGTGGCTCCGATGCTTTATCCAGTGCCGCAGTAGCATTACATGCCAACCGAGCATTAGGAATATTCCCTGAAGGAACACGTTCAAAACGTGAAGAACCACCGTACCTACTTCCTGGTAAAACTGGTTTTGCCAGACTAGCAGCAGCATATCCGGAAGTACCAGTAGTTCCGATTGGCCTCACCGGTACACGTGAATTTATGGCACCATCAAAACATAAGTTCCCCCGATTATGGAGACGAGTAGGGATCTCATACGGCAAACCTCTCACATGGTGGGAATGGTTGGAGAAGAAAGGTGATTTGGAACTCTTGCAAGCACTTGCTGACAAAGAAGACCACGAGGTCAAAGCAGCCCTTGCAGGAATGTTTAGAGAGTTCACTGACGAATTCATGGAGAGAATACGTGGCCAAGGTGCCCCGTGACAATCCTCAAAGGCCTTCGCAATCGACAGTCGTATCGATGCAAGAGTACCTCAATCTAATGCAACGCATCCTCGATGAAGGAGAGGAGAAAGGTGACCGTACAGGAACCGGCACTATTTCCGTGTTCGGACATCAAATGAGATTCGATCTTTCCAAGGGTTTTCCAATGGTAACCACCAAAAAATTGCACCTCAAATCCATAGTTCATGAACTTCTGTGGTTTATCGCCGGAGATACAAATATCAAATACTTACAAGAAAATGGCGTACGAATATGGAATGATTGGGCTGATGAGAACGGAGACTTGGGTCCAGTTTATGGGAAACAATGGAGAAAGTGGGAATCAAAAGATGGCCGCATTATCGATCAACTCCAACAAGCTATTGACATGATTAAGACAAATCCGAACTCACGAAGAATTATTGTCAGTGCTTGGAATGTAGGCGAATTAGATGAAATGGCCTTAATGCCATGTCATGCATTTTTCCAATTCCATGTAGCGGGTGGCAAGTTAAACTGCCAGCTTTACCAAAGAAGTGCTGATGTATTCTTGGGGGTTCCGTTCAATATCGCATCATATGCATTACTAACTCAAATGATGGCACAGGTATGTGACTTGAAGGCCGGCTCTTTTGTCCACACAATAGGTGATGCACACCTTTACACAAACCATCTAGAACAAACTAAATTGCAATTATCTCGAACTCCGATTGAGCCACTTCCTACTTTGAAACTAAATCCTGATATCAAAAATATTGATGATTTCACTTACGAAGATATCGAAGTAATCGGCTATGAGCATCACCCCCACATCAAGGCCCCTATTGCGGTGTGATTCGATGCTCGGAATGATTGTTGCTTGCGACCGAAATGGTGCTATTGGAAAAGATGGCGATCTACCATGGAAGCAATCTACCGATTTGCAACATTTTAAGCAAGTTACCATGGGTTCAAACCTAATAATGGGGAGGAAAACATGGGACTCATTGCCAGGAATGCTACCGGGAAGAACTCACTATGTACTATCAAGAGGAGAAGTAGAGGGTGTCGAAGTCGTCTCATTCGAACAGGCATTACTAATGGACGGCTGGATAATTGGCGGTGGGGAAATCTACAAACTATTCTTAGAACATGTTTCAGAACTGCATCGAACAATCATTGATGCCAGAGTATCTGCTGCAGATACTCATTTCCCTGATATTACGGGTTTAGGTTTCGAATTAACAGAGGAAAAACATGTCGCTGCTGGTGAGAAAGACCAACATGACATGGTATTCCAACATTGGACCAAGACTGATTTGTGACCACTCACAATTCGCTAGAATGGCCTACACAATTCATTCATCCCGTGATCAATGTCATTGCACCATGGAATAACATCAAACACGTAAATAGCACAATCATTGTTACAGTCATTATTACTTCAAGTACAGGATTCATAGTTTATCACTATGACAAGCAGATACAAATGCATGTATAAAGATAATTCCGGAATAATGGAATCAGCCAAGTGTAATCGGCCCACCTGGCATTATTTCAGGTAGCATTCGTAGATCGCCGTATAGTGCAGGCCCTGTGACATAAGTTCCAACAATCCCCAACTCTCCGTTAGTATTGTGGGCTAGAGCAATCCATGGTCGACCTTCATCATCAATCTCAACATCAATAAAATCTCCAAATCCACCACAACGAACATTTCCACAATCGTCAGTAATATCTAGAGGATCAGAAGGAGAATTTACTGCAACTGTTGTAATCAGAGGATTGTCTGCAAATGCATCTGTCATAACCGACATGTAACCTGACCAGCCGCCATTGTCATCTCCTTCTCCGATATATCCCACTACGACTCTTCCTTCTTCACCTGCAAAGATTGTAGGGAAACCCGTTTCATTAACTCCCGGAGGAGCCATCATCATAGGTTCAGACCATGTATCTCCTTGGTCACGGGAGTAGGCCATCCAAGGCATTTCATCAATGCTAATCCAAGATGCGAAAAGATTGCCTGCTTCATCTGTAGCCACGGCTACTTCGTGACTATGCCAACCTTGTTGCATAGGAACAGTGGTTGTGATAGTGTGTTCGGTCCATGTGTAACCGCCATCTATACTTCGATACACTGCTGGCCCATCACATGATGGGTTACCACGATATATCGCACCATCATTGGAACCTGCGAGATGCCCATGAAGTCCTGAACATTGAGGAGTACCTGTGGGGTAACCTGGTCTCTGTACATCCCATGTGTGCGCCCCATCTAAACTTCTAGAGCATTGTGGACCTAAAGCCGATGAGCCAGTATTGATGCAAAATACGAAGATTGTATCGTAAAACGCATTTCCTTCGACATCTGGCATGGAAGCTATTGATTGGTGGTCCTGTGGAGAATAGTAACCTTCTGCAGAAAATGGTACTGACCAGGTCATGCCATCGTCATCAGAGTATTCAACGAACATTGCAGTCAATGCATGCATATCGAACTTTACGATACGATCTGTCCATTTATCGACATAGATGTAAGGGTCATTTGATGAAGGAACTTGCCCAACGTCAGGGAAAAGAGGATTAAATGGCCCCATGTTATTCCAAGTCTGCCCTTGGTCCATCGAAGTGTAAACCATTGTACCAGAGCCACTACCTCCGTATGAGGCAAAGTGTATACCTCCAGTAGAGGTCACACCAATTGTTGGCTCAAAGGTAGTATCGCCAATACCATAGTAAGTTCCAATTGCAGGATAAGGAGTTGAATTACCAGTTAGGTGGTCATAGCCAATTGTGTCGTTAGAAGCATTCAATCCACCCGCATAGTGATACCATGATGTGGAGGTGAATAATCCATCGAGAGGAGTTTCAACTACAACCTCCTCTTCAACTTCATCATCACCGAAACAACCAGCAAGAACTTGGGTTGAAAGTATCAGTAGTGTAAACAAGATACCGATGCGCATATTCCTTCGTCTAGTGCATTGTTGATGAACTCTCCTCCTCTTTGTAATAGAACAATTGAAAGGTAGGACTTTTGTGGAATGTCTATGAGCGCAGGTATCATCATTGGCGTAATAGCCGGAATCGTAGCAATAATCCTACTAATTTGGTTCATCAGTACATGGAACAGATTAGTTCGCCTCGAAGAGAATGTAAACAAATCTTGGTCTGACATTGATGTTTTGCTAAAACAACGATATGACATGATTCCAAACTTGGTAAACATCGTCAAAGGATACGCAAAGCATGAGCGTGAAATATTCGAACAATTCGCATTAGCACGACAAACTGCTGCTGGTGCTCTAGCGTCAGGTGACGTGCGTGGAGTTGGAGCGGCTGAAGGCGCACTTGCTGGCCTAATGCCAAGAATCAACATGGTTGCTGAGCAATACCCTGAATTAAAGGCGGACACTTCTTTCGTAAACATACAGAACCAACTCGTTTCAATCGAAAATCAAGTTTCTGACCGCCGTGAATTCTACAACGCAAGTGCAACCAACTGGAATGCTGCAATTCAGATGATTCCAACCAGCATCGTTGCAGGCATGAAGAATGCAATGCGTCGTGACTTATTCGAAGTAACCGATCCAGTACAGCGAGAAGCAGTTCAGATTAGTTTCGACTAATTTGAAATGAGTTATTTCTTGAAACGTAGTAGTACCTTGCCAATATTTTTGGCATCGTGAATGTATTGATGTGCATCTGCTACATCTTCGGCATCGAATACTGAATCGATTACTGGGCTGAGATAACCTTGTTCAATTCCGTCCATTATTTTGTGTAATTGCTCAGACATTGCATCTTCATCTTTCCAAGTCCCCATATGGACTCCGAATACACCACGGTTTCGGGTCATCAGTTTTAGAGGGTCAAACTTTGGTGTCTTTCTCCATGCTAAAAAGGCACGAATCAAAGAACGCTTAGAGGAAGGAGCTGCTGCTGACATCCCATAGGTGTAGAGCCTACCCCCTTCTGCTAAAACCGACAAACTACGAGTAAGATTGTCGCCGCCGATAGGGTCAAGAATATGGTCAACACCTCGGCCACCTGTTGAATCTTTGATTATCTTTACAAAATCCTGATTATGCCTATCAATTGGAATTCCACCAAATGATTCGATAATCTCTGATTTCGCACCAGAAGCCGTGGCCCAGACCTTCTCAATACCCGCCCATTGACAAATCTGCAATGCGGCAGTGCCAACACCTCCTGCTCCACCATGAATCAGGACAGTTTCACCTTTCTTCAAATGTCCAAGATAATGTAACATGTGGTGTGCTGTAAGATAAGTCACCGGCATGGCAGCAGCAGCATCTAGTCCCATGCTATCAGGAACAGGGATTACTCTAGAAACTTTGACTGCAACATGGCTTGATTGACCACCTGTTGGCATGGCCGCAACCACTCTTTGTCCCACTTCAAATTCTGAAACTCCACTACCGAGAGAATGAACTGTTCCACTTAACTCATAACCTGGCGTGAATGGAAAAGGAGGCCTTGGTTGATACAAACCAAGACGCATCAGTGTATCTGCAAAATTGATTCCAGCATAATGGACTTCAATACAAACCTCACCTTCCTTGGGATTAGGCATGGGCATTTCTAAGATTTTGAGTACCGATGGTGAACCAGCCTTAGTTATCGCAACTTGGTGAGGCATAGTTGCCCGACAAGGGAATACAAATCAATACTTGCCCAAAAATGAGTAACTATTCTTCCTCAATAGCAACTAATCTGCGATCTCGAATCATCACCATCAGGAACCAGAGGCCAAGTCCAGCCGCGAGATGCTTCAGAGTATGTCCACTAACTATTCCAGTTATTTCGAAAATCTGCTGATCTGCAAATTCGAAAAGTGTTGCTAGTATGAACATCGAAAGTCCCCAATAATATCCTGAAACTTTGTCATAAATCAGATTCCCATAGAACAAAAAGATGGGAAACAATATGAATGGATGATGCTTGACAATGAAGTAGATTCGTAAATCGTCAAAAACAGGCCACCACAATACAGAAACGATGCTTGCAATCACTATTGGCAAGTGAATTTTAGCGGCCAAACTCCGGTCCCACATATCATGAATTAGTAGTGAAATACAGGACCCTATCACGACAGACATACCCAATCGATCCCACAACATAGTCGAATCATTAGGTTCAAGATGGAACCAAACCGAACCTGCAAAGGTCAAAATCATTCCAGAAAAAAGAGTTATCTGAATACTCGTTTCATCTTCAGAAATCTGTGATTTATTTCTTCGTTCGTGTACAAATGAAAGACCAACAAGACCGGGATAAATAATTGCTAAATTCGACATTACATCAAGAGCATTTGGCATTCCAAGAAACTCTCTATCATCTGCAAAGTCATGATATTCTTGAGGCTGTGATACTGAGCCATAAGCAATAGCAACTATGACGAATAGTGACAAGGCCATGAAATAAAGCCTCTTAGCGTTCATTTCATTCACCAGTATATTCAGTAACTCTGATTCCTAGCCTACCTTGTCGAGATGGCCGTTGCATGATTCGCTCATATTTGGCCTCAAATGCTGCTTTAAGATCAATTTTCATAGCTAGTGAATGACCCATTAACAAGATCATTACATCTGCCATTTCCTCTGCACATTCCTCAATTGGTTTTCCTTTGGTTATTGCTGCAGCTAATTCCCCTAACTCTTCTACGGTCAAAGCGATTCGATAACCCATATCGTGACCATTATTTCCTGCAAAATCATGCTTATGATGAAATGCTGCGACTTTACGCATCATTTTACTCCATTCATCGTCATCATCTGTAGCAAGCCAGTCATCTACACTCCGCCCCATGGCAGTGGGTTTGGCTTACGAGGGTTAGTCATTACTGAAGGACTTGATACAATCCAATACTGGACCTAATCTAGAACCTGCTGTGCTAGAGACCTCTTGATGGTCTAGGTCTTTGCCTGAATCTCCGGGCTCTCTACCCGCTGCCCAATTGCTAGCAACCACTATTGCGGCATATGGAATACCTACTTCTGCTGCTAATTTGCATTCTCTAGGCATAGTCATACCAACTACTTCCCCACCGAGAGTCTCGATTGCGTCAATTTCAGAAGATGTTTCAAATTGAGGACCTTGAGCAAGCCAATAAGTCCTCCCAAGAGACAATCCAGGTTGTGATGCTGACAAGACAGATTCCAATTTCAAATTCATACCTTTGTCAAATGGTTCAGTCATCGAAGTAAATTGAGCATCAGAGTCATGGAATGTCATAGTTACTCCTGTAAAGTCGATGTATTGAGTTGCGTACCCTACGGAACCAGGAGGGAAATCCGAAGGGATTGTACCTACTGAACAAACTGCCAGAATGGCATCAACACCCGCTCCAGCCATTGCTTCGATATTGGCTCGATGGTTGATGTTGTGAGGAGGGGTTGTGCCATCACCATGGTGACGTTCTAAGAATATCAATTCAGTTGATCCACTCTGAACGCATGTCAAAGGAACTTCACCGTAGCTTGTTTGTGCTACAATCTCATCAATTCTTGTAACATCAATCTCATCAGCGGCAAGGCTAGTCATTGCCGTACCGCCGATGAGACCGAGTCGCACATGGCTCAACTCACTCGAGTAGACGAGCGACGATGTCTGCCTTGGTACCAGAAGTTGCTACTCCTGCTGCCTTTGCTTTCTCGACTAACTCGTCCTTCTTCAGTTTCATCAAACTGGCTTCAGTGTCACCAGATTCTGCCGCTGCAGGTTCTTCTGCTGCAGGTTCTTCTGCTGCAGGTTCTTCTGCTGCAGGTTCTTCTGCTGCAGGTGCTGCAACAACTTCTTCTTTCTCAGAAATTGATTCCATTGCTTCAGCAGCTGCTAGAAGGTCACCTTCAACAGGTGCTTCTTCATCAGTACCTTCTGCGCCAGCGTCAGCAAGTGCTGCTGCTTTCTTAGCTTTGAGTTCTGCATCCTGACGAGCTTCGTCAGCGTGAATCTCATCGAGTGTTGGTCCCTTTTCAGTAACAACACCAGATTGCAGTAACTGGCTCTTGCGAATTACAACGTTACGACATGGATAGATAGACTTTACAGCATTCCTGATATCAGTCTCTAGTTCTCCACCAAGCATTGCTTCTTGCATCTTGGAATAGTTAGACTTTGCTGCGCAAGCACGGATTATTTCTGCGGACTTAGCACGCATTGCTTGCTTAACTGAGGTTTGACATCGGCGCTCTGTAATCATAAGAGGCTTCAATCTAACCAGGTATCCATCAGTAGTAACAACATCGACAACATCATCGATCTTTCCACGGTAACGGCGAATTTGACGACGGGTGTGGTCAGACTGGTGAGCGTGCCCTACAAATGTAGTCAAAGCATCTTGTCCTACAACTTCAGTAACACGGAAACGCAGTAGAACGTGCATCTTGGTGAAGTCGCCACTGAATTCTTGTTGGGTCATTTCATAAATGCGCCCGAGAATGTGCTCATCTGACTCTCCGATCGTCTCTCCGATTCGCTTGAAGTTCCATGGGTGTCGTGGTGCACGAATTGTGAACCATCTCTTGTTCTTCCACTTGTCACGCTGCTTACGTGCTGCTGCACGTGCCTTTGCACTCAACTTCTTTGCTGCCATTCGAATCAACTCTCAGATTGCGGGGGCTACCCCACTTGCAAGCCTCGGACTAACATGGCATATATGAAAGCAACAGATGGGTTCATCCACCCCTACGGGGTGTAATCACCAGCCTCTTTGGTCTAATCTGACTTCCAGAGTTTCAAGTTCGTCGCCGCGCATTGGGTCGCCGCCCATCATCCCCATGGCCTCTGCAACTTTATCTGCATCATCATAGTGAGCAGTTGCTAACACGATTGCATCAGCCATTGTTTCAGGGTCATCGGACTTGAAGATTCCAGAGCCTACGAAAATCCCATCTACGCCCATTTGCATCATCAATGAAGCATCAGCAGGAGTTGCGATTCCACCTGCGCAGAAAGTAACCACTGGCAGCCTTCCGATTTCAGATACCTCTACTAGAATGTCACGAATGGATCCATGCATTTCGTCATTGATTTCTCCAAATGGAGTTATGTTGGAAATACCTGGTAATTTGCTCGATTCAGATAGTACACGATAACGATTCATAATCAGGTGAGCAGCGTCATCTAAACCAGCATCGTTTAATGTCTGGATTTGACGAATCTCCTGATCGATTAGTCGTGCATGTGTCATTGCAGCCACGACGTTTCCAGTGCCAGCCTCTCCCTTAGTGCGTATCATTGCAGCACCTTCGTAAATGCGACGAACTGCTTCTCCGAGACCTGTTGCACCACAGACAAAAGGTATGTCGTGGGCGTTTTTGTTAATGTGGAAATATGGGTCTGCCGGAGTAAGGACTTCTGATTCATCAACCATGTCGACTCCTAGAGCCTGTAGCACTTGTGATTCTGCTTCGTGTCCGATACGTGATTTAGCCATCACAGGAATTGAGGTGCAATCGATGATTCCCTTGATCATGTCGGGGTGGGAGGTTCTTGCAACACCACCAGATTTGCGGATATCAGCAGGTACTCTTTCAAGAGCCATTACCGATACAGCGCCAGCTGCTTCTGCAACTGCTGCTTGTTCGGGAGTTACTACATCCATGATGACTCCACCTTGAAGCATGGAAGCAAAACCACGCTTCAGTAAGTCGTCTGAATGGCGAAGCGAGCTGATGTCGTAAGAGTTATTCATCTAAATCAAACCTACCTGTAATTCTTCTGTTAAAGAGAAGTGTATTCTGCCGTAACTAGTCAGCGAGAACGGGAGTATCACCAGTTGCAATTTCTGCATCCTGTGATTCTTCCTCATTCCTATCGACCCATGCTTCTTCCCCGTCAGGGATGTCAGTGTCTGCGAATATGGCATCTACTGGGCACTCAGGAACACATGCACCACAATCGATACACTCATCGGGGTCAATAATTAGGTAGGTATCTGCCTCTCTAAATGCTTCAACAGGACATACTGCAACGCATTCTTGGTACTTGTGGTCAACACATGCGGATGTTACAACGTGAGTCATAGTATTCTCTCCATGACGATGTCGTGGGCTAGAGGATATAATGGCTTGCTCAAGCCCTAGGATTTTCAGGGAGCCCTAATCTTTCCGCATCTGCTATTGCCTTATCCAAAGTATTCACAGCAACTTCGTCGACGATATTACCGGGATATACCTCTAATTTGGCTCGACCTTTGATAGTTGTTCTATCGCCTGGCAAAGTTAACGTAACCTTGCCAGCCAGCAGATCTAGCAAATCCAGACGTATGTGAATTACATTGCTTTCATCCATACGGGACCCCAACTCGCCTTTCAGTTGATTCAACACATCAGTACCAAGTCTAGATAGAGACTTAGTAGCCTTGCTGCGACTCTTTATCTCGGCGCGAATCACATGAATTGGAGATCCATGAAACGAATTCATTCGTTCAATTTCGACAACATCGTCATCACCCAGCAACCAAGCAATTGCTGCAGCATGAATATACTCATCTTCTACGCCGCTGGCAGTAGTTTGCCAAGAGACATGGTGGACGCCCATACTAATCCCACACGCTTGAGGCTGATGAGCCTTGTCAGTCTAGTGGGTGGTCTACACCTTCTTCGCCAAGAGTCCACCTGAATGTTTTGATAACTCCATCCAATGCTTTGTGATTACGAGCAGCTTCTTTCATACCCTCGCGGTCTCCATCGCCTCGGCATTGTTCAAACCATTTCTTCCATTGCTCTCGCCTCGCAATAGCCTTGTCTAGCATCTCTTCAATCTCTTCCCAAGAGCGGTCATAACTACGTACCGGTCCATCGTTGTCGATGCTCATAAGTCATCTGCGATGAACAACGGTATAAGAAGAAAACGCCGACAAGCGTAAACGAAGTATCATCATCGACGCTCATTTTGAAGGTCTATTTTGATATGGACATCATCTCCAATCACGCAATCGTGAACTCTTGAATCAACAATCGAATTCTCTCCAATTATAGATGATTCTGCAACGCCATTTACTTTCGAGTTTGACATCACAACCGAGTTCACAATCGCACCATTCACTGACGCACCACTCAGAACTATAGATTTCTCAACATGGCCGCTTACAGATGCTGAACTACTGATGAATGAACCGTCTGGAAGTACTTCCCCTTCTGGCATAGGGAAGGGAAGAACATCTCGTCCAGAAACCAATGCCATCTGCGCATTGTGTAATTCAAATGGGTGACCAACATCAAACCAAATCCCATTTACAGTCTTGGCATACATTGGCCAACCCTTGGACAAGACTTCAGGGAACAATTGTTTCGAGAAATCATACTTCTCTCCTTTAGGGATAAGATCCAAAACTTCAGGCTCAATAATATACAAGCCCGCATTTATCAAATTAGAGAATGCTTCCTCAACAGTAGGCTTCTCTTTGAAACGAGAAATGAAACCTTCACTCAATTTTGAATCAACCATGCCTTGATTTGATTCAGATAAACCAACAATCCCATACTCAGTCGGGTCATCAACACGCCAAAGTGCCATTGTGACCTTAGCACCAGATTTTCGGTGTGAATCTAATAAATCAGCTATGTCGAATGAGGCCACGGAATCGCCTGAGCCCACAACAAATGTTTCTTTCAGGTCATCAGAAAGTAATCGCACACTCCCTGCTGTACCCATCGGAGAATCTTCTTGATTTACACGACTTGAAACATCCCAAGTGCCAACGTGATCCACTAGTTGTTCACCTTGGTATCCAGTTGTAACAATTATCTCAGATAGCCCTGCTGCAACCATTGCGTCTTTGACATAGTCAATCACTGGACGTCCTAAAACAGGAACCATTGGCTTTGGCCGATTTGCAGTCAGTGGCATTAGACGGGTGCCTCGGCCCCCGGCCATGATGACGCCTAACAGAATCTCACTTCCTTCCACGAGAAGCAGTCATATCGACGCGGCGCATGCTCTTTTTCTTGCCTGAGCGCCCTTTCTTCACATCAAGTCCTGCTCTGTCGCCAGACATTGTGCCGCCGAAAGTTAAGTTACCTGCACTAAGAAGGTGATCGACCATTGAATCTGCAACCTTTCCGTCTTCAGCACCGGTCTTCATTTCTTTGGTAACGGTTTCATTGTGATCGGTAATCCAGGATTCTCTTTCCTCTCTAGCAATCTTCAATTTGTCACGAGCTTCATTGACTTCTTTCATCATTTCAGTGATTTTGGAGTGTACTTCATCCGCCTTTTCCTTACAAGCAACGAACTCTTTGTGATGCCTGTCCCCTTCGCCTTTGAGGAAATCACGGTGAGAAAACAAATCATCCAACTCTTTGCTCATTCCCTTTGCACGCTCAAGGCATTCAACGAACTGCTTGTGCGCTTCATCTGCTTCGTGCTTCAGTGTTGCAATCGCTTCATCGCGATTTGACAAATCAACCTTTATCAATTGTAATTTGGTGACTTCGGGTTCAAGTTCTTTCATACGACGGCGCATGACTTTGATTTTCTCCATAGTTTCTTTTTCTTTCTTTGGAGACATACCGCCACGGGTTTCAAACACCTTTTCCATGTTGTCAACTTCACTTGTCAACTTGTTGAATTCGAATGATGCAGACTTTTTCTCGTCCTTACTACCACGCTGAGCTTTAGCCTGTCCGATTAGATCTCGAATCTGGGCTTGTATAGCATTCCTGCGCTCCTTGTGAATGTTCTGTTCTGCCCTGATAGCCTTAACTTCTGCAACAGCCAAATCGACCTTTTCACGGTGCTCTTTGTATTGAGTTTGAATTGCATTACGCTGCTCAGCAAAGCGCTTCGCCTGGTCGTTATGATTGTTACGAGCATCACGTAATTTACGCACTTTCGCTTCCATCTGATGTAGGTGGTCGCGTAGGTCTGAATCAGGACGTGTTTCTTCGGTAGCACGCTCGGTCATGACTTCTGCGACGGCATCATCGCTTTCAATGCTACGATTAACAAAAGCGTTTCAAGCAGAGGATAATACTGACAATAATTGGAATAAAATGGAACTAAACAAACCGATTCCACCGATTAGATATGCTGTCAGTGAACTGGTGTTTCTTAACCAATTAACAAACTCTGGGCGGACTCTGACGTTGATTTGCTTTCCAACCAACAAATCCCCGTTAGTATTTTCCAGGCGAATCGCAACACTCGCTTCCCCAGTAGCCTCGGGCAACAGTGTTTGCCAAGCAATTGTTCCGTCTTGCAATAGACCAGACATTCTGCCGATAATGTCGTCGTCACCTTCGCTAGAGATTGGAACTTTATCTTCAGGCCACCAAACCTCCTCACCTGGAAGCAGATTATACCTAAGTGACAAATCATGAGGCCTGAAATCCGGTGAATGAACTCTTAACACCACTTGCCGTTCTTCTTTCGAAAGATTGTGGAAGTAACAGAATAGATTAGCTCTTTCTGTGACAATGTTCTCAAGATCTACATCGAAAAGTAGACCATCCATACCAGTTTTGCGACCTACGCTCAAATTCTGTTCTAAACGTTCAATCAACCTGTAGAATGCCGGGTATGAATTCATTGACCTATTGTAAAGAGAGTCCCATAGACTTTCGTTGAAGATGTCATGCTCCAAGATTGCATGAACTCCTTCATCTGTCAATATTTCAGTCAGTTCGAGACTGGTAGTGCTTCTATCAAGACTACCTTTGAATCTTCGATGCATTAGCATTAGGAACTTTTCTCTTACGAACTCTCGGTTCACATTATCACGGGTGTGTGATTCGAATTCTACCAAGAAATCTTCGAAGGTACTGCGTAGTAATGGATCCATTTGAGTTCGTAGCATATCGTTGAAAACCATATCTAAAGTTGAAGGGTGTAGAGGTGGAATGTAGGCAGATAGTAGACCGTCCCTTGTGACCATGTTGAACTTTCTATTGCGCGTCGACAGGTGCTGTCCTATTGCCATTGTTACTAAAGAAGCACTAGCCAAAAGCCCCCTCTGTCCAATTTCGGAATCTGAATCTAGGTAAGCAACAAGAATTGCAATTGTTGTAGCAAAATAACCCATCCATAGAGCAGTGTTGTGGCTAGCCATAGTTCGAGATATCAAACCGTCAACCGATGAATAACCATGCATGCTAGTCACAGGTCTATGTGCCTCTGCAGCAGCAGCTACTTCCGCTCTGAAGACTTTCCTAGTTAACCTGACACGGTGGCGATGAAGATACAGTCCTGCACAGAAACCTAGTAAGATTGTTACAGAAATTAATGTTAAGCAAGTTGACAAGTCAAAATTGACAGTCGGCTCCAAGTTGTTTAGCCACCATTCAGGACTTTGGCCCTTGTACGCCCAAGCGCCAAAAAGGAACAGAAGTGCGAAACCAGGTAGTAATAATACAAGCCTCAAACCTTCGGTTATAAACTGACTATCAATTCCGTGAAACCTCGCTTCACTACTGCGAAGAACTTCGAGATTACTCTTCACGTTGGCACCTCAAAATTATTCTTCTAGAAAGGTCTTCAGAAATTTGCATAACATCCCCGTCACAAGTGTAACTCGAATCAGTTTTAGAGACAATTTTACCTACTGAAATTCCGGCTTCTCCCAAGAGATTATTGTGTTCGGGGCTAGTCATTATCACTACAATTTCACCAGATTGGTTAACTGATAAATTATTTAGAAATACTAAATCACTTTGATTCTCAAGTTTATGTGAGATTCGACTATTAGGAGGTGGAATCTCTCGGCCAGAGGGATCAACTGTAGGGTTACCAAGTAGTAATGAAATACAGACTTCGAGATCATCATCAAATGCATGTTCGAGTCTACACGCTGTTTCATGGACATCTCCTTCAAAAGGTAGCATTGTTAACAAAACTTCAGCCAACCTGTGTCTTCTCTTCATCATCATTCCGTGCTCAAGGCCCTTGGGCGTGAGACTTGCTCCTTTGTAGGGAACATAATCGACAAATCCGTTCTTTGCCAACCTTTGCACCATCTCTGTCGCCGATGCAGGAGATACATCGAGGTACTTTGCTAAATCACCGTTTCTTACACGTTGATCAGGGAACCTCTCATAAAACTCGTAAAGTGTTTCGAGGTATTCATCCTCAAACTCTTGGAAATGACCTCCGCCCATATTTGTTTCACCTCAGTATTAGATTTAATCTGTTTTATCGGCTCTTGCTTCAAAAATAGTCTCACAGGCCGGACACCTTGCTTTTGCAGGCCTCCTATCAAAAGGAACTTTCAGTTTACGAGTGCACTTAGGACAACCCAATATGTCATTATCGGATGAGGACCACAATTCCTCTTGTTGAGCATTATCAACGACTTCCGGTTCAGGAGTTTCCTCTTCAGTGACCTGTGCTTCAACTTCGAATTTATTTTCACATTCGGGGCACCTTACTCCACCGTTGTAAGTGCTTGGAACGCGCAATCTTCTATCACAAGAAGGACAAGCAACCTCAACTTTCTCATCTTTGGATACTTGCTTACTTGGTTTCTTTTTCTTTTCCTTTTCTTTTTTCTCACTCTTAGGGGTTGTTTTCATTCTGATTACAAATATCAAGAAGAAACCACCTACGAGACCACCGAGAATTCCGCCCCACGGTATTGAGAAATCTTCACTTTCTGCTTCAACAGATTCTGAAAGAATCATGACCTCGTCACGAACGGTCTGACCGTCAATATGCCAACTCACTATAATCTTCACATTGTCTCCACTAGGCCAAGTTACTGCCGCACTTTCATCTTGTGATGATGAGGTTAGTGCAGGACTAACCACAGATTTGAGGATATTTCCACTCTCATCTGTGATGACAATCTGGCCAGGAGGGATGTCTCCCCCTCCAGTATTACTCAGAGTGTAATATACCATCACCTCATTTCCCGCAGTTGGTACTTTAGGCGTTGTTGAGGGATTGACTGTCACTTGAGGAGTAATGGAAGTGTCAGGCATATTTGATTGGTCTTCAACATTTGAGACAGTACTGATCGTCCATCCAGAAACCTGAACCTTCGCGAAGACGTCCTGTCCATTTTGGAAACCGATTACTACAGTACCGTAAGTCTTACCGGGAAGAATATCTCTTTCTTCGACAATAGCATCGCCCTTTAGTCCATCATTTATCGAACCAAAATTCAGATTAACCATCCGCTCCCGACCTTCAGAGAGTTCTACAGACCAAGAAATCTCCACTCCATTTTCCTTTACATCGACAGATTCGATTTCCATAATGATGGTTTGTGGAGGGAGTACAGGTATCGAGATACTGCCCGAAAGATTCGAATCTACTGCTCCATCACTGCTGTAAACACTCCAATTAACGACATGTTCACCCTCTGTAGAGAAATCAAACACATGTTGTACTTCCCCTGCTTTTCCACCATCGAGTGTAGCAGTCGTACCATTTTGAATTACGCCATCCGTTTCAATTCTCATACTTGCGCTGCCAATTGCATCGCCTTCATTACGCAGTAACATGGAGATAGTGACATCGTCACCTGCATGCCAAGGACCTCCTAACAAGGATGGAGTAGAATGACCTGCGCCAATGAATACCGCAGACACCATCGTGATATTGTCTGATGCAATTGTAGTTGATGAAGTTCTAGCTCCTGAAGAATAACAAGTAAGTAATCCTGGCTTTGAAATCATACTAACTGTAGTGTTAAAGGATTCTAATTCCAAGATAGATACATTCTCAGAAAAGATATTGTCTCCATCAAAGTCACAAACTAGGATACCTGTGAATTCAGCATCACCAGAATTGTTGGCAAGCAAATTCCAAACAATACTAGACCCCGGAGCCGGTTCATTTGTTCTTGCAAGCTGCAAAACCAATTCTGGTAATGGCGGTGGCCCAACCTCAAATTGGGCATTCAAAGAATTATCTTCGGGCTGTGAATCAGCCACACCGATTAGGTGTGCAGAAATGTTGTGAATACCTTCAGTAACTGGTCCAGAATAGAAAGAATATACAATTGTTGTATCTGCAGGTAAATCAACCAATATAGATTGATTAGGAGCGGAGTCCAAACTAAAATTAAGACTTCCATTCCATTCAACATCACCATCATTTATCACAGGAATATCGACTCTAACATTGTCTCCATCATTTATTGTAAGATTTGAAGTTTCAACTCCAGTTGCATTCACACCTGCAACTACAGGAGATCCCAAAGATATGTCCAATGGACGTAACCGTTGTATTGTGGAATAGTAGGTAATCCACTGCCCAGAGTTAGGAGTACCTACATCACCTGACAATGTCACAGTCAAGTTTGAGATACCAAGAGGAGCGACTCCTAACATTGTTTCAATGAATTCAATTTCCCCGTCATTAACCAAACTATTACCACTATCAGAGTCAATAACATTACCCTCAAAGTCGAACAACGTTGCACTCCAATTGACAGATGCTGAGTTAGCACCTCCGACTCCTAATACAGAGATGTTGACGCCAATTGGGCCCTCACCAACAATTCCATTTCCAGTAATTGTTACAGAATCAATGACTCCACCATTTGCTTGACTTACCGGAACTAGAGTCAGCGAGAGTAGTAATACCACCAACACGGCTCGGCGCATGAATACCTCCGGGCGATGGGGGTTATTCACCTTCACCCACCCCTAAGGGTGGGTCGTAGCCTTTATCCAAGAGAGGCAGGTGGCCGCAGTGATTGCAATGGACGCGAATGACCTTCTTGCTGTTTCACCGAAACTTCTAGCGCAAGCAATCTTGCACCGAAGGGAACGACTTTCTGAGTTGATTCCTGATGATCTGGAAGAACGAAAAGTTGAACTTTCTGAAGCAGAACCAATGGCTAAATCAGCAAGAGAAGGAAGGGATTCTATCAACTCAAAAGTCGCAGGATTAAAGCATGAAAGAAATTCTGCTCAAAAGGAAGCCAGGGCGCTGTTTGAGCGCTCAAATCAGATTAGGGAACAACTAATTTCAGAAGGTGGAATGAAGAACCCAGACCCAAAATGGGCTCAAGATAAATTGTCTGAAAAACTGCAGGCTATCGAAAGCCAATTAGAGACAAATGCTGGAACTCACAAAACTGAAGAGAAATACATCAATGAGATGAAATCACTGATTCGAGAACATGAAGATTGGGTTGAGGAACGTTCTGCCTCGCAACCACTGGTCAAAGAAATGAAAGATTGCAGAGACAAGGCCAGAAAATTGCTTGATTCTGCACAAAAAGCTCATGATGCAATGGTCGAATTAGTTGGTGAAAATGCCGAAATGCATGAATCCTTCGTAACCTGGGAAGACAGAAGAACTCGTGCCAAATCTAGAACTATGAGGCTAGAGAATGCTCTATCATCGAGTCAGCAAGCACTGGAATTCTGGAAAGACAAAGTCGAACAAGATAACTTTGGCGACTTAGTAGTTGATGCTAATCGTGTAAGAGAAGGTGGACAATCATCCAAAGCCGTTGCCAAATCTAAGAAAAATGCTAGGTTAAGCAAAGAAAAGAAAGCGGTAGGTGAAGAAGAATGAGCACTAGATGTGAAATCACCGGTCTTTCTCAGGAAGATGCAAAACTATTCGAATACCTCCATTCCAATCTCACTAACAAGTTGGAAATTAAGGCAATAAGTGGAGAAGCCATTACTTCATTCACAAAACCTTTGGAAAACACGGTTTCCAATAATAGAGGCCATAAGAGCGATGCAAGGAGAAGAGAAAACCTACTCAAGCACCTGCAGAAAAGCATTGCATCCAAATTTTCTAATTCGAAGTTGACTCCTTTTGGTTCTGCAGAAAGCGGTCTATCATTGAAAGGTGCAGATTTCGATTTGTGCCTACAGATTCAAGAAGATAATCAGAAGAAAATTATCAAGCGCATTGGTGGTATGTTAAGGGGTCAAGGAATGGAAAGTGTCCAGACACTGACTGGGGCTAAAGTACCAATCGTGAAATTCACTGATCCAAGAAGTGGATTGAATGTTGACATATCAATAAACAACACATTAGCATTGCATAACACCAAACTGTTAGCAAATTATTCTAAGCTCGATAAAAGAGTAAAGGAACTCGCAATGTGTGTAAAGTACTGGGCATTACACAGAGACATATCAGATGCACCAAATGGAACATTTTCTTCTTATGCTTGGTCGATATTAGTCGTAAATCATCTAATTCAAGAGAATGTTATTCCTAACTTGCAATCCGGTGATGACAGGGTGATTGTTGAAATCGGAAAGAACGAGTATGACATCACTATGAACGAGGGTGTAAAACTTGAACAACCGAGTCAGAAGACATTGCCAGAATTGTTGAACTCATTTTTCCTCAATTATGCAACATATGATTGGACCAATAAAATCGTATCAATCCGAAACGGAGAGCCTATTTCTCGAGATCAAAAGGGTTGGATGAATGAAGAGCCATCTGCACTCGATGTGATTAACAGCGAGAAAGACAAACCACCTAGAATGGGAGAACATCACCTTTCCATCGAAGATCCATTCGATATCGAACACGATCTATGTAGGGTAGTCAGAGCCGTTGGAGAATTGCGAATAAGAGACGAACTCCTAAGAGCTGCAAAAATGATGGGAGATGGTTCCAAGTGGAAGGAAATCTGTGGAACTGTAAATCCTGAAAGACTCAAAGATATGGAACCTGAAGACTTGTTCCACGACTTAAGAGACAAAACTGATGATGTGGTCAAAGGAATGCTCGACAAAACTAAAGCAGAAATTTCAGCATTAGAAAAGAGAATCGAGGCACTTGATGCGGAAAGAAATTCAACTATTCGCATGGCGAGAGCAATGCGAGGAGTTATTGAAGAAACATCAGATTTACGCAAGGAGCACAAAACCATAATCGTTGGACTAAAAGACAGAAACAAAGATATTGACTCGGTCAAAACTCAACGTGATAAGATCAACTCTGACATAATCTTACCAATCCATATGATTGAAGATGAACTAGCGAAAGTTTACTCTCGCTTGACTGAAGAGATTGATATTCACAGAGTACCTTCCCTCGAAAGAGAGAAGATACAATTCTCGTGGTTCCTCGAATTACAAGCAATGCATGGTAAAGCCAGAGAGGCAAGCGAATTACATCAAAGATTTATCAACTTAGTAAAAGAGCAAAAGGTGGAGATTAAGAAACTCAAGGTCTATGAAACCAAGCACGATGAAGCAACCGTCAAACTACTGGAACAAGAGCCACTATTGAAAGATAAGAGTATCAATTCCAATGAAGCCAGGTCATACGATCGTCGAGTTCAAAATATACAGAAAGCGTTGCGTGAGAGAAGAGGAGAAATGCACAAGTTACGCAGAGAATCTGGTAGATTAGAAGCTTGGAGCAGGAAGAAAAGCGGCGGAAACCAAGGTGGACGCCGAGGTGGAAACAGGAAACAATTCAAACCTAGATCCGATAAACCAAAGGAATCTTCTGGACCGATGACACTTGGTGATATTTCCGGACTATTATCTGGCCTCGGAGCCGAATCTTCTTCTAAAAAGCAGAAGAAGGTTAGTTCGAAGAAAGCAGGTATGAAAAAATTAGGAAACCTTGGTGCACACAGGGGTTCTCGATCACAGTACCAAAAGAAGGAATGATGAATTAGAAGCCAGTCCGCCATTCATGGGCGCACAGTGGTACTTGGGACCTAGTCCTAAATCATTAGACCCTCCAACTATCGAAATCGTTAAGCAATTATTTCTTGACCAAACTGGAGAAGTATATTCTGCGGCTTCAGTCAAAAGTTTGCCAATACCGGAATGGGGGGGGAACTTAGTACTGCTAGATGACAATCAGATGCTAAGAGGGTTATTGTGGACAAACAAATTTAGTGAGACAAGAGTAAGAATTGTCGCATTTGCAATAGATTCTGAACACAAGGGGATGGGGTTTGGAACACAGGCCTGGGAGCATTTGGTGGTCGCCGCCCGGGCCGATGGCATCAAAGAAATTCAATTAGAAGTAAGAGGAGACAATGAGTTCGCCATTGAATTCTATAGAAGACGGGGCTTGGAACTGGTTATGCCTTTAGAGGGATATTACAAAGCAGGTATAGGCTACGTTATGAGAGGAAATATTTGATGCAAATAGTCATCATCCCCCAATGACTACACCTCATTGTGGCAAACCCAATTATTACTGATTTGGCCGATGGCGAGTGCATACTTTCTGCTGCACTGATGGATTCAGAGGGTTTTACAATTGAAAGAACTTCAACAGAGTTCAAACCGATGGATATGACTGAGATACTTGATCTTAATCCCGATTCAAAATTAGTAACTGTTGTTGGAGAACAATCTACGGTCATTGTATCACGTATTGAATCAGGATATTCAATCATAATTCAATGCCCAAATAATGGTAATTTGGGCAAGGCTAGAATGAAATTATCTAGAGCTTGTGAAGCAATTATTCCATTCTTGTGAGATTCCTCCCGTAGGGAGGCTTCAAATGGGAAAGGTCAGTCGCCCAGTCGCTGATGTGCGGGAGTACACAGCGAACAGGTGCGATGGATAATGGCTGAATTGAAGGAAACTTTGGACGAGAAGCGAAAATTAGTTGACCAAAAGGCAACTCAGTACCGCACTACTAGAGATGATTGGAACTCCAGAACTAAGGAGCACACAGCCATCAGAAACGAACTAAATGCAGAAGTTCGAGAACTTATCCAAAATGTCCGCCAACAGCGAGAAATTCGCGAACAAATGAATGAATTAGTTCGTGAGAAGAAATCTATTCGTGCAGATGCTAACAAGAAAGTCAAGGAAGCAAAGTCAATGCTTGACTCTGAAAGAGGAGAAAAAGAAGAGCCTGCGCCTGTTCAAGGACATAGAGGCCGCCGTGAACGCAAAGTCACCGTTCATTCACTCCGAAGAGACCTTCAGAAACTCGAGCGTGAATTCGAACGTGGAGCACACACTGGCCAGAATGAAAAGAAGGTCATGAAAAGAATGAAGGAAATTTCCGCACAGATTCGTGACATGAAATCATCTGAAGATTCCAATGGCGATCTGAAAGAAGCAAGAGGCATGCTTAGAGAAGCAATGGTTCTGCAAGAGGAAGCGCACGTCGAAGTTCAGAAGGCTGCACAGGCTGCACAGGAAGCACACGAATTGATGCTACAATGGAACAAAGAAGTCGACAGGCAAAGAGAGCAGGCAGAAGATGCACACCGTGAACTAAGAAAGTCTAAGAAAGAGGCTGACAAGGCACATCACTTCTACATCGTATCACTACGCTGCTTACACTCAATCCAAGATATGCTAAGAGCAATGAGAGGAGCATCTTCTAGCGATGGTCAGCGTGGAGCACGTGTCGAAGTTCAGGACTTAATGAGCAAGTTGATGAGCGGTGAGACACTGTCCACTGATGAATTAATGCAATTACAACGCTTTGACTAACTTCAAAGGCCATCTCGGATACCATCATAGTCAGGGAGGAGTTATTGCATGATAGAAAAGGACGAGATTGCTGGAATTATCGAAGACTATGAACGCCTTAAGTTGCGTATCGGAATGACAGCTAGCCACTCTGCGCTAGATATCTGTGACGGAGCCATTGAGGAAGGTTTTCCAACAGCAGCTTATTGCCAGGAAGGTAGAGAGAAGACATATTCGCAGTACTTCAAAACTCAGCGAACAAACTCCGGTAGAGTTCGAAGAGGAATGGTTGACAAAGCGATTGTTATGGATTCATTCAACGACGTCATGAAGCCAGAGATGCAAGAAGAGATGAGAAAGCGCAATGTCGTTTACATCCCTAACCGTTCATTCACATCTTACTCTAGTATTGATGATGTTGAGAACAATTTCCACGTGCCGATGTTTGGTTCAAGGAATATGCTGAGGATGGAAGAAAGAACTGAGGAACAAGATTACTACTGGATTCTTGATAAAGCAGGCTTACCCTACCCTGAAGCAATTGCTGACCCTCAAGATATTGATTGCTTAGTTATCGTAAAGTTACATCACGCTCAGAAGAAACTTGAGCGTGGATTCTTCACCTGTGCTTCATACGAAGAGTATCTCGAAAAGAGCCAAACACTGCTAAAGGAAGGTACAATCGATCAAGAAAGTCTAGACGGTGCACGTATTGAGAAGTACGTTATTGGACCTGTGTTCAATCTCAACTTCTTCTATTCACCACTGGAAGAAGAGATGCCAAAACTTGAACTCTTAGGCGTAGACTGGAGATTTGAGTCATCACTTGATGGTCATGTCAGACTACCTGCACCGCAGCAAATGACAATGCCAGCTCATCAGCAAATCCCTGAAATGACTGTTGTTGGACACAACACAGCCACAATCCGAGAATCTTTACTCGAGACAGCATTTGAACTAGGTGAGAAATTCATTACTGCATCTAAAGAGCACTATGACCCGGGAATAATCGGTCCGTTTTGTCTTCAAACTTGTATTGACAAGGATATGAACTACGCTATTTACGATGTTGCGCCACGCTTAGGTGGAGGAACAAATGTTCACGTTTCTGTTGGCCATCCATACGGAAATGCTACTTGGAGAAAACCTGTTTCTTCGGGAAGAAGAATTGCTATGGAACTACGAAGGGCTGTAGAACAAGATAGATTGCTTGAAGTTCTTACATGATGGGTGTCTAAGATGGACATCTGGGTTCTGGCATCATTCTTACTTTTCCTCCTGATTTTCGCAGGAGTCGGAATGGCCTCAATCTTCGTTAAGAAGGACACTACTGATGACTACTTAGTCGCAGGAAGAGGAATGCATCCTGCATTGGCTGCATTAAGTGCAGTGTCCACATGGAATTCAGGATACATGTTCATTGGTTTCATTGGATTCATGTGGATGTATGGTTATTCGGCTATTTGGATATCATTGATTTCGACCTTAGGCCAACTAGTTGCATGGATTTGGCTTTACAAAAGAATTCAGCATGAAGCAAATGAGCGAAATGTGCGATCACTATCAAGTTTAGTTGCCAAAGTCAAGGGGGCACCTGAAGCAAAACTTGCTGCATTATTCTCAGTCATGTTCCTACTAATTTACGCAGCCGCCCAACTATCTAGCGGCGGAAAGGCCCTATTCGCAATGTTAGGATGGTCACAAATGGTGGGCATTCTAATTGGTTACATGTTAGTGATTCTATACTGCACTGCTGGCGGTATCAGAGCATCTATCTGGACAGATGCTGCTCAATCATGCGTTATGATTGTTGGATCATCTCTTCTCTGCTGGGTTGCCATGGAGGAAATTGGATGGTTCTCAGGCATGCATGCATCTCTTACATCCATCGACCCTAACCTTACAGATATAGCACCACAAGGTTTGAAATTTGGATTCTCACTATGGGTATTCGCCTTCTTCTTGGGAGGAGTTGGAGTTGCAGGACAACCCCAAGTAGTTAGTAGAATAATGACACTAGAATCCGATTCTGATCGTAAGCAAGCATGCGTTTGGTTCTTCGTCTGGCAAACCCCGTTCTTGATTCTCATGATTCTAATCGGCTTAGCCAGTAGAGTGATGTTCCCTGTGGAGGGCTCTTTCGACCCTGAATTGGCCCTACCTTTACTGGCAATGGATGTTCTTGGTCCGTTTTGGGTAGGTGTGATTCTTGCATCCATATTTGCAGCGACTATGTCCACGGCTGACAGTCAAGTTCTAGCATGTACTGCAGCAATCACTGACGATTTAATTCCTAGTTGGGCACAAGACCATTCTAAGACAAAGCTCACTACCGTAACCATGGCAATTCTCGCAACTTTAATTTCACTAGGTGCATTGTGGACAGAAAACAATTCGGTATTCAGCCTAGTTGTTCTAGCAGTATATGGATTAGGTGGAATATTCATACCGCTTCTAGTCGTCAGGTTTTCAGGATATCAACCATCTTCAGCACATTCAATGATTATGATGGTCTGTGCACTAGCAGGCGTAATTACCTGGAGGATTTTGGAACTAAATGATGAGATCTTCGAATCAGTACCTGGGATGGGAGCCGCATTTATTGCGCACTTTGTTATGCTTGCAATAAAGAAAGACCCATGGTTGAAAGAGCGTTTACCGAGTCGAGACAAATTCATTACTGTAACTGGAATAATCATTGCGTGTGTTGTAGCAATCGAATTATGGTATTTCATCTGAGATGGAATACTTCTCCTTCAGTTCCAACTTTCCAACCTAACTCGGTAACAGGTGTTTCGTCTCTACAAAGTCGATTCGTGTGATTTAAGTGAATGAAAACAACTTCACCGTCCCCATCTCTCCTCTCCCCTAACATCTGCAGAGTTTGTTCAACCGGGGGGTGTGGAACATCGCTCTGGTCACGGTGTTTCAATTCATCAGAACTGAAAAAAGTTCCATCTATCAATGCAATGTCGACTTCTAAATGGTTCAACCAAGCTCGCAAATCATGCTCCCTGAGAGTTTCTTGCCAAGTATCATGGTCGGGAAGGAAAAGTAGCGTTTTTTCTGCTTTAATCAGATATGCATGCATGTCTGAAAGTTCCGCACGATGTGGAACCTCTAGCGCTTCGACAGTTACCCCTGGCAATTGAACCAAAGGTGCTGTTCTTGGTGAGAAAACGCCATGTGAAAGTAAGATAGACCAATTTGGTGTTCTCTCAATCAGATCTAGCATACTTTTCGAGCAGTGCAAAGAGACTCCTTGTGCATTCATAGTTTCTTTTCCAAAAAGGCCCAAACCATCAACATGTCCAAAATGTGCATGTGTCAAGAATAGTGAATCGACCGAGTCGACTCCCCAAATACGCAATTGTTCTCCAAGATACCTAGTGGCTTCGAAAAGATGTTTGCCACCTTCAGAATCAATCAAACCTATCGAAACGGGATATCTTTGTTTCAAGTTGACACAACAATCGCAACCAACATGAGGCACACCCCCGTCTTGAGCGCTACCTAGCAAGGTCACAGTTACCATTTGAAATCCTCAAATCTTACGGTCCCATTGGCGAGACGTTGGATCTCGCATGTACCATGCACCACTAGCAGCAGGGAATTCTAACCACTCATTACCATCGGACCTCATTGTCCCAACATCAAGGTAAGTCGGAACAGAAGGATTCTGTTGAGGCATTGCTGCCTGGCCAGGCAATGCAGCAATATTAGGTGAAGCCGCTTGTTGCTGAGCAACTACTGGTTGAACTGCTTGTACTGGTTGTTGATACTGAGAATATGCAGGTTGAGCGTTCATGTTGGGCATAGCCGGTTGAGCGTTCATGTTAGGCATAGCCGGTTGAGCATTCATATCTGGCATCATCATATCAGAAACCCAATTCTTTTCTTCATCGCCAGAATCAATTCTTCTCATAATTAGCAATCCTCCAATGAGAATTACGAATAGAACTCCAACACCTATGCCACCATAAGTCAGTAAACTACTGCCAGATGATTCGCTGACCTTTGCTTCACATCCATCCTCTTTAGCAACTCCAACTACCTCTGGACAAAGGTCTGGATTCTTTCCATTTGGATTATCACCAAACCCGTCGCCATCTGTGTCATTCCACTGAGATGAATCTTCAGAGAACTTGTCGATTATATCTGCCCAGCCATCGTTATCTGTGTCGACACAACCTAGAACTCCACCTTCGAATGAGAAACCTGCAACGTCTACACAGGAATCAGGTGATGTCCCTTGAGCGTTGTCACCGTACTGGTCTCCATCAATATTAGACCACTGAGTTGGGTCCATAGGGTTCCAATCTGTTCCATCTTCTGGATCACCGTAGCCATCCATATCGAAATCAGGGCATCCTAGAACATCGTTTGTTGAATAACCCTCTACATCAGGGCAGTCATCATAACCATCTGCAACACCATCACCATCGGTATCTTGGTACTCATTAGCATCAGTAGGGAATGCATCCATGAAATTTGCCCAGCCGTCGCCATCTCCATCAGGACAACCTAGAATGTCATCTTGCCAAGAGTTACCTGCTAGTGTAGGGCACGCATCCTGGTCTCTAGAGTATTGGTAATATTCGCCAGGCCAGTTTGAATTACGGTCAATCCATGATAAATTACCATAGTTGTCTCCGAATCCATCTTCGTCCCAATCAGACCACTGAGTTTCGTCAGTAGGGAATGCATCAGCACCATCACTTACAGACCAAGATGAATCTTCAGAAGAATACCCGTCATTATCTGCGTCTGGACATCCATAGCGGTCAAGGACTGAAGTTCCGGAGTCATTGATACAGGAATCAGGAGTGTTACCGTCTAGGTTGTCACCATATCCATCGCCATCTACATCATTCCATTGTGTTTTGTCATTTGGAAGGTCATCATCGATATTAGCCCATCCATCTCCATCGGAGTCAGGACATGCTAAAGTTCCACCAAGTGATGAGTTTCCAAACGAGTCAGGACAACTGTCTTCGACATTAGCCCAACCATCTCCATCTGAATCTTCACACCCTTGATAAGAACCTAAAGTGGAAGTTCCTGCAACCTTGTTACAGTCATCTGCAGCATCATCAAACCCATCTCCATCATCATCTAAGTCTTCATCTGCATCTCGGCAACCATCGCTATCAATATCATTGGATGAATCAGAGGACCACCAGTTACGAGGAGGAGAGTATGAACTCAAACAATCGTCATCTGAATCTTCAATCCCGTCATTATCGTCATCTGTGTCTTCACTAGCATCTTTACAACCATCATTATCAAAATCGGTTGTTGAATCACTGGTCCAGTTCCAAGCTCCACCCCTTGGACAATCGTCTCCAGAATTATCCGTGATTCCGTCGTTGTCGTCATCATAATCGCATTCATCACCATCTCCATCAAGATCGCTATCAATCTGTAATGGATTGTTTGTATTTGGACAGTTATCGGTCAAATCGTTGACACCATCATTATCACCGTCTGCATTGTTGATGGGGTCAAGACTCCATACAACTAGGTCGAGGCCCCCTGAACTAGTGACTGATTGAGTGCCTTTGTTCAGAGTGGATTGGAATGAGCCAAATGCAGCAGGTACATCGCTATTATTCAGTGCTAAATCTGCGAACAAGTCGTCACTGGTACTTCCAGCATTCTCAACCCAGTCCCAGTTACCTGCACTATCTAGTTGAGCCATGTAAAGATCTAATCCGCCGTTAGTGTTTGCCACATGTATGCCGAAATCTGTTGGTCCAGAAATCATACCGCCTGCGATAAAGTCACCTGCTGTTGTTTCAGCAATGGAGTAAACTCTCTGAGTACCTGTGCTGCTACCGGCACTAGTCGCCCAAGAGGAGGCTCCAGATTTGAGAATCTTAACCACATATCCATCTCCTTGTCCTTTGTCAGTAAGGGTATTCTGATTACCTGCATTTAGTGAACCCAAGAAAACTCCAGCAACGACAACATCATCATTTTGTGTTACAATTAGGTCCTCGGGAAGATTAATTTCTCCGGCTCCGCTTGATAGGCCAATGACATTTTGTACAACCCCACCTGGGCTCCATTTCACAACTATTGTGTCAGCATTACTAACTGCTTGGTGAGAATTACCATTTGCAGAAAAGGAGCCATCTGTAGTTCCAACCTGCCAGATATTACCCATCGAGTCAATATCGACTTCGCCACCTTCTTCGACACCGATACCTCCTGCGGTTGAAACCCAGTTCAAGTTGCCACTCATTCTATCGAGGTCTGCAACGAAGAGTTCTGAATCAGTATTATTTTTGGTAATCCCTCCGAAATCAGTAATTCCCTTTTGAGTCCCTGAAACAATCAGACTACCAGATACGGATTCTTCTAATCCTTGGACAATACTGTTGTTCGAAATAGTACCATTGGCCGTATATGGCGAAGTGAACATTACTGCCCACATCCATTGGCCACTGAACGAATCAGCCTTGGCTATGAAACCATCACCATACGGATTTTGGCAACTTAGTGTAGTTGAACCGAATGTCACATCACCGTAGATCAAACCTCCGACATAGATATCACCTGCAACAGAGGTTGTCATTGTCGTTAACAATGTCAAACCTTGCCCACCATCAGGCTTCAGTGCCCAGAGCCAATTTCCTTGTTCGTCCATTGCTGCAACATAAGTGTCAGCATCTAATTGAGAGTTAAATGGCGATGTTGCTTGCAACTGGTTAGCGCCAAATGTCATGGTTTCGCGATTGTTTCCTGCGACAACCCACCCATTAGGAAGTGCCTCAATTTGGGTGCCATTTACATGGCCGAAAGATGAACCTGCTTGTACCAGCATTTCGGGTTCAGAATCGGCATATGAGGTTATGGAAACATCTGGTAACTCTACATCATTTGACAAAGGCATAATGCCAGCAAGAAGCAGAGATATTATTGCAAGACTCAGAACTGCACGATAGCGCATGACCTACGGTCATGAAACTGGGTCAAGAAGTCTTTGTTTAGAAGTGTGAGTGAATTTTGCCAGTTACACCATTCAAAACCCACTCTTTACCAAATGCATCAATACCTTTGTGAGCAGGCACTAACACCTTGTACTCAGTACAAATTGCTGAAGTTTCTTCGAACTTCCACCATCTTAACAAATCCCCCATACCATCAGAATAAGCACGGCGTTCTGAAAGTACTTCGGTAAAACTCGGTTTCTCTTCGATTTTCAGATGCGCATAGTTTAGCATTGGAGACCTTTCCAACAATTCAATTTCATCGAGGACATGAAGTCCATCACAATTGAGAACCCATCTGTCGATTTCTTCTTCCACTGGACCAATGATTACACCTGTTACTTTGTGGAGTATCGCTGGAATCAGAACAGGTTTCGCCATAGAGATATCATAGCCCTTATTTTCTAATTCAGAAAAATCATTCAGGGGTTTCAAGGTGAATGGACCATCACCAGCAAATAATTCTGGTTCAACATATTCTTCTTCAATCTCTGACTGATCAACAATCACAAGACTACCATCCAAAACGGCATGTCCGATGAAAGATGCAAGCTTATCTTGAGGCCAAATTACCAGATTCCGACCTGCTCGAGATGGTGAATCATCTAGGCCAAATGTCATTTTTCTCTCTACAATAATCAGATGAACACCCCTCGGAGCATCGAATAACCACGATTCGATTCCGACTAAGTCGAGAGGAGCAAAACCTTGACCCGATGTCCAGATTTCCATGCCTTCAACCAATCCTTGGTTAGCATGTTCGGGAGTTACATCGTAGAGCCTTCCCAGCCAGGAAATTACTCCAGGGGAAGTAATTGGGGGAGAATTAGTGTCAATGCTGACGCCTAACCTTCTCATCACTGCGACAAGGTCAAGGCCCATGGCCTATCCAAAGTCTCACCGTCTTTAGTTTCACTCTAGATTGCTGTCTAGTGTCAACAAGTCAGAATCGCCAGCGTTTACGACAGTAATTGCCGATACACTAAATGGCTTACCAGATGCAACACCAAGGTCGCGGTTTACCATTACTGTACGGTGCATAGTGACCTCTGGGTGCTTTGCAGCAAGGTCGTCTATGTACTCCTGTGGGCAATTTGCTGCTAGGATAATGCACTTAGCATCACCCTTAGCGCAAGCATCGATTGCTTGGCGTTGTCCAAACAATAAATCTCCGGTCGTATTTGCTATCTTCAGTTGTCTACTTAGGTCCATATTTTCATTCCTCCACAATTTTGCTTCTCAATGTTGAATTTCACTCTGGGATGTAATACAATTCCACAGATCCAGTTCCAAGGCTGATTGGCTGTCCAACGATAATGTTCTCAGCGACACCAGTCAAGTTGTCTCTTTCACCAATAATTCCTGCCTTTAGCAAGTGGTTAACTGTAACTTCGAATGCAGCACGAGCTAGGATGGAGTGCTTTGTACCGGATACACCGTGGCGACCGATTGCACGAACTTCACCTTCGCTAGTCATAACATCTGCAACCATTAGTAAGTGACGTACGTCGACTTCAAGTCGAGCACCATCTAGTGTTGCTTGTAATTCATTGACAATTGCTTGTCTAGCAGCTTCGATTCCAAGATACTGGTAAATTTCAATGATGTTGTTGGTGTATGTTCTTGCCCTATCAATTCCAACCATATCTGAGATTCTTGACAAGTTACTTCCAATTGTAGATAAATAATACTCGCCAGTTTTGTCATCCAACTGGACGTTAGCACGTTCTACGTTTGGAACACCCTTCAAGCGCATATCTCTGATCTTATCTTCCAACTGTAGAAGTTCAGTGTAAGATGGTGGGTTCTCTGCTAGAGTCTTCATGTCATCTTCTGTTTGAACACCTGGGATTAGAGTAAGCGTAGAAGGATTCTTTTCCTTATCGGCTTCGACATATAATCGAAGAGCACGTTCAAGTTTGTCTTTCACTTCAGCAGGAGTCATACCTTTCTGCTTCAAGTTACCCTTCTTCAAGTTCAGAACTAGGCGGCGTTGTGCAACGTCAGTCTCAATGTCTGCAATGTTTACAGTTGTTGTAATCTCAATTGCTGCTGCAAGTTTTCTTGCTGCATCTGGTGAGGTACTGGTTTCTCCAGAAAGACGGATAGTCATTGTTGGAGTATTTGGTACCTTACGAGCGTCTACAATCTCAATAATACGAGGAAGACCTTGAGTTACGTTAACAGTAGCTACACCCGCATAGTGGAAAGTACGCATAGTCATCTGAGTACCTGGTTCTCCAATAGATTGTGCAGTGATAATTCCTGCAGCCTCATATGGGTCGATCTTGGCCATATCTTGAGCCTTAGATGCCTCAGCAACCAGTGCTTCTGCTTGCTTCTTGGTCAACTTAGCCTTTTCACGGTCGTGAACTGCTTCAGTCAAGTCGTGTATAGTTTGTTGAGAGAATTTTGCTCCAGCTGCATCTGCTGCTGCTTCAATTGACTTGAATACAGGGTCATCTGCAAGTTCGTCGACATAGGATGCCAACTTAGTTTCAGGGTCGTAGGACTCTAACTCTTGTACTGTCTTTGCAGTACGACGACGACGAGTTCCTCGGCGTAGACGGACAGATGTAGTGGCAGAGTTTGCATCTCCTGTTGAATCACGGTTAGTAGAATTAGCACCTGTTATGATTCCATGAATTCTAGCTGCAGTGTCAGAATCTGTTTCACAGAACTGAGCGATTTCTTGCGCTGTCAGAACTTTTACATCGTCCCACTTACGGTCGTCTGCCAACTTGTGTGCAAATTCCTCAGGAACTAACATGTCCATGAGTTTCTTCTTTGTTGCGCTCTTTACTACCATCAAAGTTCACCTCCAGCCGCTGCTTCGGAATCTCCTTCGCCAAAGCCTAGGTCGAAGTTCTTGTCTTCAGTGATGACAATTTCCTCGTCCTTAGACTTGGTTGGGCCATCAGTACCTAATGCTTCATCGACAACTACATCGATGTTGAAAGGCTTACCGTGTACACCACGGCTAGGATCAATTCCATCTTCTCCGTAAGAGAATTGGATGATACGGTTTGCAGTATTTCTGACAGACAAATTCTCGTCATTGAATACCTTCAGGTCATCCATTGCGTTAATCAAACGTCGTTGCATGTATCCAGACTTACTTGTACGGACCGCTGTATCGACCAGGGATTCACGACCAGATACGGACAGCATGAAGAATTCTGTTGGTTCAAGACCACGCTTGAACGAAGACGAGATGAATCCTTTCTCAGGAGCACCAAGTCCACCACGCTTGAAGTGAGGTAGAACACGCTGGTGGTATCCACGCTCTAGACGTGCACCACGAACCTTTGCTTGTCCAATACTTCCAGCCATCATAGTTAGGTTATCCATAGAACCACGTGCTCCAGATATCGCCATACCGACAGCAGCGTTTGAGTTACCACTTTCGTTCAGTTCGTCTTTTGCTACGTTACCAGCTGCTTGCTTTCCAAGGTCCAAGATGACCATGATGTTTTCTTCAAGTGTCTCTTTAGGGGTTCTTCCAGGACGGGTTTCATATCCACGGCCATCCTTACCGAACTTGTCAAGTTCTGCTTGAACTTCATCACGAGCTTCTTGGTTGTGTCTCTCAATTTCACTTAGTGCGTGAGATGAAAGATCTTCATCATCAATTCCAGTAGTGAAACCTAGTGAGGTACATGCAGCGATAGATAGACGAGTGAATTCGTCAAGGAATCTAGCACCTTCTGTTGGGCCGTTAGTTTGAACGATTGCGTCTAGAAGACGACCATCTTCAGCACCAATTGCTCTCTTATCCAGAGTACCACTGACCTTACCATTCTTGACAACTACATCGTCATTAGAACGACTCCTGAATCGGAGGTGTATGTTATCTGGAATGATTACGGAAATCAGATCTTCACCGTTGAAGTATTCCCCTTTAGGTCCCTTGTGGACCTTTGGAATATCACCAGTGTATCCAATGTTACCCAGCATTTCCAATCCATTGCGCTTTGAAATCTTGGTATCTGGCCTCGATAGAAGATATGCTCCGGAGATGTGATCGTGTATTCCACCAATTACCGCTCCTCCATATCTTGGAGTTAGGATGTGTTCCTGTACACGCATCAAGATCTTAGCCTCAGCACGTGCTTCTTCTCCTTGGATAACGTGTAAGTTCATCTCGTCACCGTCGAAGTCAGCGTTGTAAGGAGTACAAACAGCCAGATTAAATCTGAATGTGTGTCCTTCCATTACACGAACTTCGTGAACCATCATTGACATTCTGTGCAAAGAAGGCTGTCTGTTGAAGATAGCAACGTCACCATCAATCAGGTGGCGTTCAACAAGTAAACCTGGTTTAGGGTTACCATTCATGTCGACTGTAGCAAGACGGTCTTCGACACGTGTTCTCTCTCCCCATTCATTGTCAGGGCTGCCACAGTGTGGACATGCAACTTCAAGATGCTCCGGATAAGGAGTATCTGGGTTAGCTAGTTCGAACTTCCAGCGGTGGTGCATTACTGCACGAGGGTCGTCTTCCTCTAGAGGAAGGCCATCTACGCTTTCTCCACGTAGATTTGCAAGAGTTGCTAGTTCATCGATTGCATATGTTACAAGTTCTTCTCCGCCAGCAACTGCTTCTTCACGGGAGACGTATTTCTTTACGACAAGTCCAGGAAGGAAGTTAGGAGCAGGTAATACCTGATGTAGATCGAATCTTGTGGTAGTCTCTTCCATACATTCAGGGTTGTGGCATCGGAAACCAGCATTGATTAGACGGCTTCTTTCATTGATTCGAACACGACGCTTGTCGCCACGAATAACGTAGTTAACACCAGGATGGACATCAGGACCACGAAGAATCATCTGACGCATTTGTTCACGGTTACGTGTTGTAACACGGATTGGAACTGTCAGTTCTTTAGCGATCTTTGTTGGAACACCTACTTCGTTGATTCCAAGGTATGGATCTGGAGAGATAACAGACCTTGCACAGAAGTTAACACGCTTTCCAGATAAGTTAGAACGGAAACGTCCTTCCTTACCCTTCAGACGCTGAGTTAGTGTCTTCAAAGTTCTTCCTGAGCGGTGCCTAGCAGGAGGGATTCCGCTTGTCTGGTTATCGAAATATGTTGTAACGTGGTACTGTAGTAGTTCCCACAGATCTTCAACAATCAACTGTGGCGCTCCTGCGTCACGGTTTTCACGTAGTCTCTGGTTGATTCTGAGTACGTCAACCAACTTGTGGGTCAAATCGTCCTCAGAACGGTCTCCAGAATCTAGAGTGATTGAAGGTCTAACTGTAATAGGAGGTACTGGAAGAACCTTCAAAATAATCCATTCTGGACGGTTTTCCTTGTGCATACCTAGGAAAATCAGGTGATCCTGAGGAATTCCTTGAAGCCATTCACGGATGTCACGAGCATTCAGCTTTCTCTCTGTTGGCTTGCCGCCACCTTGAGCTGCTATGTGCTCTTTGAAAGTAGTAGGTTTGTCTAGTACAATCTTTCCTTGCTGGGACTTACAGTGCATACAGATTGTTCTCTTTGCCTGTGAAGTCGTCTTCTCGATATCCTTGATAATCTTCGAGAACTCAGTAGAACCGACACCGTGCTTGGTAATCAAGTCACGGACACGAGCACGATAGAAATCCTGCTCAGAAAGTGCTGGGTTTGAAGGGTGAGTTCCTTCTGCATCGTGAAGAAGAATCTTACTGCATGAGTTACATGTAGCTTTGATTGCTGTCTTAATCAAGTTAACGAAACCAATGTGGATAACCGGTAACTCAAGTTGGATGTGTCCAAAGTGACCTGGGCTTTCATCGTACTTACAGTTGTCAGTTGGGCACAGCAAACCAGGTTCAATAACACCCATGTGAGGGTCCATTAGTCCTTGGCGGAATGCGTGTCCGTCATCCTTGTAGGTATCTGCTGTCTTTACTTCAACAGAAGACATTCTTCTGATTTCAGTAGGGTCCATCAATCCAAAGCGAATACTTGCGATTCTCTTTGGAATCATTGTTGTGCTGTTTCGACTCATCTGCGGTCCTCCAGTTCTAGACGCATTGCCACTCCGAGACTCTTCATCTCATCAAGCAGCAACTTGAATGCGTATGAGGTTTGAATCTTGTAAACCTCTGCTCCATCACCATGAATCGGTGATACATATGTGCGACGTTTCGGGTCAAACCAAGCGACGTGACCAGATTGGGCACAAACGAATAGATCGATACCGTCTGATTCGTCTAGAAGACGGTCCTTGATGACCATCGAAGCACCGTGTGCAATCAAACAGTCACGTTCCATCTCTCCAAACCTTAGACCACCCTGGCGAGCACGTCCTTCAGTAGGTTGTCTGGTTAGAATCTGGACACGTCCACGGCTACGAGCGTGGATCTTTCCAGATACCATATGGTGAAGCTTCTGATAGTAGATACAACCGACGAAGATCTCAGCAGGGTATGTTTCTCCTGTTTCTCCATTGACCATGAATTCTCTACCGGTGTGGCCGTATCCATTGCGGACTAGACTGTCACGTAGGCTGCCTTCTTTCTCTCCCCTGAATGCAGTTCCATCGATTCTTCGTCCTTCGAGAGAACCAACTTTACCACCAATCATTTCGAGAACGTGCGCTACTGTCATTCGAGATGGAATAGCGTGCGGATTGATGATTAGGTCAGGTACAATACCATCACGAGTGAATGGCATGTCTTCTGCATCAACTAGGCGTCCGATAACTCCTTTCTGTCCGTGACGTGAAGCGAACTTGTCACCAATTTCCGGGACCTTGTGGGAACGGACCATACATCGAACAAGTCTTCCAGAGTCAAGAGACTCTGTGACGTAAACATTGTCGACCCATCCCTTCTCACCGTGGCGAATAGGCATGGATGATTCACGACGTTCCTGAGCTTGTAGGAAAGCACCTGCTCCTGTTTCTTCTAGGAAACGAGGAGGGCTAGTCTTACCGACTAGAACATCTCCGCCTTCTAGATACTTCTCAGGATGAGGTAGACCGTCGCCTTCTAGATGGTCGTAAGAACCAACTGGCTTCAATCCCTTAACCTCTTCAAGTCCAGTACCTGGAATCTCGATTTCTTCGACTTGTCCACCTGGGAAACGGCGGCGTTCAGCGTTGTAGGTACGGTTGAAGGTCGAACGACCTAGAGCACGTTGTACACTGGAACGGTTCATGATTACAGCGTCCTGCATGTTGTATCCATGTAGGCTCATAACTGCAACAATGAAGTTCTGTCCACCAGGGCGACTATCGAACTTTGTTGTATCCATAGCCTGTGTGTGGGTGATAGAGCGCTGCGGGTAATGCAAGATGTGTAATCTTGTATCAGGTCGCAATCGGTAGTTTGCACTAGGTAGACCTAGTGATTGCTTTACCATTGCAGTTCCACCGGTAACACGAGGCGTAGAGTTGTGTTCTGGGTATGGAATCAATGAAGCACAAACTCCGAGGACTAACTGTGGATCAATCTCACAATGTGTGTGTTCGCTAGTGTATAGCAAATCAACATCGAATACTGCATCTGCCTTTACTCCGTTAGGCATTGTTACTCTAGCCTGGAGTTTTGCAGATTCTGCACCCGGTTCACCCAGATTCAACCAAGTTACAGTTGAATGGCTAACTGGCCTTCCTGCGTACTCATTTCCTTCAGGAACTACTTCAGGTAGAACGAATGGTCTTGGAGCGATGTATAGGTCTTCTTCTTCCTCTGCATCTACCCACTCGACGACACCTTCGTTCACTAAATCCTTGAAGGTCATCTCACCTGCAGAAACCATTTCCAAATGCTTCTGAGTTAATCTAGGTGCACCATCATATAGAATCAAAACTGGCCTTAGGATTCTTCCTTTGTCAGTGTTGATGAAGATATCACGGTTTGTAGTGTCGTATCTAATAGATACTTCAGGTCGAATTGCACCTCGACGACGAGCGTTCTTGAATTGAGTTACCAAATTCTTACCACGCTTGTGTATTCCGTAGATGTCACCATTTACGTGAATTCTGTCACCATCAGTCCAATCGTCTGGCTGGAATACATCCATTTCATCAAGACGGGAGCGGATTTCAGTTTCAGGAATTGCTTCAGAAACATCGATCATCTGAGCTGCGTTCTTTACCAGACCACAGTTCTGACCTTCTGGTGTCTCGTTAGGACATAGGCGACCCCATTGTGTTGGGTGCAGGTCACGTGCTTCGAAGTGAGGTTGGCTTCTTACAAGCGGACTGGTTACACGCCTCATGTGAGACAGTGCAGATAGGTACGTTGTCCTATCAAGAAGTTGGCTTACACCTGAACGTCCACCGACCCAGTTTCCTGTAGCCAATGCGTGCATAATTTTGCTTGTTAATACGTCAGGTCTTAGACAAGAGGTGATTTTCAGTTCACGCTTTCTGTTGTGATGGCGCTCAAGTTGGTACTTCAGGTCACGAGCTAGTTGTCCCATAGAGACACGGAACAAATCTTCGATCAGGTCACCGGCTAGGCGAACACGCTTGTTTGCGTAGTGGTCTTTGTCGTTTGGCTTACGGCTTGTGATAGCCATTTCCAAGACTTGGCGGACGATTCTACCTAGGAAGATCGCTTTCTTCTTGCGGTCTTCTTGAGAGTCTCCCAAGTGCGGAAGAAGTTCACGGTCTAGCAACTGTGTAACACGTGCTTCACGGTATTCTTTCTGCTGACCTGCTGCGAATTTCTTCTCTAACCACTGGTGTGCTTCTTCTAGTGAATCTACTGCATATTCTTCGTTATCTTTTACTTCGTTAATGTTAGCAACGATGAACTTGAAAGTCTCTGTAGGACCAGCAATTGCTTGGAAGAGTTCTTGGTCGTTCTCGATACCAAGCGCTCTCATCAAGAGAACGACAGGGATTGCAGTTGTACCTGCAGTACTAATCTTAACCATAAGCATTCCATCACGGCGCTTCTCGACAGTTAGTGGCTTTCTCATTCCGTCTTTCTGTGAGAAAATCTTAGCAACTTCAGTCTTCTTTGCGTATCTCTTGTTGATTTCAACAGTGACACGGTTAGGTGCTAAGTCTTCCATAGAGATTAGAACACGCTCTGTACCGTTGATGATGAAGTAGCCTCCAGGATCTAGTGGGTCTTCTCCCTTAACTCGGAGAAGTTCTTCCCACATCTTGTGGTCTTCGTCGGAAGTAGTAGGGTGAAGAACTCTGTCTCCTGCTACGTGGTTAGCATGAAGATTGCATCTTCTACTGCGAACCATGATTGGCATGTTACCTACTTGAACTCCCTTCTCTGGCTGAGAAGGAACTCCATTACGGAATATTGTGAAATCCATACGTACAGGTGACATGTAAGTCAACTTACGTAGTCTGCATTCCATAGGAATGGAAGGGTGGTCACTACCATCCGCTTCGCGAATTGTAGGCTCGCCAAGTTGGATGTTCTTTACACGGATGATGATGTCTTGGTCGATTACGTCTAACTTGATTAGACCGCCCATGTCATCTTCAACTTCTTCATCAGTACCTACACGGATACTGCGAACAATCTTTTCCATGCGTGAAATTGTGTTATCACCAGTTGGAATACAATCGTCATATGATGCTAACTGGTGGTTAACCAGACTGCGTTCTCGGAAAAATGATTCAATAATCTCCTTCATGGTATCACCTCAGCTCAGCTGCCCTCCACTATCAGTCGATATGCAACTGACTTTCCAGCGGATGGTGACCTACGAATAACTTTCAGAACACGGTCAGAAAGCCATCCTGCAGGCAATGGAACATGTTCCTCATCGCCTTCAGAACCTGCTTCTCTAGCACGCTCTACTGTTTCCTTTATCACCTGGACAACTGGATCTGTAATCAGAATCTTCGGAAGAAGTTCCTTTGCTAGGCGTGGTTCGCCTGTCTCTTCATCAGTAGTAAGCAGACCCCATGGTTCGAGTTCGCTTTCTTCATCTTCTACTGCAACAAGTTCCTGATGTGGAACTAGTACGTGATTTAGAACATTGAATTTGGTACCAGCAAGATCCATATCGTCATCATCTAGTGCTTTCTTAGAGATGGTAATCTTACGGCTACGGCGCTTCTGGCGTCTCTGACCTAATTCGGCAAGGGCGTTCATAGCACCAGTGAATATCTCATCATCTTTGGACACTCCAAGACAAGACGCAATCTCATCTGCAGCCATGGCCTTGATGTCGGTCATATTGCGGTCCGTGGCCAATTTGTGAGCGTATTCCTCAGCAATTCCCATTTCCATTAAACGCTTCTTGGTTGCAGACTTGACTACCAAAATTTTTCACCCCGTTAGCCCCGACATACATCGTTCCTGTGCTTGTCAGGCGGGCCTGACGGGGTTCGAACCCGCGACCGTCCGGTTAAAAGCCGGACGCTCTACCTGACTAAGCTACAGGCCCAAATGTATGTGTTGGGCTTCTTGGCCGACCTGCAAGGGGTTCTTAAAACCTCCGCCCGCAAAAACGGCAGTAGAAATGGGAGACTAAGAGGGGAGAGTGCCACCCCCGTACTCAAATGCGTTTTAGTGCCAAGAGCCATAAAGGCTTCGGCACCCACGGAGTGTTGAGGCGCATGGACAACAATGAGGTATTCTCACCCTCTCACGCAGAGAGGGAAATTGAGTATCTCAAAAAGCCACCCAGTACAGTGATTTGGTCGCCTCAAAATGGAATCAATTTCAGATTATTGATACCCAATACAGTCTATCCCCCCAGAGAAGATACAGACTTACTTGCAAAACGAATCATTTCATTTGGCCCAGGAAGAGGAAGAACATTTCTTGAGATCGGCTGTGGTTCAGGAGCATTGAGTATTCTGGCAGCATCCATGGGCTGGAAGGTATCCAGCTGCGACATCAACCCGTTCGCTGTTATTGCTACGAACGGAAACATGAGCGAAAACAAACTAGAAGCAGAAATCAAAGAGGGAGGAGTTGGCCCTGAAGATTTCCCTTTCGAGGAAAGTTTTGACCTCATAATTTGGAATCTACCCTACATACCGCACTCCGAAATTGACGAGGTTCTTGGGCCGATGGAAGAGGCCAGTTTAATCGACACAGATAGTGTTGGACTTGGCCATCGACTGCTGCAATGCATCACTAGTAACCGACTCCTTGCACCCAAAGGAAGAATCCTTACAATTTCACGTAAAGACTCTGTAAAAGAAACTTTACAATTCGCACATAGAGTATGGGATCAATTAGATTTCGATGACGGAGAATCACTGGTGTTGACATGTTTCTGGAAACCGTACGAAGGTGCTGAAAATTCAATTGTAGAATCTACTGGTTCCACAAATGATGACCTCCTAAGAAAGAATGGCATAGGAACGCACATTTCATCCAAACATCAAACTGCAGGCAGAGGAAGGAGAGACAGAATATGGGAATCTATAGAATGCAGTTATGCGGGCTCTTGGATTGTTGCAGAAGGAGGAATCATCAACCCCGGACATTTGCAACTTTCCGGAGCATTGGCTGTATTGAATGTGATTAAAAATGAGCAGTTATCTCTAAAGTGGCCAAATGATATTCTGATTGGAAAAAGAAAGTTGTGCGGCATATTAGCTGAAGGGAAATCCAGCCCAGACAGTACTAAAGTTGTCCTTGGAATTGGTCTAAATTTGAAGAAAAGTAATGCTGTCGACAACTCAGACTATGCCTCTCTGGAAGAGATTACCGAAACAACATTCGAAGAAATTGATTATCAATTGAATAGAGAATTATCATCTCTGCTTGAACAATCACCAGACCTTCCTCCAATACGAGACTCAGAAGTCAGAGCATCGATCGTCGAAAAGATGCGTAGACATGGAACACCAGTTTACAATGGTCAAGCCTTCGAAGACTTCAACCTCAATGAACGTGGTGAATTGATTCTCGGAAGTCACACAATTGATGACGGAGAAGACATTGAGTGGATTTAGTCTTCTAGTAGTGCTTCCACTGGCTCTTCGTTCTTCTTTTCGATTCTCTTCAAGATTCCAAACCCAAGAATCAGGCCACCTACTAGATAGAGGCCGTAATCAATAATTATCCCCCTACTTAGTGAGTATTCAATTTCAGATTCTTCGATACCAAGTAATTCGAAAGAGTGAATTCCAGGTTCTTTGGCGGTATATTCCCATTGGCCTTTATCAGAATCCCAATCACCTGAGACTTCCCATTCGCCGGATGGAGTGTATACTGAAGGCCTGATTATGCCATCATTCACATCAAGAGTAAATGTGTCTCCTTCAGAAAGATCGTATTTGATTGTAAACTCATTCCCAGAACCTTCGGCAACAGTTGTAGGTACAACCCAAGTTTGCATAATTAGCATTATCAGAATTATCGACGAACCAATTAGAATCATCACATCCTCGCCTTTGACTGGCGGTGCTCCTCCTCCGGCTCCCATGATTTGATGGAAACAGGGTTAGCACTTCAACGCTTTCTTGGCTTGCGACTGAATTCCATCCTCTCACGCACGAGTCTAATTTTACCGCTAGAGGTTTGGCTGACTACCTTTCCAATAGAAAGTTCAGATTTTACCGATTCGTAATTTTCAAGTTTGACTTCAACAATGCATTTACCATCTTCAAAGTCATAGAGGCGCACCGGATAACTTGAGAGATATTCACTAAGTTCAGAGCGGCTACCAAATTCTGGACAAAGACAACCAATCCAACGTCGCTTGCCACGCAACGCTTTGGTCAATTTCTTCGCCATATTCTCTGGTTTAGGGCACTTGTCTTAACATGATGCTATCTCTCGGACGGTTTGAGAGAGAATTATGTCTGAAGATTCCGAGACCAAATTTGAACAAATTGGTATACTTCAACTGATGAAAAATATGCTTTCTCCGAGAACTTTACCTCACATCATTATGATTGCTTTTATCTCTATAATTCTACTATTCCTAGTCGATTCACATGAGGAGTTTGTGGCAATGGCATTTATCTCTCTAGCAGCTTCATACACCATTATCGCCGCACTTTCAAACAAAACCATCATACAAAACCTGACTAAACTTCCAGAGGAACACGGAGATGCAAAGTTAGTTGTAAGATTCTTATTTAGTTTCAGAATTACAATAGTTCCGATTCTAATTGCATCGACATTAGTAGGTATTCTGTGGAGTGGTTTAGGAGGCAGCAGTAACCAATGGATTTCACCAATGCTTGCATCATTATTCATCGTATGGTCTATTGCACAGGCTGCTTCATTTAGGACAGGAATGGTCGAATGGTTGGCAAATGGATTAGGAGATGCAAAATTGCACACTTACAAAGAAAAAGCCTCCACTGCATCTCAATTTGCAATTGTTCAAACCTTCGCTTTCGTCATCATTTGGCTAGGACAAATGATCACTGATTCGGAAAGAATGAATTTCCAAGATGCATTCCTCGGAGGAGTTGCTTTCCTGGCTATCAGTTTCATATTACAGGCACTAACGATGTGGCTAACAAGAGATGAAAGAGAGGCTGCGGGCAATGAAAAGGGCCTTGCTGGATTTTCCTTCAAATGGATGATTGTCGCTCAATTGTTCATCACTTGGCATGCGTTCAGCATCTACCGTCGATGGCAAATGAATCCATCTGAAGTTTCAACCTTAATCGAAGAAGGACTTCTAATGGCGTTCACAGTTATCTTCGCTGTTTGGTCCCTAACTACATTTACAGTAAGGGATGGAAAGAGGTTAGTTTCCGAGAATGCATCTCTACCTCTTGGGATTTCTTTTGGATATGCCTATGCCGGATCTGTTGCAATGCTGACCGGAACATTCGATAGTCTCCGAGAAGTGATGATCTTTGGCCACGTACTAACAATATGCGCAATGGTTTTGCTACTCAGACCAACCCTTAGAACTAGCCGCATATCTTCAGACATATTCGCTACTGCAAAAAGTATCGACATTACCGAAAAGGATGTCGAGGAAGAAGAATCTGAAGAAGTGGAATCTAAAGAAAAGCCTGACGAAGAAGAAGTATGGCAAGAAGACGATGAAGTTAACTGGGAAGATGGAAAGGACATCAGTGAAGGCACGGAATGGGAAGAAGATGATTCCGATGTTGAGTTGGCAGATTCAGATGAGGCTTAGATCAGATTTCTCATCTAACCCCGAAACTACTGCAACAACTCGGATACTTCCCTTCAAGTCTTCACTAACCCTCGCACCAAGAATTACCTGTGCATCTTCATCAAATCTAGCAGTGAAAGCATCAGCGATTAGCCCTACTTGACCCACAGTCATGCCAGGCCCACCTTCTATCTGAAGAAGGCAAGCCTTTGCCCCATCCAAAGAAAGGTTAGCCAATGGAGCACCTAATGCGTCCTCGAGCAATGAATTCGCATCATTAGGGTCGCCTTGACCAACCATCAATGTCGAACCACCACTGTGGCCGACAATTGTTTTCAAATCCATCATATCGAGATTTATCAATCCCAAACGCATCAAAGTTCGGACAAGTCCGTCCACAAATTCTTCAACCCAAGAGGCCCCTAATCTCCAATCTGTTCCTCTTTCACGCGCCTGCCAAGCCAGACGATCAAGGTCTAATCTGACACATACATCAGAATTTGCTTCAAGTTTTGGTAGCCCCTCCTTGCTAACCTTCAGGCGTGCTTCTTGAGCATCGAAAGGAATTGCTGCAATCGAGATTACGATTGCGCCTGAAAGACGTGCTTGTCGAGCAAATTCAGGTGCTGCCCCTGTTCCCGTACCCCCGCCTAATCCAGTTAGAAGAATGACCATTTCTACACCATCCAGTAGTGTACGAGACACCCCTGCAGCTTGCCGCATTCGTTGCTCACCCAAAGGCGGCAATGCTGCACAACCTTCGGAATCCAAATCCTTACCCAACCGGATGACATGAGCATCGGGAGATGAGAAAGTAGATTCGTCTGCATCGATTAGTACTAGGTCGATATCGTGACCAGTCTTTGCGTGTGCTCTTTGAGCCCAAGCACCGCCTAAGCCTCCGACGCCAGCAATCAAGATTTGGGCGCCATCCATAGCGACTCCTCACATTGGAGGTTATTCAATCTCTGCCAACATATCGCATATATCTGCGCCTAGCATCTCGAGCCCAAGCATTGTCAGGTTCAAGCGACAACACTTTGTCATACAATTCCACTGCTTTTTCAAAATCTGAAAAATGTCGACCGTACAGGTGCGCCAGGTTGTTCAACACCGGAATACATTCCTCATCTTCGACAAGCATAGCGAGTAAAATTTCTTCGGCTTTGCCGAGATTATTTCTCAGCATTTCCTCTTCGGCTTCATCCAAAGACTGAAGTTGTTCATTTGAGAGGTCGTAAGTGTTCTCGAAAGCGTGGTCTGACATGTCCAACCCTAACCGTGATTCTCAATATGTTTTCCCATCAAATGTTCAGTGCAAAAATACGTCAAAATTGTTACACTGCAAAGCCATTGAACGAAGGCCCCACAAGGAACGATTATAGGCGCAATCCAAGTCGCATAAACCGGTTGGGATACGCTATGCGCAAATCACGGGTTTCCGTCCGAAGTTTCCTCCCTCTAGTCCTAGTGCTGCTTATGTTTTTACCGGGGCTCGTAAATGCCTACCCTGAAGGGATAGGCGGCGAACAACAAAATGGCTCTGAGACGATAGACGACGTGGCCAAAGAAGGATGTCTTTGCCACGGTTCTGAACCAAGCAACTCTGTGATGGTCCTTCTCGTAGGAGCGCCTTACACTTGGGCTCCAGACCAAATTTACAACATGAGGCTGGAAATTGTTGGCGGCCCGGCTACAGACATGGGCGGATTTTCCGCAAGAGTTAGCGCAGGAGAGTTCTCGGGGGACGGGGAAGCATGGGATGGTGACCTATCGACTCTAACCCACACATCATCAGCATCCAGAATTTTCGAGATCACTTGGACCGCGCCAAACGCAGGGGCTGGCCACATTGACTTCTGGATTAGTGCAAATGCAGTCAATGGCGCAGACGGGCCAGCTGGAGATTATTGGAATCAACTCGTATTCAATCTGGTGGAAGTTGCTGAAGATGACGGCAGAGGCACACGCACTTTAATCGCAGGAAGCGGAACACCCGAAGCTCCTGAAACTGCATCTGGAGAAATAGACCTTCACACCATGGGTGCCCAATTCAGGGCACATTGGCTAGGACTACTTGGATTTGGAGCTGTTATCGCAGTTATTGTGTTCTGTGGATTATTACTCCGCTACGGATTCTCTACATCGTACAAGGGCCGCAGTAACCTATTGCGCCTGAGGTACAAGATTAACAGAAGAGGTGACCAATGATGGCTAAAGACACTATCACCCAACTCTTGGAAAAGGTCGCATCTGGCAAGGTTAGTGTCAAAGATGCTAGGACTGCTCTTGAAGATTCGAGCTTGACTGAAGAGCAAATGGATGCTGCGATTAATCACGGTGTTTTCAATCCAGCAGAACCGGGCACCATAATTTCAGCATCCTTGGCACCGTCTGGTAATTCCGCACTTACAATGTTCTTCTTCTGCTGGGGAATATTTTGGTCACTATTTTGGTTTGGTTCAATGTTATACGGACTCCTCAACGGGTCAGCATGGGACCAGCAACAATTATCATACCATTTGGCAATGGGATTGTTGACTCTAATCATGATGGGAATTGTATACCTTAAGTGGGTTCTACCTGACACAATCATCGTCAAGCACAGTCAGAACAAGTACATACCTGAGCATCAGAAAGACTGGAGAGAATACAAGTGGTGAATCCTATGGACGACATGAAACTAAGACCAGCACCTTCCAATGAAGCGGTATCTTCGTTACTCAACAGTGAGATGTTTGTGAACAGAAGGCAATTCATGCGCTACGGGTTCAACGTCACAGGGGGCGTACTGGCTTCCACACTAGGAGCACTAGGATTTGCAGCCGTTCTTTTGCCACCTTCCGGAGGTGGAGGAGGAGATACTTCTGTTCTTTACTGGGCTAAGGGCCGTGAAGATGAAGCATGGTATGGTGCAAAGCACTTGCAACCAATGTCAAAATCAGATTTCGAAGCTGAGGCTGCTAAATCCAATGTTGGAATGTCTGGAGCACAGGGTGTTTGGAACGGACTACCTGTAATCATCAATTATGTACCTCATGCTGAAAACTCTAGTAAGCCAATAGCAGACAACTCCCCTAGATTCCAAGAGATGCCAGGATACGACATCGGTGGAAACTATGTCGGCCACGCTACCGAATACCTGCTAGGTAACCCAGAGGTTTTCGACCCGAGTGAAAACCTAATCATGATTTTCTCACGATGTACTCACCTGTGCTGCATCCCAGGATGGCAACTAGTTTCCAACTCATTCACAGATGACAACTGGACACCTGGCGGCGGAGACGACGGTGGAAGCAAGATGTTCTGCATCTGTCACTCCAGCCGATTCGACCCAACAGCTGTCGAAGTAAACCGTAACTCTAACAGATCCACTGGCGCTTCGTTCGAATATCTAGGAATCCGCAGATCCGGCGGACCTGCACCTGTAGGTTTACCAATTATACCAATCATAATGAATGGCGATACAATTGAAGCGTCTTCTGATTACACGGGCTGGTTGACCTATTGCGACTGAGGTGAAAATATGAGCACGATATTCTGGGTACTTTGGTTCTTTATCGCATTCATCATTGTTCTAATTGCGTTTACATTGCGCAAAGAGAATGAAGACATTCCAAGACGTGAGATTCTACGTGCTGTAGAAACAAGCGGTAAAATGGGATTCGCTGAGAGGACTTTCCTTTGGGTGTTCTCATTCCTTGACACAAGGTTCAGAATCCAAGATTATTGGAATATGAGCAAAGGTGCATACTACAATATGCACCGCCAGATGCCACTAACTCACGCTGAGAAATACAAGTTGCGCATCATTTGGTATTGGTACCCCCTATACTGCTTGGGAGGAATATCTTTCCTTTCATTCATTATTCTTGTAATCACAGGCACAGTTCTCGGAGTTTACTATGTTCCGGGTGGAGAAGGAGATCCATCTCCCGCATATGCAAGTATGCAGTTCATCATGACCCAGTTGCCATTCGGATATATCATTCGTGCAGTTCACCACTGGGGTACTCACTTCATGGTGGCATCCGTATTCCTCCACATGTGTAGAGTATACTTCACAGGAGCATACCGCAACCCTCGTGAACTAAACTGGCTGATTGGAGTTGCACTCATGGCATTAACAATCGTCTTCGGATATTCCGGTTACTTGCTACCATGGGATAGTTTAGCCTATGGAGCCGCAGTCATCGGAATCAACCTAGCCAATTCGACACCGCTGGTAGGTAAATTAGTTGCAACTCTGTTATTCGGAGGTTCGTCATTATCACATCGCACTGTAACACGTATGTACTTCATTCACGTGTTTATATTGCCAGTTATTGTAACCACTTTGATCATTATACATTTGTTCATTGTTTGGGTTCAAGGAATTGCGGAGCCGCACTGATATTGGAGGTATGAGTTATGGGATTGATTGAGAATCTTGGCGCAGTTGCATCATCCTACATGGATGAGAAGGAGAAATTACAATCTGCTGACGAAAGGCGTATGCGTACTCGTTCAGGACATGGCTTCTGGCCTCATGAAGCATTACGTGACACTCTAATCTTCGGATTCATGACCTGCGTTTTGCTGTTCTATGCGTGGTTAATTCCACCACCATTACACAGTGCAGCTGACCCGTTTGCTCAAGCAGGTTTCGTATTCCCTGACTGGTATGTATTATTCTCATACGGTTATCTTCGATGGGGAGAATACCTACCACAATTCGATGTTCCTTTGGGGCCAATAGGGGATTTCTTTGGTCAACCAACATTCCCTTGGAATGCTGCATGGTGGGGCGCATTCCTAACTGGCATCCCAGTAGGAATTCTTGCACTACCTCCATTCCTGGGTGGACGAGAGAAGAGACCTGTTGAAGACCCGTGGTTCGCCAGCGCAGGTGCAGTATACCTTGCACATATTTGGTTCATCTCAGTATTCTCCATCAACATCTTCTTGGAACTTTACGGTAAAAACAGAAGTGATTACTGTAAATTAGACAGCCATGGCGACCTAGTATGTGGTACGAGAGACCCATGGGTTGCAGATTTGTTCAATATGATACCTTGGATTTTGACAGGTATTCTGTTATGGATTGTGATTTATTTCGTTGCCAAGTGGCTATTCAACAATGCATGGGGAGCAAGATTTACTCCTGCCCACGGAAAGAAGTTGATAGTTGGAGCATTCATTGTAGCAACAGCAGCTAGCGTGGTTTCATTCCCAGTATATGACAACGGTTTCTGGGATGCGAAGGGACTGCTCACTATATCTGATTATGAGGAATTGGAAGAGATGAGATCGCAACCAAATGATGTACATGTCCATGAGAGAAATGAATTCATGGAGGCCCAAGGGTTCGATGGCGACATAGTACCTGCTTCTGCTTGGATGGAATGGAATATTTACCAACCAGCCAGATATTATCTGATTGATTTCGCAGATAACAATGGACATCAGGATTTGGATTCTGGTGTTAATGGTGCCACAGGATTAGATAATTACACAGAAGATGAATATGTCTGGGCTACTGGATCATTCACAATTTCAGATGAACATTGGCCTAACGATATTGACTTCACTACTATACCAGTAGATGCGACATGTTCAACTCGAGCGAGTGAAGTTATCATCGACGGTGGAGATTCAACTTCCAAGATGATCGCATCAAGCCTAACAATCTCAAAGCACGGTTCTGATGACCTAGTTATCGATACCGATTGTAACACTGGTGAAACCGGTGTTGAACTACCTAGTGGAATTTATGATTATGAATTCAAGGTAGAGTCGACTGATGGCCTGCGTACTAACGATAGTGTATTCGTTGAGACTACATTTACAATCCAAGCATTCCAACCGCTACTATTGTATGGAGAAGATGCAGGTAACAGCCTTGCAGGACGTGTTGTAAATCTTTCAAATTATACCGCACTTGAATTAGAGGGAGATCACTCAGGCGTTGTCGAAAACCCGACTTACCACGTCAATCCTAAAGCACTGGATGCTAAGTTAACTTACGCCATGTTCATCCCATGTTTGGCTGCTGGCGCAGGCGTATTTGTCGTTCTTCGAAATATGGCAAGAGGATATGAATTTGAAATGAACAAGTGTTACGGATGTGATCTCTGTGATGATGCATGTCCTATCCGTCTATTCAACGCAGGTGACAAGTTGAACATCATTTACAATTCATGGAATAATGAAGACGATGGAGTACCACTCTACTCTTGTCTAACATGTACCGCTTGTACCAATGCTTGCCCACAACTTGTCGATTACGATTCATACATCGATATACGAAGGACCCTAATCGTGGGCGGCCCGGCTGCAGAGATTCCTCACACAGTACTACAAGCAGTTCTTGCTGCTGAAGCTGAAGAGGATAGCGACGAAGACTTCGTCGCTGTTGAAGACTACCCAATCGACTCCAACGTAGGTTACTACCCTGGATGTGTTGATTACCTTGACCAAGAAATGGTATTCAGCCATCTTAACGAAGGTGAAATGAACCTTGGTGAAACCACAAATGCTGCATTCACTCTGTTTGAGGAGATGGGAACTGAAGTCTCATACCTTGGACGTGATTTCTTGAAGTGCTGTGGCCACGACCAAAAGTGGCAAGGGCTCGACGAAGTGTTTGACAAGTTGAAGTCCTACAATCAAAAGAAGATTGAAGCATCAGGTATCGACACTCTGGTTTCATCATGTGCTGAATGTTTCAGAACATTCGCTCGAGACTATGAATTAGAAGGAATCAAGGTCATGCACACTACTGAGTATCTTATCGAAAATGGATTCGATATGGAGATGAAGGTTGAAGATGAATTAACTGTAACTTACCACGATCCATGTAGACTAGGTAGGCAAATGGGAATCTATGAAGAACCTAGAGAACTAATTGCTGGAGTTGAAGGTGTTCAACTTGTAGAGATGGAACACCATGGCGAAGATGCAATGTGTTGTGGAGTATCTAGTATGATGTCATGTAACGAGAATGCACGTGCCCTGAGAGTCTCAAGAATGGAAGAGATTCGCAACACAGGAGCTGACATGATGATCACATCTTGTCCAAAGTGTGTTTCTCACTTCGAATGCCTGAAATTTGAAGGTGATGAGAAAAATGACATCGAGATTCTAGATGTTGTCTCCTTCCTTGCTCGTCAAGTCGAAGCAAAGAAGTCGCTTGTTGAAGAATCAGCGGTAACACCAGTTTCTGCTGAAGCATAATCACATTCTGTGTATAACGGGTTAATGTTGATTAACGATAAGTGATTAGTCAGTACATGGATTACGATAGTCACACAGTGATTGAACTGAAAACTATGTGTAAAGAACGTGGCCTCAGGGTTAGTGGAAACAAGGCAGAGGTAGTAATCAGATTGATGGAAGATGATGAATCCAAGGCGCCTCAATCAATTTCGATACAACAACCAAATCTAGTCCAACAACAACCAATCACCAATATAATAGTCCAAAATAATCCTGACCTAACCCTGTGGATTACTGGCATTGGGATCATCATTTACGGTCTTTTTAGAATAGGAATGGCATTACTATTCGGAGAATGGTTACCCGATCAATCTTTCTTAGCGTTATTGATTGGCTTAGGCTTTTTATTAGGAGGATTTACAACCGTTCAAGGTTACAAACAAGGACTACAATTGACCCTTATCGTTCTAGCCATTTCTGGCGTTTTATCAATTATGTATCATGATGAGTTCGGCCCATTATCGGTAGGGATGGGCGGTTATTGGCCAATTGAATTATCCATATTATGTTCAGGAACTTGTATGCTAATTGTGGCAATTCCACTCTTGGGTCAAGCCGATGCTATGTTCAAACAAGACTCACCCAATTACCTCAATGCATTACTAAAATCTGCAAATATGGTTTCGCCACTTCCACTCTCAACTGGAAATATAGCAAACCAAAGAGTGCCAGTGGAAACAAAAATCGTAATCGAGTGTCCACAATGTAGTGGTTCGATGAAGGTACCTTCTAATTACAAAGGAAGTGTGAAATGCCCCAGGTGTAAAGAAAAGATTGCAATTGAATGAGTATAATCCTTACAGTTACCTACTCCGATGGAGGACTATCTTCTTCCATGCCCCTGATTTCATAGTTTGATGGGAAAAGAGCAACAATCACTCCCGCAATTAAGAACCCAAGACCCAATCCAAACTTTTGTTCTACGAACAAGAATTCCAAAGCAAATACTACTAGAAGAAGACCGCCAATATTCGAAACCCAAACTAATGTTTTGAATGTGGAAAGTGAAACTCCGGTAGTATTTGGCCCACGAGATGGTCCAAACTCTCCACCGAAACGTTGTGCACCTTCATGTTCTGGTTGTTTACTCATTTTTGGTCACCTGTCAATCATTGTAATCGCATCAGTGGGACAAGCCAACACGCATAGGCGGCAGCCTGTACATGCATCTCGTACAATCTTAGCTTTGCGATTACTTGGAACTTCCAGCAAAGGCGACACCATGTCTTTGAAATAAAGTTCGATCGCATCATCATCACAAACTATTGTGCATTGGTCACAACCAATGCAGAGATTCTCAGTGACCCAAGCCACTGTTCCATCTCCTCCCTTAATGGTAGTTCTCCGTTCACCCTTCTGCCTAGCAAGTGAGATAGCGATACGTTCAGCTTCCGCTGCACGGCGCTTGGCTAGGTCCTTTGAGGAAGTCATTCGGTTACCTCCAAGCGGTGCTCACCTTCAAACCTCGCAACAGATATGTTCACCAACAAATCCCCTAAACAATAGAATGCCCCTACTAATAGTGGAGGATTCCAAGCTGTTAATCCGGTCCAGGGTACTTCATTGGCCCATGTCCAGTTGGCCAAGTATGTGCCCCATAACTCCATCAGAAGAGCAGCCCAAGCCATTGTTGCATACAATGCAGGCTGCGGGCCCCACTTTGTGAAAGCAAGAACTAGAATTAGCAAAATCAGACCAGAAGTGTCCCCCCCGGTCCATACTCCATAAATTACGAATGGAATAAATGGCAGTAGGGATATCATCGCTTTGTCAATCGGTAAATACTGGGAAATTCTTCGGCCAGCATCAAATAAGAACCAATGACCAACTGGGACAAATAATGGCATCATACCACGTTGATATTCATAGATAAGCCAGACTTCGCTGAAGAATAACTCCATCGGAGTTGCAAAAGCCAATACTGTCAGCATCTCTATTCTCTCTTTGCGTTCTGCCTTGTAAAACAAAACAACAAACAATCCAATGCACCAGATATTTACCGGTAACTCTGCAAACTCTGCACTAACAAATAGACCAATCCCTATAGTAAGTGCATAAATTGCAACTCTCTTCATGGAAAGACCTCATTTTAGTTCAATAGTGACCCCTTCAGAACGCATTACATTGATTATTGATTCAATGACATCATTTGGGAGACTCTCGGGTGCATGTACACCTGAATCGAGCATGCTCGGCCTTTTAATCCACTCCTGAGCACAGCATGCCGTCACCAAGCCGGTGGTTCTGGCCATGCTAGAGTCGCCATCTTTGCCATTATCTTCTATTATCCACCGCTTTTGGTTGACTCCAGAAATAATGTGAATCTCCATCCATGTGAATTCACTTTTTGTAGGATCCATCTTCCAAGCATCTACTAACTGGTCGGGATTAAAATCAGATTGCTGATATTTTTGGATGTGTCCTGGCCATCGAACTGTGTATTCTCCCATGCTTTTAGCAGGGGTATTCAATAACGAACGTAAGCCATCGGTAAGGAATGCTTCCATCGTTCGACCATTAGCATCAATGGTATGAAGTTCCGTCATTGCAGGAACTTCTGCAATACTGCCATCAACAATAATTCTTGCAGGACGAGTATATTCTGCAATAACATCATGTGGTGAAAATGGAGCCATGTAAGACCATTCTGAATCAGGAACACTAGGATTCCCACCTACTTTGATAGTGACTGAATCTAACTCCCCATACTCTCGAACCGCCATCGAAACTAGCATGTTTGAAAGCCCAGGTGCAATCCCTACATCCCATAAAATTGAACTCGAAACGCTTTCTAAATGATCAGGGGTAATTTCGCTGAAAGAAAGATCTACTATCTTCTGACCAGTGTCCTTCAGAAGTTCTGTTGCTTTATTTCCAAGAGAACCGGGTAACATATTGATTACTAAATCTGCACCACTATGGTCCATAGACAACGCATCCCCAAGATGGAATATTGCATCTGTCTCTCTTTCAACAACATCGAAAAGATGGACATCTAGCCCTGAAGCTACCAACCTTCGTGTGACGAAGAGACCAACTAAACCTCCACCTAAACAATGAATTTTCAATCTTCTTCCTCCAATTGCTTAAGGGATTCTGCACCCATTGCTAGCATCGATAATTCTGCAACCAAAGCATGCCAACCGTGGGCATGCTCCCCATATACTGCTCCAACCTCACTGTAAGGATGGAATTGTGCGGAAGGTGAGTTGAGGTTTTCCATCTCTCCTTTCCTAGGGTTAATTCTGTAAAACCATGAGGCAGCCTCTCCATCTACAAGATAAACAACTGGTTCCACGGGCGAGCCATCTGTAGTCTTGATATTTGTAGGAATTCCTTCTTGAATCAAGAAATTCTCAACATCAACTCCTCCTTTAGAATACATTAATTTCTTGAATTTACGGTTCGAAAGTTCTAACAATTCTTCACCACTTCTAACAGCCATAATCCCCAACCCATAGGTTCCACTATCGTTTTTGATGAATGCTACTGGTTCACGATCAATACCTAATGCCTCGTACCTTACAGAAATCTTCGCAAGGAATTCATCCACTTCAGATGCTAGAATCTTACGACATGTTTCCTTCTCTAGACATTTACCTTCGCTTACAAACCAATCTGTCAAAAGGTGCCAAGGATCAATGCCTAATATTTCAGCAATCTCGTTCACATATTCTTGCAAACAAGCATAGTGTTCAGACTTCCTACGTCTTTGCCAGCCCATGTGTGGAGGAGGAGATACTTGATGGGCATCTAATCCATCGACCATTCCCTCTGTCAAATCATTGTTGAGCATCACCAAGTCTGGTTTTTGACCATTGATTAGTAGTGATTCACCTGCGACAATTACTTCATCCAATACAAGCGGTCCCGTGATACCGTCCAATGAACCATGACCTTCCAATTCAGGAGAACCAACAGTACATCTGAATCCACCGTTTTCAACCAACCTTTTTATTGTTGCAACATTTTCGATGTAACCTTGGTTTCTAGTATGCGATTCGGGGTATAAATGAACCCATTCACAATCAGGATTTTGACGCAGAATATGGTCTCTGAAAAGTGATGAAAGATTCGTCACATCATCGGCTGAAATATTGTTGAAACCAGCAGGGAAGTGATTGGCATCTACAACTGCAACTTTCCACCCACTATCTCGTATGTCGACACTTCCGTAAATCGGAATCGGAACTTCAGAACGCTTCTCAGCCATCCATTTAGTAATCAATGCACGGTTTTCTTCCAAATGTTTAGTTAAATTATGAACTACTGACATTAAATCACCTCATCTAGTAAATCCGATACATCCCCAGTTCTTTTACTGCGTCCGCCATCTAAGATATGCATTGCCTCAAATAAACCCAATCCTATCGCAATCTCAGGTTGCTTCAGTAAGGCTTTTTCGAGATTACTATGCTTCTTTGCGATACTTTCCACATATGGATTTAATTCATCTAGCAAAGAATCAATCATACGAGGTGAAGTTGCCCTGCCTGCAGGTAATTTCGGCCTTCTAACAATTTCTTTTGGGAGTTGAGTCAAATCTGCTGCTGCTCTAAGAGCCGCTTTTTCTTCCATATTTGGAGGGAGCCTCCAATCCATTGGCAGTTTGTGTGAAGCACTACGATGTCTGCTTCCAAGGAATGGGACCCTTACTTCTAGGCCATGCGCCATTGAATGTCTATCAACCAAACGTAACTGAAAATTAGATAACTGGCCATTTTCAATTTCAAACTGTAAGAAATCTTGCAAAGACTTGGTGTGCACCTCAGGCGAATGGTCATCACTCCACCATTCTTCGCCCTCGAGATTTTCTACTTCAACATCTAAATCATTCAAACGTTCCCTGATGTCTGCAGAATGGTTGCCTAAATCCCTGTAACGAGGATACCCTGCATGCAATTCATCTGCACCCTGGCCACATAAGCCAACTGTTACAGATTCAGACATCTTCTCAAACAATGGCTGGAAGAACAATACTGTAACGTCTAAATCCTCACCATGCCATGCTAGATCGGGTAATTTAGAATGGAATGAATCAGAATCCAATATGTGTTGGTGATGCTCTAAATCCAAACTAGAAGCAACTAATTCTGCTGCCTGCCAATCAGGATTATCTTCACTTTCGGCTACAGTCCAACAGGCAGGAATTGGTTGTTGTGCAATTTCTGCTGCATCTGAAGCTACTGCACAAACAAGACTAGAATCAAGACCACCAGAAAGAACAATCCCAACAGGAACATCAGCCATCAAACGATCACTAACGCTCAGTGTGAACGATTCAAGCAAACCCTCAGGGTCATTCCAAACACTTGCAGGTTCTACTCTTTGTGTTTCAAATTGAGCAATACTAGTCATCTTAGGATGTCCACTAATCAATTCCCAGACTTCCACTGTGCCTGGCTTAACTTGATGGACGCCGGCAAATAGTGTAGTTCCATCAAGAGGATACTCCCACGCTATTCGAATTTTCATTGCAAGATTATCGATTGCAGGGGCATATTCCTCATGTGCTCTAAGCGCCTTGGCTTCTGATGCGAATAGTAGAGTATCTCCAACAATCGTTCGCATCAGGGGTTTGATACCAACCGGATCTCGAGCCAAAATCAACTGATTATCAGACCATATAGCAAAGGCAAACATCCCATCTAATCGAGAAATCCACTCCGCATGTGATTCTGCATTTCCCTTTCCTGAGTGTAGAGATAAAACAACTTCACTGTCCCCATTTGTAGAGTAGGGATAACTCTGATTCTTTAGAGACAAATGATTGTAAATTTCACCATTTACAATTGCGACTTTACCAGGCCCGTAAATTGGTTGAGGGGAACCGTCAACATCAACAATTGCCAAACGTGAATGGGCAAGTCCACATTCATCATCAGCGAAGATTCCTTGGCCATCGGGGCCACGATGTTTCATCAGCGAAGTCATCCTTGACAGAACGGCCCTGTCAGGCTGACCGAGCATACCGCCAATGCCACACATATTCCAAACCCTAAACAGGTTCCTTTTGACACCTTGTATTGATTAAGCGCACATCACCAAAGCGGATATGCAAACATCGTAATCATTAGAACTACGAATGATAGTATGAAAGTCATCAGATAAGTGCTTTGAGCAGGGTCTTGGGAAGGTACTTCGTCACTCATTGGGTCTCACCTGTACTAGGGCGGGGCACAGAGCCATTTCAACATAATGGTCTCATAACCAAGGTACTAGCAATATTATGGCAGATAGTGGGATTAGCAGCATAGTTGCATTATCATCAATCCAACGCAACCTAGGCCATTCTGCAGCAACACATAATGGACCCATTAACAATGCCAAAATTAGTGGTGTTTCAACGAAATGCCATGTTCCAATCCAGATTAGTCCAATGAAGATTGAACCAAGAATGAAAACACGACGTGAATCAAATCCCAACCGTCTTAATTCACCCAAAAGTGGGTCACCAAGCGATAGCGAAAGAATTAGTGGCCATACTAATTCTGGAGATTCAGATAATGTCATGAAAGTCATACCAACTGCGAAAGCACCCCATGCCAACGCACTCACTTGTTTAGATTCATAATCACGCTGGCCAAAAATAGTGATTCCTAACTTCAGTCGAACGGCTTCTGCAAAAATAAGAGCCAGAATAAGTGCTGAGACTAATTGCAGCTCGGATAATGAAACAAAATCAGACAACTTCTCGCCGTACTCGTAGTAGATCAAAGGTATGCAAGACATACCTATGTGAAAGCCGCGTCTAAACAGATGTCCATACATTCCTCCAACCGAATGGTCGACAGGATCAGTTAACTCTACTTGGTCACTCATTGAGGAGCCTCAGTGCTTCCTCGAGTACTAACCCTTCTTCAGACATGCGGTCAAGTATAGCCTCGAAAGCGGGGTTTTGAATCAAAATGTTCTCATGCGCCATCAATAATTGCTGCCTCGCCCTAGCCCTGCGTGAAGTTAATCTTTCACTCAGTTGCAATATCATACCAGATAGTTCGTCAAGTCCATCTCCATTAATGGCACTAGTTCGGATAATTGGTGGCGCATCATCCGTTAGAGTAAGTGACATTGTTAGATCGTTTACTACTCTTTCAGCACCATCCATGTCACTCTTGTTGACTACAATCAAATCTGCAAGTTCCAAAAGACCTGCTTTCTCTGCTTGAATACCATCACCTCTAGCGGGACCTTCTACCACGATTATACGATTTGCAATTGCAGCACAGCGCATCTCTGATTGCCCTGCGCCGACAGTTTCAATTATTACTAAATCAAATTTTTCAGCCAACAAATGACTAGCAAGACCCTTTACTATAGAAGGTATTGAGCCACTTGAAGACCTGGTTGCAACACTGCGAACATATATTGAGTCGGCTTTTGACTTGTCATCCAAAACACTCAGCCTTATTCTGTCACCAAGTAAAGCACCACCGCTTATTGGAGAAGTTGGGTCTACAGCCAAAACCGCCACTAATTTACCAGGAGTTAAGCGATGTAGTATACCGTCGACTAAGCAAGACTTGCCAACGCCAGGAGGTCCTGTAATTGCCACAATTAGGCCTTCTGTATCAGGTACTTCCAACTCACCATTTTCAATTGCAGACAACTGCCTGGCGAGTTGTCTACGATCCAATCACTCACCCCAGTGCCAGTCATCTTCTGAACCGACTCCGCAATCTCTGCCTGCTGCGAAATTAACGAATTCTAGAATTTCAGAGGAAGGTGTACCGGGACCGAATATCGCCCTGACGCCTGCTGCAAAAAGTGGTGGCCTATCCGACTCTGGAATAATTCCTCCACCGAAAACCACGACATCGCCAAGACCTGCTTCTCTAAGGAGTTCACACACCTTCGGGAAAAGATGACTGTGAGCGCCGGAAAGTGAGGAGAGACCGACAAATCTAGCGTCTTCGTCCAATACAGTTCGAATAATTTGGTCAGGAGTTCGGCGTAATCCTGTGTAAATTACTTCGTGTCCACCATCGCGTAAAGCCCGTGCTACAACTTTCGCCCCACGGTCATGACCGTCAAGGCCCGGTTTGGCAATCACAATACGTTGGCGCTCTCCCATATTGTGGCGTGTGTAAGAGCGTCTATGAAGCGGTTGCGGTGTAGAAATGCTCACACAAGCAATAAGGAGGGGCTATCACTGACTCGGTTTGGCGAAAGGCATGATGGGTACCGAAGACAGACTGCGGGACTTGCGAGCGAGAAAGGCTCGTGTTGAAGCTGGCGGTGGCCAAGTAAGGGTCGACGCTCAACATAAAAGAGGCAAAATGACCGCAAGGGAACGCCTCGAAATGCTACTCGATGATGGCTCATTCCAAGAGATTGACGCACTTGTTGAGCATCGCTGTCGAGATTTTGACATGGACAAGAACGTGATACCCGGCGATGGCGTTGTTACTGGACACGGTACCGTCAATGGAAGAGAGATTTTTGCTTTCGCTCAAGACTTCACCGTGTATGGCGGTAGTCTCGGTGAAATGCATGGACTCAAGATTTGTAAAGTTCTAGACATGGCTCTGAAGACGGGTAGGCCCGTTATCGGATTGAACGACAGTGGAGGTGCTCGTATCCAAGAAGGAGTAGCTAGCCTAGGTTCATATGCTGAAATTTTCTTTAGAAACGTTAGAGCGAGCGGAGTTGTCCCTCAAATCAGCGTCATCATGGGGCCCTGTGCCGGAGGAGCAGTATACTCACCAGCAATTACTGACTTCGTAATAATGGTTGACAAGACTGCGCATATGTTCATCACTGGACCTGAAGTTATCAAGACAGTTACCAATGAAGAAGTTTCATTCGAAGATCTTGGCGGAGCAGGAACTCATGGCAGCAAGTCGGGAGTTTCTCACTTTACTGCACAAGATGACCAAAGTGCGATTGACCTTGCACGTGAACTGGTTGATTTACTACCATCAAATAACATGGAAAAGCCACCGGTGAAGAAAACTAGCGACCCTGCAAATCGAGTTTGCGAGAAGTTGGATTCAATCGTACCTGAAGACCCAACTA